>ERZ1649853.15-NODE-15-length-89399-cov-17.954927_pt1 | contig 89399 bp, 79 predicted proteins | sample MGYA00575353_ERZ1649853 | MGnify/ENA primary metagenome ERZ1649853 (study PRJEB40853, sample SAMN11349654) | freshwater sediment metagenome | isolation source: river sediment | host: Sediment | place: India: Okhla Barrage, New Delhi | collected 2017-02-21 ...
GGGCCGCCTACTACGGCCTGAACTCGGTGCTCGCGGTCTATCTCACCGGGAGCCGCGAATCGGGCGGGCTCGGCTTCGGCGAGCAGGAGGTCGGGTTCCTCCAGGGGCTCGTGTACGCGGCGACCTACGTGCTGCCGATCCTCGGCGGCGCGCTCGCGGACCGATACGGCTACCGCCGGATGCTCCTCGTGGCGTTCTCGCTCCTCGCCGCGGGGTACTTCGCCTCGGGCCGCATGTCGAGCTACGCGCTCGTCTTCCTGTTCCTCCTCGTCATGGCGACCGGCGCCGGCCTCTTCAAGCCGATCATCTCGGGAACGATCGCCCGCTCGACCGGGGAGAAGACCTCCGCCGTCGGGTTCGGGATCTATTACTGGATGATCAACCTCGGCGCCTTCGTCGCGCCGCTCGTCGTCACCGTCCTCAAGGGATTCTCCTGGCGGGCCGTATTCACGGCGTCGGCGGCGTACACCGGCGCGATGCTCCTCCCCGCGATCTTCCTCTACCGGGACCCGCCGCGCCCCGAGACCCGGAAGAGCCTCAAGGAGGTGCTCCTCGGCGCCGCGGAGGTGCTCGGCGACGCGAGGTTCATGCTCATGATCGTCGTGTACTCGGGGTTCTGGATCCTCTACTTCCAGAACTTCGGGTCGGTCCTCTGGTACCTCCGGGACTTCGTGGAAAAGGAGCCGGTGAACCGGGCCGTGACCTCCTTCTTCTCGTCGGCCGGGCTCCCCTGGACGTTCTCGTTCGACGCCGAGCACGTCACGGTCATCAACGCCGGGATGATCATCCTCCTGCAGGTCTGGGTGAGCCGGGCCGTCAAGGAGCGCGCGGCGCTCCCGGTCATGGTCGCCGGGATGGCGATCGGCGCCCTGGGGTTCGTCTGCCTCGCGATTTCCCGGAGCCCCTGGGTGCTGATCCTCGGCATCGCGGTCTTCTCGGTGGGCGAGATGACGGCCCACCCGAAGTATTACAGCCTCGTCGGGAGCGTGGCTCCCCGCGACCGCGTGGCCGTGTACATGGGGTACGCGTTCCTCTACGGGGTATTCGGATCGCTGCTCGGCTCGAACCTGGGCGCGTTCCTCTACGAGCGGATGCTCAAGCCGGCCGTCGGCACCGCGCACGCCTCGTCCCGCGCGCGCGTCTTCTGGCTCCTGTTCGCGGTCCTCGACGTCGTGGCCACGGCGGGCCTCGTCCTCTTCGCCCGGGCGTTCGGGGAGGACAACGAGACGACCCGGCGCCGCGCGGCCGCCGTGATGAGGGTCGTCTACGGGCTGGTCTTCGCGCTCGGCGTCGCGTTCCTCGCGTACGCGTTCTCGGGAAAGGTCGTGCAGTACCGGACCGCGGTGCAGAGCCTGATCTTCCTCGCCCTCGGCGCGGGAGGATTCGCGATCGGGCGCGCGCGCCGCGGTCCCTCCGGAGGCTGACGAGGCGGGCCGGCGCAGTCGTCGTTTTCCGGACTCCCTGCCTCCCCCGCCGGGAGAATTCCGATCTCGCAAGCGGCCGGGAACGGTTCGTGCTCCACCTTCCCCCGCATCGGGGGACCATCTCGACAGGAGGAACGGAATGGGAATCGGAGCACGCATCCGCCGGACGGTCGGATCGGCCGCCGCGCTCGCCTTCGTCCTCTTCTTCGGGCCGGGACTCGCCTGGTCCGCCTTCCCCGGCGAGAACGGGAGGCTCGTGTTCGAGACGAACCGGGACGGCAACTACGAGATCTACTCGATGGAGCCCGACGGATCGCTTCCCCTGAGGCTGACATCGAACGCCGTCTTCGACCGGCAGCCCGTCTGGTCGCCGGACGGCACGAAGGTCGCCTTCGCCAGCAACCGGAGCGGCCGGTTCGAGATCTGGATCGCGAACGCGGATGGAACGAGCCCGGCCCGTCGGACCGTGACGACCACCCAGGACATCCATCCGGCCTGGTCGCCGGACGGGAGCCGGATCGCCTTCGCGCGTTCCAATCCCGTAACCGGAACGTACGACATTTGGATCGTGAACGCCGGCGACGGCTCCGGCCCGGTCCGGCTGACTCCCGACGACCGGGCTTCGGAGAGCCAGCCTGTCTGGTCTCCCGACGGGACGAAGATCGCTTTCGTAACCGACCGCGACGGCAACCTCGAGATCTACGCGATGGAAGCCGACGGCTCGTGGCCCGTCAACCTGACGGCGAGCCCGTCCTCGAACGAGTCCTCGCCCGACTGGTCGCCGGACGGCTTCGAGATCGCGTTCGAGAGCGACCGGGTCGACGGGCTGAGCCGCGTGTTCACGATGGCGGCGGACGGGTCCGAAGCGCGCCGGCTGGAGGGGAGCGAGCCGGGCGACTGCCAGCCCGTCTGGTCCCCCGACGGACTGGAGATCGCGCTCGCCGGCTATCGCAACGCGGCCTACAACCTCGGCGTCTTCCGGATCGCCGTCGGCGTCCCGGGGAGCCGCGAGCTGGTCGGGAATCCGTACGCCGCCGGCTACCACGACCAGCGTCCCGACTGGCAGGCGATCCCGGCCGTCGAGGAGCCCGAGAACCGTCCTCCCGTCGCGGACGCCGGTCCGGACGGCCGGCTGGACTGCGCTCCTCCCGGAGGCGCCGAGGTGACGCTCGACGGCTCGGGCTCTTCGGATCCCGACTCGACGCCCGGCACGGCGGACGACATCGTGTCCTTCGACTGGTACGTCGATCGCGGCCTCCCATCCGAGCGGCTGCTCGGAAGCGGCGTCACGCTGCGCGCCGTGCTCGAGCCGGGCGCCCACGTCGTGACGCTCGTCGTCGCCGACAGGGCCGGGGCGACCGACTCCGACGAGGCCGAGTGGATTGTGGCGGCCGACACGACGCCCCCCTCGCTCTCCCTGGAAGCCGTCCCTTCGGTCCTCTGGCCCCCGGACCACCGCATGGTGCAGGTCGCCGTGCGCGCGACCGCGGAGGACGCCTGCGGCGCGGCGGCGCTCGTCCTGATCTCGGCGACGAGCAGCGAGCCGGACGACGCCGAGGCCGACGGCAGCACCGAGCCCGACATCCAGGACGCGGAGCCGGGCACGCCCGACCTCGAGATGCTGCTCCGGGCGGAGCGCGCCGGAGGAGGTCCCGGCCGCGTGTACACCCTCGTGTACTCGGCGATCGACGCCGCGGGAAACGTCGCGACGGCGGCGACCGGCGTCACGGTTCCGGCGGAATCCCCTACGGAGGTCAGGACCGAGGAAAGAACGAGGGAGGAGACGAGGACCCGCACCCGGACCCGGGCCTGAGCCCGCGGGAGCGCCGGCGGCCTCCGTCCCCTCGGCGAGGGGCCGCCGGCGGCTCACCAGCGGTCGATCGAGAAGACCTCCGAGCGCGGCTTCCGCTCGGTCTCCCGCACGGGCCGGAGGAGGTCGGCGCGGCGGGGATAGCCCAGGGGCGTCAGCGCGACGACCTTGGCGCCGCGCGGGATCTCGAGAATACGCTTCACGGACGGCTCGTGGAACGACCCGATCCAGCAGGTCCCGAGCCCCTCCGAGGCCGCGGCCAGCGTCAGGTGGTCCACGGCGATCGCGACGTCCACCTCCGCGCTGCTCCACGTCTCGCCCATGCGAGGGTAGGCCTTCTCCAAGAGAGCGCAGGCACAGACGATCACGGGAGCCTCGGAGATCCAGGCCTGATCGTGGCAGGCCCGACCGAGATCCTCACGGCGCGCCGCGTCCGTGACCAGGACGAACCGCCACGGCTGGTGGTTGCACGCGGAGGGCGCCAGCCGGAGCGCGTCGGTGACCCTCTCGAGCACGTCGGCAGGAATCGGGTCCGGGCGGTAGGCTCGAACGCTGCGCCTCCGGCGGATCACCTCGTTCACGTCCAAGGCTTCGGTCCTCCGGAAGGGCCGGTCACTCGCGGCGGATCTCCCACACGTCGGGACCGGCGAAGTCCCAGGGCAGCCGCCCCTCGTCGCACCGGCCGGGATCCTCGCAGAACTGTCCGTCGGCGAAGTAGAGGATGCGCGCCGTCTCGCCGCCGAGGTTCCGGCACCCGTGGGCGATCCCGGGCGGGACCCGCACGAGCCGGGATTGCCCGTCGCCCAGCACGAGGCGCATCCGCGCTCCGGAGGTCCCGGAGCCCTCGCGAACGTCCACGAGGACGAGCAGGAGCCGGTCGCTCGGCGGGACGAACCAGACGTCGGTCTGGCGGCGGTGCACGTGGAACGCCTTGATCGCGCCGGGAGCCACGGTCGCGTAGTTCACCTGCGCGGCGACGAACCCCTCGAGCCCCGCGATGCGCCCGTCCGCCAATCGCGCCAGCTCGGTCATCGAGCCGCCGTCGTCGCGAAAGCACGGCAGATCCACGATCTCGACGCCGGCGATGGCGCGCGGCCCCGCGTAATCCTGGAGGCGCCAGACCGCCTCGGCCTCCGGTACGAGCTTCATCCCCCACCTCCGGCCCCGCGGGACCCCCCGCGCGGGAGCACCACCATACTCCACCTGGCGCCCCCGCCGTCAAACGAGAAACGGCTCCGCCGGTTCGCGTCGAGCGCGCTCGATCTCCGGAACGGGCGACTCGACGCTCCGTGCGCCGCGGCTCCCCACCGCGGCGGCGGCGCTTGACAGTCCGGCCGCCCCGTCCCATGAATGGGGCGGTCCGAGCGCCGGTCGGAACGGGACCGAGGCGGAGGGGCGCGATGCACGAAGGCGGAACGGACGCGAGGTCCTCGGGTCCGGAGCGCCGCGGGGCGGGATGGTCGCTGCAGATCGGGACCGCCCTCGGGATCCCGATCCGGATCCACCTCACGTTCCTGCTCCTGCTGCTCTGGTTCGGCTTCGCGGCCACCGCCCGCGGCGACAGCCCGGTCCGGGCCATCGTGTTCCTCCTGCTCCTCTTCGCCTGCGTCGCCCTGCACGAGCTGGGACACGCGGCGATGGCGGCGCGCTTCGGAGTGCGCACCCGGGAGATCGTCCTGTACCCGATCGGAGGGGTGGCCCGGCTCGAGAACATCCCGCAGGGAAAGGCGGAGCTTTTGATCGCGCTCGCGGGCCCCGTGACGAACCTGGCGCTCGCCGTCGTCCTGCTCGTGGCGCTCCTCGCTCTCGGGATGCCCCTCCTGCCCGGCTCGGAGGCGGCGCTCTCCGCCGGAAACTTCCTTCACCAGCTGCTGCTGGCGAACGTCGTCCTCTTCGCCTTCAACCTCGTGCCGGCGTTCCCCATGGACGGCGGCCGGGTCCTGCGCGCGGCGCTCGCGCTCGCGATGCCGGCGGATCGGGCGACGTCCATCGCGGCGACGATCGGACAGGGAATCGCGCTGCTCGGCGGCGCGGCGGGCGTGCTCTCCGGGAACTGGATGCTCGTGTTCGTCGCCGTGTTCGTCTTCCTGGGCGCGTCCCAGGAGGAAGCGTTCTTCCGCCGGCGGGCGATGGTCGTCGGCCGGACGGCCCGCGAGGCGATGATCACCAGGTTCGAGACGCTCGCGCCGCAGGAGACGCTCGGGCGGGCGGCCGACCTCCTCCTCGCCACGCACCAGCAGGACTTCCCCGTCGTCGACGCGTGGCGCCGCGTGGCCGGCGTTCTGTCGCGGACGGCACTCATGAAGGGGCTCGCCCGCGAGGGACCGGGAGGGGCGGTGCTCGAGGCGATGGTCCGGGACGTACCGTGGATCGAGCCGACGGCGGACCTCGAGGACGTGCTCCGGATCCTTCAGACGGACCCCTCGATCCCCGTCCTGGTGATGGAGCGGGGCGAGCTGGTCGGGATGATCACGCTCGAGAACCTCGCGGAGTTCATCCAGATCGCCGAGGTCCGCAAGGCAACGGCGTGAGGACGAGGGCCGGGCGCCCTCACCTCGTCCGCTCTCGACCCTTCTGCGGCGCTTCCCGCTCCTTGACTCCCTTCCACGCGGCGTAGACGGGGAATCCAGCGAGCAGCAACCCGAGCCCGATCGCCGAGCGTCCGGGATCCTGCAGGAAGAGGCCGGCCGTCATCGCGACCGCCGTGGCCAGCACGATCGCGGGCGCGGCCGGGCCCCCCGGAGCCCTCCACTCCAGGGGCTCTCCGACCCGCCTGCGACGCAGGACCAGCAGCGCCACCGCCGTCATGCCGTAGAAGATCCAGACGCTGAACGAGAAGAAGGCGAGCAGGTTGCGAAACCCCGCCGCGAAAACGTAGGCGAGGGCGGCCGCGACCAGGCCCGCCGTGGCGCGGGCGGGAGTCCCCGAGGCTCCGTGGACGCCGCCGAACCACGCGGGGAGCCCCCCGTCCCGGGCCATCGCGAACCCCAGCCGGGACGCCGTCAGGATCGCGCCGTGGATCGATCCGAACGTGCACGCGACGACGACCACCGCGACGAGCCGGCCCGCGGCCGGCCCGAGCCCCGCCTCGACCGCGTCCGCGACGACCCGATCGGACCCCGCCGCGACCGCCGGGGACAGCGCCGTCGTCACGGAGACCTGGACCAGGACGTAGAGCGCGGCGAGCGTGGCCGAGCCGAGGAGCACCGCCCGGCCCAGGTTCCTCGCCGGATCGCGGATCTCCCCCGCAGCGAGGGTGATGTCGGACCAGCCGTCGTAGGTCCACAGCAGCACGACGAGCGCGCCCAGGACGGCTGCGCCTGTGCCGGCGCCGGCGGGCGCCGCCGCCGGGACCGGCGCCCGCGGGGAGGCGACGGCCGCGACGCAGAGCGCCGCGAGGGCCGTCGCCTTCGCGGTGGTCAGGACCTTCTGCGTCCCCGCGCCGATCCTGACGCCTGCGACGTTCAGGAGCCCCGCGAGCAGGAGCGCCGCGGCCGCCACGGCGGTCTCCGTCCCTCCGAGCGGGACGATCTCCCCCAGGTAGCGCGCGAGAACGAGGGCGATGGCCGCGATCGACGCCGGGTAGGTCACGAGCACGGCGGCCCAGCCCCCGACGAACGCGACGGACGGGCCGAACGCCTCGCGGTAGAACACGTAGAAGCCGCCGGTCCGCGGAAGTCGCGCGCCGCACTCGGCGTAGCAGAGCGCTCCGGACGCCGCCACGAGCGCTCCCACGATCCAGAGGAGCGCGCCTGCCGTCGTCGAGGGAGCGGCGGCCGCGACCGCCGAGGGAGCGACGAAGATCCCGGACCCCAGGACGATCCCGACGAAGATGGCCGCGACGTCGAGGAGCTTGAGCTCCCGTCTCAGCTCTCCCGCGTGCGTCCCGGCCGCCATCGGGGAGATCGTACGCCGGAACCGCACCCCGCGCGGCCGCCCGTCAGTCGAGGTAGGTGTAGTGCGTCAGACGCTGCCGGTAGTCGTCGAGGAGCCCGTCCGCGTCCTCCCGGGGGATCTCGCCGCGGCTCACCTTCTCGCGAAGACCCGCGGCGACGCTCTCGACGAGATCCGATTCCCCGTAGCCGAAGCAGGCCAGCGTGTCGCCCGCCGGCTCCCCGCGCCGGACGTCCCGGATCAGGGCCCGACCGAGAGGATCGAGAACCACCTCGGCCTCGTGCACCCTCCCGAACAGGTTGTGCATGTCGCCCATCGTGTCCTGATAGGCGCCGACCAGGACGAAGCCGAGATAGTAGGGCTCGCCCGGCCGCAGGTCGTGGACCTCGAGGGCGTCCTTGATGTCCTTCAGGTCCACGAACTTCGCCACCTCGCCGTCCGAGTCGCAGGTGATGTCGACCAGGGTCGCCCGCCGGCTCGGCGGCTCGTTCAGGCGGTGGATCGGGATCACCGGGAACAGCTGGTCGAGCGCCCAGTGGTCGGGAAGCGACTGGAACACGGAGAAGTTGCATAGGTACTTGTCGTGGAGCCGCTGCTCCAGCTCGACGAACTCGTCGGCGACGAACTTCGCCGTCTTCGAGAACCGGACCGCCTTCCCCGCGATCTCCCAGAACAGCGTCTCCGCCTTCGCCCGCTCGTCGAGGGAGAGCATGCCGAGGTTGAAGAGGGAGTGGGCCTGGTCCCGGTACTCGATCGCGTCGTGGTAGAACTCCCGGTAGTTCTTGACGGAGATCTTCCGGGAGACCTCGGCGAGATCCTGGACGACCTGGGCCTCGCGGCCCGTCAGCGCCGGGGGATCCGGCTCGATCCCCGAGATCGCGCCCCGTACGTCGACCACGAGCATCGCGTGGTAGCCGACGAGCATCCTTCCGGACTCGCTCACGATGACGGGCGGCGGGACGTGCTCCTCCGCGCAAACCTCCGCGATGCCGAAGACCACGTCGTTCGCGTACTCCTGGACCGTGTAGTTCACGGAGGCGTCGGACGAGGTCTTCGAGCCGTCGTAGTCGATGCCGAGCCCTCCCCCGACGTCGAGGAACGACACGCCCGCTCCCCGCTTGCGGACCTTGGCGTAGACGCGCGCCGCCTCACGGACGGCGTTCTTGACGCGGCGGATCTCGGTGACCTGGCTTCCGATGTGGAAGTGCAGGAGGGCGATCTGGGGCCCGAGCCCCGCCTCGGTCAGCCGGTCCAGCGCCCGGAGGAGCTGCAGCGTCGAGAGCCCGAACTTCGATGCCACCCCTCCCGACTTCTCCCACTTCCCCGATCCTCGCGACTGCAGCCGGATGCGGAACCCGATCCGGAGCAGGGCCCGCTCCTCCTCGGCGAGACGCAGGATCTGCTCCACCTCGAAGGGCTTCTCGACGACGACGATGACCTGCTTGCCGAGGCGCGTCGCGAGCGCGGCCGAGGAGAGGTAGTCCGGGTCCTTGAAGCCGTTGCAGATCAGCACGGCGTCCGGGGGGGTCTCGAGCGCGATCGCGGCGAGCAGCTCGGGGCGGCTCCCCACCTCGATGCCGAGGCCGTGCTTCCACCCGCTCGAGACGAGCCCCTCGACGACGGAGCGCTGCTGGTTCACCTTGATCGGGAACACCGGCAGGTAGCGCTCTGCGTAGCTGAACTCCCGGATCGCGTTCGAGAAGGCGGCCGCGAGCTCGCTGACCTGCCCCTCGAGCAGCTGGGGAAAGCGCAGCAGGACCGGCGTCTTGATGCCCCGTCGCGCGAGATCCTCGACGATCCTGAGGACGACGATGGAGCGGCTCGGATCCCGGGACGGCGTCACCAGGAGGTTCCCGTCGTCCGCGACGGCGAGATACCCGTTGCCCCAGCCGTCGAGGCCGTACATGTTGACGGCGTCGCTGACCGTGAAACGGTCGGTCGCCGGAACGTTCATCGAGCCCTCCTCGCTTCCCGAGACGGCGCGCGGCGCCCCGCGCCGGAGCTTGCGCGGTGCGGATTATAGAACCCGTGGCGGGCCCCGCAAGGCTCGATGCGACCCGGCTCGGCGCCGGAGGACGGAGGCAACCGTCCCCGAGGGGCCCGCCGGCGCTTCCTGGGATACCCTTCCCGCGTGCGCCGCCCTCCCTCGACCGTCCGACTGGAGCCCCGGCTGGCGGCGGTCTTGGAGCTCGTCCCCGCAGGCTCCGTGGTCGCCGACATCGGCACGGACCACGCCCTTCTCTCCCTCGCGCTCCTCGAATCGGGCCGGGCGCTCCGCTGCATCGCCAGCGAGCCCAGCGCCGCGCGGCTCGCGAGGGCCTCGGCGCGCGTGGCGGCGAGCCGGTGGGCGAGCCGCCTCGATCTCCGCTCGGGGGACGGGCTCGCGGTCCTGTCCCGGCGCGACACCGTCACCGTCGTCGTCCTCGCCGGCCTCGGAGGGCACACGATCCGGAGGATCCTCGACGGCCCGAGGCGGAAGACTCTCGCGCCGGCACGCCTCGTCCTCCAGCCGCAGACGGCGCCCGCCGTCGTCCGTCGCTGGCTCGCGGGAGCCGGGTACCGGCTCGTCGCCGAGCGCCTGGTCCGGGAGGCGCGCCGGTTCTACGTCGTCCTGGCCGCCGAGCCGGGCGCGGAGGACCTCTGCCACCCCTCGCTCTCGCCGGGCGACCTGTTCGAGACCGGTCCCCTGCTCGTGAGATCCGGGGACCCCTTGGTGGAAGCGTTCTGGCGGGCCGAGCTCAGGCGGGCCCGGGCGATCCTAGAGCGCGCCCGCGGCGGGAGAGGACGCGACGACGCGCGGGCCCGGGCGGCCCTGGCCGGCCGGGTGCTGGCCGCCCTCCATGATGTTCCGAGGATCCAGTCCTGCCCGCCCGGAAGAGGCGGGGCGAGGGAGCGACCCGATGGAGAAGGCGTACAAGAACCTCGAGTTCCTGGCGAGCCGTGAGGCCCGGACGATCCGGATCCTCAGCGAATACCTGGAGCCGCTGGCCCGCTTCCAGCGCTACCGGGTGAAGGACACGATCGCCTTCTTCGGGTCGGCGAGGGCGGTCCCGGCCGAGATCGCGGCCGAGGGGCTGCGGCGCGCGGAGAGCGCCCACGATCCCGGCGGCCTCGAGGAGGCGAGGCGGGCGGTCGCGCTGTCCCGCTTCTACGAGGACGCGAGAAAGCTCGCCCGCCGGGTCACGGAATGGTCCAAGGGCCTGCCGAGCGCCGCCCGTCGCTTCATCGTGTGCTCCGGGGGCGGCCCGGGAATCATGGAGGCCGCCAATCGGGGAGCGTCCGAGGCCTCCGGAATCTCCGTCGGCCTGGGCATCAGCCTCCCGGCCGAGCCCTCCTCGAACCCCTACGCGACGAGGGAGCTGACCTTCGAGTTCCACTACTTCTTCATGCGGAAGTTCTGGTTCGTGTACCTGGCGAAGGCCCTCGTGGTCTTCCCGGGCGGGTTCGGGACCCTCGACGAGCTGTTCGAGCTCCTGACGCTCGTCCAGACCCGGAAGCTCGAGAAGCCGCTGCCGATCGTCCTCTACGGAGGCGACTTCTGGCGGGAGGTCGTCCGATTCGACGCCCTGTCCCGATGGGGGACCGTTCCGCTCTCCGACCGCTCGCTCTTCCGAGTCGCGGACTCGCCCGACGAGGCGTTCGAGATCCTCCGCAGCGAGCTGACGGCCATCTATCTCGCCCGACGAGGAGCCTCTTCCCGGCCCGCCCCTTGACGGCGCCCCTTCCCGCCTCCAATCTGTCCTCATGATCCGGCGTGCGCTCGCCAGCCGGGCCTACCAGGCCCTCCGCAGGCTCTTCCGTACGAACGAGCGCGCCTACACGGTGGCGCTCGTCCTGGCGGCGGGGTTTCTCGGCGCGGTCAGCGCGGTGCTCGTCCGATACGGGGGGCTCGTCGTCCAGTACCTCGCCTTCGCGAGCTTCAACCCTCCGCTCGAGGTCGCGCGGGGCCTTCGCGTTCCGATGGTCGTCCTCGCCCCGGCGGCGGGGGCGCTCGTCGCGGGGCTCCTCGGCCGTTACGTCGCCCGGGACTCGGGAGGCATGGAAGGGACGTCGGAGATCATGGAGGCGGTCTCCCTCAAGGGGTCCGCGCGGCTCCACCTCGGACGGACCGTCCGGAAGTCGATCGGGTCGGTGCTCCTGAACGCCACCGGAGGCTCGGTCGGCCGCGAGGGCCCGATCGTCCAGATCGGCGCAGCGGCGACCTCGCGCCTGGCCCGGATCCTGCGCCTCCCGACGGAGCGGAGGCGCATCCTGATCGGATGCGGCGTGGCCGCCGGCATGGCGGCCGCTTACAACTCGCCGATCGGAGCGGCGATGTTCGTCATGGAGGTCGTCCACGGCAACTTCGCCCTCGACGTCTTCGGCCCCGTAGTGCTCTCGTCGGTGACCGCCGCGCTCTTCTCGCGCGGCGTGTTCGGCGCCGCGCCGCTCTACCCCCTGTCGCCGGGAGCCGGCCCCGGTTTCCTCTCGCTCCCTCTCTTCGCGCTCCTCGGCGCGCTCGTGCCGTTCGCGGCCCTGCTCCTCCGGATGAGCATCGAGGCATCGGAGCGAATGTTCCGCCGGGTTCCGCTTCCCGTGTACGCGCGCATGGCGCTCGGCGGGCTCGTCGTCGGACTCCTCGCGGTCCGGCTCCCGGAGATCTGGGGGAACGGCTACGACGCCGTCGGCGAGGTGCTCGTCGGGAGGGTGGTGCCCGCGGTTCTCCTCCCTCTTCTCCTCGCGAAGATCGCCGCGACGGCCGCGTCGATCGGCTCGGGGGGGAGCGGGGGCGTGTTCACGCCCACGCTCCTCGTCGGCGCCTCCGCGGGCGCGTTCTTCGCGAACGCCGCGGGAGCCGCCCTGCCCGGGCTTCACGTCGAGGCCGAGTACTTCGCGCTGGCCGGCATGGCCGCCGCGATCGCCTCCACGACGTTCGCCCCGATCACGGCCCTCATCATGGTGTTCGAGATGTGCCAGGACTACGGGGCAGTGATCCCGCTCGCCGTGGTCACCGTGACCGCCACGGCGGTCTCGCGCGGACTCCGGCGCGACTCGATCTACACCGAGGCGCTTCGCCGGAAGGGGGTGGACTTCGACCTCGCCTTCGAGCAGATGGCCCTGGCATCGCTCCGCGCCGAGGACTTCGTGCGCCTCGACCCGCTGACGGTCCGCTCCGACGCCCCGGTGGGTGAGGTGCTCGACCGCTTCACGGAGAGCCGGCAGACCGCGATCTACGTTCTCTCCCCTTCGGAGAGGCTGCTCGGGGCGATCGACCTCCGCGACGCCTTCCACGTCGCGGGCGAGCCCCGGCTCCGGGAGAGCCTCGTGGCGCTCGATCTCGTACGCGACGTGCCGCGCGTCAACCCGAAGACGTCGCTCGACGACGTCATGCGCAGGTTCTCGCAGCTCGAGCTCGCGCAGCTGCCGGTCGTGGACGTCCACGATCCGGACCGGTTGATCGGCAGCGTGGCGCGCCGCGACGTCGTGCAGGCCCTCGACCGGGAAGTGCTGCGCCGCCGGATGGTCCTCGCGCGGTATCTGGGCGGGAACGTCGCGGACGCCGACGCCGGATCGCGGCGCGCCGAGGATCTCCGGATCGAGGAGCGCCCGGCGCCCGCGCGGCTCGTGGGGCGCTCGCTCGCGGAGACCGACCCCTACCACACGCTCGGTCTCTACGTCCTCTCCGTGCGCCGGGGCGAGGAAGCGAAGGCGCGGGAGATCTCCCCCGTCCCGCCCGACCTCGTCGTGCGCGAGAACGACCGACTCGTGTTGCTGGGACCGGCGGGCGCTTTCGAGGGGCTCGCCGAGGAGTCGTGATCCCGGACGGCGTCAGCGCCCCGCCGAGCCGCTGCGACGCCCACCGCCCGACCCGTGAATCTGCTCGTAGGGCATCGGCTGAGCGCCGCTCACGAATGCCTGCGCCGGACCGATCTGCTCGAGGATCTCCGCGGAATCGATCGTCGTGATCGTGGGCTTCTCGTACACCTTCCGCGTCATACGCTCGCCTTCCTGCGTGAAAGTCCCCCGGCGCTCGACGCCCACGCGGGCAGCACCCCCCTCACGCGTTGTTTACTATACGAGGCTCCGATGTCCCGCGCAAGGACCGAGTTTGTCCCTTTTCCCGGTGGCGGGAAAGGGCGCCAAAAACGCTAGAATGAGCGCCTGAAGCCCCGGCGGGAGGCTCCCCGGAGCCTCGAGGCCGTCCCGCCCGGGAGGTACCCGATGAGTCCCGCGGTCGCGCTCGCGTCGCTGCCCGCCTCCGACGCACCCCCGCTGGGGGAGGTCCTCTCCGCCTGGGGGATCGTCCCCTTCGCGGGGATGCTCCTCTCGATCGCACTGCTCCCCCTCCTCTCGCCCCACTTCTGGCGCCGGCACTACCCGAAGGTGACCTCCCTGTGGGCGCTGGCCTTCACCGTGCCGTTCCTGGCCGCCCACGGCGCCCTCGCGCGGTACGAGATCCTCCACGTCGCGCTCGTGGATTATGTGCCCTTCCTTACGCTGCTCTGGGCGCTCTTCACGGTCTCGGGCGGGATCGTCGTCCGCGGCACACCGCGGGCCACGCCCGCCGTCAACACGACGCTCCTCGCCGTCGGGACCGTCGCGGCATCCTGGATCGGGACGACGGGAGCGGCGATGCTCCTGATCCGGCCCCTCTTGCGCGCGAACGCCGGGCGCCGGCGGGCCTCCCACGTCGTCGTGTTCTTCATCTTCCTCGTCGCCAACGTCGGGGGGGCACTGACGCCCCTCGGCGACCCGCCGCTCTTCCTCGGCTTCCTGCACGGAGTCCCGTTCTTCTGGACGCTCCACCTCGCTCCGCATTTCCTGTTCGTCTCGATCCTGCTGCTCGGGTCGTTCTACCTCCTCGATCGGTTCCGCATGCGCCGGGACGCGGCCCCGACCGGATCGCGCGAGGAGGCCCCGGCGGACAAGGTGCGGATCCGCCTCGGGGGAGCCTGGAACCTGCTCTTCGCGGCGGGGATCGTGGGCGCCGTCCTCCTCTCGGGGCTCTGGGAGTCCCCGTCCGTCCTCGTGCTCGGCGTCTCCTTGCAGTGGAGCGATCTCGCGCGCGAGGCGCTGATCGCCGCGATGGGGATCCTGTCGCTCGCGACGACGCCCCGCGGCCTGCGGGTCGAGAACGGCTTCTCGTGGGAGCCGATCCGCGAGGTGGCGATCCTGTTCGCGGGGATCTTCGCGACGATCATCCCGGCGATCGCGATCCTGAAGGCGGGGGAGCGAGGGGCCCTCGCGTTCCTCATCGAGCGGATCCGGGAGCCCTGGCAGTTCTTCTGGGCTACCGGGCTCCTCTCGTCCGTGCTGGACAACGCCCCGACCTACCTCACGTTCCTGAACGTCGGGCTCGGCCGGCTGTACCCGGGGCTTCCCGAGGCCACGCAGGTCGCCCGGATTCTGGCGGAGCACCCCCAGGTGGTGGCGGCGGTCTCCTCGGGCGCGGTCTTCATGGGCGCAAACTCGTACATCGGCAACGCCCCCAACTTCATGGTGAAGTCGATCGCGGAAGAGGCGGGAATGGCGATGCCGTCGTTTTTCGGCTACGTCTTCCGCTGGGCGCTGCCGATCCTCCTGCCCGCCTTCCTGATGGCGGGCTGGATCTTCTTCTGAGGAGGGAAGACCCGTGCCGCCACGACATCACGAGGTGACGATCGCGGGACCCCGCGGCCGCGCCCGGGGGTTCGTCGAGGGGTACCTGGCGGGCCGCGGGGCGCTCTCCGGCCCTCTTCCCGAGGCGGAGGAGGAGGGATTCGACGCGGAGAGCCTGCGGGAGCGGCTGAGCGAATCGCTGCATCCCGGCTCGCAGACGGTCCACCTGCTCGTGGAGGAGAGGTCCCTGGACGTTCTCCGGGAGGCCGTCGGGGCGGCCGGGAGCTGCGGGGTAGCGATCCGGATCGTGGAGACGAGGCCGATCGCGGGGGCCCGCTTCGAGTTCTCGCTCGCGGCGTACTCCGAGGAGCACGGGCGCCGCATCCTCGGCTGGTTCGAGCGGCTGCCCGGCGGCGTCCGGCTCGAGCCCGCCGAGCCGTTCCGCGTCCGACGGGACCCGCGGGCGAGCGGGACCGAGGTGTACGCGCCGGCGCACGCGTACGAGCTCCGGGGAGAAGGGGCCGTCGAGGGCGATCTCGAGGGGGTGCTTGCCCTCCTCCGGCTCTGCCGGGACGAGGATCTGGTGCGCGTCCGGCGGGCCGTCCTCGAGGGGGGATCCTAGGTGGAGCGGCTCCGCTTCGCGGCGGAGGCGAACGACGCCGGGAAGACGCTGCAGCGGCTCCTGCGGGAGCGGGCCGGCGCATCCAACTCCCGCGCGCGAGGCCTCGTGCTCGCGGGCCTCGTGGAGCGGAACGGGACCGTCGCGACCCGCCCGGACGAGCGGATCGCGGAAGGCGACCGGATCCTGGTGCGGCACGATCCCGGAACGAGGTACCGCGCGCCGCGCCGTGCGCCGAGGACGGAGGGCTACCGGGTCGTCCACGAGGAGGCCGGCTTCCTCGTGGTGGACAAGGAGGCGGGCGTGCTGACCGTGCCCGTCGGCGCCCCGAGGGGAGAGTCCCTCCTCGAGCGTATCGAGGAGGCCTACCGGCGCCGGGGCCACCGAGATCGCCGGGCGCTCGCGGTGCACCGGATCGACCGCTTCACGTCCGGGCTCGTGGTCGTCGCGCGCCCCGGGCCGGCTTTCGACGCGCTCCGTGCGCAGTTCGCGTCCCGCCGGCCCGAGCGCGCGTACCTCGCGGTCGCGGAGGGCCGCGTCGAGCAGGAGTCCGGCGATCTCGTGCATCGGCTCGCGGAGCATCCGAGGAGCCTCAAGGTCCGCGCGGTCGGCCCCGGCGAGGAGGGCCGCTGGTCCGCATCGAGCTACCGGGTCGTCGAACGGTTCACGCACGCCACCCTCCTCGAGGTGCGGCTCCGCACCGGACGGAGGAATCAGATCCGCGTGCAGCTCGCGGCCGGCGGTCACCCGCTCGTGGGGGACGTCGCGTACGGGCGCCCCTCGTCGCTCATCGGGCGCACCGCCCTCCACGCGATCCGCCTTCGCTTCGCGCATCCGGTGACCGGGGAGCCGGCCGAATTCGAGGCGCCCCCGCCGGGCGATTTCCGGAATCTGCTGTCCGCGTTGCGAAGGGGGGAGACGCCGTGACCTTCGTCCCGAGCGCGACGCGCCGGGCCCGCGTCAGTCCCCGATCAGGATGAGGGAGCCCGTGTACGTGAAGACGCGGTTCACGCCTCCCAGGGGGGCGATCTCCGCGGCGCAGAAGAAGCCGAGGATCGGGAGGCCCGGGAACGCCGCTCCGAGCAGCGCAGAGTCCACGCCCGCCTCCCCGTAGAGCGACCGGCCCCGCGCCAGGCAGTCGAAGTAGAGCCCGAATCGCCACGGCCTCCCTCCGTCCGCCGACGCCTCCGCCAGGACGCGAGCGAGATCCTCGCGGGCGGCGCGCCCCTCGCGGAGGGCGAAGAGGATCGAGTCCCCCTCCTCGATCTCCGCGGCGACGCCGATCACGCCGGTGTCCTCGTCCGCGGTCAGGATGCTCCGGACGAGGTACCCTCCCTCCGCAACGCCCGTCTCCGGCAGCAGGCCGACGAAGAGCCGGTCGAAGGCCTTTCCCCCCGCGTCCAGGAGCCCTTCCGGAGCCGCCTCGTCCAGGACCACGAGCGGAGGGCGCCCTTCGAGCTCGAGGACGAGGTTCTCGTGGGAGCGCGTCACGACGAGCGGCCCGGTCAGCGGCCGGCACCCCTGCGTGACCGCGGCGCGGTGTCGGAACCGTCCTCCGAGGCGAAGGCCCGACACCGAGCCCTCGGCGGCCTCCGCTCCGTGGAACAGGACGGGCGGGCCCGATCCGTCCCGACTCGCCGCGGCGCCTCCCGCCACCGGGACGCCCCGCAGGATCTCGTCGACGCCCCGCAGGAATCGGTCGGGACGCACCCGCCCCGGGTCCGGCCACGCGAGGATCAGGTCGTCGAGGCCCCGCGACGCGGCCAGGCGCTCCCCGGCCTCGCGGCCGGCGGAGAATCCCAGATCCTCGCCGCCGCCGAACAGGAACGGCGTCGCGCGAATCGCTTCGGTCGCGACGGCCAGGACGCCGACGGCGGGACCGTCCTCGATCTCGCGGCCCTCGGCCAGGACGCCGGCGCCGGAGCACCCGACGACGTACGGGGTTCCCGCCGCGGCGCCGACCGACTCGAGCAGCTCGGGGGCCGCCGCGGCATGCTCGGGCGTCGCGAACACGATGCACCAGTCCGCCCGGGAAACGCCGAGGCCGGCGCAGGCCCTCGAGGCCGCCTCGACGGCGGCTTCGGAGGAGCCCCTTCGAGTCGACAGGCCGACGGACGCACGGATCATGGCGGGATCCACCGGCAGGACGATAGCAACGGCGGGACGACGCCGCCACGCGGTCTTGATGCGCCCGGGCCCGCGGCCTATATTCGCGGCGGAGCGGAGGACCTTCGTGACGATCTCGATCCGCTTGCGGCAGGCCGCCGTCCTCGCGGCCATCCTGTCCGCCCCCCTTTCCGCGCTTCGGGCGGAAGAGCCGGCGACGGAGACTCCCGGCCGGGTCGAGGAGACCGCCGCGGCGGCGGCCTCCGACCCGTTCCCGGTCCCGGAAGAGATCCTGGGGAACGTGGCGTTCTGGAAGCGGGTGTTCGCCGAGTGGAGCCTCGGGCAGGTCGCGCTCCACGACCTCGATCGGCCGGAGCTCGTGTACGCCGTCCTGGATCTCCCCGGGCCGATCGGGGACGCCTACAACCCTCGACAGCGAGAGTTCGTCCGCGCGGAGCGGACTCGCCTCGAGGCCCGGCTCCTCGAGATCGAGCGCCGCGTGGCCCTGGGGGCGGAGCTCGACGACGAGGACAAGGCCCTCGCGCTCCGGATCGCCACGACGGCGGGAACCGATGCCCTGCGGGGGGCGCACGCGCGCGTGCGATCGCAGCGCGGCCTGCGGGAGCGGTTCCGGCGGGGGCTCGAGATCGGGGCCCGGTACGACGCCCGGTTCCGCGAGGTGTTCCGTCAGGCCGGCCTTCCCGAGGATCTCGCGCTCCTTCCGCACGTCGAGTCGTCGTTCCAGACCCATGCGCGGTCCTCCGCGGGAGCCGTGGGCGTCTGGCAGTTCACGCGCGCGGCCGCGCGCAGGTTCATGACCCTGACCCCGGCGATCGACGAGAGGCTCGACCCGGTGGCGGCGGCGCGCGGCGCCGCCCGGTACCTCGGCGCGGCCTGGTCCGAGTTCGGAAGCTGGGAGCTGGCGCTGACCTCGTACAACCACGGGCTCGAGGGGATGCGCCGCGCGAAGGCGAAGTTCGGGACGGATTTCGGCCGCATCGTCCGCGAGTACGACGGCCGGACGTTCGGCTTCGCCTCGCGGAACTTCTACGCGGAGTTCCTGGCCGCGCGCGAGATCGCGAGAGAGCCGGCGCGGCACTTCGGCGAGGGGCTCGCCCTCGAGGCGCCGATCGCTCACGACGAGACCGTCCTCGGCCGGAGAATGCGCCCGGTCCAGATCGCGAGGGAGTGGGGGGTCCCTCTCGGCGAGCTGGCGGAGATCAACCCCGCCTGGACCCGCCGCGCGGTCCGCGGCGGCGAAGCGCTCCCCGCGGGGACCCTGGTCTGGCTTCCCGAGGGAACGCTCGCGCGCAGGGCGGCCTCGCTGCGGAGAGACGAGAGACGACCCGTGGCCGGCCTCCCCGGGCCCGCCGCCTCGGAGGGAGCCTCGCGAGGGAAGCCGGAGGGCGAGGATGCGATCGCGCGCGCCGTGGTGCACGTGGTGAGGAGCGGCGACACCCTTTTCCGGATCGCCAGGCGGTACGGAGTGACCCTCGCGGAGCTGCTCGGCCTCAACCGCCTGAGCGCCGACGCGATCCTCCGGCCGGGCCAGCGGCTGTTCATTCCCCTCTCCGACTGAAGCGGGAGGCGCCGGACTCGCCGGCCGGGCGCGACTTGCGCCCGGAAGAGGGGCGGCGTACCTTTCGAACGTCTCCGGAAGGCCGGAAGGACAAGGAGTCGGTCATGCGCACCTCCTCGATTCGCACCCTCGGAGGGCTCGCCCTCGTTCTCGCCGTCGTCCTCGCCGCGCCGGCGCTCCTGCCCGCCCGGGCCGGTTCCGAGGAGAGCGTGCAATCCGCGAGCACGGAGACCCCCGCGAAGGAGAAGAAGGCGGAGGATCCCGAGGCCGCGAAGGCCGCGCCGAAGCCGGACGCCGAGGCGGACGCGAAGAAGACCCCGGAAGCCGCGGCGCCGAAGGCTGCGGATCCGAAGAAGGCCCCCGCCAAGGTCGCGCCGCCCGGCGCGCCGAAGAAGCCGAAGGCGGAGGTGAACACGATCGAGGACATCTACGCCGAGCCCGACCCCCCGAAGGATGCGTCCGGGGGGGAGCGGCCGGACGGCGCGTAGCCCCGGCCCCCGGGCTCCCGGCGGGCCGGCCCGGGCCCCGAGCACGGGGCGTGGATCCGCCATGACCGACCTCCGCTACGTCAATCGAGGCTTCGGCCTCGAGCGCGCCGTTTCGGAACGACTCGCCCACGACTACCGTAGCGCCCTGGTGGACCGCATGCGCGCGCAGGGGTTCCGGGTGGACGCGGGAGGCGTCTCCTTCCGGCTCGCCCGGGAGTTCGGCTTCTGCTACGGGGTGGACCGCGCCGTCGAGTACGCGTACGAGACGCGGGAGAAGTTCCCGGGCCGAAGGATCTTCCTGGTCGGCGAGATCATCCACAATCCGGGGGTCAACCGCCGGCTGGAGGAGATGGGCATCCGGTTCCTGGACGGGAGGGAGAACGGCGCGTCCGCGGATGGCCTGCGGCCGGACGACGTCGTGATCCTCCCCGCGTTCGGCGTTCCCCTGACCGACATGGAAGACCTTCGGCGCCGGGGCGTCGTCCTGGTGGACACGACCTGCGGGTCGGTGCGCAACGTCTGGAAGAGCGTCGAGAACTACGCGAGGGACGGCTTCACCGCTCTTCTCCACGGGAAGTACGACCACGAGGAGACGCGGGCCACCGCGTCACGCGTCCTCCGGCACCCCGGCGGACGGGTCATCGTCGTCCGCGACGAGGAGGAGGCGCGCGCCGTCTGCGACCGGATCGAGCGGCGGGGAGATCCCGAAGCCTTTCTCCGCCGGTTCCGCCGCGCGGTGTCGCCCGGGTTCGACCCCGAGGTCGACCTGGGCAGGATCGGGTGCGCGAACCAGACCACGATGCTCTCGAGAGAGTCGCTGGCCATCGCGGACATGGTGCGCGCCGCGATGGTCCGGCGGTGGGGCTCGGAGGAGGCCGACCGGCGCTTCCGGGCGTTCGACACCGTGTGCAGCGCCACGCAGGAGCGGCAGGACGCCCTCGTCGATCTCCTCCGCGTCTCGCCCCTCGACCTGATGCTGGTCATCGGCGGCTACAACTCGTCCAACACGACGCACCTCGTCGAGATCGCGAGGGCGTCGGTCCCCTCGTACCACATCCGGTCCGCCGACTGCCTCGAGAGCCCGGAGCGGCTCCGTCACCAGCCGCCCGGCTCGCGCGAGGAGGCCGTGGCGGAGGGCTGGCTGCGCGAGGGACCGGTCGTCGTGGGGCTCACCGCCGGAGCGTCGACCCCGAACGTCGAGATCGAGCGGGTCGTGAGGCGGGTGGCCTCGTTCCGCGGCGTCGCTCTCGACTGACCGCGCCCGTCCCCCCGGCGCGGCGGTGTGCTATGGTGCGCGCGCCGAGGAGGCTCCGTGAAGGCGGGGAGATACCAGGGCAGCGGACGCGGGAAGGACCGGAAGGGACCGTCCGCGCCGCCTCGCCGGCCCGCCGAGCGGCGTCCTCCCTCGACGCCGGCGCCGAAGGTGCTGGTCCCGCTCACCGGCCCGCTCCACGTGGAGATCGTCGTCGTCGGCCGCGAGCTGCTCCGCGGGCTCACCGTCGAGTCGAGCGCCGCATTCGTCTCGAGCTGGCTGAGCCGGAGGGGCGCGCTCGTGCACCGGATCACGATCGTGGACGACCGGGACCGCGCGATCACGTCGGCCGTCACCGAGGCGATCGAGCGGGGCGCGCGCCTCGTGATCACCACCGGAGGCCTCGGGCCCGCGGCCGACGACCGGACCCTCGGGGCGGTCGCGGACGCGCTCCGGCTCCCCCTGGCGATCCACCCGCACGCGAAGGAGATGGTCGAGTCGTCCTTCCGCCGCCTGGAGAAGTCCCGGGTAGTGCCGAGGTCGGGCCTGACGACCGCCCGCGAGAAGATGTGCGCGATCCCGGTCGGCTCCGAGCCGGTTCCGAACGAGGAGGGGATCGCCCCGGGAGTGCTCGTCCGGCGCCCGGGGGGCGTCGCCGTGCTCTGCCTTCCCGGCGTTCCCGAGGAGGGGCGCGCGGTCTTCCTCGCGGCGATGGACCGGCTCCGGGACATGGCCCCGCGCGGGATCCTGGCCGAGCGCGAGGTCGAGGCCCCGACCGCCGACGAGTCGTCGCTCCTCCCGATGCTCGACCGGCTCGCGGAGGAGTTCCCGCTGGTGTGGATCAAGAGCCATCCCCCCGGATTCGCCCGCGAGGACGCGAAGGTCCGGATCTCCCTGGAGGCGGTCGCCGCCTCGAAGGAGGAGGCCGAGGCCCTCGTGGAAGGCGCGCTCCGGCGCCTGCTCGCCCTGGCCGGGGGCGGCTGACCGCTCCCTGGAGGCCTCCCATGCCCGTGCGCGCCCTCCTCGCCGCCGCCCTTCTCGTCCCTCTCGCCGCCTCGGCTGTCGGAGCCGCTTCGGCGCCTCCGGCCTTCCTCGGGCCCGACGCGGTGAAGACCGCGGTGGCCCGCCTCGTGGCCCGGCACGGCGAGGCCCTCGGCCCGCGCATCCGGCAGGGGGTAGAGCAGGCGGCACGCCTGTGGCGCCCCGAGGACGGCGACGCCGCCTCGTTCGCCGCCTTCTGCGAGACCCACTTCCTGGCGGACCCCGCAGCGCTCGCGGCCGCATTCGCCCGGCTCGAGGACGCGCTCGAGCAGACGGACGGGCGGCTTCACGAGATCCGCCGCGAGCTGACGACGCCGCTCGACCTCGATACCGGCCCCGTGAGCGAGATCGACCGCCTCCTCGTGGGGCTCGACCTGCAAGCGCACGTGGACGAAGACCTGTTCCGCTCGAAGGTCGCCTTCTTCGCCCTCCTCAACTTCCCCGTGCACACGCTGGCGGAGCGGCTCGCGCTGGGCTCCTCCTGGGACCGTGACGCCTGGGCGCGCTCGCGCCTCATGGACCGGTTCGCGCAGCGGGTCCCGGCGGAGGTGGCCCGGGAGATCACTCGAGCCAACACGGAGGCCGACCGCTACATCGCCGAGTACAACATCCGCATGGATCGGCTGATCGCCGCCGACGGGACCCGTCCGTTCCCCGAGGGCCTCCGGCTGATCTCCCACTGGGGCCTGCGCGACGAGCTCGCCTCCCGCTACGAGGACCCGGACGGGCTCTCGAAGCAGCGGATGATCCAGAGGGTGATGGAGCGGATCGTCCGGCAGGAGATCCCGAAGGCGGTCGTGGACAACCCCGGCCTCCTCTGGTGCCCGGAGACCAACGAGGCCCGCCCGGCGCCGGGCGCCGCCGCCGTCGGAGCGGAGATCGCAGCGAGGGAGCCGGACACGAGGTACGAGCGCTGGCTGGACGTGTTCCGCGCCGTCCGGCGGGCGGACCCGTACGTTCCGACGGCGCCGAGCTACATCATTCGCCGCTTCGAGCTCGACCGCCAGATCCCCGCGAAGCAGGTGGAGGCGCTCCTCGCGTCGGTCCTCGAGTCGGCGGAGGTGAAGGAGGTCGCCGACCTGATCCGCCGGAGGCTCGGGCGGCCGCTCGAGCCGTTCGACGTCTGGTATCCCGGCTTCAAGCCGCGGGGAACGCGCGACGAGAGCGGGCTGGACGCGATCGTGCGGGCGAGGTACCCGACCGCCGCCTCGTTCCAGGCCGCGCTTCCCGGGATCCTGGAGTCCCTGGGCTTCTCCCGCGACAAGGCGGCCTGGATCGCCGGGCGCATCGTCGTGGATCCCTCGCGGGGGGCGGGCCACGCGATGGGCGCCGTGCGTCGAGGGGACGCGGCCCACCTGAGAACGCGCGTCTCCGAGCGCGGGATGGACTACAAGGGCTACAACATCGCGGTCCACGAACTCGGCCACAACGTCGAGCAGGTGCTCTCGCTCGACGGGATCGACCACTGGGCGCTGTCCGGCGTTCCGAACAACGCCTTCACCGAGGCGATCGCCTTCGTGTTCCAGGACCGCGACCTCGAGCTTCTCGGGCTCGCGCCGCCCGGCGACGAGGACCGGGCCCTCGAAGCGCTCCGCGTCCTCTGGGAGGCCTACGAGATCGGCGGCGTGGCGCTCGTCGACATGAAGGCCTGGGAGTGGCTCTACGCCCACGAGGACGCGTCGCCCGCCGAGCTCCGGGAGGCGGTCCTCGCGATCGCGCGGGACGTCTGGAACCGATATTACGCCCCCGTCTTCGGCGTCCGGGACCGCGAGATCCTGGCGATCTACTCCCACATGATCTCGAGCGCCCTCTACCTCCCCGACTACGCGATCGGACACATCGTCGCCTTCCAGCTCGCGGAGAAGCTGCGCTCGGGCGGATTCGGCGCCGAGATCGAGCGCATGGCCCGCCGGGGCCGCGTCACGCCGGATGCCTGGATGCGCGAAGCGGTGGGATCCCCGGTGTCGGCCGACGCGCTGCTCCGGGAAGCGCGGGCCGCGCTGCGGGAGGCGGGGAAGTAGCGGGGACCGCGGCACCGTTCCGGGGAGCGGCTGCGTCTTCGAACCCCTTGACCGCCAGCCGAACTGGGGCCTAAACTCGCCTCCCAAGAGGGGCGAGGCGGCGATCTCGCCTCGAGTGTCCTCGCCGTCGCAGGGTCTCGCGCGGCGGGCGCGCCGAGGGGGAGGGTTGTCACGTGCGAGTCCTTGCTCTCCTGAACCAGAAGGGCGGATGCGGCAAGACGACGACCGCCCTGCAGCTCGCGTCGCTGTTCGCCGAGGCGGGCCGCCGGACCGTCCTCGTCGACCTCGACCCTCAGGGGCACGCGACCCTGGGCCTCGGCGCGGCCGCGCCCGAGCGCGACCGGTCCCTCGCCCGCGTCCTGTCCCGGTCGGGACTCCACGAGGACGCGATCCCGATCACAGAGGTGCTCGTGCCGGTGGCCGACCGCCTCTTCCTCGCGCCGTCGGGCGCCGAGCTCGCCGAGCTCGAGCCCGAGCTCGCGCGCACGCACGGAGGCGACGAGCGCCTCGCGGAGCACCTGGTCGCCCTCTCCGGGCGCGCCGACCGAGTGGTCATCGACGGCCCGCCGTCGCTGGGCCTCCTGACGCTCAACGCGCTCATGGCGTCGCACGAGATCGTCGTCCCGGTCGACCCGAGCCTCTTCTCGATGCAGGGGCTGGTCCGCATGGTCGAGATCGTCGAGCTGACCGAGAAGCGGCGCAACCACCGCGCGGAGGTGCGGATCCTGGTCAACGCGTACGACGGAAGGTCGAACTTCGCCCGCGCAACCCTCGAGGAGATCCGCCGGGCGTATCCGGGGAAGGCGCTCTCCACCGTCGTGCGAGCGAGCGTCCGCGTGCGCGAGGCAGCGGCCCGAGGCGTTTCGGTCACCCGGCTGGCGCCGGGCGCGGCGGTCGCCGAGGACTACAGGGCGCTCGCGAAGGAGATCGACGAGGCGGAGGCCGCGATCGTCGAGGCGGCGCGCCCCGCGGCCGGGCAGGGGCTCGTCGTCACGAGGGACGGCGTCTACATCTCCCGGCACGACGTGCCGCCGGAGGACCTCCTGCTCGCCGGCGACTTCAACGGCTGGGTCCCCGACGCCGGAGTGCTCCTCGAGCGGCACGAGGACGGAAGCTGGACGAAGTTCGTCCCGCTCGACACCGGCCGCTACGAGTACAAGCTCATCGTCGGCGGACGCTGGATCGCCGATCCGCTGAACCCGAAGCAGGTCGTCAACGCGGTGGGGACGAAGAACTCGGTGCTGGAGATCTAGCTCCCGCCCGGTGCCTCGCGGCCCGCGCCCGGAGGGCGAACGTGAGCGACGGACCCGACGAGCGAGAGGCCGATCTCGATTCCCACCCGCTCTCGGGGGTCCTCGACCGCCTGATCCGCCGGGAGCGCGGGGTCCCCGCCGTCGAGCCGAAGGCGTCCGCGGGGCCCTCCCCCGCCCCCGAGCCCTCGCGGCGCCGCGTCGTCGTGGTCGCGGGCCTGGGCCACGACCGCGGGGCGGCGGCGGTGGTCCATCTCGCGCGGTCGGGCGTCGGCCGCGATCTGCGGGTCGCGGTCGTGGACCTCGCCGCGGAGCCGATCCCGGCGTCCGGGGAGAATCCGGTCGCCTCGGTCCCGATCGCCAGCCTCCCGCACGGCATCGAAGGACTTAGGCTCGAGCCGGCCGAGACCGTCCGCGCCGTGCTCGAGCGGCTCCGGAGGCTCGAGGCCGGGTGCGATCTCCTCGTGGTCCGGATCCCGGCGTCCGCCGGGCACGTGCTGGCGAGGGCCGCGTTCCTCGCAGGCGGCGTCGTCCTGCCGATCGGCCAGGGAGACAAGGCGCTCCACGAGGCGCTGTGGCTCTCGCGCAACCTGCTCGACAGCCTCCCGGGAATCGCCCTCGTCCCGTACTCCGCAGACGAGGCAGCCCTCGGCCGCTACGCCGAGATCCTGCGCGCGTTCGACGAGGCGGGATCGAGCTCGCCCGAGGCCGACGACCTCGAGGGCCTCGACGCGATCGCTCCGCTCGCGGGCGGCACGGGAGAGGGGTTCCTCGCCTCGCTCGTCGGGGAGAGCCTCTCCGGGGAGCCCCAGACGGTGCTGGAGGTCGGGCGTCTCTCGATCTGACGCGGCGGTCCGAGCGAGCGTCCGCGGTTCGCGGTAACCTGGGAGAGTGGCGAGAACGCCACCTTCGGGAGGAGGTCCGATGCGGAGACAACTCGGCTGGATGAACGTCGCGGTCGTGCTTGCGCTTCTGCTCTGTCCGGCTTGCGACGACGACGACTACACGGTGGACCCCGTCCCCGTGGACACGTCCGGGACCTGGTCGTTCACGGCGAGCCCCAGCGACCCGCCGCGGACGATGTCCTGCACCGGCGATCTCGTCGGCACCGTCTGGAGCTTCTGCGACTTTTTCGTCCTCTCCGTGACGCAGGCGGAGGACGCGTTCTCCGGAGCGGCGGCGATCGAGTACTGCGGCGCGGCGTTCTCGGTATCGGGCACCGTGACGGGGAGCGCGATCTCCGGCACCTTCGTGAGCAGCGACGACGTCCACACCTATCGCCTCTTCTTCAGCGGCGTCGTCTCCGAGAACGCGATGATCGTGGCCCCCGTCACCTTCACCGTGGACGGCCTGAGCGGGGCCTGCTCGATGGCCGGCGAGTACTGGGGCGAGAGGCCGTAGGCGGGATCGAGGGATCTCCGGAACGAAGAGGCCCCGCGCGCGGGACCGCGCGCGGGGCCTTGGAGTCCATCGGGGCGCCGGGCGCCCCGGATTCGAACTAGAACTTGTAGCCGACGCCGACGGTCAGGACGAGCGGGTCCACCCCCACCGCATCCGCGCCCGTCACGTCGGGCTCCGCGTCCAGGAGCAGGTAGCGGAGGCCGGCCGTGAAAGCCCAGCTCTCGGCGAACGGGACGTCGAGGCCGAGATTCACGCCGTACACGAACTGGTCCTTCATCCCCATCGTCTCGCTCGCGTACTTCCAGTCGTCGAACATCGCGTAGCCGAGGGTCGGGCCGAAGTAGAAGTCGACCGGCTTCCCCTTCAGGAGGTGGAAGTTCGCGTCGAACAGGATCGGCATCCAGGCGACCGAGCCGTAATCGGAATCCGGCTCGCCGCTGACGCTGAGCGTCATGTCGTGATCGGCGTACCAGAGGCTGGCGCCGAAGCTGACCATCTCGTTGTAGTAGAACTCGTACCCGAGGCCGAAGCCGAGCGCGTCGTCCGTCGCCATCGTGATCGTGTAGGTGTCCTCGGTGAACGAGTAGTCGCTCATCGGCATGAAGTAGCCGACACCGAAGGAAAACTTGTGCTTCGTGTCCGCCGCGTTCGCGAGCGGAACCGCCAGAGCCACCACCGCGATCAGAGCCAGAACCTTCGTCAGTCTCATCGAGATCCTCCTTGAGCTGCGTTCGGGACGGCCGGGCCCTTCTGCCCGGCCTCTCGCACCTTCGTTTCTCTACCTCTCTCCACTTCTCACACTCGAACACTCGGGTTTGTAGCAAGACGTCTGCCCAAAAGGGAATAGGCCGATTCGAAGCGCCCAACTAACTGATCGGGCAAGCTTTGTAGATTGAACACGCCCGATGGATGCAACGCCTCGACGGCACATCTCGAGCGAAAGTCGTCCAATTTGACCGGGCAATTCGCCCTTTTGGATGCAGCCCGGCCAGTCCGGCGGAACTCCCTCAGGCGGCCCGGCGCCCCCTCGCGCGCCCGGGAAGGGCCGCCCCGAGCCCCCAGACCCGGCGCATGCGCCTCTCGATCCGGCCGAAGACGAGGTTGTCGACCAGGAGGCCGAGGGCGATGATCACGACCATCACCGCGATCACCTGGGCGATGTCGTTCAGCTCGCGGCCGACCATCAGGAGCTGCCCCAGCCCCAGGCTGACGAACAGCAGCTCGGCCGCCATCAGCGATCGCCAGGCGAACGACCAGCCGAGCTTGGCGCCGGTCAGCACCGCGGGGAGCGCGGCGGGCAGGATGATGCCCGTGAGGAGGCGCGGACCCCGGGCGCCGAGATTCCTGCCGGCGCGGACGTAGATCGGCGGGATGTTCTTGACGCCGTCCGACGTGTGGATCGCGATCGCCAGGACCGCCCCCATGACGACGACGAACTGGATCGCCCTCTCGTTGAGGCCGAACCAGATGATCGCGAGCGGGAGCCAGCAGATCGAGGGAAGCGTCTGGAGGCCGAGGAGGAGCGAGCCGATCGTGTCGTCCATCCATCGCACGCGCCCGATCAGGAGGCCCAGCACCGTCCCGAGGACGAGCGACAGCGCGTAGCCGAGCAGCAGCCGCCGCATGGTGACGGCGATCCCGATCAGGAACGTCCCGTCGGCGAATCCCGCGATGAGGGCCTCGGCGACCTGGACCGGCCCCGGCACCAGGAACGACGGCCAGGGCCCCCACAGGTGGAGCGCCTGCCAGGCGGCGAGGGCCGCGAGGTAGAAGAGCCCGCGGTTAACGCTCCTTGGCACGACGCCTCTCCTCGAGAAGGACCGCCTCGATCTCCTCCCGGAGATCCTCGCGGAGCCTCGCCGCCAGCCCGCCGACGTCGCGGTCCTCGATCTGTCGGGGCCGCGGGATGTCGACGACGAACTCCCGCTTGATCCGCCCCGGGCGCCGCGTCATCGTCACCACGCGGTCGGCGAGGCAGGCCGCCTCGCGGACGTTGTGCGTGACGAACAGGATCGTCTTCCCCGTGCCGCTCCAGATCTCCTGGAGCTCGGCGTGGAGCATGTCCCGCGTCTGGGCGTCGAGCGCCGCGAACGGCTCGTCCATCAGCAGCATCACCGGATCCATCGCGAGCGCCCGGGCGAGCGCCACGCGCTGCTTCATGCCGCCGGACAGTTCGTGGATGTACGAGGTGTGGAACCCCGCGAGGTGGACCATCCGAAGGTAGTGCGCCGCCCGCTTCCTCCTCTCCACCCGCCCCAGACCGGCCAGGCGGAGCCCGAACTCGATGTTCCTGCGGACCGTCATCCAGGGGAAGAGCCCCAGGTCCTGGAACAGGACGATCCGGTCCGGTCCCGGTCCCAGCACGGGCTTCCCGTCGAAGATCACGTCGCCCACGTCCGGCGCCTCGAGGCCGGCCACGATGTTGAGGAGCGTCGTCTTGCCGCACCCGCTCGGGCCCACGACGCAGACGAACTCCCCTTCGCGGATCTCGAAGTCGAGCGGACCCAGGGCGGACACCACCCCCTGGCGGTTGACGAACGTCTTCTCGACCGCCCGCACCGAGAGCTTCGGCGCGCCGTTCGGGGAGATCCCCGCCACGTCCCGTCCCCTACCGGATCGGCGGCTTCCCCGCCGCCTGCCGGACGGAATTCAGGATCGACAGGTCGTAGATGCCCGAGAGCCTCGGTTCCTCCCTGCCGAGGAAGCCGAGCGCGTACGCGTCCGCCGCCGACTTCATCAGCGAGGCGCGGATCGGATCGTCGGTCAGCTCGAGCCTCGCGAACGCCGCCTCCAGGATCTCCTCCGGGAGAGCCTTGCCGGTCTCGCGCTTGATCTCCTGGTTGACGGTGCGGAGGGCCTCGTCGCGGTTCGCGCCGATCCAGTCGGTGAGGCGCACGTGCTCCTCGATCCACGTCCGGACCAGGTCGGGATGCTCCTCGAGGAACTTCGTCGAGACGATCAGGTGCGTCGTCACGAATCGGCCCTCCGGCCACCGCGACGCCTCCTCCAGGAACACCTTGCCGCCCCCTTCGAGGATCAGGCGCGTCACCCAGGGCTCGACGGTCCACGCGCCGTCGAGCTCCTTCTTGAGGAAGAGCGTCAGCTGGTCCGGGTTCGCGAGCGGCTGCACGCGGACCTTCCCGCCCCGCTCGAGCCAGTCCATGCCGTTCTCGAGGAGCCACGCCCGGGCCGCCACGTCCTGCGTGTTCCCGAGCTGCGGCGTGGCGAGGCTCCGGCCCTCGAAGTCCCGCGGCCTCGCGATCGGAGAGTCCTTCCGGACGACGAGAGCCGCGCCCCCCGAGCAGGCTCCGCACACGATCCTGATCGCCGTCCCGCCCGATTTCACGTACGCGTTGATCGCCGGGTTCGGTCCGATGTACGAGAGGTCCAGCTCCCCGGCGAACAGCGCCTCGATCGCCGAGGGGCCCGCGTTGAAGATCTTCCAGTCGACCCTGGCGCGATCCCCGAGCGCCTTCTGGAAGCTCCCCGTCGCGTGGCCGAGGACCCCCTGCGCGTGCGTGATGTTGGGGAAGTGCCCGGCGCGGATCACGACGGGGCCTTCCGGACGCTTCTGCCGCTCGGCGGCGCCGCCGCAGGAGCCGGCGAGCGCGACCGAGGCGAGCAGTGCCGCGGCCACGGAGATTCTGTGGATGCTCCTCATCGGCGTCCCCTCGCGACCCGATCCGCCCACTGCGCCCCCGACCGGCCCGAAATCTCCACTACCCATACAGGGAATCTCCGGATGGGGTCAAGCGGTATTTTCGCTCAGATCACCCTCCGATACTCCGAGAGCGGGTAGCTCCACACCCGCTCCCCGCAGAACCGCGCCCCCTCGGGGCACCAGGGGCGGGCGCCCGCCTCCTTCCGGACTCCGCACGGCGGGAGGAGGTGCCGCCCGAGGCGCGGGTGGACCTCACGGATCTGCTCCGCCTCGTCCACCGAGGCCCGCCAGATCTCCTCCTGGGCCAGGTAGCACAGGCGCATGACGTGCTTGTGGCGGAGGGCGAGAAAGTCCGCGGACTCGGCATAACGGACGGCGACGGCGTTCGGGAGGAGATAGGAGGCGAACTCCTCGGAGACGCCGAGGCGCCTGAGGCGCCCGATCCGCTCCCACACCCTGGCCATCATGCCGGCGTACCGCGCCTCGACGGCCGGGTCCTCCCGGACGAGGGCGGGCGTGACGAAGTCGGGCTCGCCGGTGACGTGGGCCGCCAGGATCGGCCGGCTCGCGGGAGTCATCCGGTGCCGCTGGTCCTGGGAATCGGCCGCGTGGGAGATCTTCCGCCGGAACGTGTAGGAGGCGTGGTGCATCGCCCGGGAGAGCTTCCCGAGCGTCGTCAGGTTGAGGGCGTCTCCGAGGACGCGGCTCCGGGTCGGGGAGACCGCCAGCTCGATCGCCTCGTCGTCGGAGAGCGCCGACGCCGGCACGCCGAGCACGGCGCGCACGGCACGGGCCGTCTCCTCCTCCCCCCTCGCCGTCCAGTCCACGAGGCGCGAGACGCGCCCCTTAAGCGACTCGTCGAACTCGCGCGCGAACACCGCGCGGCTCGCGGAGGAGGAGGCGTCCGGGTTCGCGGCGAAGAATTCCGCCTCCGGATACTCCGCGGACGGGATCGGCCCCTCGAGGACCGCGCGGTAGCGGGGGTCCGCCTCGAGCAGCGCCTCGATCATCTTCCCGACGACGATCCTCTGCTCCCAGGGCGCGTCGGGCTGCTCGCACACCCTTTGGTAGCGCAGGAGGGTCAGCGCCGACACGGTATGGTAGAGGGCCGCGAAGGTCGCGACCGGAAGGACGTAGCGCGCGACCTCCTGCGCCTTCCTCTCGACATCCTTCGGGTGCGCCTGCCGCTTCCTCGCGCGGGCGGGGAACCGGCGGTCGCAGGCCGCGCCGGCCAGGGGGGCGAGATCCCGCCGCAGCTCGCCGTAGAAGGCGAACTGCTCCTCGAGCGCCTCGAAGTAGAGGGCGAGCGCCTTCCCCTCGATCGGGGGGACGAGGCAGCTCGAGGGCTCGACGCGGACGTAGCGCTGGGAGACCTGCTCGGAGTTGTAGAACGGGTGCGCGTGGAGGAAGGACCAGAGGAACTGGCGGGAGACGTTCTCGATCGCGAACTGGAAGTAGGCGTGCTGGATCGTCGTGTGGTGGCCGGCGTCGTAGAGCTCCCGGGCCAGCGGCTCTCCTCCCGGCCCGAGGTCCTCGTCCCGGACGATCCCCCTCGGCGAGTAACAGGTCCTCGCCGCCGTCAGGATCGTCGAGAACGGGGCCTCGAAGCGCCTCGTGATCCGGACGCGCGGCGCAGCGGAGCGCTCGGGCCCGGCGGTCGGCACGGGATCGCTCACGTCACCGCTTCGACGGGGCGACCGTCTTCTCCCGGAGCCTCTCGATGGCGGGATCCGCCTCGCCCCGCCAGCGCTTCCGGACCGACTCGATTCCCTTGCGGTACCGGTCCGCGAGGTCCGCCGGGGAGAGCCGGTTGACGACGTCCGCCACGGCGGCGGCGTACGGCGCGAGGGTCGAGCCCGCGAGGAGGCGCGATCCGTCAGGCAGATAGGCCGCGAGCGGGAGGACGACGAGGGAGCAGGCGAGCACCCCCGCCACGAACCCGACCGCGGCTCCGGCGAGACGGTCGGCCCATCCGAGCATCGCCGCCTGCATCAGCTTGCGCAGGAGCCACCCGACGATCGCCCCCACGATGAGAACGCCGAGGAAGATCGCCGCGTACGCGGCGAGCCGCAGGGCCCCCTGGGGAATCCGGGAAGCGGGGGCGAGATCGGCGAGCGGCCCGTGGAACCGGCTCGCCAGGAAGAACGCGGCGACGAACGCGGCGACGGCGGCGAGCAGCCTCACGAGCCCCTTGACGAGGCCGAGGACGACGAGGGCCCCGGCGACGACGAGGAGGGCGATGTCGAGAGCGTTCACGCTCTCATGATACCCCGGCCGCCCGCCCTCTTGCGCGGGGACGCGCGGCGCGATCTACTAGGGCATCCAGCGGTGGAAATCGGCCCGGCGGAGCCACAAAAGGAGTGAGAATGTCCCGTATCAAGCCCTTCCGGGCGTACAGGCCGCGGCCCGAGAGCGCCCGGCGAATCGCGAGCCCCCCCTACGACGTCGTGTCGTCGGACGAGGCGCGCGAGATGGCGGCGGGCAATCCCCTCTCGTTCCTCCACGTCGGCAAGCCGGAGATCGACCTCGACCCGTCGGTCCCGCTGTACGACGATCGCGTCTACGCGAAGGGGGTCGAGAACCTGAGGCGGCTCATCGACTCGGGGGAGCTGGTCCGCGATCCCTCGCCGTGCCTCTACCTCTACCGGCAGACGATGGGCGGCCACGCGCAGGTCGGGGTCGTCGGCGCGTGCAGCGTGGAGGAGTACGAGCGGGACCTCATCAAGAAGCACGAGTTCACGCGGAAGGACAAGGAGGACGACCGGACCCGCCATGTCACCGAGTGCAACGCGAACGCGGAGCCGGTGTTCCTCACGTACCGCGCGAATCGCGGGATCGACTCCGTCGTCGACCGCATCCGCGGGCGCCGGCCCGCGTACGACTTCGTCTCCGACGACACGATCGGCCACACGGTCTGGGTCGTCGACGACCCGGCCGAGATCGAGACCCTCGTCCGGCTCTTCGCGGAGGTGCCGTGCCTCTACGTCGCGGACGGGCACCATCGCACCGCCGCGGCGGTCCGGCACGGCCAGAAGATGCGCGCCTCGGACCCGGCGCGGTCGCCCGAGTCCCCCTACGAGTCGTTCATGGCGGTCATGTTCCCGCACGACCAGCTGCGGATCCTCGACTACAACCGCGTGGTCCGGGACCTGAACGGGCTTTCCGAGGAAGCGTTCCTCGCGCGCGTCTCGGAGCGGTTCGACGCCCGCCCGACGGGCGATCCCAGGCCGCCGGGGCCCAAGACCTTCGGGATGTTCCTCGGGGAGAAGTGGCGCCGGCTCGAGGCGAGAGCGGGGACGTACCCCGCCGCGGACCCCGTCCGAGGGCTCGACGTGTCCATCCTCCAGGAGAACCTGCTGTCCCCGGTGCTCGGCATCGCCGACCCGAGGACCGACAAGCGGATCGACTTCGTCGGCGGGATCCGGGGGCTCGGCGAGCTGGAGAAGCGCTGCCGGGCGGGATGGGCGGCCGCCTTCTCACTCCACCCGACCTCGCTCGACCAGCTGATGGCGGTCGCCGACGCCGGCACCGTGATGCCGCCGAAGTCGACGTGGTTCGAGCCGAAGCTCAGAAGCGGGCTCCTCGTCCGGATCCTGGACGAATGAAACCCGCGCGGACCCGGTACGAATCCGATAGGGAGGACGCGCAATGAAGATCCTGATCGCGGATGCCTTCGACGAGAGCCTGCCGAAGCGTCTCGCCCCCTTCGGCGAGGTGTTCACCGACATGGGGAGGCTCGCCGAGGCGAACGTGCTGCTCATCCGATCCAAGACGAAGGCGACCAAGGAGTTCCTCGAGGGGGCCCCGAGCCTCGGGCTGATCATCCGGGGTGGCGTGGGGCTGGACAACGTCGACCGGGAGGCATGCAAGGCTCGCGGCATCGAGGTGATGAACACGCCGAAGGCCTCCTCGGTCGCGGTGGCGGAGCTCGCCATGGCCTTGATGCTCGCCGTGCCCAACCGGCTGGTCGAGGCGCACCAGGGCATGAAGGAAGGGAAGTGGCTCAAGAAGGAGCTGAAACGGACCGAGCTGTTCGGCAAGACGCTCGGAATCGTCGGCGTCGGATTGATCGGGACGGAGGTGGCGCGTCGCGCGGCGGCGTTCGGGATGAAGATCCTGGGGTTCGACCCGTTCGTGCCGAAGCACGAGATCGCCGCGATGGCGAAGAGCCTCGACGACCTGTTCGCCCAGTCCGACTACGTCAGCTTCCACACGCCGCTGACCCCCGAGACCAAGGGGATGATCGGGAAGGACGCCCTGGCCAAGATGAAGAAGGGGGTGGTCCTGGTCAACACGGGGCGCGGAAAGATCATGGTCGAGGAGGACCTCGCGGAGGCGCTCCGGTCGGGCCACGTCCGGGCTTACGCCACCGACGTCTGGTACTCCGACCCGCCGGACCCGTCGTGCCCGCTCCTGTCCGCCCCGAACGTCCTCATGGCCCCGCACATCGGCGCGTCCAGCAAGGAAAACCTGCTGCGGATCGGCGACACCGTCGTGGAGATCCTCGGCAAGCGGAAACGGTGAGTCCGGCCTCGCGGCCGTCATAGGAGAACGCCATGGCCCGAGTGATCAACTTCTACGCCGGCCCCGCGGGCCTGCCGCTCCCGGCGCTCGAGAGGGCGCAGAAGGAGCTGCTCGACTTCGAGGGGACCGGGATGTCCGTGATGGAGATCTCGCACCGCGCCAAGGAGTACGACGCGGTCCACAACGAGGCGATCGCGCTGGTCCGGGAGCTCCTCGGCGTCCCCGAGAGCTACAAGATCCTCCTCCTGCAGGGGGGAGGGAACCTCCAGTTCGGGATGCTCCCGATGAACCTCCTCCACGGCGGGCGCGTCGCCGATTTCGTCGTGACGGGGAACTGGGCGAAGAAGGCGTACAAGGAGGCGCAGATCGTCGCCAAGGACGCCGCGAAGCTCGCCGCGTCGACCGAGTCGGAGAAGTTCACCCGGCTCCCGTCCCAGGAGGAGCTGAAGCTGACGCCCGGCGCGGCCTACGTCCACTTCACCAGCAACAACACGATCTACGGCACGCAGTGGTTCGACTTCCCGAAAACCGGGAGCGTCCCTCTCGCGTGCGACATGTCGTCCGACTTCCTCTGGAGGAAGTTCGACGTCGCCCCGTTCGGCTTCATCTACGCGGGGGCCCAGAAGAACCTCGGCCCCTCGGGCGTGACCGTCGTCCTCATCCGGGAGGACCTGCTCGCGCAGTGCCGCGAGGACCTGCCGAGCTACCTCCGGTACAAGATCCACGCGGACAAGAACAGCCTGTTCAACACGCCTCCTTGCTTCGGGATCTACATCCTCCGGAACGTGCTGGCGTACAACAAGTCGATCGGCGGGCTGGCGACGATCGAGAAGAACAACCGGGAGAAGGGACGCCTCCTGTACGGCTGCATCGACGCGCACTCCGACTTCTACCGCGGCACCGTCAAGGTCAAGGAGCACCGCTCGCTCATGAACGTCACGTTCCGGCTGCCGAGCGAGGAGCTGGACGCGAAGTTCGTCGCCGAGTCGAAGAAGGCGGGGATGATCGGGCTCAAGGGGTACAGGGACGTCGGCGGGATCCGCGTCTCGATGTACAACGCGGTGACCGTGGAGAACGTGAAGACCCTGGTCTCGTTCATGGAGGAGTTCGCCCGCAAGAACGGCTGAGTCGGACGCCGGAGGGGAAGGGGGCCCCCGGCCCCCTTCCCGTCCCGGGCCGGGAAAGGAGGGCCCGCCATGACGCGCCGGAAGATCCTGCTCCTGGTCCTTGCGCTCGGAGGAGCGACCCTCACGATCACCCTGGCGGCCGCTGCGACCGCCGACGTCGGCAAAGCCACGAGATTCTGCACGGACGCCGATCGGGCTCTCCGGAGCGGCGACGTCGAGAAGGGCCGCCGGCTCTTCCAGAAAGCGCTCGAGACGGTGCCGGACTTCCCCGACGCGCACACCGGCCTCGGACAGATGGCCATGGTCGAGCGCCGCTACGAGGACGCGCTGCGCGAGTTCGAGGCGGCCCGGGACGCGTACGCCAGGTTCGGCGAGATCCTGTTCGACGTCCGGATGCAGCAGTTCACGAAAACCCGAGACGAGATCTCGTTGCTCCAGGACTCCTTGGCCCAGATCCGCGAGGGCGCGATGTTCGCTCGCCCCTCGGGCGGCGGGGGCACGGTGCTCGACCAGGCGAAGATCGAGAACCGGATCCAGCAGCTCGAGGGGGTCCCCGAGCCCAAGAAGGGAGAGGCGGCCGAGCCCCCCGCCGAGATCTTCTTCCTGATCGGGAACGCCCAGTTCCGGCTCTCCCGGCTCGACGCCGCCGCGGCCGGCTACGAGGAGTGCATCCGGCGGAACCCGAAGCACCTCCCCTCGTACACGAACCTCGCGCTCGTCCTCTCCCGCGCGGGGAAGGCCGAGGAGGCGCGCGCGGCGATCGCGCGGGCCGAGGCGGCGGGCCTCAAGCCGGATGAGCAGCTGAAGAGCGATCTCGGCGCGAAGTAGGGCCGGCTTTCACTCCCCCGTCAGCACGGCGACCCCCGCGATCGCGAGGAGCGTCCCGAGGACCGGGCGGAGGCCGAGCCGCTCGCGGCCGCGCGCGACGTCGAGGAAGAGGCTGAACACCGGGGTCGTCGAGAGCAGGACGGCGGCGACCGACGCGGGGGCGTTCCCCACGCCGAACATCATCAGGAAGATGCCGGCGTAGGAGCCGAGCACCGCCGCGGGCACGACCCGCGCGAGCGACCGGGGCGTCCGCGCGAGATCCGCCGAGCGGGAGACCGTGCCGTCGAAGAAGCCGACGACCAGGAGGCCCATTGCCGCCGCCGCGAGGCGGACGAAGCTCGCGGGAAGCGAGCCGAGAGTGGTCATCCCGGCCTTCGCGAGGACGATGCCGCTCCCCTGCCCGACCGCGGCGAGCAACCCGAACGCGATCCCCGCGGACCCGGCCGCCGAGGCCCCCGCGAAGCCGTCGCCGCCCTTCCGGGGCGCCACGACCAGGGCGACTCCCGACAGCGTCAGCGCCATGCCGAGCGCCCGGGCGAGGCCGAAGCGCTCCCCCTGGAGCCCCGTGGCGAGGAGCGCCGTGACGATCGGCGCCGTGGTCTGGAGCAGGAGGGCCCGGTACGGGCCGAGGCGCCGCACGGCGGCGAAGAGCGCGGAGTCCCCGACCGTCAGCCCGACGAGGCCCGAGAGGCCGACGAGGAGGAGGTCCCCCCGACCCGTCGCACCGAACGCCCGGCTCCATCCGAGCGCGGCGAGCGTCGCGCCGAGAAGGGCGCCGGCGATCGCGCACTTCGCGAGGTTGGTCGCGCGCGCCCCGTGGCGCTCGATCGGGCCGCGGAACATGGCGACGGTCACGGCCCAGAGCGACGCCGCGAGGAGGCAGGACGCCTCGCCGAGGAGCGGCCCGCCCGTCACGCGAGCGTCTCCCGCGCCGCGGGCGCCGGGAACACTCGGCGCGGAACGGTCCTGGGGAAGGAGAATCCGGCCGGGGCGTCGAGGCGCAGGGGCACCGGCCTACCTTCCCTGGACGACCCGCTCCTCCTCGATCCGGAGGAGCATCTCCGGCGTGATGTCGCCGGTCGGGTAAAGGCCGGAAAAGCAGGCGGTGCACATCCGGTCCACGTGCGACTGGCCCTCGGTGACCGCCCCGACGAGGTCCGGAAGCTCCTGGTAGACGACGGCCTCCGCGCCGATCTCGCGGGCGATCTCGTCCAGGCTCCGGCCGCGCGCGACGAACTCGCGCCGCGTGCTCATGTCGATTCCGTAGACGCAGGGGTGGACGATCGGCGGCGCCGTCGAAGCGAAGAACACGCGCCGCGCTCCCGCCGACCGGGCGAGCCGCACGATCTGCCGGCTCGTGTTTCCCCGCACGATCGAGTCGTCCACGAGAAGGACGTCCTTCCCCGCGAACTCCTCCTCGATGGCGTTCAGCTTGTGGCGGACGCTCCTCCGCCGCTCGGCGTCGCTCGGCATGAGGAACGTCCGACCGACGTACCGGTTCTTGACGAGCCCTTCCCGGTACGGCACGCCGAGGGCCTGCGCCATCGCGAGCGCCGCGGTCCTCGCCGAGTCGGGCACGGGGACGACGACGTCGGCGGCGAGCCCCGTCCCCCGAAACGTCTCCGCGAGGCGCTCTCCCATGCGGATCCGGGCCCGGTACACGGAGATCCCGTCGATCGTGGAGTCGGGCCGCGCGAAGTACACGAACTCGAAGACGCAGGGGTGGTGGTCCGGCTCGGCGACCTGCCGCCGATGGACCTTCCCGTCGAGATCCACGAACACGGCCTCGCCCGGACGCCCCCACGGAAGGACCTCGTAGCCGAGCGCCGTCAGGACCACGCTCTCCGAGGCGACCGCGTACGCGTCGCGCCCCCCCTCACGGCGCCGTCCCATCGCGATCGGCTTGATGCCGAAGGGATCGCGGAACGCGAAGAGGCCGCGGCCCGCGAGGAATCCGACGACGCTGTACGCGCCGCGGACGTCCCGGTAAACGGAGCGGACGGCCTCGTAGTAGCCGTCGAGCCGGAACTCCCCGGCCGCGGCGGAGGCGAGAGCGTTCGCGAACACGTTGAGGACGACCTCGACGTCGCAGCCGGAGTACAGGTGGCGGAGGCTCCGGAGCTCGAGATCGGCCCGGAGATCCTCGTAGTTCGCCACATTCCCGTTGTGCGCCATCGCGACGCCGTAGGGGTAGTTGACGACGAACGGCTGGGCGTCCTCGCCGCCGCCGGAGCCGACGGTCGGGTAGCGGACGTGGCCGATGCCGAGGCTCCCCTTGAGCCTCTCGAAGTTTGCGGCGGAGAAGATGTCCCGGACGAGCCCCTCGCCCTTCTTGACGTGGAACCGCCCGTCGTAGGTGATGATCCCCGCCGCGTCCTGTCCCCGATGCTGGATCGCCAGCAGCCCCTCATAGACGTCACGAGCCGCCGTCTCGACCCCGATCACGCCGATGAAGCCGCACATGCGCTCATGGTAGCAGAGCGGGGCCGCCGGATCCGGGGGCGAGGAATGTCAGGAGAGCGCCGAGCAGGACGCCGGGATGCGAGGCCATCAGGTACTCGGCGTGGAACCCGCCGGGAATCTCGAGGAGCCTCGCCGACGGGAGCAGCGCGAGCCATCGCTCGGCGTGCCGGCGGCTGACCAGGAAATCCCCAGTCCCGTGGATCACGAGGACCGGACAGCCGACGGCCGCGATCTCGCGGCCGTCCAGCACGTCGGCCCGGGGCCAGAGGAGCGTCTCGAGCCTCGGAAGGCGACGCCTCCTCCGGAGCATCGCGGGGAGGTTCCGGAGGAGCTTCCGCCCGAACGGGAAGTGGTCGAGCACGCGGCGGTCCGCGGGGGCGCCGACGAGCACGATCCGCTCCGCCGGGGCGCCGCGCGCGACCGCCCGGGCGGCGTGGTAACCGCCGAACGAGAAGCCGACGACCGACGTGCGGCGCCCCTCGCGGCGGAGATGGCGAACGGCCGCGTCCACCTGGCGCCACTCGTCCCGCCCCCAGGTGAAGCGGCCCGGAGAATCGCCGTGGCCCAGGACGTCGATCGAGAGGACGTCGTGCTCTGCGGCGAGGGACTCCGCGACGCGCTCGATCTCCGCGAGCCTTCGGGAGCCGGCGATGCCGTGCACGAGGACGGCCGCGGTCGGACGGCCGCCGTCGCGGAAGGTGCCGACGACGTCCGGCGTCCCCTCGGCACGGATCACGAGCGGGTCGACGATCCGCGGGAGCGCCTCCGCCCCGGCGCCGGACGAGCTCACGCGGTGGCCCCGCCCGCGGCCGGTTGACGTCCCGCCCCCCGGATCCCTAGGATCAGGTCCCGCGAGTCGGGAGGTCCGAACCGGGCGGCCCTGCGCCGCCGCGGGAGGCACGCCACGGACGTCGCGAGCCTGGAGCTCACTTCCCACGAGGGGGGAACGCGCCTGCGGCTCCGCGTCAAGCCGGGAGCGCGGCGCGCGGGGATCGTCGGGCCCCACGGCGGCGCGCTCAAGCTCGCCGTGCCCGCCGCGCCCGAGAGGGGCAAGGCCAACCGGTCGGTCCTCGAGATCCTCGGCGAGGCGCTCGGCCTGCCGCCGTCGTCGCTGCGGCTCCTCTCCGGGGAGGCTTCGCGGGACAAGACGGTCCTCGTGCCGCTCCCTCCCGCCGAGGTGGCCTCGCGTCTCGCGTCGCGCGTCATTGTTTCCCCCTGAGGCCCGCGAGGACGTCCTCGATCCGCCGGCGGGTCTCGTCCTCGAACCACCCGTCGAGAAACTCCTCGAGCCGCTCCGGAGGCTCCGCGCGCAGCCGCTCCAGGACGGGAGAGCGCAGATATCGCTTCGTCGCGGCGAAGGCGAGCGGCGGACCGGAGGCGAGGTCCCGGAGACGCGCCAGGCAGTGCTCCTCGAAGCCCTGCGCGCCGTGGACCTCGTGGACGAGCCCGACGGCCACCGCATCCGCCCCCGTGTAGTTCCGGCCGAGGAGCGCGACCTCCTCGAGGCGGTCGCGGTGCACGGAATCCCGGAGGACGAGCGCGACGCCGTACGGCAGCGGCACGCCGACCCGCATCTCGTTGAGCCCGATCCGCGCGCCCTCCTTCAGGATGCGGAGGTCGGCGACGAGCGCCAAGACGCATCCCCCCGCCACCGCGTGGCCGGACAGCGCGGCGACCACCGGCTTCGACAGCGCGTACCAGGCCGTCAGGCACTCGGCGAACCGGGCCATGAACCGCCGCATCGCGGGCCGGTCGAAGCGCACGAGCTCGACGAGATCGAGCCCCGGCGAGAAGAGGCTTCCCCCGGACGCCAGCAGGACCCCCCGGACCGACGGGTCGGCCTCGGCCCGCCCCGCCGCCGCGAGGAGGCCCTCGAGCAGCCCCGAATCGATCGAGTTTCCGCGGTCCCGCTCGATGCGGACGACCGCCAGGCCGTTGCTCGCGGTGAAGCCGACTCCCCGCCCTCTCTCGCCCATCCGGGAATCTCCTGCGCCCGGAAATTATAAGGCGCCGTTAGAATGGGGACGGAGGAGGGGGCCATGCGAGCGATCGCGATCGAGGAGTTCGGGGGGCCCGAGAAGCTCAAGCCGATGACTCTCCCGGAGCCGAAGGCCGGCCGGGGAGAGGTGCTCGTCCGGGTCGTCGCCGCGGGCGTCAACCCCGTGGACTGGAAGATCCGGGAGGGATGGCTCCGCACGATGCTGCCCCACGCCTTCCCTCTCGTCCCGGGCTGGGACGTGGCGGGAACGGTGGAGGAGCTCGGCGAAAGCGCGACCCGCTTCCGCAAGGGGGAGCGCGTGTGGGCGTACGCCCGCAAGCCGGTCGTCCAGTGGGGCGCGTACGCGGAGTGGATCGCCGTGCCCGAGGCGATCGTCGGGAAGATGCCGTCGAAGCTCCTCTTCGAGGAGGCGGCGTCGGTCCCTCTCGCCGCCCTGACCGCCCTCCAGTGCCTGCGGCGCGAGCCGGCGCTCGGCCCGGGCAAGACGGCGCTCGTGCTCGCCTCGGCCGGAGGCGTCGGCCACTTCGGCGTCCAGCTCGCCCGGAACGCGGGGGCCCGGGTTCTCGCCGTCGCGGGGCCGAGGAACCAGGAGTTCGTGCTCGGCCTCGGCGCCGACGCCGCGATCGACTACACGCGCGAGGACTGGAGCGACGCCGTGGACCGGCTGTGTCCCGAGGGAGTGGACTTCGTCCTCGACGCCCTCGGGGGCGAGGACCAGCGCAAGGCGTTCGACATCGTGAAGCCGGGCGGCCGCATCGTCGGAATCGTCGGCGATCCCGACGCGGATCTGGCGCGGAAGCGCGAGGTGGCGGCGGACTTCGTCTTCGCCGAGCCGAGCTCCGAGGATCTCGCCTTCCTCGGCGGGCTCGTGGACTCCGGGCGCCTCCGGACCGAGGTCACGAAGGTCTTCCCGCTCGCGGACGCCCACGAGGCCCAGAAGCTGAGCCAGGCCGGCCACGTGCGCGGGAAGCTCGTGCTCGTCCCCTGATGTCCCGGGAGGGGCCGGTGGATCCGGGCGCGCCGCCACGCGTGATCCTCCACCTCGACATGGACGCGTTCTACGCCGCGGTCGAGGTCCGCGAGGATCCGTCTCTCTCCGGCCGCCCCGTGATCGTCGGGCATCGGGGGCCGAGGGGCGTCGTCTCGACCTGCTCCTACGAGGCGCGGAGAAGCGGCGTCCGTTCCGCGATGCCCTCCGTCGTCGCGGAGCGGCTCTGCCCCGACGCCGTCTGGCTTCCCGGCCGGGCGGCGCTCTACGCGCGGGTGTCGCGCGAGATCCGCCGGATCCTCGACGGGGTCTCGCCCGCGGTCGAGCCCCTGTCGATCGACGAGGCGTTCGTCGACCTGACCGGCATCGCGAGGAGCCTCGAGGAAGGCGCCCGGATCGCCGCGGAGATCCGGGCGCGCATCCGCTCCGAGCAGCGCCTGACCGCATCCGCCGGGATCGCGCCGAACAAGTTCCTCGCGAAGATCGCCTCCGACCTCGAGAAGCCCGACGGGCTGGTCCTCCTCGCCGCCGAGGACGTCCCGGCCCGGCTGTGGCCGCTGCCGCTCCTCCGCCTCTGGGGCGTGGGGCCGGCCACCGCGGCGCGCCTGGCGCGAGGGGGTCTCGCGAGGATCGGAGACCTCCTGCGGGTCCCCGAGGAGGCGCTCGCCTCCCTGGTCGGCCTCGGGACCGCGCTGCACCTCCGTGCGCTCGCCCGCGGCGAGGACGACCGGCCCGTCGTGTCCCACCGCGAGGCGAAGTCCGTCTCCGAGGAGCGCACCTACGCCGAGGATCTCGAGGACCCGGACGAGATCGACCGGGAGATGCTCGGCCGGGCGGACGCGGTCGCGCGGGAGCTGCGGCGGGAGGGGCTGGTCGCCCGGACCGTGCACCTCAAGGTCCGGACCGGCGACTTCACGACCTGGACCCGGGCGGCGACCCTTCCCGAGCCGACCGACCTCGCCGAGACCGTCGTGCGCGCCGCGAGGGAGATGTTCCGGGAGCGGATCCGGCTCGCGGGGAAGGGGGTGCGCCTCCTCGGCGTCGGCGCGAGCGGCCTCGAGCCCGCGTCCTCGGCCCCGGCGTCCCTGTTCCGGGATCCGGCGGAGGAGAGGCTCCGCACGGCCACCCGGGCCGCGGACGAGGCGCGGGACAGCTTCGGCGAGGAGTCGGTCGTGAGGGCGCGCCTCCTGCGGCGGCGCCCCAAGACCGAATGAGCGGCGCGCCGCGCTATACTTCGCGCGGAGATCACGCCATGGCCGCGACGCAATCGTTCGACATCACCGTCGGCTGCGACCCGCAGGAGATCGACAACGCGGTCAACCAGGCCGTCAAGGAGATCTCGCAGCGGTACGACTTCAAGGGGCTCAAGGTGTCGGTGGAGTTCCACCGCGCCGACAACCGGATCGTCCTCGCCGGGCCGGACGACTTCAAGCTCAAGGCGATGTGGGAGGTCCTGCAGACGAAGCTCGTCCGCCGCCAGGTCCCGCTCCGCAACGTCAAGCCGGGCAAGATCGAGCCGGCCGCCGGCGGCACCGTGCGCCAGCAGCTCGACGTGCAGCAGGGGATCCCGACGGAGACCGCCCGCGAGATCGTGAAAAGGATCAAGGACCTCAAGCTCAAGAGGGTGCAGGCGGCCATCCAGGCCGAGCAGGTCCGCGTCTCCTCCCCCTCGCGGGACGACCTCCAGTCGGTGATCTCGGCGCTGAAGCAGCAGGACTTCGGGATGGAGCTGAAGTTCGGGAACTACCGGACGCAGTGAGACCCGGGGCAGGTCCGGGGCGGGCGGCTCATCTCCGGATCTGCCGCCTGACGATCGGCCTCGTCTCCGACCTTCGCGCCACCTCCAAGAACCCCGCCTGCTCGAACGCGGAAGGAAGACCCGGATAGGCAAATGCATCCGGGATCTCCCCCGCGCGCGGGGCGACCGGATACCCCTCGAGGATCCGCGCGCCGCGGCGCCGCGCGAACTTCAGCGCGGCCTCGAGGAGCGCGACGGTGACTCCCCTCCTCCTCCACGGCTTCGCGACGAAGAAGCAGACGACCGACCAGACCGGGCGGTCGTCCACGGGCGCCAGGACGCGCGATCGCGCGAGACGAGGGTAGCGGTCGCGGGGCGCCACCGCGCACCATCCGACCGGGGCGCCGCCCGCGTACGCGAGGAGCCCCGGAGCCTCCCCCGACTCCACGATCCGTTTCATGGCGCGCCGGTTCCTCGCCCCCTTCCCCGCGTCGAACGCCTTCTTCTCGAGGCGCCACCACATGCACCAGCACCCGCCGCACGCTCCTCGCGCCCCGAACAGCGACGCGAAGTCGTCCCAGCGGTCCGGCGTGAGCGGGTGGAACTCGAGGCGGGTACATCGCACGTTCAGGCCCCGGAAGACGCCTCGGCCAGCATCTCCTTGACGATCTCCTGCACCCTCTTCCCGTCGGCCGCGCCCTTGACCTTCGGCATGACGAGCTTCATGACCGCGCCCATTTCCTTCGGCGACCTCGCGCCGGACTCCGCGATCGCCTCGCCCACGATCGCGCGGACCTCCTCCTCGCCGAGGGGCTTCGGCAAGTACTCCTGCACGATGCGGAGCTCCGACTCCTCCCTCGAGGCAAGATCCTCGCGGCCCGCCTTGCGGAAGGCCTCGATCGAGTCCTTGCGCTGCTTGGCGTAGGACGCGATCGCCTCGACGATCTCGGGGTCCTCGAGGACGTGGTCCCTCCCCTTGCCCGCCCGCGCCGCGACCTCGGCCTCCTGGATCCGTGCCCGGAGCATCCTCAGCACGCCGACGCGGTCCTTGTCGCCGGACTTCATCGCGGTCTTGACGTCCTCGCCGATCCGATCCCTCAGGCTCATGGCGGGGTCCTCCGGTTTCGACGGGACGATGATACCCCGAGGGCTGGTATCATCCGGCCCGTGAGCTGGCTCAACCTCGGCTCGCTCGGCGGGTGCGTCGCCCTCGCCTTCCTCGCCTGGGCGGCGGGCGGCTTCCGGCGCCCGGTTCCCTGGAGGACGGTGCGCGGCGCCGCCGTGCTCCTCGCCGCTCTCGGGGCGGCGGTGTTCTGGCTCCCCCCCGCGCGCACCGTGCTGGAGGCGATCAACGGCATCGTGATCGCCGTGCTGGAGGCCGGGAACGCGGGCGCCGAGTTCGTGTTCGGCCCGCTGGCGCTGGCTCCGGGACAGACCTCCCCTTCGGGAGACCGCTCGATCGGGTTCGTGTTCGCGGCCCGCGCGCTGCCGGCGGTCATCTTCTTCTCCGCGCTCATGGCCGCGCTCCATCACCTGCGGGCGATGCACCTCCTGGTCCGCCTGTTCGCGCGGCTGTTCCACCGGACGATGGGGCTGTCGGGAGCCGAGGCGCTCGCAGGCTCGGCCAACATCTTCGTCGGCGTCGAGACGGCGATGACCGTGCGGCCGTACCTGGCGAAGATGACCCGCTCGGAGCTTCTCACGATGATCGGCTGCGGGATGGCGACGACCGCGTCCACGACGCTCGCGATCTACGTCCTGTTCCTGAAGTCGTCGTTCCCGCTGATCGCCGGCCACCTCGTCTCGGCTTCGGTGCTCGCGATTCCCGCCGCCGTGATGACCTGCAAGCTGGTCCTCCCGGAAGCGGAAAGGCCGGAGTCGCTCGGCGGCGTCCCTCCGCTCGACGAGTCCTTCCGGGAGCCCAACCTGATGTCGGCGCTCGCGGGCGGGGCCTGGGACGGACTGAAGCTCGCCGCGGGGATCGCGACGCTCCTGATCGCGGTGCTTGGCCTCGTGGCGCTCCTCGATCTCGCGCTGGCGAAGGGGAGCGCGCCGTTCGCCGGGGCGATCGGAGGGCCGCTGGACCTCCGCCGCGCGCTCGGGTGGCTCTTCACGCCCCTCGCGTGGCTCCTCGGCCTCGAGCGGACCGACCTGCGCCTCGCGGCGACGATGCTCGGCGAGCGGGCCGTGATGACCGAGGTCGTCGCCTACCGGAGCCTCGCCGACCTCGCCGCCCGGGGGGCGATCTCCCCCCGCGGCCTTCTCGTGATGTCGTACGCCCTCTGCGGGTTCGCGCACGCCGCCTCGATCGGGATCTTCGTCGGCGGCACGGCCGCTCTCGCGCCGGAGCGGAGGGGCGACCTGGCGGCGGTGGGCCTCAAGGCGCTGGTCGCCGCCACGCTCGCGACGCTCCTGACCGGCGCCGTCGCCGGGGTCTTCTACCGGGGGCAGGCGGGGATCCTCGGGCTCGCGCCCTGAAGAGTGCCCGCGCCGTCAGATCGTCGTTCCGTCGGGAACAACGGAGTTCTTCGGGATCACGACGATCCCGTCGCGGATGACCCAGCCGGGCCCCTCCCCGACCCGGACCTTGTCCTTGTTCACGATGCGGACGTGCCGCCCGATGCGGGTGTTCTTGTCGACGATCGTGTCCTGGATCAGCGAGCCCTCCCCGATGCCGAGAGGAGGCGCGCCCGGAGGGCCCTCCGGAGGGTACGGATCGGCGCCCATCAGGAGCGACCGGCGGACGGTCGCGCGGTGGAGGACCGATCGCACGCCGACGATCGATTCCTCCACGGTCGAGTCCAGGACGACGGAGCCCTCGGCCAGGATCGACCGGTTGAACCGGGTCCCGCTCACGCGCGCCCCGGGAAGGAAGCGCGGGTGCGTGAAGAACGGCCAGGCGGGGTCGTGGAAGTCGAACGGGGGGCTCTCTCGGACGAGGTCCATGTGCGCGTCGTAGAACGAGCCGATCGTCCCGATGTCGCGCCAGTAGCCTTCGAAGACGTGGGCCTGAACCTTGCGCTCCCGCACGGCCCGCGGGATCACGTCCCGCCCGAAGTCGGCGAGCCGGCCGCCGAGCAGCTCCTGGAGCGCCTGTTTTCGGAAGAGGTAGATCCCCATGGACGCCAGGTAGGGCCGCCCGGCCGGGATTCCCCTCCGCGCGAGGAGGCCGGCCGGCGCCTCCATGCCCGCCCGCGCGGCGTCGTCCTCCGGCTTCTCCCGGAACTCGAGGACGCGTCCGTCGGTCCCGACCTTCACCGCCCCGTAGCCGCCGATCTCTCCCGCGCCGCACGGGATCAGCGAGAGCGTGACGTCGGCACCGGACTCGACGTGCTCGCGAAGGAGCGTCCGGTAGTCCATCCGGTAGAGGTGGTCCCCCGACAGGACGAGCACCAGGTCCCCGCGGCTCTCCGCCACGATCCGGAGGTTCTGGCGCACGGCGTCCGCGGTCCCCTGGAACCAGGTCTCGTCCTCCGGCGTCTGCTGCGCGGCCAGGATCTGCACGAAGCCGCGGGAGAACGGGTCGAACTTGTACGTCCGGGCGATGTGCCGGTGGAGCGAGACCGAGTTGAACTGCGTCAGGACGAAGATCCGCTCCATCCCGGAATGGATGGAGTTGCTGATCGGGACGTCGATGAGCCGGTACTTGCCCGCGATCGGGACCGCCGGCTTGCTCCGGAGCCGGGTCAGGGGGTCGAGACGGGCCCCCCGGCCCCCTCCCAGGATCACGGTGACGACGTCGCGCTCGAGACCGATCGTTTCGCTCATGCGGACTCCAGGGCGGTCAGATCCGCATCGCGCCGGTCGACAGGCGCTTCCAGCAGCCGGCGCAGTAGCGCTCCCCCTTGCGGTCGACGTCGGCGAGAGAGAGCGTCGCCGCCATCGCGCACGCGGGATCGCCGCAGTCGGGAAGCCCGCGCAGGCGTCCGACCGCGCGGAGGATCTCCTTGGCGAGCCGTGCACGCTGCTTCCCCGGATCGGCCTTCCTGCGGTAGAACGCCTCGCGCAGCCGGCGCACCGACACGATGGAGATGCGGCGCGCGGCGTCCGTCTCCGCGAGCACCCAGTCCCTTGCCGGCGCGTACAGGTCGAGGTCCGTGACGAGAACCGTGAGGGCCGGAGCCGCGGCCGCCGCCGCGCCCCCGACGGTCTTGCGGAGCCCGAGCCTCTGGAGCGCGCCGCGCGCCTCCGCGAGGACGGCCGGGGTCCCGTACTGCCCGCGCGTCGCGTCCTCGGCCGATTTCGGGTGGGGCAGGGGCTCCCGGACCTCCACGGCCCCGCGGATCACCTTCGAAACCCGCGCCGCTGCCTCCTCGACCTCCGCCCCGTCCATCTTTCCGACCGGGACGAGCGCTACCCTGAGATCCGGCACGCGGCACCTCCGCCGGAACACTCTACATGGAGCCGCATCGAGAAAGAAGGGGCCGGCCGGAAGCCCCCGCGGGCGCTCCGGCCGGCCCCTCGGAGCCGTCCTGCCTGTCGCGAGATCTCAGCCCTTCTTGATCTCTCCCTTGATCCATTCGGTCGTGACGCTCTTCGGCCGCTCGATCGGAAGGCCGAGGGCGCGATCCCACACGAGGGACGCGAGAACTCCCATCGCCCGGGAGACGCCGAACAGCACGGTGTAGAAGTCGTACTCGGTGACGCCGTAGTGGACGAGGAGCTGCCCGGAGTGCGCGTCCACGTTCGGCCACGGGTTCTTCGCCTTCCCGTGCTTCATCAGGATGTCCGGGGCCGCGTCGAAGATCATCTTCACGATCCGGAACAGCTCGTCGTTCGGCATGTACTTCTGCGCGAACTGCTGCTGCGCCGTGTAGCGCGGGTCGGTCTTCCGCAGGACCGCGTGGCCGTATCCGGGGATGACCTGCCCGGAGTTCAGCGTGTCCCACAGGAACTTCTCGAGCTGCTCCTTGGTCGGGACGCCTCCGCCGAGCTTCGCCTTCACGTCCATGATCCAGCGGAGCACTTCCTGGTTGGCGAGGCCGTGGAGAGGTCCGGCCAGGCCGTTGATGCCGGCGGACAGCGAGTAGTACACGTCCGAGAGGGCCGAGCCGACGAGGTGCGTCGTGTGGGCGCTGACGTTCCCGCCCTCGTGGTCGGCGTGGATCGTCAGGTAGAGCCGCATCAGCTCCTTGAACTCGGGGTTCTCGACCCCCATCATGTGCGCGAGGTTCCCGCCCCAGTCGAGGTTCTTGTCGGCGGGCGGGATGTGCTTCCCGCCGTGGTACGAGCGGCGATAGACGTACGCCGCCAGCACAGGGAGCCTGGCAAGGAGGTTCATCGCGTCTTCGAGGGTCGGGTCCCAGTACTCGGTCTTCTTCATCCCCTTCTGGTAGGCCTTGACGAAGACCGACTCGTTCTGCATCGCCAGGATGCCCAGCGAGAATTGCGTCATCGGGTGCGTGGTCGTCGGCATCGCGTCGAGCATCTTCGTGACGTACGGCGGGAGCGTCTCGTGGGCGCGCCAGGCCTTCGAGATCGCGGCCGCGTCGTCGTTCGTCGGGAGCTCGCCCGTCAGCACGAGGTAGAAGAGCCCCTCCGGCAGCGGCTGCTCCCCGCCCTTCGCCCGCGGCAGCTTCTCCTGCAGCTCGGGAATGCTGTAGCCGCGGAACCGGATCCCTTCCATCGGATCGAGGGCGGAGGTCTCGGTGACCATGCACTTGACGCCACGGGCGCCGCCGTAGGCCTGCTCGATCGTGACCTCGGAGATCTTCTTCTGCCCGTGGTCCTTGATGATCCCCTTCACCTCGTCTCGCATCGCGGCGACCTTGGCGTCCAGTTTCTTCTTCAACGCGGCGACGGACTCGTGGCAACTCATCGGAACCCTCCTCCACACCCGGTTCGGGCGGAACGTCGCGGAATGACCGGTTTCGACCTTCGTGCCAGGGATTCGCCAGGTTAAGGCGATCCGGAGGCGAATGTCAAGCGTCCCGTGCGCGGGGGCGTCCCGCTCAGAAGGACAGCTGCAGCTGCAGCCGGAATTGCCGGTCCGTGTACTCGTCCTGCGCGACGAGGCGCGCGTTGTCGCCGGACACGGCGGAGTTGTTCCGCTCGTACGTGACCTGCCCGGCGTCGGCGAGAAGCTTGTAGCCGTGATCCTTGAAGAACCAGGTCGCGCCGATCCGCGCCTCGGTCGCCCTGTCCTCGTCCGCGTCGCGGTCCGGGTCGACGACCGCGTACCGGATCGCCACGTCGAGCTTTCGCGGGACCGCCAGGACCCCCCCCTGAACGTGGAAACCGTCCGAGTCCCGGTCGGCCGAGGCGGGAGGCGGGTTCTTCCGCTCCTCCGTCATCCGGAAGTACTCGCCCGTCGCGAAGAAGCGGGCGCTCTTGAAGACGAGCTCCAGGTTGCAGGCGGTCTGGTCGTCGGGGCCCTCGAAGATCGTGACGGAATCCTCCTCCCCCTCCGGCGTGAACGTGTCCCCCGCCTTCATCTTCTCCCCCGTGCGGAACCCGAGGCCGACGTGGACGACCGGCTTCTCCGGCCCGTCCACCGCCGTCTCGCCCGGCTTGTACTCGCCCAGGGGATCGGCCCAGATCCGCCCGACGAACATGTGGGAGTCGTCTTCCTGGGAATTCCCCTCGCCGCTTCCGTTGAAGACGCCCAGGGAGTAGCCGAGGAGCTTCTTCGCGGTCGCGCCGAAGAGCATCACCCCGAGATCGCGCCCCGGCACGAACTGGGTGTTCGTGATCGCCCGGTCCGTGAACTCCTGCTTCGAGTCGGACGTCAGCTCCTGGACGCTGAACGGGACCTTGAACTGCCCGATGCGCACGGAGAACATCGGGAATTTCTCGACCTCCACGTAGGCGTCCTTGATCTTGTTGCTGCCGCTCCCGCCCGACGTGCGCCCGAGCTCGTACTCGATCTTGTACCTCAGCCACGGCCTGTACATGCCGCCGCCCATCAGGATCCGGACCCTCGGGATGCTGAAGCCGCTCGCCGCTCCGTCCTCTCGAAGGTAGCCTTCCGAGGTCTCGGGATCCGCGTCGTACTGCTCCCTGTCGTCGAGCGACCAGCGGAACTGGGCGTAGGCGCCGAGCGTCAGGCTGTTGTCGCCGGATCGGAACGTGACCCCTCCCTTCGAGGCATCCACCGTCGTCTCGCCGGACGCCGCCGCCGGCAACACGGCGCACATCGCCGCCAGGAGCGCCATGCCCACCTTCCACGCTGCACTCATCTCTCCTCCTTCTCGCCGCCTCCGTCCACAGGAAAGCATCCGGAACGGTCGCGAACGCGAACGGCGCGTGAGCTCCTCGTGAACCTCGGCTCAGCCCTCCCGGGCCGCTCCGCCCGCGGAGAGCGCCTTCCGCAGGAATCTCCCCGTGTGCGATCCCTCGACGCGCGCCACCATCTCGGGGGGGCCTTCCGCGACGAGACGCCCGCCGGCGTCTCCCCCCTCGGGCCCGAGATCCAGGATCCAGTCGGCGGTCTTGATGACGTCGAGGTTGTGCTCGATGACGACGACCGTGTTCCCCTGGTCCACCAGGCGGTTGAGGACCGCCAGGAGCTTCCGGATGTCGTCGAAGTGGAGGCCGGTGGTCGGCTCGTCGAGGAGGTAGAGGGTCCTCCCGGTGGCCCGCCGGGAGAGCTCCTTCGCGAGCTTGATCCGCTGCGCCTCGCCGCCCGAGAGCGTGGTCGCCGCCTGGCCGAGCCGGAGATAGCCGAGCCCGACGTCGTCGAGCGTCGCGAGTTTTCCCCGGATCTGGGGGACCGCCTCGAAGAACCCGAGGGCCTCGCGGACCGTCATCTCGAGGACCTCCGAGACGTTCCTGCCCTTGAAGAGGACCTCGAGGGTCTCGCGGTTGTACCTCTTCCCGCGGCAGGCCTCGCAGGTCACGTAGACGTCGGGCAGGAAGTGCATCTCGATCCGGATGACGCCGTCCCCCTCGCACGCCTCGCAGCGCCCCCCTCGCACGTTGAAGGAGAACCGCCCCGGGGCATAGCCGCGCACCCTCGCCTCGGGGACGAGCGAGAACAGCTCGCGGATCGGCGTGAACAGGCCCACGTAGGTGGCGGGGTTCGAGCGTGGCGTCCTCCCGATCGGCGACTGGTCGACGTCGACGACCTTGTCGATCCGCTCGACTCCGAGCAGCCGGTCGTGCGCCCCGGGCTCTCCCTCCGCGCCGTGGAGCGCGCGGGCCAGGGCCCGGTGCAGAATCTCGTTGACCAGCGTGCTCTTCCCGGACCCCGAGACGCCGGTGACGCACGTGAAGAGGCCGAGGGGGAAACGCACCGTCAGGCTCTTCAGGTTGTGCTCCCTCGCACCCACGACGGCGATCGCGCCGCCCGCCGGCTCCCTTCGCCCCGCCGGCACCTCGATCCGCTCGCGGCCGGAGAGATACGCGCCGGTGAGGGACTCGGGATGCGCGGCGATCGCCGACGGCGGGCCCGAAACGACGACGCGCCCGCCCATCTCCCCCGCACCGGGGCCGAGGTCCACGACGTGGTCCGCGGTGCGGATCGTCTCCTCGTCGTGCTCGACGACGACGACCGTGTTGCCCAGGTCCCGCATGGCGAGCAGCGTGTCGAGCAGGCGCCGGTTGTCGCGCTGGTGGAGGCCGATCGAGGGCTCATCGAGGATGTAGAGCACTCCGGTCAGCCGGGAGCCGATCTGCGTCGCCAGGCGGATCCGCTGCCCTTCGCCGCCCGAGAGCGTCGCTGAGGCCCGGTCGAGCGTAAGGTAGCCGAGCCCGACGTCCCGCAGGAAGCCGAGGCGCTCCCGGATCTCCTTGAGGATCGGCGCGGCGACCGCCGCCTCGCGGGGACCCAGCGACAGGCTCCCGTAGAACTCCACGGCCTCCTCGACGGAGCGTGCCACGTGCTCCGCGATGTTCCTTCCCGCGACGCGGACGGCGAGGCTCTCCGGCCGGAGGCGGGCCCCGCGGCAGTCGGGGCAGGGGTGGGAGGACATGAGCTTCTCGAGCTCCTCCCTGCGGGACTCCGACTCCGTCTCGCGGTACCGCCGCTCGAGATCGGGGAGGATCCCGTCCCAGGTCCGCTTCCACTCGAACGCGCTCCTGCGCCCCTGCCAGCGGAAGCGGAACTCCCGGTCCCCGGCCCCCTCCCAGAGAACCTTCCGGAAGGCGGCGGGGAGCTTCCGGTAGGGCGTGTCGGGGCTCACGCGGTAGGCCCGGAAGAGGCTCGACTCGAGCACCTGGAGCCTGCCGCCGTCCCCCCAGGCCAGCGCGCCGTCGCGGAGGCTCTTGGACTCGTCGAGGAGGATCAGGTCGGGGTCGAAGGAGCGCTTCGCGCCGAGCCCGTCGCACCCGGTGCAGGCGCCGTATGGGGAATTGAACGAGAACATCCGAGGCGCCAGCTCGGGAACGGACACACCGCAGTCGGGACAGGACAGATGTCGAGAGAACAGCAGGTCCCGCTTCCCCTCGACGTCGACGACGACGAGCCCGTCCGCCGCCTCGAGCGCCGTTTCCACCGAGTCCGTCAGGCGCCCCCTCGCCTCCTCGCGGACGACGAGACGGTCCGCGACGATCTCGATGGAGTGCTTTCGCTGCCGGTCGAGGTCGATCTCCTCGGAAAGCTCGCGCACGGCACCGTCCACGCGGGCCCGGACGAACCCCTTCCGGGCGGCCTCCCGGAGCTCCTTCTTGTAGATCCCCTTCCGCCCGCGCACGATCGGCGCGAGCACCTGGATGCGCGTCCCGGCCGGGAGCCGGAGAACGGCGTCCACGATCTGCTGGACGGTCTGCGAGGCGATCGGCTTCCCGCATCGGTGGCAGTGCGGCGTCCCGGCCCGCGCGAACAGCAGGCGGAGGTAGTCGTAGATCTCGGTGACCGTGGCGACGGTGGACCGCGGGTTGCGCGAGGTCGTCCTCTGCTCGATCGAGATCGCCGGCGACAGCCCCTCGATCGACTCGACTTCCGGCTTCTCCATCTGCTCGAGGAACTGGCGGGCGTAGGCCGAGAGAGACTCGACGTACCGCCGCTGCCCCTCGGCGTAGAGGGTGTCGAAGGCGAGCGAGGACTTCCCCGAGCCCGAGACCCCGGTGATCACGATCAATCGATTCCGGGGAAGCGTCAGGTCGATCCGCTTGAGGTTGTGCTCCGCCGCGCCGCGGATGACGATCTCGGTCGCCGCCATGGCCGTCCCGTCCGAAGACCGGGCATTGTAGATCCGCGGCCTCGGGAGGTCGATCCTCGGGCCCTCCCATGCCGGTGCTATTCTTGCGCCCGTGACGATCCTGCGAACTCCGCCGCGGGGGCGGCGCGCTGCCCTCGCCGTCGCCGTCGTCCTCGCCGTCGGGGGGGCGCGGGGCGGGGATCCGGGAGCCCGCTTCGTCCCCGACGGGAAGGCCCGCGGAGATCGCCCGTCCCGCGAGGGCGTCTACGAGGCCGAGAGGGCCGGCTGCTCGATCGATCTCGTCCTCCTCGGCGACGCGGAGCGGGCCGCCTTCCTGAAGAGGGCGGGCGTGGCCCGCGACCCGTTCGCCCCCGCTCCGGGATTCCCCTCCGGCTTCGTGGTGTTCCGGGTGCGGGTCGCGAATCGGGGAAACGGGGATGTCGTCTTCCAGCCGCAGGCCGCCCGGCTCGAGTTCGGGAAGCACGACGTCCGCTCTCCGGTCGCGTGGACCGACGTCGTCGAGGCGTACGGGGTCCTGGGCGCAGAGCCCCCGCCGGAGTACGTCGCCGCCCGGTCCGCGATCTTCGACGGCGAGGTCGTGCTCCCCCCGGGAGCCCGGGCGGAGGGGCTCCTCCCGTTCCGGAGGCTTCCGGCCGAGACCAGGCGCTTCCGGGCGGCCGTGGGGGCGACGACGGGAAGCGGCGAGAGCGTCGCGGTCGAGGCGGCGTACCGCCGCGCCGACGGCAGGCCGTGAGGAGGAAGGCGTGAGCCAGGGCGGAGCCAAGAAGCTCGACGGGAAGGAGACGGCCCGGGAGATCCGCGAGGAGTTGGCTGCCGGATGCGCCGACCTTCTCGACCGCCACGGGATCGCGCCGGGCTTGAGCGTCGTCCTCGTCGGAGACCATCCCGCCTCCCAGGTCTACGTCCGCGGCAAGGAGAAGGCGGCGACCGAGACGGGCATGCGATCCGCCGTCGTGCGCATGCCGGCCTCGGCTTCCGAGGAGGAGATCCTGCTCGCGGTCCGGCGGCTGAACGGCGACCCCGCCGTCCACGGCGTCCTCGTGCAGCTTCCCCTCCCCGAGGGCGTGGACGCGAACCGCGTGCTGGAGGCGATCGACCCGGACAAGGACGTCGACGGCTTCCATCCGGTGAACGCCGGGCGCCTCCTGATCGGTCTCCCGGGCTTCGTGCCGTGCACGCCGGCGGGGATCGTCGAGCTCCTCAAGCGCCACGGCATCCCGCTCGCAGGGCGCCGCGCGGTCGTCCTCGGGCGGAGCAACATCGTCGGGAAGCCGCTCGCGATCCTCCTGCTCCGCGAGCACTGCACGGTGACCGTCTGCCACTCCCGCACACGGGACCTCGCGGCCGTGGCGGCGGAGGCGGACATCCTGGTGGCGGCGATCGGCAGGCCCGCGATGGTGACCGGCGAGTTCGTCCGGCCCGGCGCGGTCGTCGTCGACGTCGGGATCCACACGATCACGGACGAAGCGGAGTGCCGGCGGATCTTCGGCGACGATGCGGACCGGCTCCGGGCGGTGCGCGAGCGCGGCTCCACCCTCGCGGGCGACGTGCACCCCGTCGAGGCCGGCGCCCGCGCCTCCTGGCTCTCGCCGGTGCCCGGGGGCGTCGGGCCCCTGACGATCGCCATGCTGCTCAAGAACACGCTCGAGGCGGCGCGTCTGGCCGTCGCCCGGCGCGGATGAGCGGCGGGGCGGCGCGCCCGTGCTCCGGGTCGGCCTCACGGGAGGGATCGCCTCGGGAAAGAGCGCGGTTTCCGCTCTCCTCGAGGAGATGGGCGCGCTCGTCCTGGACGCCGACCGGATCGCCCGCGAGGTCCTGGAGCCGGGGCGGCCGGCGTTCGAAGCGGCCGTCGCCCGCTTCGGCCCGGGCATCCTCGGGACGTCGGGGGAGATCGACCGGCGGGCGCTGGCGGCCGTCGTCTTCGCCGACGCCGGGGCCCGCCGCGACCTCGAGGCGATCGTCCACCCGGCGGTCATCGCGGAGATCGAGAGGCGCATCGCGGCCGCCGAGAGCGAGGGCCGCGCGCCGGTGGCCGTCGTGGACGCGGCGCTGCTCGTGGAGAGCGGCTACCACCGCCGGCTCGAAAGGCTGATCGTGCTCCGCTGCCGGATCGAGACGCAGGTCGCGAGGCTCCGGAAGCGCGGCCTCGCGCTCGAGGAAGCCCTCGAGCGGATCCGCGCGCAAGCCCTGCTCGAGTCGAAGCTCGCCGCCGCCGACCACGTCGTCGACACCGACGTCCCGATGGAAGAAACGCGCGCGCAGGTCGAGGCGGTGTGGAAGGCCCTCCTCGAGGAGGCCCGAGGCGGCGCCGCGGGGCCCCGCCGCGTATAATCCGGCTTTCGCGTCCGCCGCCGGAGGAACCCGTGATCCCCGACGACCTCGCCCGCGCGGTCCTCGAGCGTCTCCTGCGCCGCGGGGGGGACTTCGCGGAGATCTACTGCGAGTCGCTGCGGGGCGTCGCGCTCGCGTTCGAGGACCGATCCCTCGAGGAAGCGTCGGCAGGGGTCGACCGGGGAGTCGGCCTCCGGATCGTGAGGAACGGCGTCACCGCGTTCGCGAACGGGAACGATCTCGCCCCCGAAGCGCTGCTGTCGATGGCGTCGGACCTGGCCTCGACGGAGCCGGGCGGCTCCGCGCGGGCCGTGCCTCTCCTCGCGAGGCGTCCGGTCGCCTCGCCGGCGGCGCTCGGGATCGATCCCTCCGCCGTCCCGACGGAGGAGAAGGTCCGGGCCCTCGTGCGGGCCGACGAGGCCGCGCGCGCCCACGATTCCCGAGTCGTGCAGGTCCAGGCGCGGTACCGCGACAGCGAGCGCTCGATCCTGGTCGCGAGCTCCGAGGGGCTCCTCGCCGAGGACCGGCTCGTGTACACGTCCATGTCCGTGACGGCGGTCGCCCGCGAGAACCGGCTGATCAAGTCGGCCACGAAGTCCGCCTCGGGCACGGTGGGCTTCGAGATCTTGGACGCCCAGCCGCCGGAGCGCCTCGCCCGCGAGGCGGCGCGCGTCGCCTGCCTGCAGCTGACGGCGGATCCCGCCCCTGCGGGAACGTTCACGGTCGTCCTCTCCGCCGAGGCGGGAGGCACGATGGTGCACGAGGCGTGCGGGCACGGGCTCGAGGGGGACTTCGTGCTCAAGGGGCTCTCCGTGTACGCGGGGTGCGTGGGGCGGAAGGTGGCGTCGGACGTCGTGACGGTGATCGACGACGGGATGCTCGCGGGACGCAGGGGCTCGTTCGGCATCGACGACGAGGGAACCCCGTCGCGCCGGAACGTCCTGATCGAGAGCGGCGTCCTCCGGGGGTTCCTGCACTCGAGGCGCACCGCCGCGCTGACCGGGGCCGAGCCGACAGGCAACGGGCGGCGAGAGTCGTACCGCCACCTTCCGATCCCCCGGATGACCAACACGATGATCGCCCCGGGGCGGGACGACCCCGGCGAGATCGTCGCCTCCGTCCCCGACGGGATCTTCGTCACCGACATGGGCGGCGGCGAGGTGGACATCGTCTCCGGGAACTTCGTCTTCCACTGCACCGAGGCGTACCGGATCCGCGACGGCCGGATCATGGAGCCGCTGCGGGACGCGATCCTGACGGGGAACGGCCCCGACGTCCTCGCGCGCATCGACCGCGTGGGAAACGATCTCGGCTTCCAGGTCGGCACGTGCGGGAAGGACGGGCAGGGAGTGCCGGTCTCGGACGCGCAGCCGACCCTCAGGATCCCCGGGATCGTCGTCGGAGGGCAGGCCCGATGAGCGGGAGGGAGACGGCGGCCGGACTGGCTCTCGAGACGCTCGGCGGTCTCGGGCTCGACGGCGAGGTGTACGCGGAGGACGGCGTGCGGGTGCGGGTCGCCGTCAGCGAGGGGAAGGTCGAGAGCGTCGAGGAGCGGAGCGACCGGGGAATCGGCATCCGCGCGTTCCGCGACGGGAAGGTCGGGTTCGCGTTCACGACGGATCTCTCGAGCGGGGCCGTCCGACAGGCTGCCGCCCTCGCGGCGGAGCTCTCCCGCCACGGCGGACGCGACGAGGCCTGGCGCCTGCCCAGGCCCGGCGCGGCCGATCCGCTCCCGTTCCCCAACGAGGACCCGGAGGCGGAGACGGTCCCGATCTCCCGGCGGATCGACGCGGCCCGGGCGATCGAGTCCGCGGCGCTCTCGTTCGATCCGAAAGTCCGCGCGACGCGGCGCTCGATCGTGACCGACTACCGAGGCACGGTCTCCCTCGCCACCTCGGCTGGGGCGACGGCCGGATACGGGCTGGGCCGGGCGCTGGCCTGGGTGGACGCGATCGCCTCGGAGAACGGGTCGTCCCAGACGGGCCACTTCGTCGAGCACGCCCTCGGTCCCGGGGGGATCGACCCGGTGAGCGTCGGCCGCGAGGCGGCGGCCCGCGCGGTCGGCAAGCTCGGCAGCGCGCCCGCCCGGACGGGGCGCTTTCCCGTGGTCCTGGACAGGGAGGTGGTCTCCGGCCTGCTCGACGCGCTGGCCCCGGCGTTCTCGGCCCGCCGCGTCCTCAAGGGCACGTCGCCGCTCGCCGGCCGCCTCGGGATGCTCGTCGCCTCCCCCGCAGTGACTCTCGCCGACGACCCGCGGCTGCCGGGCGCCTACGGCTCCTGCCCGGTCGACGGAGAGGGGTTCCCGACGCGCCGGACCGTCCTGATCGAGGGCGGGAGGCTCGCCGGGTTCCTCCACGACGCGTACTCCGCCGCGAAGACCGGCGCGGGCACGCCGGGGAACACCGTTCGCGAGGGGTGCGCGTCGCCGCCGAAGATCGCCCCGATGAACCTGGTCCTCGAGCCCGGGTACATGGACGCGGGAACGCTCGTGGAGCGGGCGGGGGAAGGTCTCTGGATCTCCGAGGTGATGGGCCTCCACACCGCGGACCCGATTTCGGGAGACTTCTCGCTCGGGGGCTCGGGACGCCTCATCGAGCGGGGCCGCCTCGGGCCGCCGGTCGACCGGCTCGCGTTCGCCGGGAACCTGCTGGAGCTCCTCGCCTCGGTCGAGGCGGTCGGGTCCGACCTCAGGCTCTTTCCCGAAGGGGGCGGGGCGCCGTCGCTGCTCCTGCGCGAGCTGAGCATCGCCGGGAGCGAGTGACGCCGGGCGTCACGCGCGCACGCGCACCCCAGGCCTCTCGTGGTCCTTGGTCGCCGCGATGCGGTTCGCCGCGTCGACGAGCACGACCTTCGGACGGTGCGCGCGGGCCCTCGCTTCGTCCATCGACGCGTAGCAGGCCAGGATCAGCTTGTGGCCTTCCTCGACGAGCCGCGCCGCCGCGCCGTTCACGCAGCAGGCGCCTCCGCCGCGCTCCCCCTCGATCAGGTACGTCGCGAATCGGTTCCCGTTGTCGACGTCGTAGACCTCGACGCGCTCGTAGGGAAGCATGCCGCATGCCTCCATCAGCCCGGCATCGAGGGTCAGGCTCCCCTCGTACTCGACGTTCCGCTCCGTGACCGTGATCCGGTGGACCTTGGCTCGAAGCATCTCTCGGGTCATCTCGGGATCTTCCTCCCTCGGGTCGCCCGCCCCGGGGCTGGGCTCCCGGCATGTACCAGTCTAGCAGGCGCGGCCGGAGGGCGCCCCGGGGAGGAACCCGCTCGCTTCCCGGGTGCGGGGCCTCAGACCGTGATCACCGTGTTGTCGATGAGGCGCGTCCTCCCGGCGAAGACGGCCACCGACAGGAGCCTCTCCCCTTCCATCGAGGCCGCGGGCTGGAGGGTCTCGGTGTCCACGAGATCCACGTAGTCGACGCGGAGGAGCGACTCGGCCTCGAGCACCGCTCTCGCCGCCTCGATCACCTTGGCGGGCTCGCGCTCGCCGGTCTCGATCGCCGCCTCCGCCGCCCGCAGCGCCCGGGGGATCGCCGCAGCAGCCCTCCTTTCCTCGGCCGACAGGCGCACGTTGCGGCTCGACAGCGCGACGCCGTCCTCCCCGCGCACGATCGGGAGCACCACGATCTCCACGTCCAGCAGCAGGTCCCGCGCCATCCGCTGGAGGAGGATCGCCTGCTGGGCGTCCTTCTGGCCGAAGGCGGCGACGTGCGGCTGCACCGCATTCAGGAGCTTGAGCACGATCGTCGCGACGCCCCGGAAGTGACCGGGGCGGCTCGCCCCCTCGAGCCGGGACGACAGGCCCTCGACTTCGACCCAGGTGCAGGCCCCCTCGGCATACAGGTCCCCCTCCTCGGGCGCGAAGAGCACGTCCACGGCCAGGGAGGCGCAGAGGTCGGCGTCGCGCGGGAGATCGCGCGGGTACGCCTCGAAGTCCTCGCCCGGACCGAACTGGCTCGGGTTCACGAACACCGACACGACGACGAAGTCCGCCATCTCCTTCATGCGCCGGATGAGGCTCAGGTGGCCCTCGTGGAGGGCGCCCATCGTCGGCACGAGGCCGATCCTGCGGCCCTTCGCCCGGACCTGTCGCGAGGTCTCCTTCATCGAGTGCACGCGGCGAACGATGTCCATGAGGTCCTCCTACGGGCGCTCCGCCGGATCCCACGCCGTCACTCGTACGACTCCTCGTCGGACGGGAAGCTCCCGTCGCGGACGTCCGAGGCCCACCGCCGGATCGCCTCCACCTGGGACGCGTGGATGTCGGCGTAACGGCGGACGAACTTCGGCACGGGGCCCGGCAGCGCCCCGAGAAGGTCGTGGGCCACCAGGACCTGCCCGTCGCACGCGCGCCCCGCGCCGATCCCGATCGTGGGGACCGGGATCTCGCGCGTCACGCCGGCGGCGACCCGCGAGGGAACGCCCTCCAGGACCACCGAGAAGACGCCGGCGGACGCGAGCGCCTTCGCCCCTTCGAGGAGCGCCTCCGCCGCGGCGGCGTCGCGGGCCTGCACCCGGTATCCGCCGAAGTGGAGGACCGACTGGGGCGTCAGACCGAGGTGGCCCATCACGGGAATGCCGGCGCCGAGGAGCGCCCGGACTACCTCGATCCGCTCCGCGCCCCCCTCGATCTTGACCGCGTCGGCGCCGGCCTCGCGGACGAAGCGCGCGGCGTTGCGGACGGCGTCCGCCGGGCCGAGGTGGTAGGAGAGCCAGGGCATGTCGGCGATCAGGAGCGCGCGCCGCCTCGCCCGGCCGACGGCACGGGCGTGATGGAGCATCTCGTCCATCGTCACCCTGAGCGTGCTCTCGTATCCGAGGACGACCATCCCGAGCGAGTCGCCGACGAGGAGGGCGTCCACGCCGGCCTCCTCGGCGGCCATCGCTCCGCCCGCGTCGTAGGCGGTCAGCACGACGAGGGGCTCCCCCCTCCCCTTCCGGGCGCGGAACGCGGGCACGGTCATCCGGGACGGTTGCGTCTTGTCTGGATTCACGCGGCCTCCTCTTCTCCCCGCCGTCCGGAGACGGTCGAGGGACCTCGGCCGGAAGGGCGGCTCAGCCCGGGGACCCCAGGGGACGGTAGTACTGGACGCCCCGGTCCATCTTGCGCAGCTGCTCCACGAGCTCGTCGAGGTGGGCCTCGTGGTGCACGAAGTCGATCTCCGTCGTGTCGATCACGAGCAGGGGCGTCTGGCTGTAATGGAAGAAGAAGTAGTTGTACGCCTTGTTGACCTCGTTGACGTACGCCTCGCTGATCTCCGCCTCGTAGTCGCGCCGCCGGCGCTTGATCCGCTCGATCAGCTTCGCTGTCGAGGCCTGCAGGACGATCACGAGGTCGGGCTTGGGCACCTGCGGCTCCAGCATCGCGTACAGCTTGTCGTAGATCAGGAGCTCGCTGTCGTCGAGGTTCAGGTAGGCGAAGATCTTGTCCTTCGGGAAGATGTAGTCGCACAGCGTGACCTGGTGGAACAGGTCCCGCTGCCCGAGCTCCAGGAGCTGGCGGTGGCGGGACAGGAGGAAGAAGAGCTGCGCCTGGAACGCGGAGCCCTGCTTGTCCCGGTAGAAATCCCGCAGGAAAGGGTTGTCGACCTTCTCGAGGACGCTGTGCGCGTGGATCTTCTTCGCCAGGAGCTCGACGAACGAGGTCTTCCCCACACCGATGGGACCTTCCACCGCGATCGACCGGAATTTCATCGTGCTCCCGCCGAAGGGGCGCGATTATACGGGTCCGCCGATCGGGAAGGCAAGCTCGCCGCGGCGCCGCACCTCGTGCCGGTCCCGAAGCTCCTCGAGCTCCCGCTCGATCGTCCTGCCGGTGCGGGGGTTCCGGAGGCCGGGCGCCAGCTCCGCCAGCGGGGCGAGCACGAACCTCCGCTCCCACATCCTGGGATGAGGCAGGGTGAGGAGCGGCCCCTTCTTCCGGAGCGCCCCGAGCGTCAGGAGATCGAGGTCGAGCTCGCGCGGCGCGTTCCGCCCGCGGCGGACGCGCCCCGCCTCCGCCTCGACCGCGAGAAGGGCCCGCAACACGTCCAGGGGGCGGAGCTGCGTGCGCACCCTCGCGGCCATGTTGAGGAACCAGAGCGGATCGTCCGTGCCGACGGGCTCGGTCTCCCAGACGGAGGAGAGCGACACGGGCAGCACGCCGCGGCGCGCCATGCCCAGGAGGCCGCGCCGCAGGTGCCCTTCGCGGTCCCCGAGATTGCTGCCGAGCGCCACGTAACCTTCCACCGCCGCCCTCCGCCCGCGCCGCCCGGGAGCCCCCCGGGCCCGGCCGCGGTTGAATCCCCACCCCCGGGCCGCTATGATGGCGCATTCGTCCCAGGTGCGGCACGCCGCGAGGTCCCCGGCCGTCGGGACGCCCCGCTCGCGTCCCGCCGGGGAGGAGGAAACGATCCGCATGACCAGCAAGAAGAAGACGCCGGAACCGAAGGCGGCGGCACCGAAGCGCGCGAAGGCCGAAGCGGCCCCGAGGCCGCATCACTCCGCGGCCTACGAGGAGGCCGTCCGGGACTTCGGGGCGGGAGTCGGCCTCCTCCGGGCCGGCGCGTACGCGGAGGCGCTCGAGAAGTTCCGCGCCCTCCGGGTGGCGAACCCGCGCGAGCCGGAGCTCCTCGAGCGGGCGCGGACGTACGAGACGATCTGCGAGCGGAAGCTCGCTCCGGAAACGCGAGAGCCGGAAGCGCCGGCGGAGTGCTACCTCCAGGGGGTGGTCCACGCGAACGCCGGAAGGCTCGACGAGGCGATCCGCCTCCTCGACCGCGCGGTCGCGGCCGATCCCGGCTCCGCGGCCTACGCGTACGCGAGGGCCGCGGCCCGGGCGCTCCAGGGAAACGCGACGGCGGCCGCGTCGGATCTCCGGACGGCGATCCGCCTCGACGCCTCCTGCCGGCACCAGGCGGCGAACGATTCCGATTTCGAGCGGATCCGCGACGAGGCGGTCTTCATCGACGTCATGGACCCGGCCGGCGAGTGACCGGGGGAGAAGGCCCGTGCGGCGCGTCGACGTGCTGATTCTCGCGGCCGGCCTCGGCAAGAGGATGCGGTCCCGGCGGATCAAGCTCCTCCATCAGGTCGCGGGCCGTCCGATGGTCGCCCACGTCGCCGAGGCCGCCCGGGCCCTCCGACCCGCGCGGCTCGTCGCGGTCGTCGGGCACCAGGCGGACGAGGTTCGCGAGGCACTCGCGGGGCTCTGCGACCTCTTCGCGCTCCAGTCGGAGCAGCGGGGCACCGGGCACGCCGTCGTGACGGCCGCCCCTCTCCTCCGCCGGGGCGGGAGCTCCACCCTCGTGATCCTGAGCGGCGACGTCCCCGCGGTTCGGGTTTCGACCCTGCGCGCCCTCGTCGCCCGGCACCGGCGGAGCGGGGCGGCTCTCACCTTCGTGAGCACGCGGGTGCCGGACCCGTCGGGCTACGGGCGCGTCGTGCGAGACCGCGACGGCCGCGTCGCGCGGATCGTCGAGGAGCGCGACGCCGCGCCCGAGGAGCGGGAGATCCGCGAGATCAACGCCGGGATCTACTGCGCCGAGCGCGCCTCCCTCCTGGCCGCCCTGCGATCCGCGCGGCCCGACAACGCGCAGGGGGAGTACTACCTCACCGACGCCGTGCACCGGCTGCTCTCGCGGGGGAAGCGGGTCGCCGCCGTCCTCCACCCGGAGGCCGAGGAGGTCCTCGGCGTCAACACGCGCGCGGAGCTCGCCCGCGCGAACGCCGCGCTGTACGCCCGCGCCGCCGAGGCGCTCCAGGAGCGCGGCGTCACGCTCCTCGACCCGGCCCGCTCGTGGATCGACCCGCGCGCGCGCGTGGGGCGCGACTCGATCATCTGGCCGGACGTCGTGATCGAGGGGCCCTGCGTGCTCGGGGAGGACACGGTCGTGCGCCCGGGATGCCGGCTGCGGAACGTGGCGGCGGGGCGCGGCGTCGAGATCCGGGATCACTGCGTCCTCGACGATGCGAGGCTCGGCGACGGGGCCGTCGTGGGTCCGTTCGCCCACCTCAGGCCGGGAACCGTCCTGGAGACCGGCTCCAGGGTCGGGAACTTCGTTGAGGTCAAGAAGTCCCGCCTGGGGCGCGGCACGAAGGCGATGCACCTGACGTATCTCGGCGACGCGACGATCGGCCCGGGCTGCAACATCGGAGCCGGGACGATCACGTGCAACTACGACGGCGTCCGCAAGAACCCGACGACGCTCGACGCGGGCGTCTTCATCGGCAGCGACACGCAGCTGATCGCTCCGGTCCGGGTCGGCAAGGGCGCCTACGTCGCGGCCGGCTCCACCGTGACCGACGACGTGCCCCCGGGCGCCCTGGCGATCGGGCGCGGGAAGCAGAGGAACATCGAAGGCTGGGTCGCGCGCCGCCCGCGAAAGCGCTGACCCGCCGCCTGCCGGCGGGAACCGCCGCCCCTCCGGGCGGCGGGCCTCTTCCGCGATTCCGCACTATATTCTTTTCCCGCGCGCCCGCGCGGAACCGGGGGGTGGGGGTATGTGCGGCATCGTCGGCTACATCGGCCCGAAGAACCCGGTGGAGGTGCTCGTCGAGGGGCTGAGGCGCCTCGAGTACCGCGGATACGACTCCGCCGGGATCGCCGTCGTGGACGAGGACGGTAACGTCGCGATCCGGCGCGCCGCGGGCAAGCTCCGCGACCTCGAGAAGGTGATCGCCGACCGCCCGCTGCGGGGGGAGTACGGGATCGGCCACACCCGCTGGGCCACGCACGGCCGCCCCACCGAGGAGAACGCGCACCCGCACCGCGACTGCACGGGCCGCCTCGTCGTGATCCACAACGGGATCATCGAGAACTATCTCGAGCTCAAGCACGAGCTGGAAGCGCTCGGCCACCGCTTCGTCACCGAGACCGACACGGAGATCGTCGCCCACGCCCTCGAGCAGCGGATGAAGGAGACGGGCGAGGGGCTGGCGGAGGCCTTCCGGGCGGTCCTCCCCCGCCTGCGCGGGATCTACGCCCTCGTGGCGCTCTCGGCCGACGCGCCCCGCACGCTCGTGGCCGGGAGGCTGGGCCCCCCGCTCGTCGTGGGGCTGGGCCGGGGGGAATGGTTCGTCGCCTCGGACATCCCGGCGGTGCTGAGCCACACGAAGGACGTCGTCTTCCTCGACGATCACGAGACCGTCGTGATCACGCCCGAGGGCCCCGAGTTCTTCCGGACCGACGGCACGCCGGTGCCGAGGACGCCGACGAGGATCCCGTGGGATCCGATCATGGCGGAGAAGGGCGGATACCGGCACTTCATGCTGAAGGAGATCCACGAGCAGGCGCGCGCCGTGCGCGACACGCTGCTCAATCGCGTGTCGGTCGAGTCGGCGGAGGTGCTCCTCCCGGATCTCCGGGTCCAGGAGGAGTCCCTGCGGCGCGCCGAGCGCGCCGTCATCGTGGCCTGCGGAACGTCCTGGCACGCAGGGCACGTCGGCAAGTTCCTCCTCGAGCACCTCGCGCGCATCCCGGTCAGCGTCGACTACGCGTCGGAGTACCGGTACCGGAAGCCGATCGTCGGCGACCGGGTGCTCCCGATCTTCATCAGCCAGTCGGGCGAGACCGCCGACACGCTCGCGGCGCAGCGCTACGCGAGGTCCGAGGGAGCGCAAACGCTCGCCATCTGCAACGTCCGCGGCTCGATGCTGACCCGCGAGGCCACCGGCACGATCTATACGCTCGCCGGCCCCGAGATCGGAGTCGCCTCGACGAAGGCGTTCACGAGCCAGATCGTCGCCCTGTGCCTGCTGGCGCTGAAGCTCGGCCGCGTCCGGGGCACGCTCGACGAGGCCGAGGCTCGCGACTTCGTCCGGCACCTCTACCACGTCCCGGTCCAGATGGAGCGTTACCTCGTCTCCGACGGGCTCGTCCGGGAGATCGCGAAGACCTTCTGCGAGCACCGCGACTTCCTCTACCTCGGACGCGGAGTGAACTACCCGATCGCGCTCGAGGGAGCGCTCAAGCTGAAGGAGATCTCGTACATCCACGCCGAGGGGTATCCGGCGGGCGAGATGAAGCACGGGCCGATCGCGCTCATCGACGAGTCGATGCCGGTGGTGGCGCTCGCCCCGCACGATGCGGTGTACGAGAAGATGCTCGCCAACATCGAGGAGGTGAAGGCGCGCTCCGGCGTCGTCATCGCGGTGACGGACGAGGAGGACGAGGACCTGGCGCGGCGCGCCGACTTCGTGATCCTCGTGCCGAAGACGCACCCGATGCTCGCGCCTCTCCTCCTCGTGCTGCCGCTCCAGCTCCTCGCGTACCACATCGCGCTCCTCCGGGGTTGCGACGTGGACCAGCCCCGGAACCTGGCGAAGAGCGTCACGGTCGAGTGAGCCTCGGGCCCGGGACGGGCCGCCTCGCGCGGGCGTTGCTACAATGCCGGGGACTTGCGCGGGAGAGAGCCTTGAGTCCACCGGAGCCGCACGAGATGGCTGGAAGTCCGGGGGAGGAGTGCGCCCGGCCGGACCAGGTCCTCGACGGGCTGAACCCGGCCCAGCGCGACGCCGTCACGCACGGCGACGGTCCTCTCCTCGTCCTCGCCGGCGCCGGCTCCGGCAAGACCCGCGTCATCGCCCACCGGATCGCCTCGCTCGTCCTCCACCGGGGGGAGGATCCGTCCCGCATCGTCGCGGTCACGTTCACCAACAAAGCGGCGCGGGAGATGCGCTCGCGCGCCGAGAGGCTGCTCGGGAAGGCGGGGCTCGGGGCGTGGATCGGCACGTTCCACGCCTTCTGCCTGAGGATCCTGCGGAGCGAGGGGCGCGCCGCCGGCCTCGAGCCCGGCTTCGACGTCTACGACACGGACGACCAGCTCGCAGCGGTGCGCAGGATCCTCCGGGGCGAGTGCCAGGACGACGCGCTCCCCGGGGCCCGGCTCGCGCTCGCCCGCATCAGCCGCGCCAAGAACGCCATGCGGAGCGTCGAGGACGTCGAGGCGGCGGCGTTCGGCCCGGAGTCCAGGATCCAGGCCCGCATCCACCGGCTCTACGAGGAGGCGCTCCGCCGGGCGAACGCGCTGGACTTCGACGACCTGCTTCTCCGCCTCCTTCTCCTGTTCCGATCGGACCCGGAGGCGTCGGCCCGCCACGCGCGGCGCTGCCGGCACCTCCTGGTGGACGAGTATCAGGACACGAACCGGCCGCAGTACGAGATCGTGCGGGCGCTGTCGGCCGTTCACGGAAACGTGTGCGTCGTCGGGGACGAGGACCAGGCGATCTACCGGTTTCGCGGCGCCGACATCCGCAACATCCTCGAGTTCGAGGCCGACCACCCCGGGACGCGGGTGATCCGGCTGGAGCAGAACTACCGCTCGACCGGCACGATCCTGCGCGCCGCGGGGGGCGTGGTCGCGAAGAACGCGAAGCGCAAGGGGAAGACGCTCTGGACCGCGAACCCGGACGGGGACGCGATCGAGGTCCTCGCCGCCCCGGACGACAGGGCCGAGGCGCGCTGGATCGCGGAGCGGGTGGAGGAGATGTCCGCCTCGCGCCCCCCCGAAGACTTCGCGGTCCTGTACCGGACCAACGCACAGTCCCGGCTGCTCGAGGAGGCGTTCCGGGCGCACGGGATCCCCCATCAGGTCGTCGGGTCGGTCCGGTTCTACGAGCGGAAGGAGGTCAAGGACCTCCTCGCCTACCTGAAGCTGGCGGCGAACCCCGCCGACGACGTCTCGTTCCGGAGGATCGTCAACACGCCGCCGCGCGGGATCGGCGAGGCGACGCTCCGGCTGGTGGAGGAGACGGCGCGCGCCCGGGGGATCCCGCTCGGGAGCGCCGCCGCCCTCTCGCTCGAGGAGGGGCTCGTGTCGCCGCGCTCCGCACGGCCGCTCCGGGGGTTCCTCGATCTCGCCGGAGATCTCGCCCGCCGGGCCGCGAGCGAGCCGGCGGTCCTCCTGCTCGAGGACCTCGTGCGGAGCCTCGACTACGCCGCGCACCTTGCGCGCGCGAACCCGGGAGAGGGCGCCGACCGGATGGACAACGTGAGGGCGTTGGTCTCGGCCGCGGCGGAGTACCAGGACGAGTCCGGCGACGGCTCGCTCGTGGGGTTCCTCGACCGCTCGGCCCTGGTCTCCGACGCCGACGACGTCGGGTCGCGCCCGGGCGCGTCGCTGATGACCGTGCACTGCGCGAAGGGACTCGAGTACCCGGTGGTGTTCCTGGCGGGCCTCGAGGAGAACCTCTTCCCGCACGTCCGCTCGCGGGGCTCGAACGACGATCTCGAGGAGGAGCGCCGCCTCTGCTACGTCGCGATGACGCGCGCAAAGGAGAGGCTCCTGCTGACGTGGGCGCGGGTGCGGCGGACGCAGGGCGAGCCCGGCGCCTGCTCCGCTTCCCGGTTCCTCTCGGAGATCCCCGAGGACCTCCTCCGTCCGGTCGCGGCCCCCCTGCACTGGGACCGCCTGGGGGAGCCGGTGCTCGCGCTCCCGTACGGACGGAGCGCTCCGGTCGGCTCCTCCGCGGCCCGCGCCGCGGCCCGCGCCGCGACGGCCCGCGCGGCCGCTCCCCTCCCGACGGCCGGCGGCCCCCCTCCGGCGGACGGCTACGCCGTCGGCGCGACCGTCGTCCATCCCCACTTCGGGAGCGGGCGGATCGTGGGCCGGGAGGGAGAGGGGAAGGCCCTCAAGCTGACGATCCGCTTCGCGGGAAAGGACCAGAAGAAGATCCTGCCCGCCTACACCCAACTTCAGATCCTGGCCTCGAGCCGGGACGAGGGCAGAAGATGAAGGCGACCGAGATCCGCAAGGGGAACATCCTCCGAGTCAACAACGATCCGCACCGCGTGCTCTCCATGCAGCACATCACGCCGGGGAACTGGCGGGGCATGGTGCAGACGAAGCTCCGCAACGTGAGGACCGGCGCGAGCGTAGAGGTCCGCTTCCGCTCCGAAGACGAGGTCGAGAAGATGGCCCTCGACACGAAGCAGATGCAGTACCTCTACCACGACCAGCACGGCTACCACTTCATGGACACCGAGACGTACGAGCAGGTCGCGCTCGACGAGGACGTGCTGGGCGACGCGATGTCCTATGTCGTCCCGGAAGCGATGATCACGATGGACTGGATCGAGGGGAGGCCCGCGGGCGTCGAGCTCCCCTCCGCCGTGGACCTCAAGGTGGTCGAGACCTCGCCGGGAATCAAGGGCGCGACCGCATCCGCCCAGCGCAAGCCCGCGAAGCTCGAGACGGGACTCGTCGTCCAGGTCCCTCCGTTCATCGAGGAGGGGGAGTCGGTCCGCGTGAGCACGGCCGACGGGAGCTACCTGGAGAGGGCGAAGTAGCCGGAAGCCGATAGCGGCGCGCGCGGTGTCAGAGCGTGTGCGATCCGCCGGGCTTCACGACGACCGCCTTCCGCCCCTTCGCCTCGACCTTCCGGACGAACTCGGCTGGGTCGGCCTCGATGACGTCGAACGTCCCGTAGTGCATCGGGATCGCCACGCGCGCGCCGAGCATCTCGGCCGCCCGCACCGCGTCGTCCACGCCCATCGTGAAGTTGTCGCCGATCGGAAGGAGCGCCGCGTCGAGCGGCCCCCACTGCTCCCCGATCAGCGTCATATCGAGGAAGAGGCCGGTGTCCCCCGCGTGGTACACCTTCTTCCCGCCCATCGTCACGACGAAGCCGACCGGGTTGCCGAGCGGCTCCCCGTCCGGCCCGGTCGATCCGTGGTGCGCGATCGTCAGCTTGACGTGCCCGAACGGGAAGGAGCGGCCGCCCCCGATGTGCATCGGGTGGCCCTTGCACCCCTTCGCGCCGAACCAGTTGACGATCTCGAAGTTCGACACGACGAGGGCGCCGGTCCTCTTCGCGATCGCGACGGCGTCCCCGATGTGGTCGCCGTGGCCGTGGGTGATCAGGATCGCGTCGAGCTTCCCGAACGACGCCGGCCCCACGTCCGCGCGCGGGTTCCCTGTGAGGAACGGGTCGACGAGGACGCGGTGCTTCCCGTCGTCGAGCTCGAAGCAGTCGTGGCCGTGGTAGGTGAGCTTCAGCATCGGGACACCTCCTCTCGACTCAGGGCCCCCCGGCGCCCTGCCGGGCCTCCGTTCCGCACCGCTCGTCGCCGAAGAGCGGTCGCTGCTCGAGGCGCCACTCCGGTCCCGGCCGGTAGTGCCCCCTCGCCCGCGCCTCCTCGAGGATCCGGAAGTAGAGGTCCCGGAACTCCGGCGAGTGGTCGAAGTGCCGCAGGTGCGCCAGCTCGTGGCAGAGCGTGTCGACGAGGCTCGACTCCTTGAGAAGCCGCCCGGTCACGGCGTGCCGCAGCCGGATGCGGATCGTGCCGTCCTCGAAGCAGGCGCCGTAGTGTCCGTTCACGCCCTCGCGCTCCGCCTCGACGACGGCGGCGCGAAGCCCGAACTCCCGGCCGAGCTCCGCGGCGATCCGCCGCATCCGCTCCATGGCGAGATCGGCCTCCTCGGCGCGCGCGGCGCGAGCGCGGGCGCGCGCCTTCGCCGGAACCGAGGAGCGGGAGGCCGCGACCGGTCGCCGCGAGTACAGGTCGAACAGCGCCACCGGAGGCCGCCGGACCGCGGAAGCCACGGCGCCTCCTACTCCTCGGGCTCGAAGAAGAAGAACTCCGCGCAGGGCTGGCTGCAAAACGCGCGGCCGCTCATGTGGTGGGCGTGCTCGTCGCAGAAGTACCTGAAGCAGATCGGGCACTTGTGCAGCGCCGTCTCGTCCTCGGTCTTCTTGCACGTCACGCATTCGAGCGCCGGCATGGCGACCTCGCGCTCCCCCTCGCCTGCGGCGGGGGCCGAGCCGGGGCGGATTATAGCCGAACTTTAATTACTTGGATCCCGCCGCCCGCGCCTTGACGCTCTCCGGGCCGAGCGGCTACATTACGGCGCGCTTTTCGAGAAATGCCAGCGTAGCTCAGCGGCTAGAGCGAGGGTCTCATAATCCCTAGGTCGGTGGTTCGATTCCACCCGCTGGCACCAAGACCCGAGACTCCGCCCTGCCCGGGTTGACGCAGCGTTGTTCACGGGGCGTAGAATCCCGATAGAAGCGCCCATGCACAGGTGAGGATCGCATGGAGTGCCCCACGTGCCACGCCGAGAACAGGGACGACTCGAAGTTCTGCGGCAACTGCGCTGCGCCGCTGGGATCGGGAGCGGGTGCCCGCGCTGACGGCGATTCCGTCACCAGGACCCTGGAGACTCCTCTGCTGGTCCCGAAGGCCGGAACGCTCATCGCCGGGAAATACAGGATCCTCGAGGAGATCGGCCACGGGGGGATGGGGGTCGTCCACAGGGCCGAGGATGTCAAGCTCAAGCGGAGTGTCGCGCTGAAGTTCCTCCCGCCGCACCTCACGGACGCGCCGGAGCCGAAGGAGCGGTTCCTCGTCGAGGCCCAGGCGGCCGCGGCCCTGTCGCATCCGAACATCTGCGTCATCCACGAGGTCGGGGAGAGCGAGGGCCGGCCCTACATCGCCATGGAATACGTGGAGGGCGAGACGCTCAGGGACAGGGTCAGGAGAGGGCCGCTGAGCGCCGAAGAGACCGTGGAGATTGTCCGCCAGGTCGCGGCCGGGCTGGCGGAAGCCCACGGCAAGGGCATCATCCACCGGGACGTCAAGAGCGCCAACATCATGGTCACGGACAAGGGCCGGGCCAAGGTCATGGACTTCGGGCTGGCCAAGCTCCGCGGCGGATCGTCGCTGACGAAGAGCCGGACGACGCTCGGCACGGTGGCCTACATGTCCCCGGAGCAGGCCCGGGGCGAAGAGCTCGACCACCGCACCGACGTCTGGTCGCTCGGGGTGGTCCTCTACGAGATGCTCACGGGCGAGCTTCCCTTCACGGGCGACCACGACCAGACGGTCCTCCATTCCATCCTTCACAAGGCGCCCAGGCCGCCGTCCACGGTTCGACCAGGTCTGCCTTCCGGAATGGACGAGATCGTCCTCACGGCCCTCGTCAAGGACGCGAGGAACCGTTACCAGAGCATGGAGGAGGTCTGCGGCGATCTCGCGGCCGTGGCCGAAGGGCTCAGGCCGCTCAAGGCGAAGCGACGGACCGGGAGAAGGATCTTCGGATGGAATGCGACCTCTCTTCTCGCCTCCGCCCTGGGCATCCTCCTCATCGTTCTCTTCGGTCTCAACGTCGGAGGGGTCCGGGACCGGCTTCTCGGGCGCAGGCCCTCGCCTCCTTCGGCCGTCCGGATGGCCGTGCTGCCGTTCGCCAACCTCACCGGCGACGCGGAACAGGAGTACCTCAACGACAGCTTCACACGGGAAATGATCACCCAGCTCGGACGCCTCAATCCGTCGGGCTTGAACGTCATCGCGTACTCGTCGGTCCTGCGCTACAAGAAGGGCGATACGCCGATCGACCAGATCGGCCGCGAGCTGGGGGTCGCCTATGTCCTGGAGGGCAGCGCCGAACGCCGGTCCGACCGCGTCCGCATCGCCGCCGAACTGATCAAGGTGGATGACCAGACGCAGGTCTGGGCCGACACCTTCGAACAAGATCTCTCGGGCCTCAGGGGGGTGCAAGGCGAGGTCGCACAGGGCGTGGCCGAGGAGCTCGCGCTCGAGCTGCTCCCTTCCGAGCGGACGCGTCTAGCCCCCGGCAAGACCGTCAATCCCGACGTCTACGACGCATATCTCAAAGGGATGTTCTACGTGTCGCAGAACAACCCGGAGAGCTTCGAGAAGGGCATGCGGTTTCTCCATCAGGCCGTGGAGATCGACCCTGCGGAGCCCCTGGCCTACGCCGGCCTGGCCGAAGGATATATCACCCTCGGCCACGGCGGCGCCGAAAGCGCCGAAGTCTACCCCCGGGCCAGAGCCGCGGCCGAAAAAGCACTCAAGCTCGATCCCGATATGGCCGAGGCCGCGGGCGCGCTGGCGGAGGCCGCCCTCTACTACGAATGGGACTGGGAGAAAGCGGAGCGGCTCTTCAAGCGCGCCCTGGAGCTCAACCCCAGTCTGGCCATGACCCACTACCATTATGCGTGGTACCTGGCCCTCTTCGACCGCCTGGACGAGGCGATCGCCGAACACAAGCTGGCCCGTGACCTCGACCCGCTTCGGGCGCTCAACACCGGCTGGCTCGGCGGCCTCTACAACTATGCCGGCCGGTACGATGAGGCGATCGTCGAAGCCAGAAGAGCGCTTGAGCTGGACCCGGATTTCCGGCCGAGCTATTGCGTCCTGCGGCGCGCGTATTCCGAGAAGGGAATGCACAAGGACGCCACGGACGCGGCCCGGCGACTCGCCGAGATGGATCCCGCGCTCGGCAATATGGAGTTGATCGCGGCCTATGTCGCCGCCGGACAACGGGATCAGGCGTTGGCGATCGCGCCCATGCTCGACAAGAACTCTCCGACTGCCCTACTCGCGGCCAAGGCCTATCTGGCTCTTGGGGACAGGGACACGGCTCTGCAAGTTCTGGAGGCCGCCCACAATGCCCACCAGGGTACGGTGCCCTGGCTTCGCGTGCGCGGCCTGGGCCTGGATGCCCTCTTCGACGAGCCTCGTTTTCAGGATCTCGTGCGCCGGATGAACCTCCCGCCGGCGGGCGGCGAGGAATCGGAGCAAGGGTCGTGAGATGCCGCCGTCACAATCGCCCGGGAAACGCCCTTCACGACCGGCCCCCCGGAAACCCCGGCCGCGGTCACGGCCCGGAGGACTGCTTCGCCTTCTCCTCCTCGACCAGCACGCGGCGGAGGTACTTCCCGATCATCGTCTTCGGAAGCTCGGCCCGGAACTCGACGAGGCGCGGCACCTTGAACGCCGCGAGGTGGAGCCGGCAGAAATCGAGGATCTCCTCGGCGGTCGCCTGCTGCCCCTCCTTGAGCACGAGGTACGCCTTGACCGTCTCGCCGCGGTAGGGGTCGGGGACGCCGGCGACGACGGCTTCCCGGACCTTCGGGTGCATGAGCAGCACCTCCTCGACCTCGCGGGGGAGGATCTTGAACCCGGAGGCGGCGATCATGTCCTTCTTCCGGTCCACGATGAAGAAGTAGCCGTCCTCGTCCATGCGCGCGACGTCGCCCGTCAGGAGCCAGCCGTCCACGATCGTCTGGGCGGTCTCCTCGGGGCGGCCCCAATAGCCCTTCATGACCTGCGGCCCGCGGACCGCCAGCTCCCCCTCCCCGCCGGGCGGGAGCGGCTCTCGCGTCTCGAGATCAAGGATGCGGGCGTCCACGCCCGGGACCGGGATGCCGATGCTCCCGGCCTTCCGCTTCCCGTAGAGAGGATTGATGTGCGTGACGGGCGAAGCCTCGGTCAGGCCGTACCCCTCGGTCAGCTTCCCCCCCGTCAGCCGCTCGAAGGTCGCCTGGACCTCGCCCGGCAGGGAGGCGGCGCCGCTGACGCAGATCCGGACGCTGTGGAGCTCGAAATCCTTCACCTTCGGGTGGTCGTTGATCGCCGAGTACAGCGTCGGGACGCCGGGGAACACGGTCGCCTTCCGCTTCTGGATCACCTGCATCACGGTGTCCACCGGCCTCGGACGCGGGACCATCGCGACCTCGGCGCCGATGCTCTCCGCGAAGAGGAGGCACGTCGTCATCCCGTACACGTGGAAGAACGGGATGGCGGCCATGAACACCTCGCCGCCCTCCTTCATGTCCCGGAACAGCGCGCGCATCTGAAAGGCGTTCGCGACCAGGTTGCGGTGGGTCAGCATCGCCGCCTTCGGGGTCCCGGTCGTCCCGCCGGTGTACTGGAAGAGGGCCGTGTCGTCCGGGCGGAGGGAGGCCCCCGGCGGAGTGGGGGGATACTTGGCGAGGAGGTGCGCGAAGCGGTAGATGTCGGACTGCCGGTGGACCTTCACGTACTCGCCGTGCCTGCGCTGCACGAGGTGGACGATCGCCCGGGCGTGCCAGCGGAGCGTCGCGGCGACGTCGGTCACGATGACGCGCCGGATCCTCGTCGCCGCCTGGATCTCGCGGAGCTTCGGGAAGAACTGGTCGAGCAGGACGACGGTCTCGCACCCCGAGTCCTCGAACTGCTCGCGCATCTCCCGGGAGACGTAGAGCGGATTCGTGTTGACGACGATCGCGCCCAGGCGCAGCGCGCCGAAGAAGGCGACGCCGAACTGCGGGCAGTTCGGGAGCATGATCGCGACCCGGTCCCCCTTCCGGACGCCGAGCTGGAACAGCGCGGTCGCGAACCGGAGCGTCAGGTCGCGGAACTGCCGGTACGTCATCATCGAGGGAGGCAGCTTCGGGTCCACATAGAAGGTCATCGCGGTGCGGTCGGCGTAGCGGTCCGCCGCGCGGTCCAGGAGATCCGGGAGCGAGCATTCGGGATACTCGAGCGAGTGCGGCACACCTTCGTCGTAGGACGGGAACCAAGGAGCGGTCATCGGTGATCCCTCCGGTGCCGCGATCCTACACGCTCCCCCGCCCGGGCGGAAGGGACTTCGCGGCGTGGATCCTGTAAGCTTCCCGAGGAGGGTCACCCCATGCGCGCCCCGCTCGTGGTCCTCGCCGTCGCCGTGGTCGCCTGCTCCGGATGCCGGGCCCCCGGCCGAGGCTCGGATCCCCTCGACGCGGTCGCCGACGAGTACGTCCGTCTCGTACTCGCCGTCGGCCGCCACGACCCCGGCTACGTGGACGCGTACTACGGCCCGCCGGAGTGGAAGGAGGAGGCGGCCCGCGGGGAGCCGAGACCGGTCGCGGACCTCCTCCGGGCGGCGACGGAACTCCGCGCGCGCGCCGAGGCGGCGCCGCCGTCGGACCGGCGGGAATTCCTCGTCAAGCAGCTCGCCGCGGTCGAGGCCTTCGTGCGGCGCCTCGGTGGCGAGAGGATCCCTCTCGAGCGCGAGGCCCGGGATCTCTACGACATCGAGATCCCGCGGCACGGCATCGAGGAGTTCGAGGCGGCCAGGCGCGAGCTCGAGGCGATCCTGCCGGGCGAGGGCGACCTGGCCGCTCGCGCGCAGGAGTTCCAGAAGCGATTCGAGATCCCGCCCGACCGGCTCCGCGCCGTAGTCGACGCCTGCCTCGGGGAGGCGCGGAGGCGGACCGCGGCCCTGTGCGAGCTCCCGGCCGGCGAGTCGTTCCGCGTCTCGATCGTCCGGGACAAGCCCTGGGGGGCCTACAACTGGTACGAGGGGGGGCTGTCGAGCCTGATCGAGGTCAACACGGACCTCCCTCTCTCCCTGGCGCGCGTCTTCGGGCTGCTCGTCCACGAGGGATACCCGGGGCACCACACGATGAACATCCTCCTCGAGGACCGGCTGGTGCGCGGCCGCGGGTGGCGGGAGTTCTCGGTATACCCGCTCTACTCCCCCACCTCGGTGATCGCGGAGGGGACGGCGAACGTCGGCGAGGAGATCGTGGCGACGCGCGCGGAGCGCGTCGCGTTCGCGCGCGACGTCCTCGCTCCCCTCGCCGGGCTCGAGGGGCTGGACTTCGAGACGATGGAGAAGGCCCGGGATGCGTGGCGGGTACTGGGACACGCGCGCGGCGAGGCGGCGAGGATGCTCCTCGACGAGGGGGAGCCGGAGGACGAGGTCGTGGCGTTCCTGATGCGCCACGGGCTCCTCGAGGAGCCCCGCGCCCGGAAGGCGGTGGAGTTCATGAGGGCGTACGGCGCTTACGAGTTCGCCTACACGGTGGGCGAGGACCTCGTCCGCGCCCACATCGGCAACGGGCCGGACCGGGTGGAACGGTTCTTCGCCCTCCTGGATCGCCCCGTGACGCCGTCGATGCTGCGCCGCTCCGGCGAGGCGGAAGGGCCCGCCGGTCCGGCATCTCGCTCCGATCGTCGCGACCCGTGAGCCTCCGGCCTGGAGGGCCCGTGTCGACGTGGCGACGGCTTCTCCCTATCGGCCGCGGGGCGGTCGACAGACCGTTCCAGTACGGGACGGCCCCCGATCTGGAGCGTCGGATCGCGCGGCTCGAGAGGAGCCAGTGGCGGTCTCCGGGCGAGATCGAGCGCCGCCAGGTGCGCCTCCGGACGAAGGCGGTCCTCCGGGCCTGGGACCGCATCCCTTTCTATCGCAAGCTGTGGAGCGGCGCGGGCCTGAAACGGCGCGACCTGGCGGACCCGGCGGGCTTCGCGAGCCTTCCCCCGGTGACGAAGGAGGACCTGCAGCGAAGCCTCTCCGAGATGACGGATCCCCGCGCGGATCTCGGGCGCGCGGATCTCGTGACCACCGGCGGCACCACGGGCCAGCCGGTCGGCCTGTGGCAAGACCGCGAGGTCCTCTGGTGGGAGGAGGCGTTCGTCTGGCGGCACTGGCGCTGGTTCGGCGTGGCCTTCGGCGACCGCGCGGCGGTCTGCCGCGGGATCCGCCCTCCGAACGGGGGCGCGATCGGCCTCGACCCGCGCTTAGGCCTCGTGCTCTCCGGCTTCGACCTCTCGTGGAGGAGCGCCGCCGGCTACCTCGAGGCCCTCGCGCGGCACCGGCCGGCGTTCCTGCGCGGCTATCCCTCGACGCTCCTCCTCCTGGCGCGCCGCGCGCTGGCGGACGGCGTCGCGTTCGAGGGGATCAAGGCGGTGTTCACCTCCTCCGAGCTGCTGGTCCCCTCGGCGCGGGAGACGATCGGGCGCGCGTTCCGGGCCCCGGTGTCGGACCTGTACGGCCACGCGGAGCGGGCCGTCGCCGCCGGGGAGTGCCCCGCCGGCCGGCTCCACGTCTTCCCCGAGTACGGGTTCCTCGAGATCGACGCGGGGGGGGCCGGACGGCAGGGCGAGATCCTCGCCACCTCGTTCCGGAACCGCGCGACGGTCCTGGTGCGGTACCGCACCGGGGACGCCGGGCGCCTCACCGGCGAGGAGTGCCCGTGCGGGAGGGCCATGCCGGTCCTCGCGATCGAGCAGGGCCGGGCGCAGGACTTCCTCGTCACGCCCGAGGGAAGGCTCGTGTCCGCGACGGCGATCAACTTCCACTCGCGCGTCTTCGACGGCATCGAGCGGTTCCGGTTCGTGCAGGACGATCCCCGGTCGGTCGTCTTCGAGTACGCGCCGCTCCCGGGCGCCCCTCCCCCGGACGAGCCCGCCATCGAAGCCGACCTGCGCGCGAAGCTCGGGACCTCGCTCGCGCTCCGCTTCGAGCGGCGCGACGCGATCCCCCCCGCCTCCTCGGGCAAGCACCGGTTTATCATCTCGTCCCTGGATCCCGACCGGCTCGGCGAGGAGGAGGGGGATCGGAGTTGACGCGCACGGTCGTCGTCAGGAGGCGGGGGGCCTCCTACCCGGCCCCTGCGTTCCACCCCCCCGAGGTCTACCCGGAAATCCGGCGGCTCGGCGCCACGGAGACCGATCCCGGCAACGCCGTCTACCCGATGGTCCGCCGGGCGCTCGCGCTCCTGGGGCTCGATCGCGCCCGCGAGGGCTCGCCCGACTGGAATCCGATGGGCGACCTGATCGACGCCGGCTCCCGGGTGGTGGTCAAGCCGAACTTCGTCCAGCATTACGAGCACGCCGGCTCCCTCGTGCAGCTCGTCACGCACCCCGCGGTGCTGCGGCCGATCCTCGACTACCTCCTCCTCGCGCAGGGTTCGCTCGAGAACGTGTCGGTCCTCGACGCGCCCGAGATCGACTGCGATTTCGAGATCCTCCTCGCCCGGCTCGGCTGGCACGAGCTTCGAGCCCACTACGAGCGCCTCGGCCACGCCCTGCGCGTCACGGACATCCGGCCCGAGCGCGCCGACTACGCCGGGGGCGGCGCGATCGTCTCGCGCCGGGCGCTTCCCGGCGATCCCCGCGGGTTCGTCTCGGTGGATCTCGGGGCCTCGAGCGCCCTCGCGCCGGTCGCGGGGCGAGGCCGGTTCTACGGCGCGGACTATGACCGGAAGCGGACCAACGAGAGCCACACCGCCGAGGTCAACCGCTACGAGATCAGCCGGACCTTCCTCGAGGCCGATCTCGTCGTGTCGGTGCCGAAGCTCAAGACGCACAAGAAGGCGGGGATCACCGGAGCCGTGAAGAACCTGGTCGGTGTCGCGGGGGACAAGAACCTGCTCCCGCACTACTCGATCGGCCACGCCGCCGGGGGGGGTTGCGAGTACTCCGCCCCCGCCGCCTCCTCCCTGCTCGCCCTCTCGCGCCGCGCCGACAGGCTCTACCGGGATCTCGTGCTGTCTCGCCGGTCCCGCCTCGCGGGCCGCCTCTACAACGACGTCCTGGATCCGCTGCGGGAGCGGTGGGTCGGGCCGCTCGGCGGCGAGGGGCAGACCCGGGGCGACTGGTGGGGCAACGACGTCCTCTGGCGAACGATCCTCGACCTGAACCGCATCCTCCTGTGCGCGGGCCCGGACGGCAGCCTCGTCGAGCGCCCGCGAAGACGGCAGCTCGCGATCGTGGATGCCGTCGTGGCCGGAGAGGGGGAGGGACCCCACCGCGCGACGCCGCGGGCCCTCGGGGCCGTCCTCGCCGGGACGGACGGGTTCGCCGTGGACCGCGCCGCGGCGGCGATCCTCGGCTTCGACCCCGCCCGGATTCCGCAACTGGCCGAGGCCGCGCGCTTTCTGGAGCGCGCGGGGGCCGCGGCGGGCCCCGAGCGCGCCGTGCTCGACGACGACGGCGACGTGAGGGAGGTCGCCTCCGAGTCGCTGCCGGTCCTCGACGGCACGTTCCTGGCGCCCCCTGGCTGGCGCGGCCACGTCGAGAAGACGGCGGCCACGACGCCGACGGGGCGCGCGTGAGATCCCCGGCGCGTCCTTTCTCCGCGCGGGGCCGCCCGCGGCTCGTCCTCCTCCGGCCCGGCCGGATCGGCAGCGCATTCCTGGAGTGGAGGCGGAGGAGCATCGGCTCGCTCCCCGGTCTCGGCGACGGGCCTCCCCCCTCGTGGGTCCCGCCCTGGAATCCCGCGGCGGCGGGGGAGCCGTACTGGCCGGAGACGGGATGGGAGGTCCTCGCGTTCGGGCGCACGTGGCCGCTCCCCCGCAGCGGCGACGGCTCGCCGGAATGGGCGCGAGATCCGATCCACGGCGTCCCGTGGCCGGCCGGGCGGGCCTCGGGCCGGATCGACTTCCGCGGGCCCTCGAGACCCGGGGACCCGAAGTGCGTCTGGGAGCCGTCCCGCTTCGGCCACCTCTTCGACCTCGCCCGGAGGCCCGCGGGCGCGGGGGAAGCCGCGCGCCACGTCTCGAGCTGGATCGAGCAGAATCGCTGGCTCCTCGGGCCCCACTGGGACAACGGGCTCGAGGCTTCCCTCCGGGCCGTCGCGTGGGCGTGGGCGGACGGCGTCCTGGCCCCCGGAGGAGACGCCGCCTGGACCGCGGTGCGAGCCCCGCTGCGGGCGGCGCTGTGGCATCACGCGGCGTTCGTCGAGAGCCGTCTCGACCGCGGCGCGCTCAATCACCTCGTCGGCGACGGCGCGGGTCTCGCGGTGATCGGGGCGAGCTATCCCGATCTTCCCGGCGCCGCGCGCTTCCGGGACGCCGGGATCGAGATCCTGCGGGGGGAGATCGGGAGGCAGATCCTCCCCGACGGGTCCCACGTCGAGCGGGCCCCCGCGTACGCGAGGCTCGTCGCCGATCTCTATCTCGTGGCGGGGCTCGCGCTCCGGCCCGGCGCGCCCGGCGCTGCGGCGGATTTCGTTCGTGCGGCCGAGCGGCTGCTGGAGTGCTTGCTCCTCCAGACGGCGCCCGCCTCGGACCTGCCCGGCTACGGCGACGACGACGGCGCCACGGTCCTCTGGACCTCGCGGGCGGAGCACCGTCTCGGCGTCTCCCTCGGTCTCGCGGCGGCCATGACCGGGCGCACGGATTTCAAGGGGGGCGCGCTCGCATCGGGCGCCCTCCCGCGGGCCCGCGACGTGCTCCGGGCGGTCGCGGGAGGCGAGGATCTCGCAAGGCTCGACGCTCTCGAGGCCGGGGACCCGCCCGCGGCGGGGACGGTCTCCCTCGCGGACGGCGGGGTCGTGGTCCATCGCGCGGCCGGACGCCACTGCGCCGACTGGCTGCTCTTCCGCTGCGGCCCGTCTGGGACCGGAAAGGGAGCCCACGCGCACATGGACCAGCTCCAGGTGCTGTGGTCCCCCGCGGCGGGGGTCCGGCTGGTCGATCCCGGGACGCCGACCTACGGGGGGGACGACGCGGCGCGCTACGAGAGCACCGCGACCCCCGCCCACAACACGGTGTCCGTGGATGGCGCGTCCCAGGCCGAGCGCAGGGGCCGCTTCGAGTGGTCCGATCTCCCCCGCGGGGAGATCCTCGAGATGCTGGGAGACGCTTCTTCTCTTCGCGTCGCGGGGCGCGTGCGCTACCGGACGGCCGGGCGTCCGGTCGAGCACCGGAGGACGGTCGAGAGGAGCGGCGGCAGGCTTCGCATCCTCGACGAGGTGACGAGCCCGGGCGCCCTCCGGGCGACCGCGACGCTGCTGTTCCAAGGCGAGATGAGGTGGGACGCCGCCGGACGCACGCTCCGCTCGAGAGAGGGCCCAAGCGTGGCGCTCGCGTGGCAAGGATGGACGGACTTCTCGATCGGACCCGCTTCCTTCCACCCCGTGTACGGGGAGGCGCGGCGGGCGACGCGCGTCGTGCTCGGCGCCCTCCTCAGGGACCCGCTGTCCGCCTCGATCGAGCTGGAGATGTGCGGTGCCTGATCCCACGGTCTCCGTGCTGCACTACGTCAGCCACTCTCTCCCCGAGGAGCAAGGCTACGTCGTGCGAACCGACGCGATCGCGAGGGCCCTCGCCGATCGCGGCCATCGCGTGCTCGTCGCAAGCGCGCGCCGGGAGCCGGAGGGCCGGGCCGCGGCCGGGGCGGTCGCACGCCTCTCCATGCCGGAGGAGTCCTCGCTCTCGCGGCTCCTCCGGAGGGCCGCCGGGCGAGGCGTCCGGGGGGCCGAGCGCCTCCGGCGCGCGCTCGCGATGGCCCGCTACCGCGACCGCATCCGGGCGTCCTGGGGCCGGCCGCAGGTGGTCCACGTCCACACGCCTCCCGCCCTCGTGGAGGAGGCGAGGCTTCTCGGGCGATGGTTCGGGGCCCCTCTCGTCTACGAGGTCCGCGGGCTGTGGGAGCTGTCCGCCGCCTCCGAGGAGGGATCCCCCGCCGATCCGGCGGAGGCGGCCCTCGCCGACGCCCGCGCCTCCCGTCACGCCCGGCGCGTCGTCGCCATCTGCCGGGGGATCGAGGCCGCGCTCGTCTCGGCGGGCGTGCCCCGGGAGAAGCTCGCCATCGTTCCGAACGGGGTGGACACGAGCCGCCACCGGCCGCGCCCGCGAGACGCTTCGCTCGCCGCCGAGCTCGGGGTCTCCTGCGGTCCCGTCTTCGGCTGCGCGACGCACGTGCGAAGGCTCGAAGGGCTCGACGTGATCGCGGACGCGTGGCCTCGCGTCGTCGAGGCGCTTCCCGGGGCGACGTTCCTGCTCCTCGGCGACGGCCCGCATCGCGAGGCTCTCTCCCGGAGGATCGGGGATCTCGGCCTCGGTGCGTCCTTCCGCCTGCTGGGCTGCGTCCCCCGGTCCGACGTTCCGCGCTTCTACTCGATCCTCGACGCCTTCGTCGTTCCGAGGCTCCCCGAGCCGGTCTGCGAGACGGTCACGCCGCTCAAGCCGCTCGAGGCAATGGCCTCCGGCGTGCCCGTCGTCGCGAGCGACGTCGGGGGACTTCGCGAGACGATCGCGGACGGCGAGACGGGGATCCTGTTCCGCGCCGGCGACCCCGCCGCCGCCGCCGAGGCCTGCGTCCGGATCGGCCGCGACGCCGGGCTCCGCGAGCGCTTGTCCGGCCGCGCGCGCACCTTCGTGGAGGAGAGCCGCGAGTGGGGGCAGGTCACCCGCGCCTACGACTCGATCTACGCCGACTGCCTCGGCGGGAGCCGGTCACGATGAGCGGGGCGCCTCCCCCCGCCCCAGGCACGCTGACCCGGCGCGTCTTCGCCGGGGGCGCCTGGGGCCTCGTGGGAACGCTGGGCCAGGCGGGAGCGGGGGTCGCGGCGGCCCTGGTGACGGCGCGGCTCCTCTCCCCCGAGGACTTCGCGGTCGCCGCCATCGCCGGCGTCCTCGCCGACCTCGCGGGCCGGCTCGGGCACGTAGGACTCGTCGAGTCGCTGATCAAGGAGCGGGAGGAGATCGAGACGCTCGCCCAGAGCGCCTTCGTCGCGCTCGCCGGCCTCGGCGCGCTCCTGGCCTCGGCCCTCGTCGCGGCGATTCCCCTGCTGACGCGCTTCTACGACGAGCCGCGCCTCGCGGGCGCCGTCCTCGTCGTCGCGCTCTCGCTCTTCCTGGGCCTCGCGAACGGGGTCCCGCGCGCCCTGCTGCAGCGCTCGCTGCGCCTCAAGGAGATCAACGTCCTCCAGACCGCCCAGCGCTTCGTCGCGGCCGCGTTCGCGATCGCCCTCGCGCTCTCGGGGGCCGGGTTCTGGGCGCTCGTCCTCCCGGGGACGCTGGCCCAGCTCCTCGCCACCCCGGTGCTCTTCCGCCTCGCGAGGTTCCGGCCGCGTCTCCGCTTCGCGTGGGAGCGCGTCCGGCGAACGCTGCCTTTCGGAGCCGGCGTCTTCGGCTCGCGCCTCCTGAGCTTTCTCGGCGACGACCTCGACTACGTCGTCCTGGGGCGCTACCTCCCGCGCGACGTGTTCGGCCAGTACTACTTCGCGTTCACGCGCGCCCGGGTCCCCTACGCGTTCCTCGGAGCGGCGGCGCAGGACCCCCTGTTCGCCGCGTTCTCGGAGGTCGGCGCCGACAGGCCGCGCCTCGTACGGGCCGTCTCCCGCGTCGCCTCGGTCCACTTCGCGATCTTCGGGCCGCTCTTCTTCTTCCTGTTCCTCCTCGCCGACCCGCTGATCCCGTTCCTGTTCGGCCCCCAGTGGTCCCCGTCGGTCCCGCTCTGCCGCGCGTTCGCGCTCATGAACCTCCTGCCGGCGGCGGGCGGGTTCACCGGAAGCGTCCTGTTCGCGCTCGGGCGCTCCTGGCTGATGTTCGGGCTCAACGTCCTCCGGGTGGCCGCGGTGGCGGCCGTCCTCGCCTGGGGCGTGACCTCGGGCCGGTCCGCCTTCGAGATCGGCGTCGCGCTCGCGGCGGTCACGGCCCTCGTCCTCTCGGTCCACCTCGTGTGGCTCTTCCGGATCCTCGGGGCGGGCGTGGGCGATGCCCGGCGGATGTACGGGCCGACGCTCCTCGCGGCGGGGATCGCCACGGCCGCCTTCGCGGCTCTCCGCCTCCTCGGCTGGAGCCCCTCCTCCCTGCCGGCGCCTGCGTACCTCCTGGGCGCGGGAGCCGTCCTCGGGCTCGCGTACCTCGTCGCGGCGCGGTTTCTCAACCGGCCGGTCGCCGACGAGGTGCTCCCGTGGCTCAAGGAAAGGATCGGTCGGTGAGCCGGCCGCGGATCAGCGTCCTCATTCCCGCCTGGAACTCCCGGGCGACGCTCGACGAGGCCCTCGAGAGCCTCGCCCGCCAGTCGTTCCGCGACTGGGAGGCGGTCCTGGCCGACGACGGCTCGACCGATGGAACGCTCGAGCTGGCGCGGGAGTGGGAGCGACGCGACTCGCGCGTGCGCGCCGTCACGCACGAGGGCGGCGAGCACCGCGGGACCCCGGCGACGCGCAACCGAACGGTCCGGGAGGCCGGAGGTCAGATCGCGGTGTTCCTCGACTCCGACGACGTCCTCGAGCCGGGCGCCCTGGAGCGCTACCGCGGCGCCTTCTCCCGCTTCCCCGAGGCCGGCGCCGTGTACGGGAGGGCCGAGGTCCCGGGCGCGGAAGGGGCGATCTCGACGGTCGGGCGAGGGATTCCGCTCCGGCCCGTCCGCGCCTTCGCGCAGCTCGCCCGCTTCAACGTCCTCGTCACCTCGGCGACGGCCGTGCGGCTCGAGGCGCTCGGAGCCGACCCGTTCCCGGGAGACATGCCGCTGAGCCAGGACTGGGCCGCGTGGCTCGGCGTGGCGCGACGGCGGCCCTTCGTCTTTCTGCCCGAGGTCCTGGCCCGCTACCGCGTCCACGAGGGAAGCGCGACGGTGAGGATGGAGCGCGGCGGCAAGCAGGTCGAGTACGAGGTCGCGCAGGCGCGCCATCTGCGCTCGCTCTTCGGGCGGCTGGACACGGGCGAGCGCCGCGCGGCCGACGATGGGCTCGAGTATCGGGCGACGCTCGCCTTCCTCCAGGCGCTCTCGGCGCTCGGCCGCGGGGAGCCCCGGCTCGCCGCGAGGTGGGCGCGGGCCGCGGCCTCGATGCCGAGCTCGCCTGCCGGGGTGGCGCGAGCCCTCGCGAGGACGGTCCCGGAACGGCTCCGGATCCGGGCGGGAGAAGATCCGCCTCTCAGCCTGGAGCCGACCGGCGAGACGCCCTGAGCCGTCTCCCCGCGCGAGGAAGCGGGGCCTTCCGGGTCACGAGGAGGAGATCACCTGCCCGCCTGCCCCGCCGTCGCCTCGTAGCGGATCTTCCCGCGCGCGAAGATCTCCCGCTCGATCGCGGAGTCGAACCCCTCGTAGCGGAGCGCGCCGAAGCGCTCGCCGGCCCCCTCGATCGTCCAGGCGATCTCGCCCGGAGCATCGATCCACTCGACCCAGAGCCGGCCTCCCTCCGCGTGGATCTCCGGCCGGACGGGGCCCTCGTTCGAGGTCGTCGCGACGGTCTCGGCCACGAAGCCTCCCGGGGTGAGGCGCGCCACGACGATCCTCTTCGGCGCGCTTCCGAAGCCGAAGTCGTCGACCTCGTAGACGGCGTGCAGGATCCCGCCGTGGAACACCGCGCGCGCGCCGGCGGCCGGTTCCTTCGGCCCCGAAACCGCGACCGGATCGCTCCACGAGGACAGGTCGGGCGGCGCCTGCCGGTGGTAGACGCGGGGGGGCTCACCCGCCACCGAGTAGAGAACGTGCACGGTCCCGTCGGGGGCGACCGCGAGGGCGGGGTCGCGCTCGTCGGCCGAGGTGCCGGCGACCACGACGGGCTCGCTCCACGAGCCCGCCTCGAAGCGGCTCAGGACCACGTCGTAACCGTTGCCCGCCGCCCGGGGCCACGCGACCAGCGTGCGTCCCGAATCCTGCCGCTGCACGGCGATCGACAGCAGATCCCCGCCGGAATCGTAGAGGACCTCGCGGCGGCCGTCCTGCAGCGTCGTCCTGACCCACGGGACCGGATCGGGATCCTCGGGAGGCCAGGCGAGATAGACGGCCTCGAGCGCGTTGCTCTCCGTGCTCTCCGTCGGCAAGTTCGTCGTGGGCTGGGGTTGCGCGAGCGCCGGAAGAGCGAGCGCCAGACCGATCGCCAGCGTCGCCGCGAGCTTCGTGATGCGGGGGCTCATGCTTCACCTCCCGACGAGAACGCGCGAAAAGCTTCTACTTCCGGCATCTGCTCCTCGATGCGGCCGACGTACGCGCGCAGCGTCCTCTCGTTCGCCCGGACCGCCGCCTCGTCGCGCCTCGCCCGCGCGATCTTCCACAGGTAATAGCAGTTGCGGAACACGATGGAAAGGTACTCCCTCGGCCGCGCGACCGTGTTCGATCGGAGCGCGTACGCTTCCGCCGCGGCCTGGTCGCCCGCCTCGAACGCGGCCGCCGCCAGCGCGCTGAGCGCGGAGGAGCGCAGCTTGTCGTAGCCCGCCGCCTCCGCCTCGGCGAGCGCCTGTTCGAGCGCGCGCGACGCCTCCTCCCTCTCGCCGGAGGCGGCCAGCGCCGACCCGATGTTGATCCGGATCCGGCAGGCCTCGAACGGATGCGGGATCGCCTCGTAGAGCCCGAGGGCGCGCCGGTATGCCGAGAGCGCCTCCTCCGTGCGCCCGGACGCGGTCAGGACGTTGCCGCGGATCGCCTCGAGGTCGGCCGCCGTCTTCGGGGGGGCTTCGGACTTCTCGAGATCGCGGAACGCCTGTTCGAGAGCCATGATCGCGACGGTGTAGCGCCCGAGGCGGTAGCACGAGATCACGAACGCCTCGAGCGTCATCAGCCGCCGCGAAGGAGCGACCCCCGGCTGGCCCAGGAGCTCCTCGGCCTCAGCCTTGGCGCACTCGTACCGTCCGAGGTGCAGCAGGCAGTCCACGTACCAGAGACGGAGATCGACCAGCGTCTCGGCCTCGCCGGGCTCCACCGCCCTCGCGCGGCGCTCGTCGAGCACGGCGGACAGCAGCGCGAGCGCCTCCGCATGGCGGCCCGAGGTGACCAGCTTCCGCGCGTCCTCGAGCGCCTCAAGCGGCGTCCTCACCCGCAGATCGAGGGGGGTCATCTCGCGCTGCAGCGCCAGGTCGAACCGCTCCGCCATGGACGCGATCGGAACCCCGTAGATTCGGCTCAGCGCGAACAGACGCGTGAACGTCGGGTACGCGAGCCCGTTCTCGATGCGGGACAGGTGCGACTTGGTGACGCGTTCGGGGAACCCCTGCGACATCTCCTCGACCGCATCGAGCGAGAGGCGCCGACCCTCGCGAACGGCCCGGAGATACGCCCCGAACGTCTTGCTCCCGGGGATCTCTCCCTGTGGTTCCACATCCCCCCCCAACCGAGGCCCGTGGTCTCGACGTTCGTCGCGAGTGTCCATCGGCCTCCCCCGCCGCCGCGGCTCCCTCTGCACTGGTCAACCCCTTTGCGAACGATGAAGGCCCGTTCTCCCGGGACCGCCAGTGAGATCAATACACTTCGAAAAGATGACAGGCGCTATGAAAAGGATAGAAGGGGGTTGCGTATGTGCAACCCAGGTAACACCCCAAATGCATCGGGACGATTTCCCCGGGAGATCGGGGCGAGAAGGGGTGCTTCCACAGGCCGCCCCTTGACATTCTGTATACTTTGAAGTATACAATCGGATCGATGAGCGACCTGTCGATCCGGCTGGAATCGGGGCAAGGCGACACCGTGTACGAGCAGATCGCACGCCAGATCCGGTCCCGGATCGTGAGCGGCGACCTCCCCCCCGGCTTCCCACTCCCTCCGGTCCGGACCCTGGCGTCCGACCTCGGCGTCAACTTGAACACCGTCGCCCGAGCGTACCGGCTCCTCGAGGACGAGGGATTCGTCCGGATCCGGGACCGCTCCGGCGCGGAGGTCGCGGCCCCTCGGGAGGAGACGAGCGCGGACGCCGGGGAGCGTTTCCGCGAGGAGCTGCGGTCCGTCCTCGCGCGGATGCGACAGGCCGGCATGCGGCCCGAAGAGATCCGGAGGGCGGCCGAGGCGGAGATCGCGGCGCTCGCCGGGGCGCGCGGAAGGGAGGGGAGCCGGGGATGAGCCGCATCGCAGCATTCCTCGTGGCCGCGATCGAGACGGTCCTCCTGGGCGGGATCTTCCTCCTGTACCCGAGGATCGCCCGGAAGGGGCTGCTGTTCGGCGTGTACGTCGGCGAGGAGCGCGCCGCGGGCGACGACGCGAAGGCGCTGACCCGGAGATGGTATCGCGGCATGGCCGCCCTCCTCCTCGCCGGACTCGCGGCGAGCGCCTTCCTGGCAGCCGCGAGCCCCGAGCCCGCCGCGGCGCTCGTGCCTCCGCCGCTTCTCCTCTCCCTGGGGGTCCTCTGCCTGTACCTCCTCGCCTACCGGCAGGCGCGCGCCCTGGCGCCCCCGGGGCCCCCGCCGCCGGCGGTCGCCCCGCTCGCGTCGGGTCCGAGGACCCCGACGGCGCTCGCCTCCCTCGCTCTCGCGCTCGGCGCGGCCTGCGGTCTCGCGGCGGTCGCCTTCTCCGCGTTCCGCTACGACGCCCTCCCCGGCCGGGTGCCCACCCACTTCGGGCCGTCGGGAGCGCCGGACGCGTGGCGGGAGAAATCGTTCTTCACGGTGATGCTCCTGCCGATTCTCGCTCTCGCTTTGGGCATCGGCCTCGGAGGGATCGCGTGGCTGACCGCCCACGCGAAGCGGGCGCTCCGGCGCGCCGACGAGGGAGCGTCGCTCGAGGCGCAGGTGCGGTTCCGCACGGCGATGACCCGGTTCCTGTCGGTCACGTCCCTGCTCGTGACCGGCATGCTGACCGCGATCTCCTTCGGGACGATCCGCGTCGGCCTGGGGGAGAGCGAGGGGCTCGGGGCGACCCCGATGGTCCTCGGAGGGGCGCTGGTCGCCTGGGCGCTCGGCGGGACGATCTACCTCGCCGTCCGTTACGGCCAGGGAGGCTCGCGCCTCGAGCGCGCCGGACCGGACAACCCCTTGACGGACGGCCTCGCGGACAACCGGCACTGGTGGCTCGGGATGTTCTACGCGAACCGGGACGACCCGTCGATCCTGGTCGAGCACCGCTTCGGCCTCGGCTACACGATCAACTTCGGGAATCCGAAGGCGGTGGCGCTCCTGGCCGGATTCCTCGCCGTCGTGTTCGGACTCGTGATCGCCGCCGTCCTCACCCAGTGACGAGGCCGAGCAGGGCGGGCAGCTCCGAGAGGC
>ERZ1649853.16-NODE-16-length-84545-cov-9.891289_pt1 | contig 84545 bp, 63 predicted proteins | sample MGYA00575353_ERZ1649853 | MGnify/ENA primary metagenome ERZ1649853 (study PRJEB40853, sample SAMN11349654) | freshwater sediment metagenome | isolation source: river sediment | host: Sediment | place: India: Okhla Barrage, New Delhi | collected 2017-02-21 ...
GGTGATGCGGGCGGAAGGGGCTTGCTGGATAATCATCCCGTGGAATGGGTGGATGTGGAAGATGAGAAAATATTGATTGATATCGATACCCTGGAGGATTATTGGGCTGCGATAGAATTATCGAAAACTGGCGAAAACTAACCAATTATTATTTATAAACAGGTGAACAACCATGCGAATTTGGAAATTTACAGATAAACCAATTCCGGATTTAGCCTACGGTCTTCCAGTTCAATCATTGGATGAAGCGACCCTCATGTTGCCAGAAGGGGCTTATACAACATTTCGAACATACAACACGGATAAGGCGTTTCATTTGCGCAGGCATTTTGATCGTTTGGAAGAATCCGCCAGGTTATCCAAGATAAGGGTTCGAATTCGCAGGAAGTTCCTGCGAATGGCGATTCAATGGATGATAAAAGAAGAGGGATATGTTGAAAGCCGGATCCGAATCGTTCTTGACTTCAGCGCATGTGGTCGGGTGGTTTATATCTTTTCCGAACCCCTCACTGTGCCCAAAACGGAAGACTACCTGAATGGAGTTCGAGCGATCACCATACAACACCATCGCAACAATCCAAAGGCAAAACTAACCGATTTTATCGACTATGCATCTCATAAAAAAGCCGGACTTCCAGATGGCGTGAATGAAGCACTCATGGTGGACGATGGAATAATTTTGGAGGGACTTTCTAGTAATTATTTTGCCGTCGTTAATCAGGAGATTAGAACCGCAGGGGAGGGGGTTTTACATGGAATTACGCGAGAAATGGTAATCAGGGGCATTGAAAAATTGGGCTTGAAGGTATCCTATCAGCCGGTACGTGAAAACGAGTTGGGGATAATTGACGAATGCTTTATTACAAGCACCAGCAGGGGGGTACTGCCCCTTACAATGATTAATGATTTTCTCGTTGGAAATGGGAAACCAGGAAAGATCACGCAAAAAATCAAGGATGTGTACGAAGAACTACTCAATCAACATATTCGAAAAATCTAAATATGCGCATAGCCATACAATAACATAAATCTACTTAGCAAATCCACTCAACAATAAAAGCCGATGCAAACGCTTTTTCAACCGCTGTACTTCCGCACTATCGACACAACACCTGATTGCCATTTCTGTATAGTGCAAAGCAGATGCATAATCCTTTTCCCGATGTTCATAATACTTCGCAAGTGAAACACAAGAATCCACGTCATCATTTTCTGCAGCCATAACCCAAAGTTGAACAGCTCGAAACCAGTTCTGCTGTTTTCGGTAAATGTTGGCGTATCGTTTTAATGTATCAAGATAGAAGGGGAGTGGCAAGCCCTGGTTAATGGCTGCTTTATAAAGTGACAACGAAGTATCCACCTGCCCCAATTCCTCAAACAACCTGCCTGCTGATATAACGTCCAGGGAATCATCCAGCCATTGGATTGGGTTTGTCATTATTTTCCCCGCATGAATAAATAAAGCAGCAAGAGAAACAATATCCATTTTATTATGGTAAAAAACCCCTTTCAGTGGATTGGGGTCACCGGACCGTAAATAATCAACATACATTTCCGGAACCATCCAACCCGGTATTTCATCATCTGTTCGAGTAATTTTTAATATTTCCTTTTCAATGCTTCCCAAAGATCGGGATGACAATCTAAGTCTCCACAACCTTCTGGCAAAATGCAACATGTCCACATGTCCCCAATTAGTAAAGACATCCTCCATAAAATTTAACACAAATCTTGTATGTAAAAGCGGAATATCAAAGGATTTGCCATTGAAAGTAATTACAACCTGAAATGGCGTTAACACCTCTGAAAGAAATGTAAGCATAGCCAACTCAGCATTCGGCTGGTGCAGGAATAATTGATATAGATGAAATTGTTGATCCTTCCAAAAACCCAGACCAATGAGAAAGGGAATTGTCCCTGTTCCACCAGAAAGTCCAGTTGTCTCACAATCCAGAAATACAACCGATTCCTTGGAGAAGGTTTTTCCATCCGATATTTTTGACCATAAGTTTAATGAGTGAAGATCCGGTTCGTCGGAAAAATTTATGATTCCATGTTGATAATCCGAATCGATTATTTCATGATAGTAATAATTTTCGCCATATAAATTTACATCCTTTTGCAGATCCAAAACCACCTCAAATGAAAGACTGTTTTCCCGCGCAGTTATTTTGTTGGTTTGATTCATACCCAAATGCATGCCTAGAGACTTTAAACGATCCGACAAAGACTCCATTTTCACAATGCTCCAATTAATGTTCCCAAGATTGTTTTTACCTCTTTTTTCCCACCGTATCCATTTTCGCCACCTGGACCAACACATGATGGGCATCCGTCAGAACAGCCACAAGCATTAACAAGGTCAAATGCAGCTTTCAATATTTGTTCCCGCTTTTCAAGCATATTCTCCGCTAATCCAATTCCTCCTGGAATTTGATCATACACTATCATAACCGAATCTCCATCCGCAAACTTGGATTCAGGTTCAGCAATCACGCCTAAATCTCCAAAATCACACATCAGAAATACTGGAGATAAGTGATGGACAATGTACGCCAGACCAGATAAGCCACTCTGCACCCGAACATTTTGTTCCACTTTTCGATGACAGGAAGCACAAAGTGTTACCAAATTGTCCAGGCGATTGGCAGTTTCATAATCGGTGAAGGTTCGGAATGGAATTTTATGATGAACATCATGCGCCATATCCGATTCAAAGACACCACAAATTTGACAACGGTAGCGATCCCTCTTCCGCACTTCATTCCGGATTTTTGTCCAATTGGGTCCATAATTGTTTCCACAAAAATCTCGCAGATTCTCTCGTAACAAAGCCTGCCTCACCGATTCCTGGAATACAAGCCAATATCCAACTGTGCGAAGGTTGGTTTCTGGCATGGAGATGTTTTTACTTCCAACAATTTCCCTGCTCAACCATTGGTATTTACGATACCCAACCACCTGTGAGGTAACCAGGATTTCACCTACATATTCATCGCTATGCGGATAAACCCGTTTCTGTAACTCACTGATCTTTTCAACACTCGATTTAATGACGGGTTCTGTCTCATAATTTCCGTTTGCCGGTTGAAGATTGGCAATATTATCTTCAAAATTGATGTCAATTACTTCGTAAGGTTCGCCATCATGGACATATATTGCGCCTGGATGCGCCATCCAGGTGGCAGATGATTTGTCCAGCATTGCTATCCTTTTATCCTTCCCATCTACTCTTGCCTGCAAAGTTATGATTTCACCCCCGGCATTACGAATGGACACGGAATCTGCAGGATAACTGGATCCCATCCAAAAAACACGATTCCCAGATTGCTGAGCTTCTCCAACGCCCGATAGAACCATAAAATATTCACCCAATTGGGAATTCTGTAAATGACCAAATCCCTCCGTATCAGCGAATGGTAATTCAAATAGGGCACTGCGGATATGGTTCAGGAGAATCAGAGGGTTATCCGGATTGATGTAAACAGATTCGGGATTTTGATCCAGAAGGTATTCTGGATGCCGGATGATATATTGATCCATGGGATTTGCGGAAGAAATCATCAATGTCAATGATGTTGAATTTCGCCTCCCAACTCTTCCAGATTGCTGCCGGAAACTTGAAATGGAGCCGGGATAACCAACAACCAGAACAGCATCCAGTTTACCAATATCAACCCCTAATTCGAGAGCATTGGTCGAGACAACCATTTTCAGAGTGCCATCTCTAAGGTTTCCCTCAATTTCCCGCCGTTCGGATGGTAAATAACCACTTCGATATCCGTGTATATTTTTCTGTTGAAAGGGAAGAGTTGATCTTAACAAGCGAATCAGTGATTCCACTCCCTTTCTTGAACGAATGAACAAAATCGTCTGAATATTATTGCTCAACAAATCCTTTGATAGAGTAACAACCTCACTTACTGCACTCTTACGAAGTCCTAAGTCCAGGTCTACCACAGGAGGATTGTAGAGAATAAAAATACGTTTGCCATGTTCTGCACCATCCTCAGAGATCAAATCGACGGATTCCTCAAGCATAGCCTGAGACATCTCAATTGGATTGGAAATGGAGGCTGACGTAAAAATAAACTGAGGGAAGCCACCGTAAAAATTTGCCACACGTTTCAGCCGGCGAAGTATATTGGCAATATGTGACCCAAACACTCCCCGGTAATGATGTGCTTCGTCCAGTACCACATATCTCAATCGTTGGAAAAATTTCGACCAATTGGTGTGATGGGGGAGTATTCCCATGTGAAGCATATCCGGATTGGTAAGGATTACATTGGCATTTTGCCTTATGGCGGTCCTTTGACCAAGCGGGGTGTCGCCATCGTAAACACCCAGCGATAACCGGTTTGGTGTAATTGCCGATAGAGATGTAATCAACCTTTCGAACTGATCGTACTGGTCATGAGCAAGTGACTTTGTGGGATAAATACATAAGGCTGTTCCAGGTTCTGTTGTTACCAACGATTCCATGATTGGCAATTGATAGCATAGCGACTTGCCGCTGGATGTTCCACTTGTGATAATGACATGTTTTCCCGAATGGATTTTTTCCCATGCTTCATACTGGTGGATAAACAATTGGTTTATCCCCACGCGTTGGAGAACCGTCCGAATATCAGAAGATAGTTCATCGGGAAAATCCCTGGTTATCGGTCCTCGCGCAGGAATTTCCCAATAATGCTCTACGCAACACCATATCCCTGGTTCTTCACGCCAGGCGGCAACTAATCGTTCAATCGTGTCCATAATAGGTCAAACAATTGTATCAGTTCCTTCCCAAGCCACCATTCAAGATGCTCTTCAAAATCAAATTAAGTATATAATCTTCACATCCAATCATCTCATCCCAACACGGAGATTGCCATGGCACCTCATCCAACCAATCAACATTTTGCACTAACAAAACGCAGATGGTTTGTTTTTGCAATATTTTTCTTTTTCATGCTTCTTCATCAATCTGACAAATTGCTGATTTCTCCCCTGACAACTGACATTATGAAAGAGTTTAATATTAACGAAGCGCAAATGGGATTGGTGACCTCAGGCGCAATTATTGTCGGTGCTTTTTTCTATCCCTTGTGGGGCTATCTATACGATCGCTTTGCCCGCTCTAAACTTCTGGCGTTGGCATCGTTTATCTGGGGAGCAACCACATGGATCAGCGCAGTTGCCCGAACCTACCCTGCTTTTCTGGTAAGTCGTGCATCCACAGGTATTGATGACTCAAGTTATCCGGGTATCTATAGTTTGATGTCAGATTACTTTCCCCCGAAAATTCGAGGGAAAGTATATGGTTTCCTGCAAATCACATCCCCACTGGGATATCTTATTGGAATGGTTTTAGCATTAATCTTGGGAGGAATGATTGGCTGGCGTTCTGTATTCTATATCACAGGTTCACTCGGCATATTACTGGCGATCATTATATTTTTCGGCGTCAAGGAAGCCCCAAGGGGTGGGAGTGAACCGGAACTTGAAAACATTGAACAAAAGATACAATATAAATTTAATTGGAAGACAGCTCGCGACCTTTTTAAACGGAAAAGCTGGTTGCTATTGCTAACCCAAGGTTTTTTTGGAGTTTTTCCATGGCAGGTAATCACCTTCTGGTTTTTTCATTATCTCGAAACAGAACGGGGATTTGATTCGAACCAACAATTAATTACCATGGGAATAGCCATCTTGTTCCTGGCTGCCGGTTACCCAATCGGTGGGATCCTGGGCGATTATTTCTTCCGAAAAAATCCACGGGGAAGGTTATTTGTTGCAGCAACAGGTGTTATTCTGGGGGCAATATTGCTGTGGATTACCATGACAATTCCGGATGAAAATGTTCTCCTATTTACGATCATGTTGTGCCTGAGTGCGATTTTCATACCATTTGCCTCGCCAAATGTCATATCCACAGTGTACGACATTACACTCCCCGAGGTGCGCAGCACTGCAAATGCTATCCAGTACTTTGTGGAACAGGGGGGGTCTGCGGTTGCCCCCACATTGGCTGGATTGATTGCTGTATCTTCCTCAATGAAGGATTCCATATTAATCATTTGTACTGGAGCCTGGGTATTATGTTTTATCTTCTTCCTGTTTGCCATGAAGCTATTACCCAAGGACATCAATACATTACGACAACAGCTTAAGGAGAGGGCAGAGCTGGAACAACAAGCATCTGATACGGGAGTTTCAGAATAATGCCGGATATCTTTCAAGCGATCTTGATACTTTTGCTTGGATTGCTAATTGGCATCGGAATAATTTACCTCTCGGATGTTCTGCCCGCTCATCGAAAATTGGCGAGACCGGGATGTACAAATTGTTCCCTTCCATTTTCATGGTGGAAATATGTCAGCTTAAAATCCTGCATTCATTGTGGACAGAAAAGGAAGCTCCGCGATTGGATCGTTCTGCTATCCAGTCCATTGTTATGCCTGCTGGTCTGGTTCCTCCCTCCCCCAAAAATCCCGGCAATCATCGCGATGATCCTTTTTGCTTATCTGGGCACCATCACTATCATCGATCTTGAGCATCGACTGATCCTTCACATCACCAGCCTGGTGGGGGCTATCATAACCATTGTGGTTGGGACATTTTGGCTCAACAATGACGGGATAATTGGAAAATCCTTTGTTTCAACCCTGTTGGGTGGAGCAGGAGGGTTTGGTATTCTGTTTCTTCTATATATCATGGGTATAGGTTTCTCAAAATTAATGAGCCGGCTTCGAAAAATCCCTATCGAAGAAGAAGCCATGGGATTTGGGGATGTAACTCTGGCAACAGTACTTGGTTTCCTGTTAGGGTGGCCAAGAATTGCCGTCAACATCATTGGGACCATTTTACTTGCCGGTTTATTCAGCCTCGTTTATATTCTAGTTCGCCTTGTGCTAAAAAAGTACCAGGCATTCCAGCCAATTCCTTACGGACCATTTCTGATTATCACAGCAATTGTGTTGGTATACCTGGCTTAAAATCAAAGGCGCTCCATATTGGATTTTGGAGCGCCTTTGATTTCTAATCATTATGACTATGAATGTGTTGGTCCTGCCTGAATAACCTCTTCTGATACAAGCCCCTCATATTGCTTGAAATTTCCAGCAAACAGCCCAGCTAATTGCCTCGCCTGTGCTTCGTAATCTTGTTTGTTTTTCCAGGTTTGAATTGGATCCAGGACTTCATCGGGTACCCCCGGACATTGTACAGGAATAAACAATCCAAAATATTTTTCCTGGACATACTGAACCGTTTCCAACTCGCCAGTGAGCGCAGCTTTCACCATTGCCCTGGTATACGGGAGGGAAAATCGTTGTCCAACACCATAAGGACCCCCCGTCCATCCTGTATTCAGCAACCAGACATTCACCTCGTGTTCCTGTATGAGCTTCCCAAGTAAATCGGCATACACTCTTGGATACAGGGGGAGAAATGGTGCTCCAAAACAGGTGGAGTATGTTGCCTGTGGTTCCTTGCCCAAGCCGCGTTCCGTCCCGGCAAGTTTCGAGGTGTACCCGGACAGAAAATAATACATCGCCTGGGCCGGAGACAGCCTGGCAATCGGCGGCATCACTCCAAATGCATCAGCAGTCAAAAAGAAGATATTCTTGGGGTGTCCTGCGTATCCTTCGGAAACATGATTGGGAACAATTGTGATCGGATAAGCTCCACGTGTATTCTCTGTCAGGCTTTCATCATCAAGGTCAATATCTCGAGTCGTGGGATTACAAACAACATTCTCCAGGACTGTTCCGAAACGATGTGCCGCATCCCAGATAATTGGTTCATATTTTGGATTTAAGCGGATCGTTTTGGCATAACATCCACCCTCAAAGTTGAATATTCCTTCCTGTGACCATCCGTGTTCATCGTCACCAATCAACGAACGCTCCATATCAGATGAAAGCGTGGTTTTCCCAGTTCCTGATAATCCAAAGAATAGAGCCACATCACCTTTTACACCCACGTTTGCCGAGCAATGCATGGATAAAACACCTTTTTGCGGGAGCAGGTAATTCATTACCGAGAAGATTGATTTTTTAATTTCTCCGGCATAAGCTGACCCACCGATTAATATCAGCCTCTCTTTCAGATTAAGCACAATAAATGTACTCGATCCAATGCCATCCTCCTTTGGGTTGGCAAGAAAGCCGGGGCAGTGAATCACTGTAAACAAGGGAACATGATTGGGAATTTGATCCTTTGCGATTCGAATAAACAGATTATTTGAAAAGATAGCAGACCAGGCTTTCTCTGTAATAATTCGAATCGGTATTGTGTAATTTGGGTGAGCACCCACGTTTAAGTCTTGCACAAAGAAATCGCGGTTCTGCAGGTATCCCAACATTTTTTGATGAAGTCGTTCGAATTGATCGACCGATAGAGGTTGATTAATTTTTCCCCACCAGATGATCTCGTCTGTCTGATCTCCCTGCCTGACCACATATTTATCATTTGGAGATCGACCTGTATGATGCCCAGTGTTAACAACAACAGCACCATCCGCAGATAATAATCCTTCTTTGCGTAAGATAACCTGTTCAACCAATTCTGTCGGTGAAAGATTCCAATAAGCAGTTCCATAATTTGTAATACCCTGATTTTCCAAACCAAATTGACCAGGTTGCCCTAACTGTTGCATGATTGAATCTCCTTTGTGATTTTTTAATTGTTCGAAACCATTTTCGGGAACCAGTACCATAAAACATCACCAGCAGGTTTTCCATAGATCGAACTGGATTTATCCTGCAGAATTACCGGGGGGAAAAAACCAGATGAAATAAACCCGTTGATCCATGGAATATTGTTAATTGCCAACAAAGCAGCATTGTATATATCTGCTTGCTCCTGCAAGTCCAGAGAAACATTGGGATAGTCAAATGAAGGTAGAATTGCCTGGTTTAACTCCAGGCATGAATTATTCCATTCAATGCAATTACTTGCCGCACCATCAATGGATTCATAATCCATTGACAGGTAAATCGGTTTCTGGTGTTTTTCATAGAATGGCTGAACCTCCATCAGTAGAAGACGCGTGAATTCATCCTGCAATTCCTGGATGGATGGATCGGATTGATTTGAAAGGGGAGCTGACCATTGCAAATAAACACCATCAAACAGATTGATCCAACCATCCGGTAAATTTTCACTTGCAGGGAAGGGAACCGCCCATAAGATTTTGCCGGCATATCGCTGCCTGATATCAGAGACCAGTTGCAGCCAATCCTGTGTTGAAATCTTTTCAAAGCATTCCAAGTTACCCGCATTGTATGTTCGTGGATCCTCGATAACCAGAGCTGCAAAGTTCATCTTTGAAGCCATTTCCGCAAAGTGGAGAATAAATCTTCGATAACTTCCCCACCAAGTCTGCCAATTTTGGATCCCAATTACCTCGTCTGATGATGTGAGGATATAGGGATGCAAAACTACCCGCAAGCCCTCCCGATCGATTTGAGTAAATTCCAGATTGATATCATGCCATATCGGATTATTTTGGGCGGTGCCGATAATTGAATCTCCAACCTGGATCCATGCCGGAGTAAGAATAACCCGATTGGCACCGATGGTTTTCAAATATTGGACAGCCCAAGATTCGTAAGTAAGCCATGTGGAATGATATAGCGGGACATATTCAACACCAGCCCAGAATTGATCACCCCGCGCAGTAATTTCAGAAGCAACCACCTGTGTGGATGATTTTGATGGTTCCACCCAAATCCAGCGATCCACTGTATCTTGAAAATCCTGTTGCAGCTTGTTTGTATGAAAAGGAAGACCAGATGCATCCCAACCTACAGTGGACGCGTCATCTGCGGTTCCGCATTGGTCGTTTCGGCAATACCTGTAATACATACTACCCATGTCTAGAAAGGGACCGTAAAGAATATACGACCAACGATTGTTCCCCATCTGCCACATTGGAATGGGGATCATCCAGTCTGATGAGGAATATTTAAACTGGATGGATACAGTATCTGTCACCGGCGTTTCCCCAGGCACCTGGACAGTAAATCGAACCGGAGCTGATTGACCGTACTTCCAGGTTTCGATCTCATCATAAATATCAATATTCCTATCAGGCACAATAACTTGCCTGGTTCTAAAATTACCATTCGCATAATGTTCCGAATTCCAAAAACCATCCCCCAGTGAATATTTATATCGAAGATCATACCCAACAGGTAAGGATAATGTTACAGAGTATGAACCCTTCTCGTCATACTGCAATTTTGGAGCTCTGGCAGCGATGACACTAAACTCCGAATCAAGACCCCCAAAAGTATTTCCAAGAGAAAGGAGGTTTCCAACAATTCTGACCGGGATCCCTTTCAATCCATCTTCAGGGGGAGAGACGTGAAAAGTAACATTGACATATTCCGTTTGAGACATCTGAATTTGTGCAGGAGTCCCCGCATTGGGGGCTATAATCGCACCTTGCTGGTATGGGTGGTAGGCGCCATCCATGGATACAGCCACCATGGTTTGATTACCCACCGGCAGGTTGGGCAGTACAAAAGAGCCATCCGCCAGAGATATTGTTGATACACCGCCTGCAGAAATGAATATTCCGGGAATGCCCATTTGGGTGGCAGAATCAGTAATAACACCCTGAATAAAGCCATGATCCGTTATCGAAATATTACCTGCGCCTTTCCACGATGACACGATATCCGTTGTCGTTGTTGCACCTTTGACGTATAAAAGGCGATACCTGATCGTTTCACCGGGGATATTGGTTTCCTGCAGAAGTGTCTCTTTCTCCAATACATACCTGTACTTAATTACAGAACCATCTGGAACCGGTACTCGCAATTGATACCGGTTCGTATCCACCCATTGCATTTCATATCGTGCAATATTGGAAGACAATCCAGTGATCTCATCCAAAATATCCAGATGAATTTTATGAAACCCCTCCGTTTCCGGTACAGTTACCCAAAAATCTGCTTCAACAAGGGGCAAATATGGAACCGTAACTGGATTGGGTGCAGTAGGGGTTTTTATTTCTGGAGGAATGGTTGGTGTAATTGTGCAGGCACTGATTGATGTAAGTAGAAAAAAAGCCAGGAACAAATGAATCGTCTTTTTCTGCATAAAACCCCTACCCGGTGGATATCAAAATGGATGAAATTAACTTCCAGATAAGTGGAGAAAATATTGACGAATTTCAAGCTGCCGTTCTGCAAGGGATCCCAGCACACCATTAACAAACCGGGGGGTACTATCGGAGCCGTAATATTTTGCCAGCTCAATCGCCTCGTTGATTGCGACCTTTAATGGTGTGCAGCCTTCCACCGCAAATTCCCAAAGAGCAATTCGAATGATATTGCGGTCAATTACGGCAACCTGGTCAAGCGGCCATTCGGGGGCATGTTGGGCAATGATCTGATCCAGGTGTTCTCGAATGGGAAGAATACCAACAACAATATTCCTTACAAACTCCTGTAATACCGGTGTAAAATCAGCTTCTTCCAGGTTGCGTGTCAGAACATCCCCGGGCATATGGGATGTCAGGTCGCACTCGTAGAGAACCTGCAACGCGATGCAGCGTGCCTTTGTTCTTGATTTCATGGATCAGGATTTGGACTCGGAATAATCGATATCTTCAACGTGGATGTTAACTCTTCCAACTTCCATCCCCACCGTCTCGGAAATTGCACGAGTCACCTGGGATTGAATGGCTCTTGCCACATCCCGAACATTAAAGTCGCGCTGAATAACCACATAAACATCAACGTTAACAAGATTACCAATGACTTCAATCCGAACCCCTTCCCGCTCCGGATTACGGAAAATTGGACCGACATCCACGGGCAAGATTGCCAGCCGGCTCACACCCTCAATCCCCAAAGCGGTTAGTCGGGCAATGGACACCAATACCTCAGGTGCGATGGTGGTTTTTCCAGTTGAATATTTGGTTTCAGTCATGGCGTGCTCCTTTTCAAGTTTATTATAACCGGATTTATGATTCAACCAGAACCGGCATGGTATTGGTAGCTTTCGGCAGGATGGCAATCCTTGGATTCTCCCCCCGTTTATGCAGAGCCGACTGGATTGCCTGATCAAGGGTGGGGGCATAATTCAGCAGTAATAATCGGACATCTTTTGGATCCATTGCTGAAACAACCAGTATATCCATTTTCAAAGCCCGCATGGCAATTTGAACAGCTTTATGTGGACCAATTTCAAATCCTTGGTTTTTAAATTTTTCCAATACTTCCTGATGGCTATGAAGATCATACATGAACCTTTCATATCGATCACTGCCAATTCCTTCAGGACAAGCAGCTACGAGGATCAAGGTTCCGCCATCCCTTGTTATGAGTGAGGCGTGGGTGATTGCTTTCTGCGCCTGGTAAAAATTGATATCTTTCGGATGCCCTCCGGGTGAGGCAATGACAATATCATACTGGTCGGCAATTAGGGTCTGGCAATTTTTAATGACACTTTCCATTCCGGCGCGCATCACCCCAACAGGAGAACCAGAAAAAGAACGAACGATTTGCTTTGAATTATTTAATACAACATTCACGGCATAATGGATATCCATCATTTGCCCAATTTCTTCCACATCCTGACGTGTCTCATTACGATGGTATTCTCCTGGTATTGAACACGGATGCAATAACCAGGAATGATTTTTCGTAATGGTCTCTCTGCCCGCCAGACCAATTGCTGCTGATTTCACACCCCCGGAAAAACCCATGAAATGATGTGGTTCAATATTTCCACAAACAATTCGTAAATCAGCCTGCATGAATATTTTGTTTGCATGAACAGGCGTACCTCTCAAGGTTGTCCCCAAATACACAAGGTTTGACGTGTCATCGGCATCATGGGAGAGGATTTGATAGCGGTTGATAATTTCGGCTGGAAGAAGACCGGATATCTCAACCTGTGTATGTGGTTGATGGGTACCTGTTGCAATCAATAATACGATATCATCAGGATGTATTCCAATCGTTTCAAGTTTTCTCAGGATCGGTGGCAGCAATTGATGATGCGGAACGGGACGGGTTTTATCATTAATGGCAATTGCCACCCGTTTTGCATGATGGAATTTTTCAAGTACCAGCCCGTCCACAGGATGGGCTAAAGAATATTCCACTTCACCAATCGGGTCTGATGCTGCAGGTACATCAATAGGCATGATGACATCCGCCCCCAAAGCAACAGGGAGTTCAAATTGAAGGAAACCTTTCCCATAAGGGACAGAATATTTCGACATTAAAATCCTTAACTCCGATAATCAATGTTAATCAATTATAATCATGGATACCATTATTATAGGGAGTAATCATGACTCATCGTTCAGTCGTGTATGAATTGGTAATTGATCTGTCAGATAACAAATATGGGGTGGCATGCCCAATTGACCAATCGCTTATCGGTCCAGTCCAGTACGGCTGGGATCGGTTTCAAAAAGACCCCAATTCCATGACTTTTGGCGGCGGCTTGCTTGCAGGATCACCATTACCAGGGACCCGGCGGATGATTTTTTGTGGCTATTCTCCCCAATGGGAGGGGTTTTACGTATCCGCGTTGGGGGGAGCCATGTACGTATTTCATCGGGTAGGCGTCAATTATGTCTGGATACGAGGTCAGGCGGAAACAGATTGTGTCATCATTATTAACCATAAAAATGGTGAATACGATATCCAATTTGATCCAGTTGACACGGATTCCCTGTGGAAAGGTTACACGGACGAAAATCAACAAACCTGGATTGGTTATTACGCTTTACAACATGCTCTCTACGAAAAATATCGCAGCCTTTTTTCGGGAGACTGGTTTCGAATCTTATCCACAGGTCCGGCTTCCCGATACACAAAGGAAGGTGCAATTGGATCCAATGCCATTCGGAATGGATCCGTCTCTGACATTGATGATTGGGCGGGAAGGGGAGGGCTTGGATCGCGCCTTCTCCAATATCACCATGTTGCAGCAGTTGTCTTTGGCGGAGATTGGGAAGATCCAGCATTGAAAGAAGCCAAAGAACTTGACGAATATTTTCTTGCCCATTTTGGGAAACGCGCTATTGCTGCTGATCTGGCATTATCTCAAAAATACCGATATGTCCCTGAATTTGAAACCGGGGGCACCTTTGGCGTTAACATGCATACAGCAGACGACCGCTTGTTCAGCTTTAATTACCAGTCAGTTCTGGAATCAGACGACCGACGGCTGGAACAACACACCAATTTTATCCTTGCTCATTATCTCAAACAGTTTAATCAAGAAACCATCCAAACCAAAAGCTTCCTCCATTGTGGAGAACCTTGCGCAATTGTATGCAAGAAATACCGGGCAGAATATAAAAAGGATTATGAACCATACCAGGCATTGGGTCCCAATTGCGGAATCTTTGATCAACGCGCAGCGGAAAAATTGAACAAGTGGGTGGATTCGATGGGTTGGGACGCCATCCAGGCTGGCGGAACCATCAGCTGGATGATGGAAATCATATTCAGAGGGTTGATTGACCCTGTATCGTTCGGATTGTCCAACATGCCGCCGCGTTTTCTCTTTTCTTCAACCCCTGGTGATATGGATATCATCGAAGATTCAGCGTATCATGCCGATTACGCCATTGCAATTGGGGAAATGATTCTCTTTTCTCCCCAAGGGGAACCATTCAGGCAAGGAATGCGATCAGCTGCAAAGTGGTTGGATTCAACCTATGGCATCAACTCCATGGATTATGCAGTTTATACTGCCCATGGAGTAACCGGTTGCATGGTTCCCAACCAGTATTGGGTTCCAGGCATGTTTTCTCCAATGCCCATCATGGGGAAATATTTTTCCTATTATGGAAACGATTTTTTACCCCCATATCAGTTGGGTAGAAAAAATGTGGAACGGTTTGTCTATGAACTGTATTCGGAAAACAGCGGTTCATGCAGATTTCATCGAAAATGGGTTGAAGATATTATTGATGATATTATCCTGTCCCATTTTGATTTGTCATTTAACTATTGGCAGGTAAATTTTGATTTAGCCCGCTCGATTCATAACGCACAATCCTCCAGCTCTCATCCATGGGAAGGCAAAAGAATTATTGCCATCATTCAACGATACCTCGAAAAGTGGAAACAAGATGGGCTGGAGGATAGTCAATTGAATGCCTGGATCGAGAAGTTCCAAGAAAATCCACAACAGGCAGCCATTGAGTACTGGAATGATTTGATGCAGGGAATGATGGATGCCTTCCAAGAAGGTTTTGACGAACCTGTCCACGAGGAACACGGTCATCTAAAATAATTTCTCATTTTATATTAATATAATTTCAGAATGCCATGCCCAGCGCAGATGAATGACGGATTTAATGCCATTTGGGCTTGAAACGATTTGTCAGACAACTCGATATCCCATGTATTCATCCCGCGGGAAGGGCAGGGGGCTCGGTTTTTCAGCCAGATCGAATCACCAGCAAATAATATCCGATGTTTCGGTAAATAAAAAGAAATGTGATCAGGCGTATGCCCTGGAGTTGATAGAACTTTCAGTCCTTCCAGGATGGGGAGTGTCAAACCCGGTTCCAGAACGGTATCCACGTTGGTCGGGTCTGCCCGGAATAGTCCATCGGTCAATGGTAATAGATGTTTGAAAATTCCTTTTGGTTTTAATTCCCGGGAGGAGGAGCCAGCAATCATGGCTTCAGCTTCCAAGCGGCTGGCTGCAATCCTGCATCCGGTGGATTTTATGAGACCATTCGCTGCGCCATAATGATCACCATCTGCATGTGTTATAAAAGTTTGTTTCAGTGCAGAGGGATGATGCCCAATTGCGTATATGGAACGGATTATTTTGGCAGCATTTCCCCGTAAACCTGTATCGATCAGAAATAGGGTATGACCATCAACGATCAGGTACTGGTTTGTAAAAAAGGTGGATATGCAATGTACATTCTCTGTGATTATCATGGCATCACCTGTTTATCAAATGATGAATGCTTGATTATTACAATGTATTTTACAGGAAAATGGTTATTGACAAAGGAGCAGGGGTATTGTATACTATTTATGATTTCGATAAGTTATATTATCATAAACATAAAAAAACCAAAATAAGAGTGTGAAATGGGCGATTTATCCATCAAAAACACGATTGATTTATATCTGGAATTGTTACAAACTTCCAGGAGTTTGCACACTGCATTAACTTATCAACATGCATTGAATTTTTTCCTGAATGTATTGCAAATTCACCATACTGACCCTGAACACACCCCCCCCACCAGTCTCAATGAAGAAATGATTGGTTATCTGGCTGCCGCCCTGAAGGATCTCTCCCCCGCAACTGAACAATTATACTTAACAGCCGTTGCAGGCTTTTATGAATTCCTGGTGGCAGAAAACCTGGCAAATATCAATCTTACCCGCATGCGGAAAATCATCCAACACCGCTCCAGGCGTCCTGGCGTGCGATTACCACAATTCCCCATCCAGGCAATCGACAAGATGATTAATTACATGATTAATAATATTAATATACCATTAGACAATGTTTTGGAAACTTTAAGACTGCACAGGGATCGGGCATTTCTCCTTGTGTTAGCCGATACGGGGATGCGTGTCCACGAAGCCTGCAATCTTCGCAGGGGTGATATTGATTGGGATGAGGGACGCGCAATTATTATTGGAAAGGGTGACCGGCAGGCTGTCATTCGCTTCTCGCAGAGGAGCCTGCTTGCTCTACGAGGCTACTTAAACCATAGAGCCACACTGGACGGGGCATCCGGACGCCCCCTGCGCTCCCTGCCGGTTTTCGCCCGTCACGATAAAGGCGCTGGTAAAAAGGTCAAACCCATCACAACCACAACGGGAAGGAATATTGTATCTTTCTGGGTGGAGAAAATATTGGGACCGGAAGAGGTCGGCAACATTACACCGCACTCCTTCCGGCATTATTTCGTCACCCGTGTTTTACAGAAATCGGGAAATTTAAAACTAGCCCAGGAACTGGCACGGCACCGAAGTATTTCAGTCACCCAAAGGTATGCACACTTGTCGGACAGCGAACTCGACCAGGGGTACCACGATGTGTTCGAAGGCTCAAACAGGCTAAGTGACCCGGACTAATCCGCTTCCTCCAATGCCAGTTTTGCTTTCTTAAATTGCTTGCCCCGTTCTTCCGTATCCAGAATCCTTTTACGAATACGAAAATTGGTCGGGGTCACTTCCAGCAGTTCATCCTCTCCAAGATACTCTATCGCTTCGTCAAGGCTCATTTGCCTTGGGGGTGTCAGGCGGATTTCAATATCCTTATTTGACGATCGCATATTCGTCAGGTGTTTCTTTTTACATACATTGACAACAAGATCCTCCGGGCGCTGTGTTTCACCAACAACCATCCCCTCATAAACATCCACGCCTGGTCCAAGGAATAGTGCGGCTCTTTCTTCAGCATTCTTTAAGCCATAGGTGGAGGTTACACCTGTTTCCCATGCAACCACCGAGCTGCTCGTCCTGGATTGGATCGGTCCAACATGGGGCAAATACCCATGAAAAATGGTGTTCATCACTCCCATTCCCCGGGTTGCAGTAAGGAACTGATAGCGAAAACCAAGCAGCCCGCGGGTTGGCACAAGGTATGTCAGGTGTACACTTCCATCCGGATTGTTCTCCATATTGAGCATCCTGCCCCTTCGGCCACCCAACATTTCCACCACCGTTCCGACCGTATCTGCGCTGGTTTCAATGTGAACTTCTTCAAACGGTTCCAGTAAATCCCCATTGGGACCAACTTTAAGGATCGCCTCTGGTTTGGATACTTCAAATTCGTAGCCTTCCCGGCGCATTGTTTCTATTAAAATAGCAAGATGCAATTCCCCCCGCCCGGAAACGAGAAATGTATCTGCCGCCTCTGTTTCTGCTACACGCAGCGCAACATTATTACGCACCTCATCCATCAGCCGTTCCCGTAATTTTCGGGAAGTACCCCACCGCCCTTCTTTCCCCGAAAACGGAGAAGTATTTACGCCAAAGGTCATCCGGACGGTGGGTTCCTCCACCCGGATGGGAGGTAACGCAATCGGCTGTTCAGGATCCGCAAGGGTTTCTCCAATGGAAATCCCTTCCAGCCCGGCAATGGCGATAATATCACCGGCTTCTGCATGATCCACTTCAACCTTATCCAAACCCTGGTATACATACAGGTATCTGGCTTTTTCTGGCAATATTTCACCGTCAATTGTGATTCGGGCAAGCAGCTGGTTGCTGTCAATTTTTCCCGCAAATATCCTTCCAACCGCAGTAACACCCCGGTAATCATCATAACCCAGGTTGGTGACAAGCATCTGAAATGGTGCATCCAAATCCACAACGGGTGAAGGAATGGACCTGAGAATTGCTCTGAATAATGGCTGCAAATCCTCTTCCAAATCAGGAGAAATGCCGGCTTTTCCAAGGATGCCATTAGCATAAATGATGGGGAAGTCTGCCTGTTCATCCGATGCCCCAAGTTCAATAAAAAGATCAAAGGTTTCATTTAAAACCCGTTCGGGTTCAGCGTCCCGGCGATCCATTTTATTAATGACAACCACAGCTTTTCTGCCCAACTCCAACGCTTTTTTTAATACAAAACGGGTTTGAGGCATGGGACCTTCTGCAGCATCCACCAGAAGCAGAACCCCATCAACCATGTTCATCACTCTTTCCACCTCACCCCCAAAATCAGCATGACCTGGCGTATCCACAATGTTGATTTTGACCATTGTACCAGTGTCCGGGTCGGGTACAATCACAGCGGTATTTTTAGCAAGGATTGTAATCCCGCGCTCCCGCTCCAGGTCATTTGAATCCATCACCCGTTCCATCACCTGCTGGTTTTCCCGAAATACTCTTGCCTGTCTCAATAAACCATCAACAAGAGTTGTTTTACCATGATCAACATGCGCTACAATTGCTATGTTTCGCAAATCTTTTCGATTTGTAATCATTGTCTTCAACCTTTCCAATCCAGTAAGAAAACCTGCTAATCATACCCGACAGAGCAATTTTTGAACAGAGATGAATTATTGAAACCAGAGAGGACTCATGGCAGAGAAAATCGGACTTGTACTCAGCGGAGGCGGAGCCAGGGGACTGGCTCATATCGGCGTTTTGAAAGTTCTCGAAAGAGAAAATATCCCGGTTCATGTGCTTGCCGGCACAAGCATGGGTGGATTGGTTGCCTCAGCTTATGCTTGCGGTTTTTCTGCCGAAGATTTGGAACAACACGCTCTTTATGTCTGCCAGAGCAGGCAATTAATAAAGCTGATGGATGTCTCGGCTGCCCGGCGCGGTTTGCTTGAAGGAAACCGGGTCAAAGCCCACCTGGCTGAATGGCTTGGAGAAAATCGCTCATTTGAAGATCTGGCGTATCCCCTTTCGCTCAATGCGGTGGATTTAAATACCGGTAAAGAAGTGGTATTTACCAGTGGTCCCTTGCTGCCGGCTTTATTTGCCACCATTGCTTTTCCGGGTGTATTTGCACCAATTCAGTTCAACAACCGAATTCTTGTGGATGGTGGGGTACTGGATAACCTCCCACTGGCAAATGCCAAAAGCCTGGGTGCAGATAAAATCATTGCGGTGGATGTCCAGGTGGATCCAACCAGGGGTAATCGCCCACAATCCTTTCCCCTTCCCCTGCAACTCCCCCGCCCCCTGTTACCACCGGAATTCATCTTGGACTTTTACTGGTCCCTCCTCATCATGCTTCAAGACCGCACCCAAAGACAAGTCCAGGCTGTACAACCTGAGGTGCTGATTCAACCGGAATTACCGGTCGATTTTGATATGTTTTTAAGCTTTCCAAAAGTAAAACAAATTATTGAATATGGAGAACAAGCTGCAATGGATGCCCTGCCCCGTATCAGGGAATTGATAACCCGTTCATCATCTGGAAATCCCATGCCGAAGCAGCAATAAATAGATCCCAAGTATGATCAAAACAATCGATCCGGTATTTCCAATAAATCCCAGCGCATTATCCGGATTTCCCCCGATATACAATCCCCACCCTGTCATTGCCAGGATACCGGCGGGGATTAAAGGCCACCATGTGAACTTATCAGTAATCACCCGGCTGAAAACTGTGATTAATCCCCATCCAATTGCCAGGATCACCAGCATGGATCCCGTTTTTGCCAGAGCAGAGATGGCACCGGAGGTCCCCCACGCCTGGTAAATTGCCGGTCCGGTTGTCACCAAAAGGCTCCCTGGAATAATAAAACCAATCCACCGGCGATATAGTCCGATGGCAAGGAACACCAAACCAAGGGTTGTAGCAGTATAAAGAACAAAATCCAATAAACGAAGCGTAGTATACAGAAAGGTAAAACCTATCGATGCCAGGATGGCAGCTGGGATGATCGGCCAAAGCAATACTTGACGGTTAATGGTGAGGGATAGAATGGTAACAAGCAACCATCCGGCGGCAAATGCCAGGATCCCCCATCCCAATTTTTGTGTCCAGTTCCAGGCAGCTGCCCTCCCAAAGAAAAAGAACAACGACGCGCCAAGTGCCAAAAGCAGGCTGCCAGCAATATAATAACCACGCTGTCTCCGGGTCACACCTCCAAATAATAAGGCAAAGCCAACCACAGGTGTAATCGCCAGAATGATCCACCCGGTTTGAAGATATCTTTCCAACAGGAAAGAACCTCCCGTGATGATCAGGACCAATCCAATCACATAGGTCAGTTGGTGTTTTATCGGGTGGGGTCCAGGTGTAACTGTATTTGTGGAATTTTCTGACATCGTCAATCGCTAGCCTTGTTGATCATTTTATACAATTGCTGCCATTCCGTGATGTGAATTAAGTCATGATAACCTGCATGGAATTAGTGGAGCAACCCAATTTCACGGGCACGAATTACAGCATGCATCCTGTCCCGGGCGCTTAATTTGTTTAATATGCTGGTGATGTGATTCTTAACCGTCCCTTCTGCTATGACAAGCGTTTCTGCAATTTCCCGGTTGCTTGCACCGGTGGCTACCAGATGTAATATTTCCACTTCCCTGGCAGTCAATGGATCCACCAATTCTTCCTGTTTTGATGATGTGGGTCTGGAAAAACGGGAAAATTCTGCCACAACTTTGGCGGTAATGGATGGAAGCAAAAAATATTCGCCACGCGCTGCGCTGCGGATGGCATCAGCCAGTTTCTCGGAAGATACATCTTTTAACAGGTATCCCACTGCACCGGCTCTTAATCCATCAAAAACGGACTCATCATCATCAAATGTGGTCAAAACAATGATATGGCTATCCGGCAAAACGCTCTTAATGCGCTTGATCGCGGTAACCCCATCCATTACCGGCATCCGCAGATCCATCAGGATGACGTCCGGGCGGTATTGCACGGTCAGCCGGATTGCCTCTTCTCCATTTGCCGCCTCGGCAACAACGTTAAAATCGGGTTGCACTGACAGAAGGGTATGCAGCCCTTCCCGGAAAAGAGCCTGATCATCCACTAATAATATTTTGATTTCATTGTTCATCCTGGTACACGAACCTCCAGTTGCACTCCCTCATTCTTGTTTGATGAAATGTCAAAATAACCATTCAATAGCCGCACTCGTTCTTCCAACCCAATCAGACCAAAACCACCGTTGAAATCCTCTGCCCCCATTCCATTATCGCGAATGCAGATGCCCGTTGTTGAGATTTCCCGAAAATCCAGATCCACCCAAATTTCAGATGCCCGGGAATGTTTGCGGGCGTTATTGATGCCTTCCTGGGCAGCACGGTAAATTGTCAGATGGCTGGCAGGTGCAAGCACACGCGGAGTGCCTAATACCGTCAAGTGAACCGGGATTCCGCTTTCCGCTCCATCATGAATTAACTTTTCAATCAACTCTGGTAAGGGTTGAATTTGCTCGTTTGTCGATCTTAGGGTGCCTACGGATTGTCGCACCTCAGTGAGAGCATCTTGGGCTAAAGCCTGCGCTTTCTCCATGGAAAACTCAGCTTTTTCCGGCGACCTTAACATGACAGCCCGGGCTGCCTGAATCTGCATCAGGATTGCAGTGAGATAATGACCCAATCCATCATGGATTTCGCGTGCCAGCCGGTTTCGTTCCCGGGTGATCGTCAGGTCCTCCAGCTCATCCACCAGCCGTTCCACTTCTTTTCGTGCTTTCTCTTCATCCACTGCCATTTGAGTAAAAATCACAATAAAAATCATTCCCGCGATAAACATTGGAAGACCAGACCAGACCGCAGTGAATGACTCGGAATACAACCGAATTACAAAACCATAAATGAATATAATTGTAATATTTGTGTAATAACTATGCCGGCTTGAAAGCAAAATAACCGCGTGACCAGACAGGGGGAACAGTACCATCGCATTAAAGCCCACTCCTCCGGTTAAGTAGACAATGGTGGAGCCCAGTGGTATTTGTATTAGAAAATATAAGTAACGGAGAGATGTATTTTTGGACCGCAAACAATAATTAAAACCATACGTACCAACCAAAATATACACTACCCCCAACACAGCCAGTAATATAATTTGGATGAGGTTTGCAGATTGAAAAGTACTGAATGTTGTAAAATATGCTGCCAGCACAACAATCGCAAATGCCAAATCCGCACTGCTGCTGACCTGCCTGATGGACCTTTGATTATTTTCCGGTTGGTTCATTACCAGTAAGATTATACCGTATACACAATATATAAAAAAAACAGGCTGATTGTAATCAACCAGCCTGTTTTTTATTCAGTTCTGCTCTACAACAATTTACTTCTTGATCTGAGCCATCTGCTCAGCAAGAATGTCATTTGCTGTCGCATTTAATGCATCGAGCGTGGTCTTGACATCAGCACCGTCAGCAATGGCTGCAAGGGCAAGGTTCACTTCTTCGCGGACGAAGTCGTAACCAGGCACAGGGGGTTCAAAGTGACCGTACTTCAGCATGTCAAAGGCTGTCTTGTAGGCAGGCTGGGAAGCAAAGTAGTCCGTCAAGCCTTCGGCAACACTGGCGCGCACCGGGAAGTACTGGCTGGCGATTGCCCATTTTGCCTGTGCTTCGGTGCCGGTGTAGTATTTGAGGAAGAGCCACGCTGCCAGTTCGCGTTCGGGGGTGGTCTTCGGCATGCTGACAGAAGCACCATACACATTCATGACAGGATCAGCCGAGGTGTGGGGGATTGCAGCAACGCCCCAGGCATGGTTAGCGCCGCTTTCGGCAGCCGATTGGTAGTAGGGCAAACCGGAGCTGGAACCAACAGCAAACATCAGGGTACCATTACCAAAGTCAGTCTGGTCGCCGTAATCTTCGGTCACAAGCTTGGCGCAGCCTTCCTGGAAGAGACCCTGCAGGAAGGTCATGGAATCAATGGCTGCCTGGCTGTTCAGGGTGAAGACACCATTTTCGTAGTCATAGATATCTCCGCCGAACGCAAACGTCCAGGACGCAAGGCGGGAGGTATCAATGCTCAACTCATAGCCATGGCTGCCTTCTGCAGTCGCCTTGGAGAAGGGAGTCTGGGAAGCAGCGCAAGCGATTGCCTTGAATTCTTCCGGTGTGGCGGGAGGATTCTCAAAGCCGAGTTCCTTCATCCAATCGAGATTGTAGTACAAAACTTCCATGGAGCGATTGGGGGGGAATCCAAGGCGGGCATTTCCAAAATTGGGGAAAACATCCTGTGCAAAGAAACCGGGGAAGAAATCTGCCTGTTCTTCAGCAGTGAGTCCCCATTTCGGGCTGTTCACCATCGAATTCATATCAACCAATGCATCCGCAAGTTGATAGGTTGCAGCCTGGTTCTGATAGGCAACCACGAGGTCAGGAACATCCGGGGTGTTCAGGATGGGCAGCATCTTGTTGAAGATGTCGCTGTAGGATCCCTGAAATTCAGCCGTGACTTCGATGCCGTATTCGTTGGTCTTGTTGAATTCATCAATGATTTCCAACAGGGCAGCTTCGCGGGCTTTGGTGTGTTGATGCCAAAAGACAATCTTCTGACCGGTGGGATCCACATTCGCCCATTCATCTGCCACGGGGGCTTCGGTTGGGGCTTCTGTTGGAGCTTCGGTAACAACCGGAGCCTCGGTTTTGGCTTCGGTCGGGACGGCAGTCGGCTGAGCCGTGGGTTTCGGCGTGCAGGCTGCCAGGATCATGGTGGCAACAATCATAAGAGCCATCAGACCATACAGTTTGGTTTTCATCTCTTCCTCCTTAGGTTGAGCAGAAAAAAGTTGATTGATATCGGGTAAACCCCGGTACCGACAATGTATTTTATCCTTTAAGTCCAGTTGTGGCAATCCCTTCCGTGAATTGTTTTTGCGTTAGGAAGTAAATTACCAGAATGGGAAGCAAGGATATCATTGCGCCAGCCATTAATAAATGGGTCTCAGGGCCGGCTTCTGTAACAAAGTTCCACAAGCCCACCATCAATGGGCGCCAGGTTTCACGAGTGGTGACCAGCAACGGCCAGGCAAAAGCATTCCAGGCTCCAATAAATCCAAACAGGAGAACTGTCATGATCGGCGCTTTACTGATTGGTAAAACAATTTGAACCAAGAAGCGGAAATGTCCCGCTCCATCCATCCGGGCAGCATCCCATAATTCGTTGGGAATCTGGGCAAAAAATTGCCGCAACAGGAAAATGCTGAATGCATTTGCCATAAATGGCACCGTTAATGCTTGTAAACTATTCAACCAGGAACCGCCAGGCAAGGGGATGATTGCCCCGCGAATCATCAGCATGTTGGGAAGCAAGGTAACAGTTTCAGGAATCATCATGGTGCTAAGGAGGAGAGCAAAAATCACATCCCTGCCCCAAAACTTCATTCTACCAAAGGCATAACCGGCAAGAACCGAGGTAATCAACAACCCTACCACGGTTGTGATTGTGATGATCACACTGTTTACAAAATACTTGGCAAATTTTGCCTCATTCCACGCATTGATGTAATTTTCCCATTGGGGAATTTCCGGAAGCCATTTTCGGTTGATGGTTTCGCCCAGGGTCATCAATGATGTCGACGTCATCCAGAAAAAGGGAACAAATGCAATCACCGCTCCAAATATCAGGATCAAATAGATTGGCAAACGGGCAAACCACCGGGTTTTATGAAATGGTGTGCGCACCATGCCGGTTTGCCTTGTCTTTCCGGTATCCGTCTGTGTGCTGTTAGCCATAGAACACCTTCTTCCCCAGCAGTTTGTTCTGTGCAAAGGTCAATCCCAGGATTACCAGGAACAAGACAATTGCCTGGGCTGCAGCGTAACCATAGTTATTTGCCCGGTAAAAAATTGAAAAAATTTCAACACTGGCTGTCGCCACAGTCCCCTGTGCAGATGGGACTTCCATGACAAATATATGATTGAACGCCTTAAATGTGCCAATAAAGGATACTAAAAACAGGTAAAAAGTAACCGGGGAAAGCAACGGAACGGTAACATTCCTGAACACTCCCCAGGCATTTGCACCATCAATTTCTGCTGCCTCGTAGATCTCCTTGGAAATGGAACCCAAACCTGCCAGGAAAATGACCGTGTTGTAACCTACAAATGTCCAAACGCCGAACAGGATGATGGTTACCAACGCAAGGCTGGGACCTGCCCAAAACCCTTCAATATTCCAACCAAATAAAATTTGAGAGAATGGGCGGGGCTCAAACAACCACTTTAATGGACCAGCACCAAACCAACTCAATACGGTATTTGCCAGAGCCGTTTCACGGGGTGAAAAAATGGAACGGAATACAACCGCTGTTGATACAACGGGAGTGATGTACGGCAGGAAATAGATCATCCGAAAAACATCCTTGCCCCGGATGTTTTGAAACAACAAATAAGCAAGAACCATTGCAAGAATAATTTGGGTGGGCACTGTACCAATGGCATAAAACAGTGTAATCATCATGGATGTCCAGAATTTTTTATCACCGCCTGCCATCAACCTGCCCCAACCACCGGCGAGCAGAAAGCCTACAGCCACTAATAAAATGGCGGCGATCACCTTGGCAACCACCACACCCCTGGAACTGGAGCGAAATGCAGATGTCCATAACCAGTAGGCAGCCACCAATAAAGCAATCCCAAGAAGAAACAGGAGAAGTCCTCCCCAATCTCCAACGATCTTGTCGTAGTTGTCAAATCCCAGAAACCCCCCCTTGGTTACCCGCCAATTGAATAGACTCATATATACGGCATAACCAATGGGGAAAAGCCCAAAAATACCGATGATTAGAATGGACGGAAGAAGAAAAAGGTAGGCTGTAAGTTGCTCTTTTAGATGATTCCACTGACTGATCAATGACCGCCTTGGTTTACCTGGTGATTGGTCTTGAGTATTCAAAAGCACCTCCCGGGTTTGAGCCGATCACTCGAATAATTCTACCCATTTATTTTACATCAGTCTATCAATTGAAATATGTGTCATTAAGCCAAATGCAGGCAACAATATTCTTAAAATTTTTCGATTTCTTTATTTCATTTCAAAGATGGCAATGAGTGGGTCATGGTCACTCAAATTGATATCCTCATGGTATATGGAATTGAGGTGAACCACATCAAAATAGCTCAAACTCTCAAAAAACACGCGGCTGACAACCATATGATCCAAAACCTGGGCGTTGCCCTCATAAATATATGTATATTGTTGTTCTGGAGGTAGGATGGAAATCAGGTTGGTGAAATCTCTCCCCATCAAGGTTGTTAGCGTTTCCGAAAACTGAAAATCATTCAAATCTCCCATAATGATGATACGGGCATCAGGATCCAATTGAAGGATTTCAGTTGCAAAATCATGAACAGCCTGTGCCTGCCGTTTTCGTTGAAATTCGGAATTTTGGACAGGCGGCTGAATGGAGCCAAACAGCGCTGTGTCGCCACCCTTGGAATTGAAGTGGTTTAAAATGACAAAAATTTTCTGACCTCGAAACACAAATTCGCCGACCAATGGCTTTCGGCTTTCAAAAAACGCATATGCATTGGGTTGAATTCTGCCAGGATTTACAGTCAGAGAGACGCCAGTATCATCTCTGTTCAAGCCAACCTCATTAACAGCATCCCCGCCAGGCTTATCCCAAAAAGCCACCCCCCTGTCAGTCCGAAAGAGGAAGCCAACCCGAATATTTCCTCCCGTCTCCCCCCCATCCCGATTATTCAAAGGGGGAATATCCCGAAATTCGTAGACGGGTCCGCCATTTTCCAGAATGGCGTTTATGATCGCCTTGTATGTGAGGGATGCATCAACAACCTGATCGTCCAACGGTCCGGTATTGTCCTGGATCTCCACCAATCCAAGAATATCCGGCGATTTTAGAATATCAACGATATGCTTTCCCAGCGTCTGGAACCGGCTGGGAGGATCGGATGGATCCAGGTTTTCGAGGTTATAAACAGCAATGCTGATTTCATCAGGATCCCGCTCCGGTACATCAAATGTGGATATACTGCCTGTTACTTTTTGAGGTTTCCGTATTGGGAGGACTTTAAAATTCCCATAGTTATAATCCATGATCCCAATAACAGGTCCAGAAAATCGGTCTCCGGAGTTCACTTGGGGTAAAGGAACCAGCAGATCATCCAGCATGATTCGTTCCGGATTGAAATCATTCTTCTGGATGACAATGGTGGATTCCCTGCTGATTAAACCACTGGATAAGCCTCCATCCGCAAGAACAACAATTTCGTTATAGGCATTGGTTGGTCCAACAACCAGGGGATCATCAATTTCAACCAGCATGCTTTCGAGGGTTTCATAAAAATCAATCCCATCCTCATCCGGATCAAAATGCAGAAATTTATCATTATCAATGATTCTGCCGGGAGGAACCCTTCCCTTTTGCCCGATTTGCACTGGTTCTGGAAGAGCGCCGAACTCTTCCAACAACGTGTAACTTTCCTGGTCAATCTTAGTGATGGGAAGGTTTCCGGTGGCAACGCCCCCCGGATACAGTTCATCTACAATTCCATGAACAGCCAGGATATTTCCAACCTCAATGCGAGGACGCATCCGTGTATAAACAAAAATAGCATCCGAGGTCAGGACATTTCCATCCGGCTGAATGGCTTGTAAATAATATCCGTCCGCTCGAATTGCAGTGACAATCCCCTCCACCCCGTTTACCTTCCGACCCTCCATGGGAGAACGATGCCCTTCCCCCTGGATCATTGATATGGTGATTTGATCGGGATCAATTGTTTGGGTTGGTGTGGAGGTCAAAGTTCCAACCATTGGTTGGGTGGCACAACTGGAAATTGTTAAACAAGCCGCTAATAAAGCGAGGATCAAGTATTTTTTCATGATGTTATCAACTGATTGTTTTGGATTCAAAAATTATACCATCCTAAGGCAGTGTATATATTATGGCTATGCGCATTATTTTCATTCCATTTCTTTCGATCTTTTTCATGTATAATTAAAACAATTGTTAAAGCGATTTGCCTGGAGGATACCAACCCATGAAGAAAATATTCATTATCATTCCAATTGTATTTGTTGTTCTAGTTCTTTTAGTGTTTCTGCTGCAACCACATATTTACCTGCTCAAACGCGTCAACGCCGATCAGGTTGGAGTTCAAGTTCGGGGAGGAAAGATTGTCAATGTTGTACCACCCGGCATTTATTCGGACGTTGGTCTGTTTGTAGATTTGTTCACCTACACAACCCAGGCTTATCAATTCAACGTAACAGACCCGGAAGTGATTACACTTGACAATCAACGACTGGGAGTCACGGTTAGTGGAAGCATTTTCCGCCCGGATGGTTCCAATGTTGAAAAAGTAACCGAACTCTGGCCAAAATACCGGAATATTTATCTGAGTGACGAAAATATGCAGTTGGTTGTTACCAACCTTGCAACACAGGCGATGAAGGTATGTGTGGGTGATCGCCCATTCCAGGACTCTGTGATTGGATCCGACCGGGATTCTTTGCGCAATTGTATTGATGATGAATTAAATAAGTTGTGCGAACCTTACGGATTAAGTGTCGAGAATGTCACGGTTCCCAATGTCAGCCTCTCCCCCGAAGTGACCGCCTTATTGGATGCCATTACAAAAAGCCGCCTGGAAACAGAAAAGGCACAACAGGATAAATTGAAGGCAACTGCTGAAGGTGAAGCACAGCAGGCACAACAGGAAGCGACCATTCGCGTGGAGCAATCCAAAATCCAGGAAACAACCCGGCAGCAAATTGTCCTCGCAGCTCTGGAGGAGGAACGCCTGAAGGCTCAACTGAATGTCATTGAAGCCGAAAAAGCGAACTCCCTCCTTTCAGCTCAACGCGATCTCGAAATCTACCAGGCGCAGGCTGCTGCTGCAATTGAAAAAGCCAGAGCCGACCTTGCCAAAGAACTTGCACTGGCAGAGATCTATACCAATAATCCCAATTACTACCTGCTTCAAATTGCCATGGTGAATGCATCGGCAATCAAGGACACCGACAAAATTATCTTCACCCCCGAAGGGGTCTTCCCCCAGTTGGTGTTTGGGGATAATATTCTGTCAACGGTTGCAGTACCAAATCCAGAATAGCCGAATTCACAAAATAATAAAAGAGACCAGGTTGAAACTGGTCTCTTTTATTTTCCTTGCCAGCCGGTTTGTTTGTTGATATTTTTCTTCATCCTGAGATCAATATAAAGCGCCCAGGAACTAAAACATAAGGCAATAAATATAATTAAAACCATCACTCGGATGGTGTCGTGCAAAGCTGAAACCTGAGCTTCCAATGCATTGAATTGATTTTGATAATATTGCATCCTCGCTCCCCACAACGCGCCCATCACAGAAATCCCCGTGGTCTGTCCCAGTGTTCGCGTGAGAGACAATAAGCCGGATGCAACCCCAAGGGATGTTCTCGGAACTGATCCCATAATTGCACTGTTATTCGGTGATTGGAACAAGCCAATTCCAATCCCAAACGGAATAAACCTGAGAATGTAACCAAGCTGGGTCGTTTCGATGTCCAGTGTACTGACGCTTAAGTATGCAATGACCAACACCACCAAACCAATAGTTGTCAAAATGCGGGAACCATATTTATCAGACAATGCCCCGGAAATGGGGGCAATACCACCCATTAATAGCGGAACAACAGCCATCAATAAGCCAATGGTTCCATGGTCCAATCCCAACACATCCTGCAGGAAAAATGGCGTTAAGAAAATAAGTCCGGATGATGCCACAAATGCCAGGAAACCAGTACCAACATTGATACTGAATAATCGATTTTTAAATAAAGATAAATTAATAAGAGGTGCATCCACCTTTTTCTCGTGGTTATAAAAAATAACCAGACTCGCCAAGCCCGTCCCGAAAAATGTCCATGGTATCCAGGAACCAAAACCAATGTTCTGTCCAATTGTCATAGCCAGGGAAAACAACAGTAAACCCACAAAGAGCAGCAAGGAACCGGGAATATCAAATTTTTGTCGGTGCGTCGGCTTGATATGAGGAACAAATAATTGGACAAATAAAATTCCAAGCAACCCAACCGGGATGTTAACAAAGAATATCCACCGCCAGGACAACGCATCAAGGATAAGTCCGCCCAACATGGGACCAGTAATGACACCCATGGAGACCATTAGCCCATTGATCCCCAATACCTTGCCGCGTTGGTTTTCAGGAAAAACCTCAGTTAAGATGGCATTTCCAAGCGCCATCATCATGGCTGCACCAACAGCCTGAATGACCCGAAAGGCAATTAACCAACCAACCTCGGTGGAGATTCCACATAAAACCGATCCTGCGGTAAAAATCACCATCCCGGTTTGATAGATTTTTTTCTTGCCAAGAATATCTGCAAGTCTCCCAATCGTCAGCATGAGGGTGGTGACCGTCAATAAATACGCCAGGACCACCCATTGGATGATGGAAAAAGTGGTTCCCAATTCATCCACCATTGTTGGTAGACTGACATTTACAATACTGCTATCAATGGTGGCAAGAAAAACCCCCATGGCAATTGATGCCAAAACCAACCCTCGCTTCTGTCCGAGGTCATCGTTACCCGTTCTATCTCCTGTTGTCATTTTGACTCATTGTTTGCAACAGGTAATTTATTAAGCAGGATGTTTTCATCGTCATCTTCAGTTTCCCGCTGGATAATCGCAGATCGGATCAAGAACAGGATTTGTCGGGATCGATAAATGGATGCCGTCAGGTGGGCACCGAAAACCAAAATAAAACCGGCAATATATATCAACAACATCAAGAGCGCCACGGTACCAAGTGAACCATATACCAAGTCATATCGAATCAGCCCTTTTTGGAACAACCACCGGATTCCCATACCGGTCAATTGCAAGGCAAGAGTTGCAAAAACTGACCCGATCAAGGCTGATGCATGATCAACCCGCGCAATGGGCACCCACCTGTAAAGGATATAAAAAAACATCCACATAGCAATCCATGAAATTACCAAGGGAGCAATGGAGATCAACCGCATCAAATCCCCCAATGCAACACCATCAAGACCTGGAATAATTTTGGGGATGGTATTGACAATCGTATTAAAAACCCACGATATGACCAGCAGGACCGTCACAACCGCGATGACCTCAATGGCAAATATTCGCTGCTCAATCAAATTCCGGGTCCGATTTCCCGGTAATGCGCGATCAATATTTCTAACCAGAATGGCAAAAAAAGCGGTTGCAGACCAGAGCAAACCCACCAGACCAATTAAACCCACTGCTCCGCGCAGGTGGATTACTGTTCCGATTGTGTCTTCAATCAGTGATTCAATCATTGGCACAAAATCACGCACAAACGTCATGATCTGTTGGTAAACCGATTCTTCTTGTAGAATAAAAGATGCTGCCGCAACAATAAATAACAGCATGGGAAAAAGCGAAAAAAAGGCGTAGTAAGCCATGCTGGCTGCTGCTTCGCTTGCGCGTTCCATTGTTGCGGTTTTAAACGCGTATTGCACAATTGCTAAAACGCCCATTGTGGCTTTATTAATTTTTTGATTGGCTCTCTGAATCCAATAGGGAATGATCTTCATGGTGACAGTTTTTCATGATTCCGCAGATTGCTTGAATTGTAATCTGAATGCAGCGGTCTAAAAAGGGAATTGATGTGACGATTGTCAATTTACCATTGTTGGTTTTCGTGTATAATTTTATCAAGGGTAATTTCCAACCGTTTTTCAATCAATCACATACAAGGAGTCGAATACATGAATATTCCTGCCGAACTCAAGTACGCAACCTCCGACGAATGGGTACGGGTCGAAGGTAATATTGCCATTGTTGGAGTATCTGACTTTGCCCAAAGCCAGTTATCTGATATTGTATATTTTGAGTTTAAAGTGGACCCGGAAGAAACCATCAAAAAGAATACGGTTTTTGCAACGATGGAATCCGTCAAGGCAGCTGCGGATGTCAATGCCCCCGTTTCCGGAAAAGTTGTTGCAATCAACGAGGCACTGACCGATGACTTTGAAAAAATCAACACGGATCCATACGGTGCAGCCTGGATGATCAAAATTGAGATGAGCAATCCATCTGAATTGGATGCCTTGCTCGATGCAGCTGCGTACGAAAAATCCTGTCACGAGCGGAGTCACTAACATGTTCATACCACATACCGAAGCAGAACGGGATGAAATGCTTCGGGCGATCGGCGTAAACAAATTGGAAGATTTGTTTTGCGACGTACCGGAGCGTTTCCGCTTCCCGGATTTGGATCTTCCACCTGCTCTTTCCGAGATGGAGGCGGTTGCCCAGCTTGATGAGCTTGCCGCCACCAACGATACAGCCCGCTCACTCATATCCTTCCTGGGCGCAGGCGCTTACCATCATTACATTCCATCAGCAGTGGATAGCATCATCCGACGGGGAGAATTTTTTACTGCCTATACTCCATACCAGCCGGAAGTTTCCCAGGGCACTCTCCAGGCAATTTTTGAGTTTCAAAGCCTGGTTACTGCCCTGACTGGCATGGATGTCAGCAATGCGTCCCACTATGACGGTGCTTCTGCAACCGCCGAAGCTGGAATTATGGCATATCACCACTTCCGCGGGAAACGCCCCAGGATGGTGGTTTCACCTTCCGTCCATCCCCACTATCGGCAGACGTTACAGACGTACATGAGCGGATATCCAGACGTTGAAGTGCTGGGGTATGATCAGGATCCTTTTGGCACCCCGGATCAATTGATCCCCCTGGTGGATTACAATACTTCGCTTGTTGTTGTCCAATACCCAGACTTTTTTGGCAGAATCTTTGATTACACCAACTTTGCTGCTAAAGTTCATGAAATGGGAGCTCTTCTGGCAGTCGCCATTAATCCTATTGCACTTGCCTTGTTGAAAACTCCGGGTGAGTTTGGAGCGGATATTGTTGTAGGAGAAGGGCAGCCACTTGGCATTCCACTTTCCTTTGGAGGTCCATACCTGGGCATCTTTGCGGTCAAAAATGCATTCCTCCGGAAAATTGCCGGGCGGCTTGTAGGTGAAACCGTGGATGGACAGGGGCGGAAGGGATACGTTCTTACCTTAACCGCTCGCGAGCAGCACATCCGCCGGGAAAAAGCAACCTCCAATATCTGCACCAACCAGGGCTTAATGGCGCTTGCTGCTACAGTATATATGTCCTTGTTGGGAAAATCAGGGCTTCAAAAAGTTGCCGAACTTTGCTACCAAAAAGCCCACTACGCAGCCAGCAGAATATCTGAAATTGAAGGGTACAAAGTCATTGCCCAGCATCCATTCTTCCACGAATTTGTGGTGGAATGCCCCCGACCGGTTGCCGAAATCAACGAAATTCTCCTCGATTATGATATTCTTGGAGGTTATGACCTTGGCAAGGAATACCCCTCCCTGAACAGGCATATGCTGGTTGCAGTTACCGAGATGAATGCCAGGGAAGATATTGATGAATTATGCGATGCACTTCAGGAGGCAAGCCATGAGTGAGCCTACCATCTTTGAGTTATCTTCTCCCGGACGTCAAGGGGTCCGATTCCCGGAAGCGGATGTACCTCACACGCAACTCCCCCATGGTTTATTGCGGAGCAATTTTCCATTTCCTGAACTTTCAGAAGTGGATGTGGTGCGCCACTTTACACATCTATCGAGGTTGAATTACTGCATTGACCAGGGTCTGTACCCGCTCGGTTCCTGCACAATGAAATACAACCCGCGGGTCAATGAAGATGCCGCCCGTATGCCTGGATTTGCTTTCACCCATCCCCTTCAACCAGTGGAGACCGTCCAGGGTAATCTTGCGTTGATGTTTGCAATGCAGGAATACCTGAAGGAAATCAGTGGTTTTGCGGGTATCACTTTGCAGCCTGCTGCAGGTGCCCAGGGAGAGTTTGTGGGCGTTATGATCATCAAGGCATATCACCAATCCCGCGGCGATGTTAAGCGCAATAAAATATTGATCCCCGATTCAGCACACGGAACAAATCCCGCCAGCTCTGCCATGTTGGGCTTTGAAGTTGCCCACCTGCCATCAGATTCCAAAGGAAACGTGGATCTGGATGCTCTCCGCAGTATTTGCGATGACACAGTGGCTGGTTTGATGTTAACCAATCCCAATACGCTGGGGTTGTTTGACGAAAACGTTGCAGAGGTTGTACAAATCGTCCACGAAGCCGGCGGACTGGTATATGGAGACGGTGCAAATTTAAATGCGCTGCTGGGCATCGCCCGTCCGGGTGATATCGGCTTTGACATTATGCATTTCAACCTGCATAAAACCTTCTCCACACCCCACGGCGGTGGTGGTCCGGGTTCTGGTCCGGTTGGCGTAGCTGCCCATCTGGTGGATTTTCTTCCGTCACCAGTCATCGCCATTATTGAGGACGGAAATGACGAAATTCCCCCACTATACGGATTCGCCAATCCCCCTCAATCCATTGGGCGTGTCAAATCATTCCATGGTCATTTTGGAATGCTGATTCGTGCATTTACCTATATCATCATGCATGGTCCGGATGGTCTTCGGAAAATTTCGGAATATGCGGTTCTGAACGCGAACTACTTGCGGGTCTTGCTTCAGGATGTATATCACCTCCCATACAAACGAATTTGCATGCATGAATTTGTTGTGGAAGGAAAGTGGGAAGATGCGCCCGGGGTAATTGCCCTGGATATTTCCAAGCGGTTGATGGACTACAATTTCCATCCGCCCACCAACTACTTTCCTCTTATCGTACACGAAGCGCTGATGATTGAACCAACAGAAACTGAAAGCAAGCAATCCCTGGACCAGTTTGCAGATGTCATGTTAAAGATTGCTGATGAAGCACATCATCATCCAGAGCTTTTAAAGGAAGCCCCACACATTACACCAGTTGGCAGGCTGGATGAAGTAAAAGCCGCGAAGGAACTGGTGCTCTGTTGCTGGATTCCAGATAAGATTTAATCAAACCATTTACACAACAAAAAACAACAGGTGATGATCCGTCACCTGTTGTTTTTCATTTTTTAATATGCCAATCTTCATTTGGGGTTTTCTGATTTCCTGAGTATAATTCAAATGCATCCTATCATTTGGAGGAATCTCTTGAAATACAATTACCTCGAAATCCCAAAGAAAGTCCACCTCAAATTATTGGGGATCGATCAAAAACCATCCTGCGTCCAGGCAATTTTCCAGCCTGCTTCGGAACCATCTGAATTTGGCAAAGCTGGCAAGTCTGTTGGCGATATATTGTTCCTTGAAAAACAAAACTTGCTTTTGGTTTCCCTGGGACCGGCAAAGAAAATAAGTGCAGATGTACTCCGCCAGGCAGGCGGCAGTCTGATTCGCTGGTTGACAACCAATCGAATGTCCGAAATTGTGATTGACGCAGAAGATGACGTCTTCCAGCCATCCACAAAATTTTCGGCACTTTTGGAAGGTATTTTACTTGCTTCCTATCGGTTTGAACGACACAAAAAGAGTACCGACACCACGCCAAATCCAGTTGTTTGGATTCAGGCAAAAGCACATCACACGGAAGTTCAGACAACTGTTCGGCGTGCCGAGACTATTACTGATGCAATCAATTTGGCAAGGGATTGGGCTCACGAACCAGCAAACGTGATTAACCCGGTCACCTTGGCAGAGCGCAGCATTCAACTGGCTGAAAAGTACAACTTGGAATGGAAAATTTTAGATGAAAAAGAACTGGAAGCCATTGGAGCTGGTGCAATTGTTTCGGTGGGAAAAGGAAGTCACCAATCCCCAGCCAGGTTAATTATCCTGAAATATGCGGGAAAGAAAACAGATCAAGAAGAAAAGCCGGTTGTTCTTGTAGGCAAAGGCTTAACATTTGACACGGGTGGATATTCGTTGAAGGATACAGCGAATATCCAGGGAATGAAATACGATAAATGCGGTGCCATGGCGGTCATTGCAACCATCATCGCTGCTGCCCAACTTGAAATTCCCATTCCAATTATCGCGGTTATCGGCGCGGCAGAGAATATGATTTCTTCGTATGCTTATCGACCTGACGATATTCTCACCACCCTGGCTGGTAAAACAGTGGAAATTGTATCAACGGACGCAGAAGGCAGGTTGGTACTTGCAGATACACTGACCTATGTCCAACAAAACTTCCCTGCCCGGGCAGTAATTGATCTCGCCACACTGACGGGAGGGGTCGTTGTCGCCTTGGGGCGCGTCCGCGCCGGTTTACTCTCCAACAACGACAGGCTGGCAAATGAATTACTGGAGTCCGGAGAGCGTACTCACGAACGCTTATGGCGATTACCTCTGGATGAGGAATACTTCCAATTAATTAAAAGCGAAGATGGGGATATGAAAAATTCTTCCACCGTGCGGGAAGCTCACCCAATCGTTGGAGGGATCTTCCTGAGCCAGTTTATTGATGAGACAACTGCCTGGGCTCACCTGGATATCGCAGGTGTAGCAGATTCACCCAAGGAATTGCCCTATTCTCCAAAAGGTGCAACCGGATTTGGCGTACGCCTGTTGATCGACTACCTGGAAAACCTGGAGTAAACCCTCTGGATTCCAAATAACAAACCGCCCCCATGGGAATTCCTGGGGGCGGTTGATTGATTATTGGATTTTTTGTATGAAATATTGAGTAACCAGTCCGAGTGCATCTTCCAGATGGCTCGGCTCTTTTCCACCCGCCTGTGCCAGGTTGGGTCGCCCTCCTCCGCTCCCCCCCATTGCCGGGGCAATAAAGCGAACCAGATCACCCGCGTGGACACCTCGTTTTATCAAGTCTTCGGTTACAGCAGCAATGACAAGAGGGCGATCCTGGTACACCGTACCCAATACGACAACGCCGCTCTGATACTTTTCACGGAATCGGTCCGCCATTAATCGCAAGGTATCCGGATCAGCATTGAATAATTGTGCTGTCAAGACTGGCACACCATTGATAAGGGGAACGTCTTGTAACCTGCGGTCGAATTCCATAACAGCCTGATCCAGACGAAGTTTATGTGCTTGTTTCCGAACCTGCTCCAGTTGATTCAATGTAGATTCGATTTTTTCCGGAATTTCATCAATCCCGCAGTTCAGTGTTCCAGCAGCAACTTTTAGCACTTTCCAGCGCTTCTGGATTTGTTGATATGCCGCCCTGCCAGTAACAGCCTCAATTCGTCGAATACCAGCAGCCGCACTCCCCTCGCTGACAATCAGGAATAATCCAATGATGCCAGTTTCATCCACATGAGTTCCACCACACAATTCATAGGACAATAATTCCTCTGTATCACCGATCGTGATTGTGCGTACATCCTCGGCATATTTTTCGCCAAATAACGCCATGGCGCCTTCATTGATAGCCTGGGCAAGTGGTTTTATGGCTATGCGCAGTTTTCGATTTTCCAAAATCACCCGGTTTACTCCCGCTTCAATCTCCTCTAATTGCTCGGGGGTTACAGCTTCCGGGTGGGAAAAATCAAATCGTAACCGGTCTGGCGCAACCAGTGAACCAGCCTGTCGTGCATGCTCGCCCAATACCCGGCGTAGTTCTGCATGTAACAGATGCGTGGCGGTGTGATTACGCATGATATCCCGGCGTCTCTCAATATCCAAAATGGCTTGTGCCGCATCCCCCACTTTGGGATTACCCTGAACGACAACCCCCCGGTGGACTATAATTCCGGCGGCGGGTTTTCGCATTTCCTGGACCTGAATCGTCCATCCCGAGTTGCTCTGGATCACACCCGTATCAGACACCTGACCACCCGATTCAACATAAAAAATGGTTTTTGGGAGGATCACATCAATAAGATCCCCTTCGTTTGCCTCATCAATGGAAATGCCCTCGTGGATGATTGCCAACACTTCGCCATCCAATCGTCCATCCCCTCCATCGTCAAGGTATGGAAGATATTCAACACCCCTCTCCGGTAATTTTCCACCAGCCATCAGTTCTTCAAAGACACTTCGAAAAACATCCACATCATCTCCCCCCATGGTACCAAAAGCTTTTCCCGAGCCAGAGATAAGGCGGTGCTCTTCCATTGCCTTTCTGAAATCATCCTCATCCACATCCAGGCCTTGTTCCCGGGCAATGTCACGGGTAATTTCCAGGGGTAAACCATGGGTGGCATAGAGGTCGAATGCAAGCTCACCATCCAGGATGGTTGAGCCTTCTTCCACCAGTTGTTTCAACAATTCATCCAATTGGGATATGCCACCCTCAACTGTTCTTCGGAATCTGATTTCTTCCCGGGTTAGGTTATCAAGAATAGCTTTGCGATTGCGAACCAATTCCGGGTAAGCATCTCCATAATTCTCAATAACAACTTCTGCAAGCTTTGCCAGGAATGGGTCATTCAATCCCAGCTTGGAACCAAATCTCGCCGCCCTGCGGATAATCATCCGGCAAATATAACCTCTTCCCGTATTCCCTGGTACAACCCCATCTGCAATCAAGAATGCAGCCGCCCGGCTGTGATCTGTCAGAACCCGGTAGGGTGTCAGATGAGCCTGCCTTAATTCGGGTGTATCTCCAGTCAATGTTTGTATTCGATCCATGACTGGCGACAGTAAGTCAGTTGCATAGTTTGACCTCACCCCCTGGAGGACAGAAACAATCCTTTCCAATCCCATCCCGGTATCCACATGGCAGGCAGGCAAGGGTTCCAGTTGGGTGGGCGACAATCGGTTGTACTGGATAAAAACAAGATTCCACAATTCCGTAAATCTTTTGCAATCCCCATTCACTCGGCACACATGCCCCGGTTCGTTTGACCGGTCACAATATTCCAAGCCCCGGTCTATATGAATTTCACTGCATGGACCACAGGGTCCAATCTCTGCCATCTCCCAGAAATTTTCTTTTCTACCAAAAGGAAGCACATGAGCAGGGTCAATACCAGGTTGGAGACGCCAATTTGTGGCAGCCTCCTCATCCGTTGGGATCTCTCCTTTTTCATCCAGAAAATAAGTTGTCCACAAGCGCGACTTATCCAACCCCCAAACCTCAGTTAATAATTCCCATGCCCATGCAATGGCTTCTTTCTTGTAATAATCACCAAACGACCAGTTTCCCAGCATTTCGAAAAAGGTATGATGGGTATCATCCCTGCCAACATCATCCAGGTCATTGTGCTTTCCGGCAACACGCATGCATTTCTGTGAATTCACCGCCCGGCTATAAGGTCGATGATCCGTTCCAAGAAACACGTCCTTGAATTGAACCATCCCCGCATTTGTAAAAAGCAAGGTCTGGTCACCGCCAGGAACCAGGGAGGATGAAGCCACATTGGTGTGACCTCTCTGTAAGAAAAAATCGATAAATGATTTCCGGATCTGGGCTCCGGTGAGGGATGGCTTCATATCAGAACTCCAAATAATCAATGACTTAATCGAACTGTTTGATTATACGCCATCCGTATCAGGGAATCAATTCTTACGGAATCAGATTGTGGTCCCTGTGATCATCGAGAAACAACAGATTTAATAATCTTTCCTTCTGAATCCAGGGTGATCCTGGCATATGCCGTTGTTTGATGCTGATCAATCATGACTTGTTTTCGAAAAATGAGCAACGTTTTCCCGGTTTTTCCTGTTTTGGCACGAGATCGAAGATTCTTTTCAACCAGGGAATCACCACCCGAATCCACGTGGCACGATTGGAGGATATCCAGTTCGGCTTGTTGAATTCCGGGGAGGTAAGGCTCCACGACGGACTTAATGCCATTGATCACATGATTGGGAACCATTTGCTCTTCTTGTGCGTTGCTTTCAATTGGAACAAGTGATTGATCCGATACAGTTTTCACTTTCTGATGATTCCGGTACCGAATCACTCCCTTGGACGAGCGGTTTACTGTATCCCAGGCTGCCAGTGGATCACCCAACAAGGTAAAGGAGATCAACGTTTTTTGATCCTCACCATCCAGGTAGCCCTGCCTTCTCGTCATCTCCCTTGCCAGATTCATTTTGGCAAGCATCAGCGCTTCGCCACACACATATCCTTCACGAATATATTTCCAGAATAAATTAGCCAGCAAGTCAGCGCCCACTAATGGCAAGCCAATGGAACCATAACTTGTGCAGGTTGATCCAACAACCGCATGAGTCCCAAGAGAAATAAATCTTAAGGCAATGGAATCCCGGTCTGTCTTTCCCTCTACGAAAGCGCCATAACACGCCTCGGAAAAAACAATTTGCGGGTGGCTTCCATTCTTCTTCAAATCATCCGGTCGAAGAGCCACCGGATAATCTGGTCCGGATGAAGTATCATGAACGTCCTTTTGTCCAAACCATTCACCAGTATCCGCCACGCCATGCAGGTTATAGTAACCCAAAGGAGCCTGAATATATTCCTTTGATTTTAATTTTCCTGATTCCGAGGGAGGAGATTGTTGCAAATTCCTTCCTTCACCAATCGGGCGGAAGGCAGCGTGAGAGGGTCGTTTCCAAACAGACGCAGAGTACCCAAAGCTCTTTTGAATGGACGATCTACTGAAGATTTTTCGGATCAGGGACATCCACTCCGTCATGTCATATTTAAAGGATTTTGACCGTTTCGCTTGTTGGGTACGGCTCTCATGGTAGGAAGTGGCAGAACGAATTTGCCCAAGCAAGATGCGGGGATCACTTCCAGCTTCACCGGGTAGCCTTCCAACCATCCATTCAGGAATAAAATAATTGGAATCCAGTGTGGCGTATGGATTATCCGAAAGGACCTCATCATCCAGATCATCAATTGGGTTGGGTAGACGATGGTAAGGAAGAATTCCATCATCTCCAACAAGGAGAACCGACCCAATTCTTTCACCAGTCTTTTCCAACTGTTCATCCAGATCTGCCAGGTATAGCTTGATGCTCCATGGGTCACCAGCCTTGACGGGCTCTGCCACGCCTTCAGCATTAACAAATACTTGTTCGTCAGCGTAAACAACCCTGGCTCCCCACCCTTTTCGGGCACGGATCACAGCAGCCAATCCTTGCATGGCATTGTCCAACATCTGGAATGTCTCTTCCCCATACCTCTCCTGCAAACGGGTTTTATTGCTAAGAACAACATAAATTGGAAACCGACCATCAAGACGGGTTATGGAGGGTTGTTTCATCCGTTGTGATATGGCATCCATCTCCTTTCCCACTTCCTGGGTAATTTCTGATGGTGCCTTCTTCCTTCTGGACGCGGAATTTATTGATTTACCGATTGTTTCCTTTCGCTCATCCCCGTTTTGCGAAAGCTCCGGGGGGGTGGACGATACTGAAGAAAGGCTCTCTTCTCCTGGCTGCAACAAATTCCAGCCATACTCACCGGCAATTTCCGCCGGGATTGGCAAATCAAAGAATATCTCTGGATTTCCTGGCCATAAGGGGCGATACGGATGATCTTCTCCCCACCATCTCCTTGCTACCTGACCACCAATATCCAGCGATGCACATCGATGAACCAGTGTAATTGCCTGCTGATCATTCCCTTCAGAAAACAACGATTCGGCTTTAATAAGATTAAATTGAATGCAATCCTGCCAGCGTTCCCTGTACACATTTGCCAGGGTATAGGCAGAGGTGAAATCCTTCTCGCAATAATTTACCCACAGATGTAACAGTGCAACATGAATGGAATGACCATGATTTTCCAATAACTGGTGCACAAGATCCTCTGCATCCGCATAATTGGAATCCTTCGCCAACCCCCGAATTATCGCCATGGTTTTTGCCCATTCAGGAACCTCAGTCACAAAAGGTTGCCCACCCAGCCCCATTATGATTCCCAGGTTGTCAACAATCAAATCCGATCCCATTGCCACGTAGACATCATTTAATCCCATATAAGCCTGAATGTATTCCGGATCGTGGAGGACTACGGATTCAAGAATGGATTTTGCCTGGTGAAATTTACGTTCAGCCAAAAAGGTCATTCCCAATTCCAACCGAACTTCAAGGTCGCCCGGAAAATTTGCCAGCCAGATCATCGCTGTCTGTCTACCAAACCGGTAAGACTGGTTGCGCCTTGCAGTTGCCAATAACTGAATGACACCCCGGCGATCTAATTTTCCTGAATAATATTGACCGGCTTTCTTCGTTGACTGGTCTGTCATGAATGCATCTCCTGTGAGTGATAAACCATATTCAGGGCAACAATTGCTGCCAACTGCCGACGGATGGACACATCATCCGGGGAGAGCTGTACTGCTCGCCTTAATAATGCTTCCGCTCCCTGATAATCCTTTGTCTCCCGCAGTGCAATGGCTGCATGGTAGTACGGGCGATAATCATCCGGAGAAATTTTCATCGCCTGCTGATATACCCGAACGGCTTGCATTTGTTGGCGTTGTTCCTGATAGGTTCTGCCAAGCTCCAGGTAGGCATCAATATTTGCAGGTGATTGTCGAATCGCTTCCCCAAAGTGATGCACCGCCTGGTCCAGTTGACCTGTTCCCCGATGAAGCCGCCCAAGAAGCAAATGCATGCTGGGTTGTTCCGGATGAATTTTCAGGGAAGTTGTTGCAGTATGGACAGCCTCATTAACCGTCCCGCATTCAGCCTGAACCTCGGCAAGCAGGTTGAGGATCTCAGCATGTTCTGGAAACCGCTGCATCAACTCTTGCATTACCGGTAGGGCATTTTTGGCTCCTCTGCTTTTCCAAATCAATCTGGCTTGCTGCATTCCCAGGGTTTCAGAAGATACAACCACATCATCCATCTTTTCCAGGATGATCAATGCATCCTGGATCCGTCCCGACCGGTCAAGCACTTCCGTAATAAGAAGGATTGCATCAACATCCACGGGGGATTTTTCCCAGGCTTGCTGGGCATAATGAAGAGCCAGGTCAAATCGCTCCATTTTTAGGCAAATTCTGCCAATTTGCACCAACGATCTTGTGGATCCACCATCAAGTTGGTTGAATTGCTGGGCACACTCAAGTGCTTCCTGATACTTTTCCAACTTCAGATATATCAATGCCAGCATTTCATAAATTTCAAACCTGGTTTCATTTTCCATTTTGGCTGAGTCAAGAACCTCAATGGCTGAATTGGTTTCGCCAATCTGAACAAGACTGTACGCCAGGCGCAGGAGGTAATTAATATTGGATGGGCTCAGCTGGACAGCCAACTTCCAATGCACATTCGCTTCTTCAAAATCAGATAGTTTTTCATTAAGTTCTGCTGCCCATGCATGCCAACCAGGTTCATCATTCCAAATTCGAACAGCCTCGGTAATGGCTTCCTCGGCATCTTCAAGCAGACCAGCCCGTTCCGCAAGCAGTGCAACACCTGCAAGATATACAGGATTGTAATCAACGATCTCTACAAGTTTTCGTGCCAATTCCCAGACATGATCCATTTCAACTGCTTGAGAGGAAAGTACCAGCTGGAACAGTAATTCTGGAGATGCAGGATATCTTTCTGTCAACTCAAACACAAGTGCCTGATTTTCCGATATTCGCAATCCTCGAGCCAGAGCAGCCGGATCATCCTCAACCATTGGCAAGGATTGGAGCGCCTTAAGATTTGTCGGTGTTGGTCGAAATGCAGCCATTCCACGAACGCGCCAGCGCTGAACTTCCTCGATTTTGGAGTATCGATCCAGAGCTGCCAGAGTTTGATGGAACTCGTCAAATCCATCCCGCTCCAATAATTCCATGGGAGGGAGGTGTTTTTCACATCGCACCATTTGTGCATCCAATGAAGTTTCTGCAGCCTTGACTAATGAACGCAAATACTCAACCTGTATTCCGGGATGATTTGGATGCGTCCTCGCGAGGCTTTTCAGGATATCCATACCGAATTTCCAATTTGAAAATTCAATTTCTGCCACGCCAATCCATAATGGAAGGACTTCAGTTGCTGCATCAGTCTCGCGGCTCTTCAACATTGACAGAGCAAGGTCCAATTCATGTCTGGCAGTTTCATGCCCACCCTTACGTAAATGAATTCTTGAAGAAGCCGCCAGAAGTCTTGGCTCACTTTCAACATATTCTCCAACGGTTGCCAACAGGGAGTCTGCATGGGGCAAATCATTCCTGGATAGCAACATTTCTATTGCCAATCCATAACAATCAAGGAAGCTTTGTTTCTGCTCCTGATCAATGTGAAGCAACCGATCAACATTGAGAAGGTGATAAGCCCGCTCTTCGTACAGCAATGAATTCGCAAGATCGGCTGCCAGGTAACAAAATTCCGGATTATCTGGAGCCAGCCGAACTGCATCTTCAGCATGTTCCAGGGCTTCTTGATAATGATCGAGATCTCGAAGAAGGCAGGCATATCCATATTGGATCAGGTCCTGCCTGGCAATCTCGGTCCTCCATGCAGCATTTCCCATCCCACCCGGATAGTTTATATCTTCAAGAAAATCCGGTGAATCTACTTTGGGTGAAGTGGGGTCCGCCATGGATATTGCAAGCTTATAACAGGCAATCGCTGCATCATATTTGCCCAACCTCGAGAATAAATCTGCCTGGTATGCAAACAAACCCATGGATTGAGGTAATAAATCAATCGCCATTTGCACCATATCCACGGCTGTTTCCAGGTTGCCCAGTTTTTCACTGATCCTGGCAATTTCCAGGTACAATCTCGGTGCACAGGTGTGATTACCGCCCAAAACCCCCATCAAAATGTCCATTGCACGGCCATATTCGTGGATTTCTTCATAAATAACTGCAGCCTGCCACCTGTCCCGATTGGATATTTGATCAACATTGAGAAGAAGATCCATGGAGCGGAGGACTCCCGAAGCATCTTCGGATATTTTCAATAGGTTTGCCAATCGAATGATGAGGTCAGCCCGCTTTGGATTGATTTGCGTTGCACATCTGAGAGCATCCACCGCTTTCTCCACGCTTCCCAATTGTTCCATCACCCTTGCATACCACGAAAGTAAATCCACATTTGCAGGAGAAAGCTGTAATGCAGCATCTGCCTCCATGATTGCCTCCTGATCCAGGTTGGCTCGAAGGTATGCTTCAGCTAGCGTTCGATGAATTTCTTCGTTTCGGGGGTATTGTGCTGCAATTTCCTGCAGGATAGCCAACGCAGTATCTATCATTCCCAATGCCAGGGCTGCCCGCCCCATATCTGCCTGTAATTTCCAATGAGGTTCTTTTTGACTCGATTCCGGCATTTCCGTCAACTGGCAGAATAATGCATAAGCAACAGCAATTTCGCCCTTTAATAACAGGGTCTTTCCAAGCAAATACCTTGCCCAGAAGTGATCTGGAATGGTAACCAGGGCTCTTTGTAATAACTGCTGGGCTCGCGCCAAATTGCCCGCATTCGACGTTTCAGATCTTTCTTCCACCTCAATCAGAAGTGCGGCAAAATCTATGCACCAGGTTGGTAATGCTTTTTCATAACTGATGGCAATCTCGTAGGAGCGAATCGCTTTATCGAGTTCACCATGTTCCTTGAACAGTCTCGCCTGCAAATATGCCAACCGGGGATCACCTGCCCACCGCTTTGATGCTGATTCCAGGATAATTTCTGCTTCCGCCGAATGCCCTAGGAGGAATAACGTATCCAATAAAATGACAGTGACTTCAAGTGAATTTGGATCCAGTTTTTGTGCCTGCTCCAGATAGGGCAAAGCTTCAGAATTCATGTTCCTTCTGAGGTATTCTTTTCCCAGAGAAAAATGCAATACCGCACTGGAGGGAGAGGCGGCAACACCTTTTTGCAAGGTCTCCAATCCAGCATCTGGATTTCCTGTTTTTTGGTATTGCTCCGCAAGCATCAACCAGGCTTGGGAGTTTTCAGGTTCCAGATTGACAGCCTCCTGAAAAAACCGGATTGCTTCATCATTGTGGTTTTGCTGTCCCAGAACGCTCCCGGCAATATAATACGCCTGTCCACTGGGGGAAGTGGAGATAATGTTGGTGGCAACTTCCAATGCTCGTTTGTCTCCACCGGCATTACAAGCAGCTTGGGCAAGCTTTAGAAGATCAAGTTCCGAAGGATTGGATGATTCGGAAACCAGGGCTTCCCATTCCTCCCATGCCTCCTGCCACATTCCCAGGTTTTCCAACAATAAGGCAATTTTCCTTGTCCAAAGCGGTGTATTTTCGTAGATTCGAATAATCCTGGCATACTCCAACCCCGCCAGGTATTGATGGTGCTGAATGCTCAAATCGACATAATATTTCATCAGTTCCAGATCATTTGGACACAACTTCATCCAGGCATTGATACAAATCCATGCTTCGTCATACATTTCCATCGTCAACAAAGCCTGGATCATTTCATATGGTTTCCAATCAGGGATGAATTGGTTGAACCGCGATGGCATTCCGTTTTTTTCGATGATCTCAACCCACCGCCCAACTGCTTCCCTGGCAATCCCCGTTCCAGCTTTCTTTTCTCCCGATTTCCAAATCCGTAAAGCATGTTGAATCTGTCCAAATATAGACCACCGTTGTACGTCTGCCATTTTATCTGAAGCCAGTTCAGAATTTTCGGGGTTTGCCATTCCATATTCCCCATACACACTTGCAGAATGATCGGGCAGGTACAATTCCATTTTCCGGAAATGATCTGCATTTTCCATCTGACTAAAAGCTTCAATGGATACGGTTTGCACAGCCAATCCAGCCAGCCAATACCGGATGGTTTCTTGGGAAGCCTCCAACATTGTTTTTGCCTGGGTTGGGATCTCTGCAAACTGGCAAAGAGTGGCAAGCTGCTGGTATCCAAGTGCCCTGCCGGATAATTCCACCCAATCAGATGCCTCCACGTCAATTCTTTGGCGCAGCCGGTTCCAATATCCCCCACCATTTTCCAAAAGTTTTCTTGCCATCAATTTCGCTAGCGTTGGTCGCCCGCTCATGGAAATTGCCTTAACCCATTCCACCTGGATGGATCCGGAAAATTCAGCAACCATGGAATGGAGGCACATGATCTGATCCTCCATTGACAGAGGATGACAGAAGAGAATGTGATTGATGAAATAAATGGATTTCTGAGGATTTCGTTTATTAAAGAGACCGCGTAAAAACGAATCATCCTGTTGTTGGAAATCGTAGGCGCATGCAATGGCTGTTTTCCATCCAAATCCACCATTCCTTCCGTCCATAGAGGAAACATCAAGAAGCATTTCCTCTCTGCCCATCTTTGACCGAATGCGATCAAGTAGAGCGATCGCCACCCAACCAGCTTCACTCAATGTTTGTGGCGCGCCTCCTTGTTTTCGAATACCCTCATAGACTGCACTGGCTTTTTTTTGATTACTTTCATTTTCCAAAAATTCATTTTGTAGTTGAATATCCCCACAATTATCGGGCATATTCAATGAAATCAATGCCAGATTTCCCGGTGTCCACATGGACATATTTGATCCAAGCCAAATTTCTGCACATGCAAGAAACGCTGGATCCTTACACTGATTCCAAACAAGCGGATCTTCTCTCAGTGAAGGCAGAATAATGGTCAACTGATCGGTGGGAAATAGCGACAGTATCTTTTTCAATGAATTATCCGTATGCATTGGGTTCCCTCCCGGGAGTGAAGATGGAAAAATTTACGCACAAATGGAACGAGTGGCAATCCAGTATGCCAGGACCATCATTAGCAGACCAAGAATGACCAGAAAAGCACCGATACCGGACGCGGTTCCTGTCATATGGTTCAGAGAGTCAATGAGTGCAGATGCATTCCCGACCAGCCCGGACACATCCTCCGCCAATCCTTTTTGGGCTAATTTGGCAGTTTGGGCAGCAAGCGATCGCACCTCACCCATCGGTCCCCTTTTTATTAAAAAAATGACCCCGATTAAGAAAGTGCCAATCCCCATCACCATAAAAGTGATTGCGGCAATCATCACAAATTGTTCAGTCGTGAGATTCATTTCAAAGCCTCCTGAAATATTTTCCTCAGAAGGCTTTGATGCAAGTTTGGTGCCAGAAAAACGGACTTACTGGGGCGGGTTTAGAATTTCCCGAGGTAAATGAGCAGGCTCAATAACATCCCCATCACATAACAAAACCGCGTGTTCAATCGCATGGTTAAGCTGCCGGATATTCCCTGGCCACAAATAATCCATCAATGAATGCAATGCACCCGACGAAACATCTTGCACGTTCACACCCATCCCCGCGTTGTGCTGGCGAATAAAAAAGCCCACAAATTCAGGAATATCACTTTTCCTCTCCCGCAAGGGCGGAATATGCAAATCCAAAACTTTTAATCGATAGTATAAATCTTCGCGGAATTGATTTTCCTTGATCAATATTTTTAAGTCGCGATTGGAGGCAGCCAAAATTTGCACATCCACTTTCAGGAGATTCGTCCCACCTACTCGCCGAAAGGCTCTTTCCTCCACTGCCCGTAACAGTTTTGCCTGGATGTCTGGTGACATGGATGAAATTTCATCAAGAAACAGAATTCCCCCATCAGCCACTTCCATCAGTCCATGCTTGCGTTTTTCTGCGCCAGAAAAAGCTCCCGATTCATACCCAAATAACTCCGACTCCAGCAGCGTGGGTTGAATGGCGGCACAGTTGATTGCAATAAACGGCTTATTCGCGCGGGGACTGTTCCTGTGAATGTATTGCGCCAATACATCCTTCCCCGTCCCGGTTTCACCGGTAATGAGAACGGATACCCCCGCACTTGCAGCTCGATCAGCCAGGGTTACAACGTTCCGCATCTCCGTGCTTTTGCCAACAATGAATTTCACTTGCTGGTATTGGGTACGCCGAAGATGCTCAAGTTCCTGGCGCATCGCTATTACTTCCGTCGCTCTTTTTAGTGATTGCTCAAGCTGATTGAATTGAATGGGTTTGGATAGAAAATCATGAGCCCCATTCTTCATTGCATCAACAGCCATCTGGATATCACCGTAGGCTGTGATGAGAATGATGGGGGGTCTAAGTGGAAGATGAGCCGTTTCATAGAGTAAATTCGGTCCATATCCATCAGGTAACTGGACATCCAAAAGGACCACATCGCCGTCCCCGCGCGAAAGGAAATGCCGTGCTTCAGCCAGAGTGGATGCCCCTACAACCTCGTACCCCTTTTTGATTAAAAATTCACCGATGAATTGGCGTGCATTTTCTTCATCGTCCACAATTAATACAGTGATCGCCATGTTATTCTCCTTCAAACACCGGGAGAAACACGCGAAATACAGTTCCACCCGGAAACGAATTCACTGTAATTGTACCCTGATGCGCCGTAACGATCCTTTTTGTTAAGGCTAAGCCCAACCCGGTACCCTGCGGCTTGGTTGTAAGAAATGGTTCAAATAATCGCTCCCGGACATCGTCCGGAATCCCCGGTCCATTGTCAGACACAGCCACTTCAACTTGCGGACGATTCATAATCGCATCGCTGGTGGATATTCGAATTGCCAATGTCCCACCATCTTTTTCCATTGCTTCCACAGCATTACTGATGAGATTGATAAACACCTGTTCCAGGAGTTGGGGATCACCGGTAACACGTGGGATTTCTGGTTCCATTTGGAAAAAAGATTGTACCTTGACCCTCGCCATTTTAGGACGCCATCGGTCAAGTATTCGTTGAAGAAGAATGCGGAGATCGACTGCCTCCAAATTCGGGGTAAACGGTCTTGAAAATGCCAAGACTCGCTCAAATAAATTCGTTAGTCGAGTGCAATCATTTTGCATTCTTGCAACGACATCGCGATTGGGATCATCATCACCCAGTTGACTGTCCAACAATTGTAAACCAGCCGATAAATTGTTGATGGGATTTCTTACCTCGTGGGCAAAAATGGCAGTAAATTCTCCCAAAAGCGCCCGGTTTTCCAGTTGTTGGGCGCGAGCCCGGCTTTGAATCTGTTCGCTCAGGTCTTTTATAAATATCAGAATGGCAAGTAATTCCTCTTCAATCTGATTGGGGATCACTTGAATTTGAGCCGGGAAGGTTTCCCCATTGCGCCGATGCAATCCCGATGCTCTCAGATTCAATGATGGTACTCCATGGCTTGCATTCTCCAAGGACGCCATCAATCTCTCGGCGCCGATCATTACATTTTCCACATATTGACCCAGCACCTCTTCTTTGGTATATCCAAGCAGAACTTCTGCCGATGGATTGATCTCAATGACTCTGAATTCATGATCGAGGATTAATACTCCCTCCTGCGCAGAGTCAATAATACTTTTCTGAATAGCCAGGTGGCGGTTTGATTCCAGTATCTGGTTGTTTAAATTCTGATTTAGGATTCTGTGCTGTAAAACCTCACTGATAATTCTCCCCGCAATTTCCAACAATTGATGGGTGACCTCCATGTCACTGGGTTGCTCATCATTGCAGCCGACGACAAGCAACCCTGATAATGCTGGCAGATATCCCAATGGCGTAGAAGCCAGATATGCTGCGTTTGTAATTCGGGCTTGCCGGTGTAATTCTGACATCACGCGTTTACCCGGAACCCAGGAGGTTGTCTTTCCCAACTGGATGAAATCGGCAGAACTTAATTGCTCCGGCAACACCGCGGCAGCATTTGATGAAATAATTCGATTCAGTACCAATGCCTGACTGTCAGCCTGGTAAATACAGGCAAAATCAACATTCAGTAAATGAATGACTACCTGAATTCCTTCATCCAATATCTGTTCAAATTCTTGTAATTCGTTCAGATGAAGCAATTGAAGAATTTGTTGGAAAGATTGTGTTTGCCTTTGTTTTAACCGGGTGGGATGGGTATTGACCGGAGAAATCATGATTACCAATTGCTTGCCGCGTGTATCCAGGTCGCTGGAATATGCAATGACAGAAAGCGGCAGACGATTTCTCCGTAGTATTTGTCCTTCCCATTCCATCATTTCACCAGCCAGTTCCATCCCCCCAACAAACAGGTCATGAATTCTCATGCCCTTGATATCAGTCAATGAATATGCAGTTAGTTTCAGGAATGAACTATTGGCGTAAGCAAATTTTTGATCATTTAGATCAAACACAAGAAGTGGTTCAGTAAATAAATCAAAAACTCCCAGGTTGATTCCGGGATCATCAAGAATTCGTCCGAATGAGAAAAAAGGATTGGTTTTTCGTTGTGTCATTTCAATGGGTATACCCCGGTTCTGGATGACGTAAATGAGCGGGAAGAATCCCCTCCATGGCTCGATATTTCGCTACTGTCCTTCTGGCTACCCGATACCCCTCCCTGGATAACATCTCCACAAGTTCAGAATCACTCAACGGCCGCGCTTCTCTCGCGATAATTTCCCTCAAAACCGTTCGCACATTTAGACTCCGATCAAAGAACATGGAAAGGGGAACAATCCTGCCATTTGGAAGTTGAACTGTTTTGTTCGTCACTGCCCTGGATACCGTCGATTCATGAACTTCCAAGTCTTGAGACATCTGCGCCCTGGTAAATGGAATCAGGCTTTTCTCTCCATATTGGATAAATGATCTTTGGATCATCACCAATTTTTGCATCATGCGGCGGATGGTATGGTTCCTTTGTTGCAGGCACTTCACAAACAACCCGGCTCGATCCAGGTCGCTCCGTAATCCCTCCTGGGTTTCCCCTTCCGTTTGCTTGATCGCCTGCCTGTACAAGGGGTTGACTCGTAAATATCCGCCAATCGGCATGATGATTTCCACAACCACCGCTTTCTCTGGATCATTGTTGAGATACGAAATAATAATATCAGGACGATGATACACTTCGCCCCGGTTGGGATTAACTTGTTGGGAATCTCCCCAGTGCGTCCGGGCAGGAAATGGATTGAGATTATCACTGATAAAGCGCATGGCTTCAGCAATTTTTGCCACCGTAACACCCATCTGCCGCGCCAGATCCGAATAATGTTGCCGACTCATGGATGTAATCCCTGCCTCAACAATTTTTCTTGCCAGCACCGGCACCATTCCAGTCTCGGAAAGGACATCAAGCTGGATCAGCAATGCATCCTGCGTGGAGCAGGACCCAACACCAATTGGATCCGCACGGCGGATAACATTATGGACAGCGTTAACCCGATCCAATGGAACATGAAAATAGCGCATAACCTCCAACGGGGTAATGGTAAGCAATCCATCATCATCAAAATGCGAGCAAATGAAGGCTGCCAACTTGTGATCTTCCGACTCAAGTTCGGGTATCACCTGACGCAACACGTACTCTGCCAGATTTTCCACCTGGGATGAAAATTGATCTTCAGGATAATCATCTTGATACGTATCTCCCGTTGCATAAAATTCATCCCGCGGTGATATATACACAATGGGTTCAAGGCTTTGATCGTTTTGAGGAGTGCTGCATACAGGACAATTCCCCCCTTTTGGTAATACACGGTGACACATGGGACACCGGCGCTCATCCACCAACTCCAACGCTGGATTGGCTGATAACTCAGCATCTATTTGTTGACGCAATTCATCCACCGTCAGGCTCAACAAAGTCATTGTTTGCGCCAGATGGGCAGTCGTTAAAGGACGAAGGGTGTGGGTCTGGTATTGGAACATGGTTTATCCCTGCAATTATTAGTATACGTATTATTGGGAAAGGATGCAAGTTTTATGCCAGCGGTTTTAAGAAATCGTGTTTATCTAATGTATAATCTATAAGGAAAATCATGTAGATTTTATGAATCATCAGGTGCATAAGTGATTACTACAAAGAATAAGGAATTCCAACATTGCGCCAAAAACTAATCACACTCCTCTCATTGGGTGGATTGATTGCAGTTATCCTTGCAAGTTACCGGATTGGACAAAGTCTCGTTTCCATCACATCACCAACCTGCCAACCGCCAACCGAATTCAACGCAGAGAGAGCCCTTGATGATTTAGAGTATCAGGTATCCCTCGGACCAAGAACTCCTGGAAGCGATGCTCATCGTAAAGCAATCGAGTGGATGACATCTGAATTAAGTGGGTATGGATGGAATGTCGATATCCAGGAATCCGAATATCAATCCTATACAGTAAAGAATGTCATTGCTCGAATGGGCGATGGTGCTGATTGGATATTAATAGGAGCTCACTATGACTCCAGATTCCGGGCAGATAGCGATCCCATCCCCGATAATCAAAGCCTCCCCGTACCGGGAGCGAATGATGGGGCTTCGGGTGTGGCTGTTTTAATGGAGTTGGCAAGAACTCTCCAGCCGCGACCCGAACAAACCATCTGGTTGGTCTTTTTCGATTTTGAAGACCAGGGCAGAATTGATTCCATGAATTGGATCATTGGTTCCACTTCCTTTGCCGAATCCCTTTCGGGAAGACCAAATGCGGTCGTTATACTGGATATGATTGGGGATGCATCCCTCAATATTTATCAGGAGATAAATTCAGACCCAGACCTCACGGCATCCATATGGGCAAAAGCCAATGAGTTGGGGTATGGTGATCACTTCATCTCAGAACCCAGGTACCGGATATTGGATGACCACATCCCCTTTCTTAATAACAATATTCCTGCAGTCGATATCATCGATTTCGATTATCTCTATTGGCATACAATCAACGATACACCAGACAAAACATCAGCAGAAAGCCTTAAGATTGTAGGCAGGACAATTTGGCACTGGATTATGGATGAGTAGCATTTGGCAAAAATCAAAACATGACGTAAACTAATAAGCATGAGTGAGATTGAATTCCTCCATCAAATTCGTCCCATATGGTTGAACCGCATCACCCTCAATCTTGCCAAGGCAAGCGGTATTCGACAAAATGTACGGGACCAAATGGAGGATTTTTTTGATCGCCTTGAACAATTTCTAGAAACAGGTGATACCAGTTGGTTGGACCCAATCCTGAAATCCTGGTCTGAGGCTCAAACACAATCAGACCTTGAAAGTGGTCAGAGTGACCTCATCCCATTTGTTGAATCCATCATGTTAACCACACATGATATCTGCCGGGAAATCCTGGATCCCACAACCGCAAACGACCTCATGGGAGCATTGTTACCCGCTTTTGGTTATGCATTTCAAACCATTTCGCGGTTTGAAACTCTGGCGAAAATTGACTATATATCAAACCAATTAGACGAAGTGCGCCAAACTCTGGAAAAGTTGGATCGGAGTAAATCTGATTTTATTGCTGTTGCTGCCCATGAATTAAAGACACCATTGACCCTGATCGAAGGATATTCATCCATGTTGAGGGACGCCCTCTCAAATAAACAATTTACGCAGGAAGAGAGCGATCTGTTGGATGGAATCAGTATGGGTTCAAAAAGACTGCGGTCAATCATCGACGATATGATTGATGTATCCATGATTGACAACAATCTCCTGCAGCTTTCCTTCCAACCCATCTGGGTCAATCGCCTGTTTGCAGTGCTTGAAACAGAATTTCAACCCATCATTCAAACCCGGCAATTAACGCTGACCCTGCAGCCTTTTCCAGGCAGCAATGAAATGACATTTGGTGATCCCGAACGATTACTGCAGGTTTTTCGGAACGTCCTTTCCAACGCAATCAAATTTACACCCGATGGCGGGCGAATTATGGTAAATGGTCGGAAATTGCCTGGTTTTCTTGAGGTCATCATTTCAGATTCCGGGATTGGGATTGCACCAGAAGATCAAATGATCATCTTTGATAAATTTGGGCGGATTGGCAATTCCGCCCTGCATTCCAGCAGTAAAACAAAATTCAAAGGAGGGGGACCCGGTTTGGGTTTACACATTGCCCGTGGAATTGTACAATCTCATGGCGGCGAAATTTGGGTGGAATCACCCGGTTACGATGAAGTTACATGTCCCGGTTCCACATTCCACATCCTGATCCCTGTTCACACTCACCCCCCCGACGATAAAACCGCGAAATTATTTACAGCTTTACAAAATCCCACCTGATATTTTCACAACGGAGCGATATGAACCAGTCCACATCCTTTATCCACCCTGCAGATCGAATTGCGTCTTTCAAGCCTTATTTCTTTGCCGCACTTGGGCAAAAAATTAACACACTCAAGTTAAAAGGCATGGATGTCATTCGCATCGACATGGGCTCTCCCGATCTACCTCCTGCAAGCTTTATCATCGAAACCCTGCAAAAATCTGCCCAGCGTGCAGATGCGCACGGGTACACTGCAAATGGTGGAACCCCTGCTTTCCGGCAAGCAATTGCTGCATACTATAAAACCCGATTTGACGTAGACCTGGATGTTAAGTCAGAAGTCCTGGCATTAATTGGGTCCAAGGAAGGACTTTTCAATTTAAGTGAAGTTCTCATCAATCCGGGAGATGTTTCCCTGGTACCGGATCCGGGTTATCCTGTCTACTCTGCCAGTGGAATCATTGCTGGCGGCGAGATCTATTACATGCCGCTCTTGCAAGAAAATGGTTTTCTTCCGGATTTGAATTCCATTCCGCAGGAAATTGCAGACCGGGCAAAAATTCTTTGGATTAATTACCCCAACAACCCCACCGGGGCAGTTGCTTCCCTCGAATTCCTTTCCCGGGCGGTCGATTTTGGTCGTAAACACCAAATTGTCATTGCCCACGATGCCCCTTATACCGACGTATGCTTCGATGGGTATATTGCGCCTTCCATTCTTCAGGTTCCAGGCGCCAAGGATGTTGCAATTGAATTCAACTCATTATCCAAAACTTACAACATGGCTGGGTGGCGGCTTGGAATGGCAGTTGGAAATTTCCAGGTGATCAGCTATTTAAATACCTATAAAAGCCAGATGGATTCCTCCCACTTCCTGCCTGTCCTGGAAGCAGGCGTTGCTGCATTGAATGGAGATCAGACCTGGTTGGTGGAAAGAAACTTGATCTACAAGCAGCGGCGAGATATCGTTGTCCAAGCTTTGAAGTCCGCAGGTTTTGTTGTTGAACCTCCCCCCGCAGCCATTTATGTTTGGGCAGGCTTACCCGCTGGAATATCTGATAGCATTAAATTCTGCGATCAGTTATTGGAGGATACTGGAGTATCCATGACCCCGGGAATTGTTTATGGAGAACACGGCGAAGGATTTATCCGTATTTCCCTGGGAACTGCAACCCACCGCATCCAGGAAGCAATGGATCGCCTGGTTCATTGGAATTTTCACGAGTAAGGTTTGAATGGCAAAGAAAGAACCCAAATCAACTCAACCAGAAAAAGAACGTGCCTTTTTGGTCGGTGTGTTTTTACGCTCCGAACCCCAATTACTGGGATTGGATGATTCGTTGGCTGAGTTGCGATTACTTGCCGACACCGCCGGTTTGAATGTTGTGGGTGAATCGACCCAGAATCTTGATCAGCCCCACCCGGACACGTACATCGGTTCCGGGAAAGTGGAGGAGATCAAAGCCCTGGCGGAAGAAACGCTTACAGATGTCGTAATTTTTGACACCGAGCTTTCCCCAAGACACCAGCGCGAACTGGAGGAAAAATTCCAGAATCGAATTCGCGTCCTGGATCGAACAGCCCTCATTCTGGATATATTTGCCCAACACGCATCCACCCGGGAAGGTATCCTACAGGTGGAATTAGCACAATACGAATACCGCCTCCCCCGCCTGACGCGTGCATGGACACATCTCGCCCGACAGGCTGGTGGTGCTTCCGGTCGAAGCGGCAGCGCAGGCGGGGTTGGCTTGCGTGGACCCGGCGAGACCCAGCTTGAAGTGGACCGACGGGAAATACGCACTCGAATTTCCAGTTTAAAAGCAGAATTGGAAAAGGTTCGGGCACATCGAAGCAGGTATCGCTCCCAGCGTAAACGATCGCAGATTCCCATCGTTGCACTTGTTGGCTATACGAATGCTGGAAAATCGACCCTGCTGAATTACCTTTCCCATTCCAATGTATACGTCGCCAATCAACTATTTGCCACCCTGGACCCAACCACTCGTCGCGTGCAGCTCCCGGATAATCACTGGGTTCTCTTTACGGATACAGTGGGATTTATCCAAAAACTTCCCACACAATTGATTGCAGCCTTCCGGGCAACATTGGAAGAAATCACTGAAGCTGATCTATTGCTGCATATGGTGGATATCACCCACCCGAACGCCCTTGCCCAATGGAAAGCGGTTCAAAACACGCTGGTGGATATTAACGCAGATCACATCCCAGTGATTACAGCAATGAACAAAATTGATCTTTTGCCCAACCCGGAAATTGCTCAGGAGATCGTTGCAAACACACCGCTTTCCGTTGCCATTTCAGCCAAAAAGGGAACAGGAATAGCAGACATGCTCACCATGATTGAGAAGCAACTTTACGAAACTCAAATTCCCATCCAAATCCGTCTCCCTTACCAGGAAGGTCAATTGATCTCACTGATTCACGAACAGGGTCATGTATCATCAATTCACCATGAACGAAATAGTGTTACCATTCATGGGTCTGTCCCGGGGCGCCTGTATACCCAGTTTCAACCTTACCTCGTGAACACAGATACACTCATCGAGGAGGAATAGGCATGCTCGCGTGGTTTTCCCGTGTTTTGGATCAATTATCGGAGTTTCTTGCCGGTCGTAAAGGTTTACTGCCGTTGATTGGGATCATTCTGGTGCTGACCAACCTGGTTTTAAAATTTACAATAACTGGTTGGCTTGTGGATAGCGACCTTTTCCTTCACCTGGGCATTGTGATTGCACTGCTTGGTTTTTTGCTGGGGTGGGCATTGTAAATAAAACAGGCTGTTGGGTTCAACAGCCTGTTCGATGGCTTATTTGATTGCCGGGAATTACTTGGTTTTCTTTTCTTTTTCCAGGTTAATGACTTCACGCCCTTGGTAATGTCCACAATTTGGACACACCGTATGCGAAGGGCGCATTTCGCCACAGTGACTGCATTGCACAATGCTTACAGTCTGCAGGTTATCCTGGGCGCGCCGGCGATCGCGGCGACCCTTTGAATGTTTTCGTTTTGGTTGAGGAACCATTCCTAAATACTCCTGTTAATCTTTCTAATCCTTTTATTCAAACCGATCTATTATACTAACCCTTAATGTTTTATGTCAAGGAATACGCGCATATTCCTGCCCATCCGCCTTAATTCAGCGCATTCCCCTACTCATTCGTGTTCAATAAGAGTATAATCCACCTACTTCGCCAGCTTCTGCTGGCATTTGTCTGAATTGGAGATTTAGTCCATATGAAGCGACGTACCCTCAATCTTATTCTCATCCTCATCATTCTTGCAGTTGCCATCTGGATTGATCTGCCCAACAATCCGGGTATAAAGATTGGCAAGATCGATAAGGAAATCCGCACAGTGCTTGGCCTGGATCTGCGCGGTGGCATGCAGGTCATTTTACAGGTTGATCCGAACTTCACCCAGCCATTTACACCAGAGGATCTTGAAACTGCCAAATCCATCCTGGAACGACGTTCCAATGGGCTTGGAGTGGCAGAAGTAAATTTCCAAATTTCTGGGGATCGGTACATTGTTGGTGAGCTTCCAGGTGCCTCCAAGGCTGAAGATGTGATTAACGTCATCAAGCAGACTGGTCAGCTGGAATTTGTTGACACTGGCGATACAGAGCTTGAAGCTGGAACAACCATCACGACGGACCTTGGAACAGACACCACCACCCCCGCTGAAGGTGAAACCCCTGCTGTTGGGCAACTGCCAGGAACAGAAACAACTGTCTATCACACAATCATGACGGGTGATCAACTGCAGGATGTGGCGGTTGTTACCAACAGTCTTGGTGAATACGAAGTGAATTTTGTCCTCAAGGATGATGGGGCAAAAATATTTGCGGATCACACAACCAATAACACGAATAAATTTTTAACAATTGTTCTGGACAAACAGGTGATTTCATCACCCATTATCCGAACACCCATCACTGAAGGTCAGGGTTCCATTTCCGGCGGTTTTACTCGTGAAACTGCCAACGCACTGGCAGTCCAATTGCGATACGGTTCCCTTCCAATTCCTCTGGTTGTTGAGCAAATTCGCGTGGTTGGACCAACCCTTGGGCAGGATTCTTTGGATAAAAGCCTGATTGCCTACCTGATTGGTTTCATCATTGTTGCATTATTCATGATGATTTACTACCGGCTTCCGGGCGTGGCGGCTGTCATCTCCATCGCAACCTATGGGATCATCACCTTCGCGATTTTCCGATTAATCCCCGTCACATTGACCCTGCCAGGTATTGCCGGGTTAATGCTTTCCACGGGAAGCGCGTTGGATGCCAATATTCTGATCTTTGAACGGATGAAGGAGGAATTGCGGAATGGGCGCACATTAATGCAGGCAATGGAACTGGGTTGGAAACGCGCCTGGCCATCCATCCGTGATTCAAACATCGCTACTCTCATCACAAGCCTGATCCTCTTCTGGTTTGGTTCCACATTTGGCGCCAGCATTGTTCAGGGTTTTGCCCTGACCCTCTTCCTCGGCGTACTTGTCAGCTTGTTTACAGCCATTATCGGAACCCGTACCTTCCTTGGTCTCATCATCAGCACGGTCAAAGAACCCGAAAAACGGCTGGGCTGGTTCGGTCTTTAGGAGCTAAAAAACCATGCTAAATATCCTTGGTAAACGATACTTATACTTTCTCCTCTCCCTGCTGGTGATTGTTCCCGGCATGGTGGTAATGGCGATTTATGGTTTACCCCTTGCGGTGGATTTCAAGGGAGGAAGCCTCCTTGAGGTGCAATTCTCAACAGAAACCATCCCAACGGTTGAACAGGTGGTTGAAATATACAACCAGTACGGCTTTGAAGAGGTATCCGTCCAGACCGCTGAAGGAACGACCGGCATCCGGAACATCCTTGTGATACGATCTCCAGACCTGGCGACCACAATTGATGGCAAGGAAGTAAACGCAGATGCCATGAAAAACATCCTGGTTGCCGACCTGCGGGAAGTCGCGAATGATCCAAATGCAGAAGTCAACACCTTTTCCAACGTGGGTCCATCCATTGCTCAACAGGTTACGCAACGCGCCGGATTAGCTGTTGCTCTCGCTGCACTTGCTGTAGTTATTTACATTTACTTTGTCTTTCGCGGCATCCCACATTCACTACGTTATGGAATTTGCGCCGTTCTGGCCATGCTGCACGATATCCTTGTTGTCCTCAGCCTCACTGCAATTGGCGGCAGGCTGTTTGGTTGGCAGGTTGATTCCCTGTTCCTGACAGCGCTGCTCACGGTGATTGGTTTCTCCACCCAGGACAAAATTGTTGTCTTTGACCGCATCCGTGAAAACACCAGTTTCCTTCGCAAGCTTCCTTTCGAAAAACTGGTAAATCATTCCATTGTCCAGACGCTCCAGCGCTCCATCAATACACAATTAATGACCGTTGAATTCATGCTGCTGGCGCTCGCCCTCTTTGGCGGTGTGACATTACGGGAATTTGCGGTCATCCTCCTGGTGGGTCTTTTCAGTGGTACCTACTCTTCCATTTTCATTGCCGCCCCATTACTTGTTGTCTGGGAAAACCAGGAATGGAAGACATGGTTTAGGCGGACTGCGACTGCATAATTGATCTAACAAAACGTTTCTGTGAGAGCCGGATGAATTTATTCCGGCTCTCTTTGTTATTAAAATACTGGAAACCTACGGATATCAATGGTTTTTGTGACACCTGTCAGAGGTTATTTCCCTCCAATTTGGTACAATAAAACTATTGTCAATCAAAAATCCATTCTTCCAATTTGATTTCCAATACGGAGTGTCCAATGCGTAAAGAAGTGGTTATGATTACCGGTGCAAATGGTGAAATCGGTCACGGGCTGATAAACTACCTGGGCGAGAATGGAAATGCAAACATTCTTGCCCTTGATGTTGCCCCCCTGGATGAATCCCTGCGTCCGTACTGCATTCAATCCATACAGGGTGATATTCTTGACAGTGTCCTACTGGGTCGGTTGGTTGCCGAATACGAAATTCGGTCAATTTTCCATCTGGCGTCCATTTTATCCACCAAGGCAGAATATAACCCCGAAACCGCTCACCGTGTGAACGTGGAAGGGACGCTGAACCTTCTTCGTCTGGCAGTGGAACAGGCAGCCTGGCAGGGTCGCCCTGTGAAATTCATTTACCCTTCATCCATTGCAGTTTATGGCATCCCAACCATTGACCAGAAGCGGAAGGCTGGGAAGGTAAAAGAAAACGACTGGCTCCAGCCCATCACAATGTATGGAATTAACAAATTATACTGTGAACATTTGGGAAGGTATTACACCTACCATTATCGCCAGCTTGCAGCGGATGCACCCAAAAATTCTGTGGATTTTCGCTGCCTCCGTTTTCCCGGTTTGATCAGTGCCATTACCATCCCAACGGGCGGAACCAGCGATTACGGTCCCGAAATGCTGCATCAGGCTGCCCAAAATAAACCTTATGATTGTTTTGTCCGTCAGGACAGCCAGCTTCCGTTTATGGTCATGTCTGATGCGATCAAATCACTTCTTATGTTGGAAGCTGCCCCTGCTGATCGGTTAACCCAGAGAGTGTACAACGTAACCAGCTTCAGCCCCACTGCCCGGGAAATCTACGATGTCATCCTGTCTGCATTTCCCAACGCCAAAATTGGCTTTGCCCCACACGCAAGCCGCCAGGGTATCGTCGATAGCTGGCCAGGCGATATTGATGATTCTGCTGCCAGGCGGGATTGGGGATGGTTGCCAGAATACGATCTGGAACGATCCTTCCAGGAAATACTAATTCCGGCAGTTCGCCAACGATATCAATAAAAAACAACCCATGACACCAACACACAGGTGAGAGATGCCAAAATCATATCCAGTGGGTGAAGACGAAAAGGTCGTTCGAATCATGGTTTATACCATCGATGCTCTTTATTGGGGTGACCTGGTCGTAAAAAGCCAGGTAAGAGTTAGCACGTGGATGCGCACCAATACTGCCCCCGACTTTTTTCGCTTATTTGATGCCCGGTTGATTTATCCAGGTACAGGGAGCCAGCCCCAACCCCTGGGATTTGAGGAGCTGTACGTTCCAACCAACCAGGTTTTGGCTTATCACCTTATGCCCCCACTAAAAGAACCTTTGGACTACGACCCCTCGGAACCCAATCGACGCATGGAGCCTGTCAGCATTATTGCAGGTACCTATCGAATCAATGGAAATATGCGATTGTCCACCCAGTCCAGCCTGGGCAAGTACATCGACATTACCAAGGAAGAATTTACACCCATCTATGATGCTGACATTATTAACCTGATTACGCCTTCCCTTGGGACGGTTCATGCCTATTTCCTCCTGGTCAGGCAACACGGCGTCTCATTTGGTATAACATCAAAAGGTTAGCATGCCAGATAAGGATAGAAATATGCTTTCAAAGCCATCGGTCTTTGTGACCCGCCAGATTGATCCTGTCGCATTGGATAAACTGGCGAAACTTGCGAACGTGGAAGTGTGGAACTCCGACTCACCACCCCCGCGGGAAATATTGATGGAAAAATTGCGAACGGTCAATGGCATAATTACCCTTCTTACCGACTCGATCGATGAGGAGATCATTAGTTCTGCCAGTCATGATTTACGTGTCATCAGCCAGATGGCAGTTGGGTACGACAACATCAATATTCAGATGGCTACGCGCAGAAAGATTCCAGTCGGCAACACACCCGGCGTATTGACAGAAACAACAGCCGATTTTACCTGGGCATTATTGATGGCAATTGCCCGGCGTGTTCCAGAGGGGGATCGTGAAGTTCATCAAGGAATCTGGCGCCCATGGGGTCCCAATGTCTTAACCGGGCAGGATGTCTTTGGCTCATCTCTGGGGATTGTTGGATTTGGCAGAATTGGTCAGGCTGTTGCCCGGCGTGCAATTGGATTCCAAATGAAAGTTCGCTATTTTGATGTGCAAAGATACCCGGAATTGGAAACCGAGCTAAACGTTCAATACGCTTCACTCAGCACTCTGCTCAGCCAATCCGACTTTATTACCTTGCACATTAATCTCAACCCATCCAGTCATCACTTGATAGGCAGGGAAGAGCTTGGGATTATGAAACCAACTGCATACTTAATCAACACTGCCCGGGGAGGTATTGTCGACTCGGGGGCATTGTATGATGCGCTCAAATTCAGGCAAATCGCCGGTGCTGCAATTGATGTTTTTGAAACGGAACCAATTCCTGCCCACCATCCCATACTGGAACTGGACAACTTGATCATTACCCCGCATATTGCCAGTGCCAGCAAGCAAACCCGCGCCAGGATGGCAATGATTGCAGTAAATAATGTGATTGCCGGAATTAACGGTGAACAACTCCCTCACTGTGTTAATCCGGAAGTCTATCAATCATAAGCAAACAAAAAACACAAATCATTGACATTGGTCCCGGTTGGTCCCAACCGGATCAAACTGTTTAATTGGTCAAAATATTCGTAGGAGTTATTGATTGCCAGATAATCTGATGATATCATGCCATTCTGCTTTCCTCTGGCATACGTATCACCGGTGACAATGGCTCCCGCTGCATTGGTTGGTCCATCTTCTCCATCTGTGGCAAGTGTAATCAGTGCAACATCCACCAAACCCGCCATTGGTTCAACGGCTGCCAGAGCAAGTTCCTGGTTGCGCCCCCCTTTCCCATTTCCGCGGATGGTGACGGTTGTTTCGCCCCCACCCACCCACATGACGGGTCGCTTCAACCTCCCCTGGTTTATGTAATCAGAAAACTTGCGTGACAGGGTAAGCCCAACTTCGCTGGCTTCCCCCTCCATTTGATCACTGATCATGGTTGTTGCAAATCCCTCGCGAGCAGCCTGCTCCATGGCAGCATCCAATGAGATTCGATTACTGGCAATAACCAGGTTTTGCGGCTGTTGAAATTCTCTTTTAAACAATTCCTGCAAAGGCAAGTTAGCTTTCTGTAATTCCAGATATAACCGGATGCGCTCGGGGCATCGATCCCAGAGCGAATATTTTCGAAGAATTTCAACAGCTGACCTCCAGCTTGGTGGTGTCGAAGAAGTTGGACCCGAGGCAATCATATCCACTCGATCTCCAATAACATCCGACAAAATCAGGGAGACCGTTTGAGCAGGTTGAATCATCTGTGCAAGACCACCTCCCTTCAGGATGTCCAATACCGAACGAATGGCATTGATTTCAATGATGGAGGCTCCACATTCCAAGAGCATCCGGGTCAGTTTTCGGATATCATCCAATTCGATTCCTGGAACAGGCGCTGTCATTAACGCCGATCCGCCGCCGGATACCAAGCACAGGAGAATATCCCGATTGGATACCTGCCGCAAAAAATGGATCAATCCCCTGCCAGCCAGGATGCTCTGTTCATCCGGGATGGGATGGCTTCCAAGATGGATTTGATATTTTTCGGGAAGGCATTTCTGATCTTGATCCATATGTTTGGCAATTAAATATCCAGATTCAATCCTCTCACCCAATAAATCATTGATTCCTCTTGCCATGGGTAGGACAGCCTTGCCAATTCCAGCCAGGTATATATGATTGTATTCATCAAAGCAATAATTGCACTCCCCCACTTGAAAGCCACTGTTTGAGACCAGCAACTCCCGGTGGACAGCCCGCCAGGGATCTGCCGCATTCAAGGCAGCCTGAAGTATACGCATGGTTTTTTCGGGTTTTGATAACTGGGAAAAAATCTGTGGGCTAAATTGCATGATTCGCCCCTTCTCGTAGATTTTTAATTTTTGTATCTATTACAATTATATGGGATGATCCATTGGCCTGTACCCGATAGTTTTTCCAAAAAACCACCCGCTCCCGGGGAAAACGGTTCATTCTGGCAGGACCGCCTCGATAGGCGACATGCGGGCGTGGATCTCTATGCGCCTGTTGGCTCCTCTGTGCTCCTTCCAGAGGATGGTTTAATTTTGGAAGTCTCCCCTTTCACTTCGCCCAGTGTCAAACCATATTGGAATTTAACCTATGCCGTAACGGTCAAATTAGGATCAGGGTTGGTGCTTCGCCTTGCCGAATTGGAAACCGTAATTGTCACCCCGGGAACGTCCTTGCAGGCTGGAAGTCCCATCGGGTTTATTGGGTCTGTTCTGAATCCCTCACTCGTCAGTTCTGCCTCCCCATTGTATATTCAAGAATTAGTCAGGGAGAATCATCCCTCCATGTTGCACATTGAAATGCACCGCTGCTTTCCGCCGGATACAAATAGTTACCTTGGAGGGAATTATTTTCAGCAAGAAATACCCGATTCCCTGATGGATCCCACCGAATATTTGACGAATTGCACCCCAGAAGATGAATAATGTACCTCTAATTTACAATCAATTCGAGGTATACTAATTTTCGATTTCATGAATTGGTTAAAATTCCTGCTGGAGGATAATAATGGATCTAAAACAAATGAACAGGCTTTTCAAACCCCAATCAATTGCTGTGGTCGGTGCATCCAACCAGGTTGGCAAGATTGGACACACAGTTGTAAAGAATCTGCTTGAAAGCCAATATGATGGAAAAATCTACCCGATCAACCCAAAGGATGCCGAAGTCCAGGGACTAAAAGCTTATAAAAGCGTTCTGGAAGTTCCTGAAGACATTGATTCTGCGGTTATCACAGTTCCAGCCAGCCTGGTGGAACAGGTGGTTGAAGAATGCGGTAAAAAAGGTGTTGGCGGGCTCATCATCATTACATCCGGTTTTAGTGAAGTGGGTAATCGTGACCTGGAAAACCGCATTGTGGAAATCGCCAGGCGCTATGGAACCCGCATTCAAGGTCCAAACATTGTTGGAACCATGTCAAACTCCAACAAGATGAATGCATCGTTTGGCCCCTTCCTTCCGTTCCCGGGAAAAGCAACTCTTATCTCCCAAAGCGGCGCCCTTCTGCTGGCAATTGATGCGTCCACCTATACACGCGGCATCGGCTTTGATAAGTTGATCTCCATCGGTAACATGTCTGATATTGACTTTGCAGACTGTATTGATTGGCTGAATGAAGACGAAGATACCACTTGTATCACGCTATATATTGAGGGGTTCAAAGATGGACGGAAATTTATTGAATCCAGTCGGGCTGCAAAAAAGCCCATCATTGCATTGAAATCAGGGGTTTCTGCCCATGGCGCTGCGGCAGCAGCTTCCCACACAGGATCGCTTGCAGGAGCAGCAAAAGTCTACGGTGCAGCCTTCCAGCAGAGCGGTGTTGTCCAGGCTTCCGATCTGGATAATCTCTTCAATCGCACACTTGCCCTTTCCCTCCAGCCACCAATGAAGGGGGATAATCTCTTGATCATTACCAATGGTGGTGGTGTTGGGGTTTTGGCTACCGATGCAGCAGAACACAGCGGAATGCCGCTTCGATTTGCTCCACCGGAATTACAAACGGAACTCAAAAAGCACATGCCTGAATTTGGGTCTGCCAAGAACCCGGTTGATTTAACTGGTATGGCAGGGTTGGAATGGTATTATGACTCCATCCGCTATTCCTTCACCCATCCCTGGGTGGATGGCATTTGTGTTCTATACTGCGAAACCGCAATGACCGATCCAATGGAAATTGCCAGGGGTGTCAAGCAAGCCCTAGATGAGTCCGGTGTAAAAGATAAACCGATTGCAGTATCCATGGTTGGTGGCGAACGCTGCACCAAAGCCATGCGCTGGCTGGTCGATAACGGTATCCCAAGTTACGGTGCCCCGGATACAGCTGTCAATGGTATGGCAGCCCTTCGTGAATATTACCGAATGCAAGCCATGCTGAAAGAGCCATTGGAAACACGGCGGGAATTTGACCACGAAGCTGCCATCAAAATTATTGAACATGCCCGCGCAGACGGCCGCGATTCCCTGACAGAAATTGAAGCCAAGCAGGTGTTTTCAGTGTATGGTTTAAATGTGACCGCAACCCACCTTGCAACCACGGAAGAAGAAGCAGTTCAACTTTCCACGAAAATTGGCTACCCGGTTGTGATGAAAATCGTATCACCCGATATTCTGCACAAATCGGACGCGGGTGGTGTCAAGGTCAACATCAAGGATGAGGCGGCAGTACGGGATGCCTTCCGAACCATCATGACGAATGCCAAAGCGTACCGGGCGGATGCCCGCATCCACGGTATTGCCATCCAGGAAATGGCTCCCTGGGGAACAGAAGTGATTCTCGGTTCGGTTAACGATCCCACATTCGGTCCAACCATGATGTTTGGACTGGGTGGCATCTTTGTGGAAGTGTTAAAGGACGTCACCTTCCGGGTTGCACCAGTCTCCTGTGGACAGGCAGAACGCATGCTGGGCGAAATTCGCGGCGCGCCAATCCTGATGGGTGTACGCGGAGAAAAACCACGCGATCGCCAGGCACTTGCGGAAACCATCTGCGCTTACTCAACCATGATTCTTGATCTGGCGGACGAAATCAGTGAATCCGATGCCAACCCTGTCCTGGTTTACGAAGAGGGCAAAGGTGTCAAGGTTGTGGATGCCCGCATCATCCTCAAGAAAAAATAAACCCGTCACAATAAAGAAAGAAAAAAGCCGCCTACAAAAAGGCGGCTTTTTATTTATCCTTCCATATGTTCCAGGAATCTCCCTGCCTGGATGGCGGCAGCAGCTCCCATCCCAGCAGAGGTAATAACCTGGCGGAAAATCGCATCCGAAACCTCCCCTGCCGCAAATACACCAGGCACGGAAGTTTCCATTAATTGGTTGGCAATGACATAACCCCGTTCATCCATCTCCAATTGACCACGATAAATCTCAGTATTGGGTTTATTTCCAATAAAAATGAAGATTCCATCGGTTGGGTAATTTGTTTCCTCGCCTGTTTGCACATTTTTCAGCACCAGAGATTCAACCGCCTTTTCGCCCTTAATTTCTGCAACCACGGTATTCCAGATAAATTGAATCTTGGGATTACTCAAGGCACGGCTTTGGAGAATGGCGCCAGCCCGCAAGGCATCCCTGCGATGGATAATCGTCACAGAGTCTGCATACCGGGTCAGGAATAGGGCTTCCTCCAGGGCACTATCACCACCACCAACTACTGCAACGCGTTTCCCCTTGAAAAACCAGCCATCACAAGTCGCACAGTAGGAAACACCCTTACCAGTCAATTCCTTCTCACCCGGAATGTTCAAATGATTGGGGCTTGCGCCAGTGGCAAGAATAACGGTTTCTGCAAGGAATTCCCGGCTGAAGGATTTTACCCGAAAGGGACGACTAGAAAAATCCACCCCAATGGCACTATCAAATTCGAAACGTGCCCCAAAACGTTCTGCCTGTTTTTGGAATAATTCCCCAAGTTCAGCACCCCCCACACCTTCCGGAAAGCCCGGATAATTTTCAATCAAGTGCGTTGTGGATGCCTGTCCGCCTAACGATAAACCCGTTAAAACCAGCGGTGAAAGTTCCGCGCGCGCAGCATATAAAGCTGCCGCCAAACCGGATGGACCGGCTCCCAGGATGAGAACCTTTACCTCTTCCGGTAATGTATGATTTGCCCCAGTCGAAAATCCTGTTAATGAAAATTCCATCGTGTGATTAACTCCAATTATGTTTTCTTCATATTGTTCGATGCATCATTACAGCAAAAGTTTCATTCAACAACTGCTGAATCTGTAATCCTCAGTGCCTCATCAATTACAGCAAATCCATCAGCAAGCTGATCCGGTGTGATGATTAATGGGGGAATGAGCAGAACCGTGTGCCAGTGAATGGATGCAAATACACCATGGTCCAGCAGGAATTTCCGGAACGCCGCCATCTCGGAACTGCTTCCATTGAAAGGCGCCATTGGCTCCTTGGTTTTCCGGTTCTTGACAAGCTCAATGATCCCAAACAAGCCGATCGAACGCACTTCACCTACCGATGGATGGCGATCCACCAGCTCCTGGAGCATATCCGCCATCACCCTGCCCGTCTCCCTCGCTTTCTCAACCAACCGATCTTCTTTCATAACCCGGATCACCGCAATGGCAGCTGCCAGGGAGATGGGATGACCGTTGAAAGTCAATCCACCCTCATATACACGATCCTTAAATGTATCAGCAATTTCCTGCCGCATTGCAACTGCTCCAAGCGGTGCATAACCGGATGTAAGTCCCTTTGCCATTGTCATAATATCTGGTGCTACATTCCAATGGTTAACTGCAAACCACTCACCGGTTCTGCCAAATCCGCTCATCACCTCATCCGTAATCATCATAATTCCATAACGATCGCAAATCTTGCGCACTCCCTGCATATACCCTTGCGGAGGAATAATGATCCCATTCGTTCCAGTCACCGATTCAATGAGAATTCCCGCAATGGTTTCTGGACGTTCATATTGAATGATTTCCTCAAGGTGATTCAAGTAATCCTGGGTGAACTCTTCCTCAGGGATATCTGGACGATTCCGATGAAATGTTGAACGATACTTATACGGATCCAAAAAATGAACCACACCCGGCATCGTGGTTGGTTCCCAGGCTACGCGGCGCGGATCCCCTGTCGCGGAAATGGCACCGTAGGTGGCGCCATGATAGGAGCGGTACCGGGACAGGATTTTGAACCTGCCGGTATGTGCCCGGGCAAATTTGATGGCATTTTCGTTGGCATCTGCTCCCCCCAGTGTGTATAAAAACCGCGTTAATCCGGGAGGGGTAATTTCCGCCAGCAGTTTTCCCAATAATGCCCTCGGTTTTGTTGCCATCCCAGGCCCGGCAAACGCAAGTTCTCTCGCCTGGTCGGTGATGGCTTGAATTACCCTCTCATCACCATGACCAATATTCACACACATCACCATGGAATTTAAATCCAGGTATTGCTTTCCATTTACATCCCAAAAGTACACCCCCTTTGCTTTTTTCACTGCAATGGGATTAACTTTCGACTGAGCCGACCATGTCCAAAAATTATGTTCCAATGATAACGGCAATATTTGTTCGTCCGGGAGATCAAACATGGTATCCTCTATTGTTCAAAAGATGGTCAAAATCTGTTTCAATCCTATCATAAAACTGATTTCATTCGGAAGCGCAGAAAGTCACAATGATTCCAGCATCATGGCAGACTGCATGCTATAATTTTTTTAATGACCACTTACAACCCAAACACAGATCATTCCTCAAGGATTGGAAATTGCCGTCTTCATCCAAGGGCACTCAAAGGCATTTCTCTTTTTAATGCCCATTTATTTTTTGAGGCACATGAAGAATTGGAGATTGCCTGGCGTGAAGAACCGGACACGGTCCGGGAAGTTTACCGTGGGATTCTGCAGGTTGCCGTTGGATACCACCATTGGTCCCGTAAAAACTACAATGGGGCATTAAAAATGTTTCATTCATGCCGAAAGTGGTTAGCGCCATTTGTTCCAGCGTATGGAGGCATTCAGGTTGCCCCAATCCTGGAGGATGTGGATCGATTGGAAACCATCCTCCTTTCAGCCATGACGGGAAACACAGATATCCCAACACCAGATTTTCCACCAATTCACATTCTTCCAACAAATCCGGACGGGAATCATGATGGATGAATCTCATTATAAAAACAAAACAGTCCTTGTGACCGGTGGAAGCCGGGGCATAGGTCGGGCAATCGCACTTCATTTTGCCAAACTTGGTGCCAATGTGATCCTGACATTTGTGAGAAATGAATCCAGGGCACAGGAAACTGCCGCAGAAATACAGGAACTTGGCGTTGAGGTGGATGTCCATCAAGCCAACCTCAGCAAACTGGATCATATCAACCGGTTGTTTGAGCAGATCCAGGCAAAGCATGATCATCTGGATTTTTTTATCAGCAATGCTGCCAGTGGATTTAACCGCCCCGCCCTCCAGCAGCGCGAAGATGGCTGGGACTACACGATGAATACCAATGCCCGCTCCTTCCTGTTTGCATCTCAAAAAGTGGTCCCTTTGATGGAAGCTGCCGGGAAAGGTTGCATTGTTGCCATTACAAGTCCCGGCTCACACCGCGTTATCCCGGATTATGTTTCGGTAGGTGCAAGTAAAGCCGCGTTGGAATCACTGACCCGCTATCTTGCCGTGGAACTTGCACCTCGCCATATCCGTGTCAATGCAGTATCTCCTGGCATTGTTGAAACGGACGCACTGAAACACTTTGCCATACTGCAAAATCCTGAGGTGATCACCCGCGCGGTAGAGAACACCCCAGCCGGACGATTGGTCACACTGCAGGATGTTGCCAACGTGGTGGCTTTCCTGTGCAGTCCTGAAGCTGAGATGATCTGTGGGCAGGTCATCATTGTGGATGGTGGCTATACCCTCATCATGCCAAGTTAACCCAATTCCATTAAAATCGCCCTACATGGCGAACCTTCAGAATCGATCAATTTTAATGGAAGACAACAAAGCATATAATTGCCTGGAGTTATTTTATTTAAGTAAACGCCTTCCAATAGAATCAAGTGAGCCTTAAGGAAGATCTCATGGGGTTCCCTGGAATTATTAAAGGGAGCTACGGATAAATAATCCACACCCACCAGCTTAACACCCATATCCACAAGATATTGGGCTCCATCTGGCGATATCCCCACAAAATCAGTTTGGAATTCAGGTGCAAGCTTCCACCGCTCCTGATTGCTTGTTTTAAACAATACCCTTTCCGTGCCAGCTGCCAAACCTGCTTTTCGAATTACTTCAGCAGTAATCAGACTGACATCAGAAGGTATCTCCAATACCACTGCATCGCCAACCAAAATGTGCAAATCCAAATTCTGTACCCGTTCCCCATCGCGCAGAAAATGGAGTGGTGCATCCACGTGGGTTCCAATATGAACTCCGCAGGAAATCCTGGAGATGTTGACCCCCGCTCCTGCTTCCATACTGGATACCCTTTCAATAACAACCGGCGGATCACCAGGCCAGACCGGCATATTGGGTGAAATGGGATAACTGATGTCGTGGATTTTCATTTTGTTCACTCCTCACTCCAATTGGAAGCAGAAAAAACAGTATCAAGAAATGTGATACGCTCATCCGGTGTCATCCACCGGGGTTGGGCATAATCCGTCATTTTGGTCGTTAACAAATCGACTCCCAAGTAGGAACCATTATAAAAGATATGCCTGTCAAGAAATGCATCCCGATTACCGGGCATCATCTGATCAAAAAACAAATTACCCAACCCATAATGGACAAATACATCACCAACAAAAGTCATTGCCTGTGGGAAATGCGATTGACTTCCACTGACAATGACAGCCCCGGCAGAAGCCATATCCAGCATATCCACACGCTGGGCAGACGTTGGTCGATAATCCTCCACTTCATAATGTTGGAAGGTAACAATTGGCAGGTATCCTTCTGATAATAACAACTGGATCTGGTCTTTCATCCATTGCATGTCACACTTCAGCGCACCCGGTGACGATTCTGTTGACCAATCAATTTCTGGTCCTGCAACATTACAACCAATAAATGCAATCCGGTTCCCGTGATGTTCCAATCTAAGGGGTTGCATTGCCTCATTCAAGTTTCTTCCCCCTCCATAATATTGCATCCCCTCATTTTGATACATCTCCAACGTATCAAGCAGTGCCTCCGGTCCCCAATCCCTCAAGTGATTGCCGGTTAATTCAATAACATCAGTTCCAATCAATTGCAATAATTCAAAATAGGTGGGGTTGCTGCAAAAACGCATTTCAGAACGAACCGGGATGGCAGGGGGACATTGTTCATTAAAGGACACCTCATTACTAATGTGAAGGATGTCCGCCTCCCGCAGCGTTTGACCAATAATTTCTGCTGGATAATTTACCCCCTTCACCTCCATACGCGCTGCAGTCGTTCTCACCAAAGCAGTTGTACCTGTCAGCATGACGGTAGTCATTTTACTGGGATCGCGGTTGGTTAACGGAAATTGCGGCATTTCCACAAAACCGGGTTCTGTCTGCACAAACAATCCAAACCGAAGGGCTAGAGGATAGGAGCCCGCGTCAAAAGATGAGTCATACGGTGAGATACCGTCCACCTTCAACACCTTCCATTTGGGGGTTAATTCATCAAACGGCACAATTGCCAGGGATGGGGTGTTATTCCACGCGGCTTCAAGCAAGGCAGCAGATGCAATATGATGAACAGCTTCCTCCCCAGGGTTGCCCCATGAACTCACAAATACAAGATATGTGGATTCGTCCATCCATAATGAAAAACCCGAAAACAATCCGGTGGCTTCGCCTTTCCAGATTTGCATGATTTGTTCCAACGCGATCTCATCCACCAGTGTTGGGAACGGAGCAACAAGTGCATAGATCCATGTCGTGGATGGCTCAGGTGCTTCTCCGGATTGATCAGCAAGATCGATAACATATGCCGCGCCTGCCTTTTCGCTGGCAATTGTGCAATTCTCACCTTTTTCCAGAGTTTCCTGCAACCCATTCGGCACCCGTGGACTTATCCACATGGAACATGGAACAGCCGTATCCACCGCGGGTGGGGTCGGGGTTGGCAAAAGGTTGACCGACGTAAAAGATTGAGCAGGTGTTGGGATCGTGTTGTCGGTTGGAAATGCAGTCGGCTGCAAAGTGCATCCGGAAAGCATTGCAATGAATAAAAGGAACAATAATTTATTGTTAATAAGTATTTTCTGCATGGATGATCACATTATACCTGACCGGACTCGGCAAATGAATGATTGCAATATTGGCATTTGATAGGAAATGACAGAACGAGCCATTATAATAAATGATGAAAATCCACCAAGGGAAAAAACACCATGCGTGAAGTAGCTGTTTTGGGAATCGGTCAGACAAAAATTGAAGAACAATGGGACAAATCCCTGCGCGAACTGGCTGGAGATGCTGCTCTTGCTGCCTTGCAGGATGCGGGTCTGGAAACCGCCGATGCTGTATTTGTCGGTAATATGATGTCCGGATCGGCAAACCATCAGCAGCATTTGGGAGCATACATCGCTGATTGGATTGGTTTGCGCTTCAGCGAAGCCATGCATATTGAAACCGCCTGCAGCTCCGGGGCAGCAGCTTTCCGATCTGCATTATTGGCAGTTGCTTCCGGTGCCCTGGACGTTGCACTGGCTGTGGGCGTTGAAAAAATGTCCGATTCACCCGGGGATGAAATCACTGCCGAACTTGCCACTGCCGCGGATGCTGATTATGAAGCTGGAGTAGGCGTCTCCTTTGTCGCAATCAATGCGCTTGCCATGAAACGGTATCTCCATCAATACGGCTGGCGAAAAGATGACTTTGCATTATTTACCATCAATGCACATGCCAATGGAGTATACAATCCATATGCAAGATTCCGCGAGGCAATCTCAGAGAAAGATTATGCCCGTTCTCCTCTCGTTGCAGATCCAATCAGTGTGATGGATGCATCTGCCATGGGGGACGGTGCTGCTGCCGCAATCCTGGTCCCATTGGATTTTCTAAAGGGATTGCCCAAATCCCGGATAATCCGGGTGATCGGTTCAGCAGCCGCAACCGACACAATCGCATTGCATGGTCGAAAAGACCCACTCTGGCTCCTTGCCGCAGAACAGTCAGCAAAGCGCGCCTATTCCCAGGCGGGCATCACACCAACGGAGATTGATTTATTTGAGGTACATGATGCCTTCAGTATTATGGCGGCACTTTCCCTCGAAGCAAGCGGTTTTGCAGAGCAGGGACAGGCACCCCGCCTGGCATTGGATGGGGAAATCCGACCCAATGGGAAGATTCCCATTGCAACCCGGGGAGGATTAAAGGCGCGGGGGCATCCCGTTGGAGCAACTGGAATGTACCAGATTGTGGAAGTTATTCAGCAATTACGCGGGGAAGCCATTGGAACCCAGGTTGAAGGTGCCCGTATTGGTATGGCGCAAAATATTGGTGGCAGCGGATCCAATATCATTACACACATCCTCCAGGCTGGATAGATACAAATTGGAGGGATAATAGTAAAATTCAGTCATGCCATTTCTTCGAACGGATGTCCTGAATTCTTATCGAGCAACAACCTTCCGAACAGATCCTCACCTTCGGCTCAAATCGAGGGAAGAGGCGGTTGTCTTTGTGAACCAGTCAGGATTCATATTCTTTTGGCCCGCAAAAGATCTGTTGCTTCCCAGCTTGTGGAAAGCCACTGCAGGTGATCGTCCTGTGCCCGATGCACATGATGATCCCGGTCATATCACTTGGGACTGGAAAGATTCATTGCTGTCCAGTCGGGTCTGGTATTACGGCAGAGTCATCCACAACCGAAATGCCATGGTTTGTCTGTGTGATCTCCCCTATTTTTACGCTTTGTCACCCAACTATGGCGATCCGGAACAGGATGTTATTGAGCAATATGAAGCCGGTCAGTTAACACAGGAAGCACGCTGGGTGTTCGATGCATTACTTCGCGAGGGTCCATTGGACACCATCCAGCTCAAGCGGGCTGCCCATTTGAACAGTTTGGAAAGTGACGGAAGGTTCAACCGGGCAATCAACGAACTGCAAATGCAGTTTCGCCTGCTTCCCATCGGAATTGCCCGGGTAGGTGCCTGGCGTTATGCATTCATCTATGAACTATCACACCGGCATTTTCCAAATTTATTGGAAGCCGCCAGGTCAATCTCAGACTCATCAGCATATCAACATATCCTGATGCGATATCTAAAAATGGCAGGAGCTGCCCGCCCCCAGGACATTGCCCGCTTGTTCCGCTGGCATAAGCAGCCATTGGAGCAGGCAATTATCCATCTTGCTGCCTCCGGCAATTTGAAGAACCAGGTGAAATTGGAGAACCAGAACGACCCCTGGATCAGTTTACCCGAATTGTGCACAGAATAAATACTTCCCATACTATAATAAAGTATCCTAATCCGGGAGGTTGTAGCATGGAATTCCATATTTCCAGGCAGGCGCGCGAGAAATATCAGTTTGATTTGTCGTTGTTTTCCTTTGATGGCAATGTCATCCTGGCAAATTTCCATTCCGCAAGGCTATTTGCCCAAAAAATTAATGAAAAACGCGACCTGGTTCATTTCCCGGAACAGGCTGCCAGAGCAGGCGAAATAAATGCCATGGGGCTGCTCGATGAAATCATGCACATGGTAATCGATGCATACCGGAAACAGAAAAATCCCGCAGTTTTGTCAAAAGCGATCCAATGGCTGGAAAATTCACTAAAACCTGAAGTATTGGATCGGGTATTGTTGCGATTTATCCAGGACTATCCCCCCCTGTCGGTCCATAACCGCCAGATCACTGCATTGGAATATCTCACCGGTTCCACGGATGGCATTCCCAACCGGAATATGATTGTGGAAGAACTGCTGATGCTGTGGATTACGAATATGAATCCTGCCGTCCTTCCATATTTGGACTTGTTTGACGATAGTCTACTGGAAAATGAGACTGCATATCTTAAATTCATGTCAGACCTTCATGCCTTCTTTGAAACACAGCCCAGGTTTGGTCATCGCAATGAAAACCTTGTGGATATGCTGCGGGCTCCCGCGATTGCCTCCCCTCATTCTCTTGCAGGGCAATTGGAATTCATTCGTGAAACCTGGTCGGAATTCCTTGGAAGGTACCTTTACCGCCTTCTCTCCAGCCTGGATCTTGTCAAAGAAGAAAACAAACTCCCGTTCATGGGACCTGGCCCAGCCGTCATTCCGACCTATGACCGCCAGCATCTGATTGGTGAGAGCGGAATGGTTGAAGTGGAAAATTTCAGCCCCGACCAGGCGTGGATGCCCAACCTTGTATTGATTGCGAAAAATTCATTTGTTTGGCTGGATCAATTAAGCAAAAAATATAACCGCGCCATCAATCGATTGGACCAAATACCAGACGAGGAATTGGATTCATTGGCAGGCTGGGGATTTACCGGTCTTTGGCTGATCGGTCTGTGGGAACGGAGCCGGGCATCGGCAGAAATTAAACAACGTTGTGGGAATCCAGAAGCACTTGCTTCTGCCTATTCACTGTATGATTACCGCATTGCTGATGAATTGGGTGGAGAAGACGCGTACCGCAATCTAAGGGACCGTGCCTGGCAGCGTGGAATCCGACTTGCCAGTGATATGGTTCCCAACCACATGGGTATCGATTCGCCCTGGGTAATCGAACATCCAGATTGGTTTCTCTCCCTTGACTATTGTCCGTTCCCGTCACATCGTTTTGAGGGACCCGATTTGTCGCCGGATCCAAGTGTTGTGATTCAAATTGAAGATCACTATTATGACCGCACAGATGCTGCAGTGGTCTTTAAAAGGACAAACCGGCATACCGGAGAAGTCCGGTACGTTTATCATGGGAACGATGGCACTACCATGCCATGGAATGATACTGCCCAACTGAACTATTTGAATCCAATTGTTCGGGAACAGGTCATACAAACCATCCTCGAAGTAGCCCGGCGTTTCCCCATCATCCGGTTTGATGCAGCAATGACGCTGGCAAAGAAACACTACCAACGGTTGTGGTTCCCCGAACCGGGTACCGGCGGGGCAATACCCACCCGCGCTGAGCAGGGAATGACTCGAGAGCAATTCGATGCTGCGATGCCTGTGGAATTTTGGCGCGAGGTGGTGGAAAGAGTAGCCAGGGAGGTTCCAGATACATTATTACTGGCTGAAGCCTTTTGGCTGATGGAGGGATATTTTGTCCGCACGCTGGGGATGCACCGTGTCTATAATAGTGCTTTCATGAATATGCTGCGGAATGAGGACAACGCCAATTACCGGAAATTAATCAAAAACACACTGGAATTTGAACCGGAAATCCTCAAACGGTATGTAAACTTCATGAATAATCCCGACGAACGCACTGCCGTGGACCAGTTTGGTAAAGGTGATAAATATTTTGGGGTCTGCGTTTTACTATCAACCCTCCCCGGCTTGCCCATGTTCGGTCACGGTCAGATGGAAGGCTTTTCCGAAAAGTATGGCATGGAATTTAAGAAAGCCTATTGGGATGAAATCCCGGATTCTTACCTAATGGAGCGTCATGGGCGGGAAATTTCTCCCCTGCTGCATCGGCGGTGGATGTTTGCAGGAGTTCAAAATTTCCTTCTCTATGATTTTTTCTCAAACTCGGGCATTGTGGATGATAATGTGTATGTCTATTCCAATGGTGAAGGAAGTGAACGCGCCCTGGTAATTTTCAATAACCAATATAACAGCACATCTGGTTGGATAAAAACTTCCACAGCTTACCTCCAAAAAAGTCAGGGCGAGGATCGTTCCCTGGTGCAAAAATCGCTGGTGGAAGGATTGGGGCTTCACCCATCACCGGGAAGCTTTGTTATTTACACAGATGCAATTACCGGGCTGCAATATATTCGTCCGAGCCAGGAACTTGCAGACCGGGGAATGTTCCAGGAATTAAGTGGTTTCAAATATCACGTTTACTGGGGATTCCATCAAGTCCAGGATGACTCTTATCATTCGTACCAAAATTTGTGTTCGTACCTTCAGGGACGGGGTGTCCCAAACATCCAGGAAGCTCTGTCTGAACTGATTCTCCAGCCAATTCAACAGCCCTTCCGGGAAATAGCCAATCCTGGATATTTTCAATACCTCCTTGATCATCGGATAACCAATGTGGATGACGTTCTCCCTGCTCACCTGCTGGCAGAGGCAGAAGAAAAAATGGCATCCTTTATAAATGGAGTTAGCCGCCATAAAGGCTATACGCATAATCGTGATGAAATCCTTGATACCATTGCGCCAACTATTTCCTCGGTACTATCCCTGCCAATCTGGAATCAAAGAGAGCCCGCCTCGGCACGCCTCATTCAAGAAGCCATCACTTATCTACAAGATGGATTGGATCCATCCACTCATTGGATTACATTATTGGGATGGGTGTTTACGCATGAACTGGGACGATTGGCAGGTGGAAATCAACCATCAACACAGACCATCACCTGGTTGGATGAATGGAAGCTTGGCAGCATGTTGAGTGATAATATGCAAGCCATGGGATACGAAGAATCCAAAGCCTGGAGGATGCACCAAACCTTACGGATTCTGATTTCCCACCAGGATTGGTATGATGATGATGGCACTTTGCCAACCCTGGAGATCATTAAGCATTGGCTTCAGGACCCGGAAATTCAACAATTTCTTGGGGTCCATCGCCACAAGGAAATCCTTTGGTTCAACAAGGAGTCATTGGAAACCCTGGTTTGGTGGATGTCATTAATTTCTGTCATCCGGGCGCGCTGTTCCCCAGGAAAAACACAGGTGGAATGGAAGGAAACGCTTTTAGGCGTACGGGAAATTTCTTCCGCCATTTTAAAGGCAAGCAAAACATCCGGTTACCAGCTGGAGATATTGTTGAGTTTGCTGGAAAAGGATATTTGATTTTTCCATTACAAGTAGAATACACACAACGCCCAATTGGAATGGGCGTTGTGTTTTCTTTAACTGAATAAAGCCATTCTTACAAGGAAAATCTCAGAATGCCAGCTCCAGGTCCATCAAATTCAATGTCACAGGAATGGGAAAAGTCAAAACGCCAACTGCCCGTACGAGCCAAGGTCTCCATATTCCCGGATTGCTCCTGTAGCTCTGGGATTTCCAAGTATAACCGGGTGGGTTTCTGCCAGGAATTACAAAAAATGGTCACCAATTCATTCTCATACCGGCGTTCCAACACCACTGTTCCAGGAACAGAGGAGTGCTGAAATTCCATGGATCCTCTCCGCAAAGCTTTACTATCTCTTCTGGCTTTACAAAGAGATTTAGTCCACTCCCGGATTTCATGATTCCATTCACCCTCATTCCACGAGAAAGATTTTCGACAATCCGGATCCTTCCCCCCAGTCAATCCAATCTCATCTCCATAATAAATTGCTGGTGCTCCAATGAAAGCGAATTGCATTAACATGACCAGTTTCAACTGTTCGACATTACCATGCAGAACCGTTAATATCCGCTCCGTATCATGACTGCCCAGCAGATTGTACATTGCATATCCATTCTCGGCAGGATAAAAACGATAGAGTTCTTCAACCCGATTTTGAAAACCCGCTGCATCAAGATGCCGGTTCACAAAATCCAGGATTGCCTGTTTCAGAGGGTAATTCATGAGACCATCAAAGTGACCTTCCCCCACCCATCGGGGGTTTCCATCCCATATTTCCCCCAGGAGATAGGCATCCGGGTTTGCATTCTTTACAACCGATCGAAATTCAGACCAGAACGCATCATCATCAATTTCATTGGGAACATCCAATCGCCAGCCATCTGCCCCCAAATCAATCCAATGACGAGCCACCTGCAGGATATATTTCCGAACACATGGATTATTGGTGTTGAATTTCGGTAAGCTGGGGAAACCCCACCATGCCTCATAGGTAGATGGCTTTCCTTTCTTGTAGGCTTCGACAGGAAATCCATAAATATGGAACCAATCCCGATATGGTGATGTTTCCTGGTTCTCCAAAAGATCATTGAAGGCAAAAAAGCCCCTCCCACAGTGATTGAAAACTCCATCCAGGATAATGCGCAAGCCCTTTTTGTGAGCATTATGAATCAAGGTGCGAAAATCGTTCGTATCTCCCAGCTTGGGATCAATCGTGAAATAATCTGTCGTGTTGTAACGATGGTTTGAGCTTGCCAAAAATATTGGATTTAGATAGATCGCATTGACTCCGAGATCCTCCAAATAATCCAGGTGATCGGAAATTCCTGCCAGGTCACCACCCCAAAATCCGGTTGAAGTTGGAATGGCATTCCAGGGCATAACATTGGGCGGATCATTTGACTTATCACCATTGGAGAATCGGTCGGGAAAAATTTGGTAAAATATTGCATCCTGAACCCAGTCGGGTGTGGTCATTTGTTAATTCCTTTTCCTTTTAAGGTTTTTTCTTCTCATCGATCCTGGAAAGTTCTGCTGCTTTCAGGAACATAATCACAATGTACCCACCAAAAAGCAAAGCTGCAATACACCCGACAAAGATATTGTATAACCCCACAACCCCAATGATTGGAAGTTTGACCGATGGATTCCCAATGAAATAGATAATGGTATTGCACAGGATTGCAATCACACGCATTTCCGTGGGACCCAACGAGATGTAGGCAATCCGAAAAACACCACTGACGATAGTCGTGATGTAAGCTAAAACGGTCATCAGCATGTAACCCAGCAGCGTCAGTATCGCCAGGGAAAAATCCACATAGGGGGATAAACCCAATCCAAGAAAAACCAACATTTCATCCAATGCATCCACGGTATGATCAACAAAAAAACCATACTTGGGTCGTTCAATATTGCGATACCTTGCAACTGTTCCATCCAGGCTGTCCCCAAGCCAATTGATGATAAAACCGAGGCTTGCCAGCCACAAAAATGCAGGATGCCGGTTGGTAAAAACATAACCGACAAAAACTACAACGGATCCTAAAAAACCAATCACCGTCAAAAAATCAGGACTGACCCAGGCAGGTGTTTTGGCAGCCAACCACTTGAGTGCAGGACGTTCCAGTTTTCCCAATAACATGGGGTTCAATCGGGTGTGTTGTGAGCGATCTTCCAAGGTTTATTGTTCCTTTTTGGTAATCATTTCTTCCCGGGCATCCGGCCAGATGGGATAAAACATGGACCACTGGTCTGGATATTCCCGGATAAACTTTTCAGCAAAACTCAATACCTTTTCTGCATTTTCAACAATGTCACTTTCCCGATCCTTTGTGGTAGTCATTGTGACCGGCTCTGTGCAATCCAGGCAGTATTGACCATTGGGTTTACGATAGGTAGCCACAACGGAAACAGGCACCCCGGTTCGCATGGCAAGTTGAATGTATGCAACCGGGAGAGCGGCAGGGCGTCCAAAGAAACGCGGTCGATAATTCGACTCTTCCCATGGACGATCCAATCCCGTTAATACAGTCCCCCCCTCCTGTAACCGCTTTCTCGCCTCTTGAAGGGCTTCCACAGTAAATGGCGTCATGTGAATTCCCAGTTTTTCCCTCATCTGATTTTGCAAACGATAACTACTGGTCGGTGTTGGATAGGATAAAACCTGGAACTTCAGTCCCCGAACGCTGAGGTTGGCGCCAGCCAAATCGAATGATCCCAAGTGAGGGGCAACAAACAACATCCCCCGTTGATATTTCATCCTTTCATTAAATAATTCCCGGAAAACTGGTGTAAATTCCACCATTTCCCGAATTTGATCTGGATTATTGTAGAAGTGGAAAAAGTCATATAACGCCCTGGCGGTCGACTTGAGTACAGCCGTCACGGCTCGGTTTAATTCCGCACCGGATGAATTCCCTCCCCTTACAACCCACTGATTGAGCCGAATACCCTGAACCAATTTTGACGACCTGCGGCAAGCGACCAGTTTTGCCCCACAATCAGCAATTTTGTGCCCAATGGGCGGTGGCAGGATCTGTCCCAGGAACAGACCAACCCCAACCCCAATCCTGCTGGAATTCATAAACCTGTCAAGATTGATCTTTACCATAAAGAATAATCCTTGATATCATGGGTTATTTCATGATAAAGTTTTTCAGGCTGATTTTCATATTCGGAAATCGCAATCGCTCCCGAAGTTATGGCAAGCAGCAACTTTGTCAACCGGTCATTAATGGGTGCAGATTGACCAATATCTGTCGCATACCGTACAACAGCCCCGTTTAAATAATCCACCTCGCTTTTTCCACGTCCCCCATGCAGGTCAATATGAAAAGAAGGCATTTTATCTCCCCTGCCGCGTCCCAGGGTTTGGGCAAGGAGCGGCTGGCTGATCCATAAAGGCAGGTTGAACATCCAGGACATTGCCCGAACGGGAGTACGGGGAAGATCCGTCACAGGAATCTGTAGCGATTTCATTACACAAATGGCTTCACGAAGCATGGCAACTTCCAGGCGAAAAATCAACCGATTGGTATAAACTTGTGATGCCGTCCAGTTTAAAATGGCAGACGTGGCATTTGCCGGTAAATTGGTCAGCATTTTGGACCATTTCATGCTGTTCGCATCAGAATAGAGATGGCTGTTCAACCCGGCTTCCAAAAACGCCTCATGGATTGCCCCAGATAACACATGACCAGAAGCCAACCCAATCCCCCTCTTTTTCTCCAAAACAATTTGACCATTTCCCCGCTTGCCAACTGCACTGGTCACGGTTCCCGCAATCACTCGATCTGCTCCAAGAAGATGGATCAACTTCCTTTCATTATCCACCCCGTTCAACAAACAAACAATTGGTGGAAGCCGGTCCTTGAATGGCTCAAGCTGGAGCAGAAGCTGATCCAGGTCATATGATTTGAGGGCAACAATTCCAAAATCAAATTTCTGGGTTAAGACATCTCCAAGGGCACCAACAACTTGCGGTTGCATATGAAACTCCCTGTTTTCCAGGTGTAAAGTTAGTCCATTCTGCTGAAGGTCGGGAACAAATTCGGGTCTTTCCATAAAAACAACGTCGTGACCTGCCAAAGCCAGGCTGCCGCCAACATAAGTTCCAATCGCTCCCAACCCAAAACACAATACACGGTATTTTTGGTTCATATCCATCCAACCATGATATCAAATCAAAGCGAACACCAATGACGGGTACCCCGTAGAAAATCCCTGCCTGGCATCACCTTTTTCCCGGCAGGCTGGACGCTTGTCAAAACCAAAACACCCCGGCTCGTCCCAACAGCGGGTAATCCATTAACAATCCCATGATCACCAACACCAAGCTTTAAAGTGGTTTCCACCCGTGCAGCGTGCACCTTCATGGGGCTTCCCATCCATTGGAAATAAGAGCCAGGCCATGGAAAAAATGCCCGAATTTGTCTTTCCAATTCTTCAGCCGTCCTGGAAAAATCTAACTCGCCCTGCTCCTTTTGAATCATGCGCGCATATGTGGCAAGTTCATCGTCCTGTTTGATCAGCCGTATCGATCCATCCAGGTAACCGGGGATGGTATTCACCAATAAATCCGCGCCCATAAAGGCAAGTCGTTCCCCCAGGGTTTGCGCTGTATCTCCAGGATCAATGGGGGTTGAGACTTGCGACAGGATTGCCCCTGTATCCACACCCGCATCCATCCTCATAATCGTGATGCCGGTCAAGGAATCTCCGGCAAGGATGGCTGCCTGGATGGGTGCTGCCCCGCGCCACCTTGGCAAAAGGGATGCGTGCACATTAACGCAGCCATGCACAGGTAGGTCCAGGATATTCTGCCGCAAAATCTGCCCAAATGCCGCGACAACGATCAAGTCGGGTTGAAGCGATGCCAACTCCTCGTATACACCCGGGTCCTTCAAACGACGAGGTTGGAAGATGGTCAGCCCGTTCTGTTTGGCAAGCAGTTTGACAGGCGGGGGGGTCGGGATTTGCCCTCTTCCCGATGGGCGATCCGGTTGGGTGACAACCCCCACCCCGGGTAGGTTTCCATTAATTTCTGCAAAATTGGGACTGCGAATTCGGGGGACCC
>ERZ1649853.17-NODE-17-length-82349-cov-10.256738_pt1 | contig 82349 bp, 80 predicted proteins | sample MGYA00575353_ERZ1649853 | MGnify/ENA primary metagenome ERZ1649853 (study PRJEB40853, sample SAMN11349654) | freshwater sediment metagenome | isolation source: river sediment | host: Sediment | place: India: Okhla Barrage, New Delhi | collected 2017-02-21 ...
GATGAAGGCCGGCAACCCCCCCGACATAAGCGGCGAATAGTAGGGTTCCAGGCCCCGGGTGTCAAAGAAAACAGGCCTCCCGGGAGCCCCGGGACGGGGTCCTGACCGGGACCACGGGTGTCCCGGGGATTGTGTGGCGACACCCTTGGCTTGACGTGTGAAAGCCTCCATACTTCAGCGCCATGCTTCAGGGCGCCCTTCCCGTCGACTCCACGCACCACGACTCTCCGGGCCTCGTGAGCCCTGAGGACCCGCCCGCCGGCGTCCCTCGATTGTCCGCCGTGGGGCTCACGTGCGTGCGTGACGACCGGGTGCTCTTCCGGGACCTCAGTCTGTCCGTCTCACCCGGAGACGTCCTGCAGGTGGACGGCCGCAACGGCAGCGGCAAGACGAGCCTGTTGCGGATCCTGTGCGGCCTCAGCCTGCCCGCCGAGGGGCAGGTTCTCTGGGACGGTGAGCCGATCGCCCGCGTGCGCTCCGATTTCCTTCTCGACCTTGCCTACCTCGGGCACGCGCCGGGGGTGAAGCTCGAGCTGACGCCCATCGAGAACCTGCGCATCGCCCGGGCGTTGAAGCGGGCGCGGGAGGACGTCGGGCTGGACCAGGCCCTCGAGCGTCTGGGTCTGCTCGGCTTCGAAGACGTTCCCGCGCGGACGCTCTCCGCGGGGCAGTGCCGGCGGGTCGCCCTGGCCAGGCTGCTCGTCACGCGCGCGCGGCTCTGGATCCTGGACGAGCCCTTCACGGCCATCGACCGCCGGGGTGTGGCCGACATCGAGGCGTTGATATCCGAGCACACCCACGAAGGCGGCATGGTCGTGCTGACCTCGCACCACCCGGTCAGGCTGACGGACTGCCGGGTCGACAGCGTTCACCTCTCCGCATGACCGCCGCACTGCCCCAGGAAGACCCCACCCACGAGAGGTCCGCCGAAACGGCGGCGCCGTCGCTCGCCGACGCGTTCTGGGTGCTGTTGCGCCGTGACCTGACCCTCGCCTTCCGTCACCGGGGCGAGCTGGCGAACCCGCTCCTCTTCTTCGTGATCGTGGTTTCGTTGTTCCCGCTGGGGATCACCCCGGAGAGCCAGACTCTGCGCCTGCTGGCACCGGGCCTCATCTGGGTCGCCGCTCTCCTCGCGACGATGCTCTCCCTCGACGGGGTGTTCCGGTCGGACTACGACGACGGCGCACTCGAGCAGATCGTTCTCAGCCCGCACCCCCTCTCCGTCCTGGTGCTCGCGAAGATCCTGGCCCACTGGCTGGTGACCGGGTTGCCCCTGCTCGTGCTCGGGCCCCTGCTGGGCGTGTTGCTCGCCCTTCCGGCGCGTGCCATGGGCACCCTGTTCCTGACTCTGGCGCTCGGGACGCCGGTGTTGAGCCTGGTCGGGGCAATCGGAGTCGCCCTGACGGTGGGGCTGCGCCGCGGCGGCGCGCTGCTTTCGCTGCTGGTCCTCCCGCTCTACGTTCCCCTGCTCATCTTCGCCGCCAACGCGGTGGGTGCAGCGGGGGCCGGCCTGCCTGTGACCGGGCAACTGCTTTTCATCGGGGCACTGCTGATCCTCTCGATCACGCTTGCCCCCGTTGCCACCGCCGCTGCCCTGCGGATCAGCCTGAGCTAGAAAACCCATGTGGACTTGGCTTCAGCGGATTGCCTCCCCCCCCCATTTCTACCGCCTGGCGGGCCGACTCGTGCCCTGGCTCGCGGTGCTCACGACCCTCCTGGTCGCGGCGGGCCTCGTGGGCGGGCTGGGGTTCTCCCCCGCCGACTACCAGCAGGGGGACGCCTTCCGGATCATCTTCGTGCACGTCCCGAGCGCCTGGATGTCCATGTTCATCTACGTGGTCATGGCCATCGCCGGCGCGATCTTCCTCGTCTGGAATCAGAAGGTCGCGGACGTGCTGGCAGGCGCCAGCGCCCCCATCGGGGCCTCCTTCACCTTCCTCGCCCTGGTGACCGGCGCCGTCTGGGGCAAGCCCATGTGGGGCGCCTGGTGGGTGTGGGACGCGAGGCTCACGTCGGAGCTCGTGCTGCTCTTCCTCTACCTCGGGATCATCGCGCTGCGCTCGGCCATCGAGGACCGGCGCAACGCGGGGCGTGCTGCGGCGGTGCTCTCGCTGGTCGGGGTCGTGAACATCCCCATCATTCACTACTCCGTGATGTGGTGGAACACGCTGCACCAGGGGCCCACGGTGACGAAGCTCGATTCGCCCTCGATTCACCTGAGCATGCTCATCCCCCTGCTGGTCATGGCGCTCGGGTTCAAACTCTTCTATGCGACCACGGTCTTGATGCGCGCCCGCTGCGATCTGCTGTCGCGGGAGCGCGAGAGTCCCTGGGCCGAGGAGGCCTCACGGTCATGACGGGCATCACGTCGTTCCTGCACATGGGCGGGTACGCGTTCTACGTGTGGACCGCCTACGGGGTGGCATTCGTCGTGCTCACGGCCAATCTGATCGCCGCCGTCGCGTGCCAGCGCCGGGTCCGCCGGGACCTGCAGCGGCGCGCCCGGCGTGCCAGGAGAACCGCATGAAATCGGGAAAGAAGCGCCTGGCCCTGGTCGGCGTGATCCTGCTCGGCGTCGGCGCCGCGGCAGCCCTCGCGTTCACGGCCTTCCGCCAGAACATGCTCTACTTCTTCAGCCCCACGCAGGTCAGCGCAGGGGAGGCACCCATCGGCCACACGTTCCGCCTGGGCGGGCTGGTGGAGACCGGCAGCCTGAAGCGTCACGCTGACGGGCTGACGGTCGACTTCGCGATCACCGACACGGCCCACCGGGTCCCGGTGACCTACTCGGGGGTCCTGCCCGACCTGTTCCGCGAGGGGCAGGGAACCGTCGCCCTCGGCAAGCTCGGACCGGACGGCCGGTTCGCAGCCGACGAGGTCCTCGCCAAGCACGACGAGAACTACATGCCCCCCGAGGTGGCCGACGCGCTGAAGACCGCTGGCGCCGGACCCGCTGCCGTCACGGGCCGCACGGGGCGCCTGCCGTGATCCCGGAAATCGGTCACTTCGCGCTGATCCTCGCGCTCGGGGTCGCCGCAGTTCAGGGTGTTCTGCCGCTCATCGGGACCGCCCGCGGCATCCCGGGGTGGGTGGCGACCGCCGTGCCCGCGGCGCGGGCGCAGCTCCTGCTCCTGCTCGTCGCCTTCGGCGCCCTCACCTACTCGTTCGTCGTCAGTGACTTCTCGGTGGCCTACGTGGCCCACAACTCCAATACCGAGCAGCCCCTGGTCTACCGCATCTCGGCGGTCTGGGGCGCGCACGAGGGGTCGCTCCTGCTCTGGGCGCTCCTGCTCGCCCTGTGGACCGTGGGGGTCAGCCTCTTCCGCCGGGGCCTTCCGGACGAGCTGGTCGCAAGGGTCGCCGCCACCTGTGGCCTGGTGAGCATCGGCTTCCTGCTCTTCATGCTCCTCACGTCGAACCCCTTCGACCGGCTGATCCCCGTCCCCACGCAGGGCCGGGAGTTGAACCCCCTGCTCCAGGATCCGGGGCTCGCGCTGCACCCGCCGATGCTCTACATGGGCTACGTCGGGCTGGTCGTCCCCTTCGCCTTCGCGGTGGCCGCACTGATGGAAGGTCGGGTGGACGCGGCGTGGGTTCGATGGTCGCGCCCCTGGACCCTGGTGGCCTGGGTCTTCCTGACCCTCGGTATCGCGCTCGGCAGCTGGTGGTCCTACTACGAGCTCGGCTGGGGCGGGTGGTGGTTCTGGGACCCGGTCGAGAACGCCTCCCTGATGCCCTGGCTCGTGGCCACCGGGCTGCTGCACTCCCTGGCCGTCACCGAGAAGCGCGGCGCGTTCAAGGCCTGGACGGTGCTCCTCGCCATCTTCGGTTTTTCGCTGAGCCTGCTCGGGACCTTCCTCGTGCGCTCGGGCGTGCTGGTCTCGGTCCACGCCTTCGCCAGCGACCCCGCAAGGGGAGTGTTCATCCTGATTTTCCTGGCGGCCGTGGTGGGTAGCTCCCTGCTCCTCTACGCCTGGCGGGCCCCGGCCGTCGCCGGCGGGGGAAGCTTCGAGCTGATGTCCCGCGAGACGCTGCTGCTCCTCAACAACGTCGTCCTGGTCGCGGCCTCGGCCAGCATCCTGCTGGGCACCCTGTACCCGCTGTTCATGGATGCCCTGGGACTCGGCAAGATCTCCGTGGGGCCACCCTACTTCAACAGCGTGTTCGTCCCTCTGGCCCTCCCGCTCGTGCTGCTCCTGGGGCTCGGTCCGCTGGTCCGGTGGAAAGAGGACAGCGCCTCCGCCCTCGCCCGCGCCCTCTGGCCCACGGCCGCGGCGGCGGTGGCGCTCGGCACGGCGCTGGTCGTGCTTCTGGGAGGGGGGACCGTGGTGGGCGTCATCCTCTCCACCGTGCTCGCCGTCTGGGTCCTCCTGACCGCGGGGGCCGGCCTCGCCCGGAGGCTTCGCAAGCGCGGGGGGCTCGCCGGCCTGTTCGGTCTCCCCCGTGCCTACCTGGGGATGGTCGTCGCGCACCTGGGGGTCGCGGTGCTGACGCTGGGGATCGCCGTCAGCTCCACGTACAGCAAGGAACGGGACGTGAACATGGGCGTCGGAGAGAGCGCCAAGGTCGGGAATCACGACTTCCGTTTCGAGGGCGTTACCCGATTGCCCGGACCGAACTACCTTGCGACGCAGGGCACGGTGCGGGTGACCCGGGAAGGTCGGGAGGTGGCGACCCTGCACCCGGAGAAGCGTCAGTACGCCTCCCAGTCCCATTCGATGACCGAGGCGGCCATCCATTCCCGTCTCACGCGAGATATCTACGTGGCCCTCGGCGAGGCGGCCCAGGGTGACGCGTGGAGCCTGCGGATCTACAACAAACCGTTCATTCAGTGGATCTGGTGGGGATCGGTGCTGATGGCGCTGGGCGGCCTCCTCGCCGCCACCGACCGGCGCTACCGCCTCCTGGCCGAGGCTGCGCGGCAGCCGGGCGCCGGGGGACCGTCCAGGCTCGCTCTCGCGGGGAAACGCTGATGGGACGCTACGTCGCACTCGGGCTCTTCCTGATCCTGCTGATCTTTCTGGGGTACGGCCTGACCCTGAATCCTCGGGAGGTCCCCTCTCCGCTCATCGGCAAGCCCGCTCCCGCGTTCCGGCTGCCCACGGTCGCCGACCCGGCAAAATCGATGGGCACCGACGACTTCGCGGGCAAGGTGACCCTGCTGAACGTGTGGGCCAGCTGGTGCGTGTCCTGCCGGCAGGAGCACCCCCTGCTGGTGGAGTTGGCGCGCAAAGGCAGCGTCCAGGTCTACGGGTTGAATTACAAGGACACCCGGCAGGACGCCCGGCGCTGGCTCGCCTCGTTCGGCGATCCCTACGTCGCGAGTGCCTTCGACGAGGACGGCCGCGTCGGCATCGAGTGGGGCGTCTATGGCGTGCCGGAGACCTTCGTCATCGACCGCAAGGGTGTCATTCGGCACAAGCTCACCGGCCCGGTGACCCCCGAAAACTGGGCGAAGACGCTCCAGCCGCTCATTCAACGGCTCCAGACGGCGGATTGAACCGTGAAGAGAACCCTCCCCGCATTGTTGCTTCTCTCCTTCAGCCTGGTTGCAATCGCGGCCGGTGTGGAGCCGCGCGCGTTCGATCGCCCGGAGCAGGAGGCCCGTTACCGCGCGCTCATCGCCGAGTTGCGCTGCCTCGTCTGCCAGAACCAGAACCTGGCGGAATCCGACGCGGAGCTCGCCCGGGACCTTCGGGACCAGACCTACGAGATGATCCGGGCAGGCCGCAGCGACGACGAGATCGTCGAGTTCATGGTCGGTCGCTACGGAGACTTCGTTCTCTACCGGCCACCCGTGACGGTCACGACCGCCTTGCTCTGGTTCGGGCCCGCGGTACTGGTGACACTCGGCGCCGTGCTCGCGCTCCTTTACGTGCGCCGCAGGGCCGGGCGCACGACGGGGGCGACCCTGTCCGAGGATGAGGAGAAGAAGGCCCGGGCGTTGCTTTCCGGGAAGGCGGTGGACCCATGACAGTCTTCCTCTTGAGCGCCGCCGCCCTGCTGGTGGTGGCCCTGGCGCTGGTCCTTCCTCCGCTGCTCGGCCGCGCGGGGGCGGCGGAGGACCAGCGGGACCGCCTGAACCTTGCGGTGCACCGGGACCGGGTCGCCGAGCTCGAGCAGCAGGAATCGGATGGCGAGCTCGGCCGGGACCAGGCCCAGGAGGCACGGCTCGAGATCGAGCGGGACCTTCTCCGGGACAGCGAGGTCCGCAGCGGCGCGCGCGCCACACGCCAGGCGCCCCGCTGGTCTGCCGTCCTGGTGGCGCTCGCGATTCCCGCGAGCGCCGTCTGGCTCTACGTGGAGCTCGGGACACCGGCGGCACTCCAGGGTACGCTCGCGGCCCCCCAGAGCGCCGCAGGGGCCCGGGGTGTGCCCGGCGAGCATTCCATGACCGACCTGATCGCCGGCCTCATCCGCAAACTGCAGGAGGACCCGAACAACCTGCAAGGCTGGGTGATGCTCGGCCGCTCCTACAACGCCCTCGAGCGCTTTGCCGAGGCGCGGGAGGCCTTCGGGGCAGCCGCCCGCCTGGCGCCCCGCGACGTCGAGGTCTTGACGGGCCTGGCCGAAGCGACGGCCCTCGCGAACGACGGCGACCTGAGCGGGAAGCCGGAGGAGATCCTGCACGAGGTCTTGGCCATCGACTCCCGGGCCCCCACCGCGCTCTGGCTCTCGGGGCTGGCCGCCTCGCAGCGCCAGCAATACGCCGAGGCCATCGGCTATTGGGAGACCCTCGAGCAGGTCGTCACGAACGCGGAGGAAAAGGCTACCGTCGCGCAGTACCTCGTGGAGGCCCGCAAGCAGGTCGGGGAGAGCAAGGACTCCGCTCCCGCCCAGGCCACTCCCCCGGAGGCCTCCTCCGGCGGCGCGCCCGATCCCTCGATCTCGCCGGCGCCGACGACCCCGACCGCGGCCGTGGTCACCCCCGCCGCGGTGACCGTGCGGGTCACGCTCGCGCCCGAGCTTCAGGACCGCGTCGCCGCGGGGGATGCGGTGTTCGTGTACGCGCGCCCGGCAGAGGGTGCACGCATGCCGATCGCCATCGTGCGCCACACGGCCGCCGACCTCCCCCTGACGGTCATCCTGGACGACCGGGCGGTCATGACCGGCGGCACGAAGCTGTCCGCGACCCCGCAGGTGGTCGTGGGGGCTCGAGTGTCCCGGTCGGGGAATGCGATACCCCAGACCGGGGACCTGGAGGGGCAGAGTGAGGTCGTGTCCCCTTCGGAGACCCCAACGGTCGACGTCCGCATCGACCACCCGATCTGAGCGGCCAGACCGGCGTCACCTCGCAGACGGCCGGCATCCAGTGCTACGATAAACCGCTTTGCCCGCCAGCCCCGGCTGCGGGGGTTTGCGCGTGCGCGGCGCCGGGGCATCCCCATCGGCCCGCCTGCTCCAGCCAGTCACCCACGAAAGGGCTTCGATGTTCGGCAAGATCCTGATCGCAAACCGCGGCGAGATCGCGGTACGAGTGGTGCGGGCCTGTAACGAGATGGGCATCAAGCCCGTCGCGGTGTACACCGACGCCGACCGGCACGCCCTCCACGTCAAGAAGGCCGACGAGGCCTACAACATCGGCCCCGAGTCCGTCGCCGGGTACCTGAACGTCCACCGGCTCGTCAACCTCGCCGTCGCGGCGGGCTGCGACGCCCTGCACCCAGGGTACGGCTTCCTCTCGGAGAACCCTCTGCTCGCCGAGGCCTGCGAGGCCCGCGGGGTGCGGTTCATCGGCCCTACCCCGGACGTCATTCGTCGGATGGGCGACAAGACCGAGGCCCGTCGAACCATGCGTGCCGCCGGGGTTCCCGTGATTCCCGGCAGCGACCGCAACCTCGATTCGCTGGAGGACGCTCTCGGGGTGGCCGATGAGGTGGGCTACCCGGTGATGCTCAAGGCGACCTCGGGCGGTGGCGGGCGGGGCATCCGCCGCTGCAACACCCCGGAGGAGCTCCGGCGGCACTTCGACCGGGTGGTGTCGGAGGCCCGCAAGGCGTTCGGCACCGCCGAGGTCTTCCTCGAGAAGGCCATCATCAACCCTCGCCACATCGAGGTTCAGATCCTGGCGGACCACTTCGGGCACATCGTCCATCTGTTCGAGCGGGACTGCTCGATCCAGCGCCGCCACCAGAAGCTCCTGGAGATCGCCCCCTCGCCGCAGCTCGACGACGACGTCCGTCAGCGCCTCGGGGCCTATGCCGTTCGGGCGGCTGCGGCCGTCGGCTACACGAACGCCGGCACGGTGGAATTCCTCCTGGACCAGGACGGCCAGGTCTACTTCATGGAGATGAACACCCGACTGCAGGTCGAGCACACGGTGACCGAGCAGATCACCGGCATCGACATCGTGAAGGCGCAGATCCGCATCGCAAACGACGAGCCCCTGCCCTTCCGGCAGGAGGAGATCACGCGTCGGGGATACGCCATGCAGTTCCGCATCAACGCGGAGGACCCCAAGAACGATTTCCTCCCGAGCTTTGGTTGCATCACGCGCTACTACGCACCCGGCGGGCCCGGGGTGCGTACGGACGGAGGCATCTACACGGGCTACGAGATCCCTCCCTATTACGACTCGCTCTGCGTGAAGCTCTCGGTGTGGGCGCTGTCGTGGGAGGAGGTCCTGGACCGCTCGGGCCGGGCGCTGAAGGACCTCGGGCTCGGTGGGGTCAAGACGACCATCCCGTTTCACCAGCGAATCCTGCAGGTTCCCGAGTTCCGGTCGGGCCGTTTCGACACCAGCTTCATCGAGACTCACCCGGAGCTCCTCGACTACTCCGTTCAGAGGCCGGCCCAGGAAATGGCGGCGGCCTTCGCGGCCGCGATCGCCGCTCACCTCGGGTACTGAGAGAGGACCGCGCCATGTCCCGCGTGTACATCACCGATACCAGCCTGCGCGATGCGCACCAGTCCCTCCTCGCGACCAGGATGCGCACGGCCGACATGCTGCCCGTCTGCCCGAAGCTCGATCGGGTCGGTTACTGGTCTCTCGAGGTCTGGGGTGGGGCCACCTTCGATTCCTGCATCCGGTTCCTGAAGGAGGACCCCTGGGACCGGCTGAAGCAGTTGCGCCGGGCCCTGCCCAACACCCGCCTGCAGATGCTGCTGCGGGGTCAGAACCTGGTGGGCTACCGTCACTATTCGGACGACGTGGTGCGTGCCTTCGTGGCCCGGGCGGCCGAGAACGGGATCGACGTCTTCCGCATCTTCGACGCCCTGAACGACACCCGGAACCTGCGCACGGCGGTCAACGCGGTGCGGGCCGCCGGCAAGCACGCGCAGGGCGCGATCGCCTACACGACGAGCCCCGTGCACAGCATCGAGCAGTTCGTTGCGATGGCCCGCGAGCTCGAGGAGATGGGGTGCCAGAGCATTGCCATCAAGGACATGGCGGGCCTGCTCACGCCGCGTTCCAGCGAGACCCTGGTGCGAGCGCTCGTGCGCTCGGTCGGGGTACCCATCCAGGTACATTCCCACGCGACGGCCGGACTGGCTGAGATGTGCCAGTTCAAGGCGGTCGAGGCAGGCTGCCGGCACATCGACACGGCGATCTCGTCCCTGTCCGGGGGCACGAGCCACCCCGCGACGGAGAGCATGGTCGCGGCGTTGCGTGACACGGAGTGGGACACGGGGCTCGACCTGGCGCTCTTGCAGGAGATCGGTTTCTACTTCTACGAGTCCCGCAGGAAGTACCACCACTTCGAGAGCGAGTTCACCGGACTCGACACAAGAGTTCAGGTAAATCAAGTACCTGGAGGAATGACCTCGAATCTGGTTCAACAACTCCGGGACCAGGGGGCACTGCAGAAGATCAACGCGGTGCTGGAGGAGATCCCCCGCGTGCGGGCCGACCTCGGCTACCCGCCCCTCGTGACCCCGACCTCCCAGATCGTGGGGACTCAGGCGGTCATCAACGTGCTGAACGGCGAGCGCTACAAGATCGTCACCAACGAGACGAAGCTCTACCTGGAGGGCCGTTACGGACGCGCGCCCGGGCCGGTCAACGAGGTCGTGCGCAAGATGGCCATCGGGGACCGGTCGGTCATCGAGTGCCGTCCGGCAGACCTGATCGAGCCGGAGATGGAGCGCCTGCGCACCCAGGTCGGCGACCTCGCCCAGAGCGAGGAGGACGTACTGACCTTCGCGATGTTCCCGGACCTCGCCCGCGAGTTTCTGGAGGCGCGCCGTGCCGGTCGTCTGGTGCCGGAGCCGCTCGAGCCGGTCAAGCCCGGTCAGCGCCCCCAGGGAACGGTTCCCACCGAGTTCAACGTGACGGTCCACGGGGAGACCTATCACATCCAGATCCGGGGCACGGGGCATCGCACCCAGGAGAAGCGGCCGTTCTATCTGACCGTCGACGGCATGCCCGAAGAGGTCATGATGGAGTCCCTGCAGGAGGTCTCGGCCGAGCCCGGGGCAGGCGTCGCTGCCGCCCATCGCGGCAGCAAGCGCCCCCGCGCCAGCAAGCAGGGTGACGTGACGACGTCCATGCCGGCCACGATCGTGGAGGTGCTCGTGCGCGTCGGTGACGTGGTGCGGGCGGGTGACCCGGTGATCGTCACCGAGGCCATGAAGATGGAAACCGAGCTGCAGGCACCCATCGCCGGGGCGGTGGCGGCCGTGCACGTGGCCAAGGGCGACAGCGTCAACCCCGACGAGGCGCTGATCGAGATCCAGCCCGCGGCCTGAGGCCGGCCTCCGGTCCACTCCTCGGGGGATTGCCATGCGCAGGATCGTGCTCGCCTCGACCTCGCCCTACCGGCGTGAGCTCATGGAGCGGCTCGGCCTGCCGTTCGAGGCCGCGGCGCCCCGAGTCGAGGAGTCCCCCATCGCCGGGGAACACCCGGCCGCCCTCGTGCGCCGGCTCGCCGAGTCGAAGGCGCGGGCGGTGGCCGCGGTCTTTCCGAACGCGCTCATCGTCGGGTCCGACCAGGTGGCGGTGCTGGACGGGGAGCGGTTGGGAAAGCCCGGGACGCACGAGGCCGCCGTGAAGCAATTGACGCGGGCCTCGGGCAGGCCGGTGGAATTCCTCACGGGCCTCTGCCTGCTGGACTCCGCGACGGGGAAGGCGAGCGTGGACCTGGTGCCCTCCCGGGTCGTGTTCCGGGTGCTCGGCACCGCCCAGATCGAGCGCTACCTGGAGCGGGAACGGCCCTACGACGCGGCGGGCAGCTTCAAATCCGAGGGGCTGGGGATCGCGCTTTTCGAGCGCATCGACGGTGAGGACCCGACCGCGCTGGTCGGCCTGCCCCTCATCCGGCTCACGACGATGCTGGCCGAGGCCGGCGTGGACGTGCTCACGCTGGATTGACGCGCACCGCGCGCCGGTGCGCGGCGATCCCAGGGTTCCTGCCGGAACGCCCCCCCTTCTCGGGGATTCCCCGACCCGTCAGCGCACCCCGGGGGTCGTCCCGAGCACTGCCGAGAACCCTTCGCCCAGGGCGATGCCGAAACGGTCCACCAGACGCTCCAGGTAATCGGGCTTGGCGGTGTGGTTCACGATCTTCTCGGCCCCGATCACCTCGCGTGCCACGTGATCGGTGCTCGCCAGGTCGTCGACCAACCCCAGGTCCTTGCCCCGGGCCCCGGTCCAGATGAGGCCACTGAACAGCTGGTCGTCCTCGACGAGCCGCGAGCCCCGCCCCTCGCGGACGCGGGCGATGAACCGCTCGTGGATTTCCTCCAGCATCTTCTCCAGATGCCGGGTCTCGGTCGGGTTCGCGGGTGAGAAGGGGTCGAACAGGGCCTTGTGCTCGCCCGAGGTCAGCAGGCGGCGCTCGACGCCGACCTTCTCCATGGCCCTGACGAAACCGAATCCGTCCATCCTGACGCCGATCGAGCCCACGATGCTGGACGGGTCGGCATAGATGCGGTCCGCGGCGGCCGCGACGTAGTAGCCGCCCGAGGCGCAGATGTCCGTGATCACGGCGTAGACGGGAAGGTCCGGGTGTTTCTCCTTCAGGCGCCGGACCTCCTGATAGATGGACTCCGCCTGCACCGGGCTCCCGCCGGGGCTGTTGATGCGAAGGATGATGCCCTTGGCGTTCCGGTCCTCGAAGGCGGCCTTCAGGCTGCGATTCACGACGCTCGCGCCGCCGCGGGCGTGCTCGGCGATCACCCCTTCCACGTCGACGAGGGCCGTGTGCTTCTTCGTGCTGCCGGGCGCCTCCAGGTCGCTGGGCCAGTACACCACGGCGATCGCCACCACGTAGGCGACGACCAGGAATTTGAAGAAGATCCCCCAGCGCCTTGCGCGGCGCTGCTCCTGGAGGGAAGCAAACGCCAGCCGCTCCAGGAGGTCCCGCTCCCAGCCCGGAGAGCGCTGCGCCCCTCCCCCCTCTTCCTTATCCGCCGTGTCGGTCATCGTCTTCCCCCGTTCCGGCGCCAGGCATCGAGCCACCCCGGCAGTTCGCCGATCGCGTCGAGGCACGCGAGCGGGCGGTAGTCTAGCAAACGCTCGCAATCCTTCACCCCGTAGCTCACCCCGAGCGAGGGAACGCCCGCCTCGAGAGCCATCTGCAGGTCGTATTCGCTGTCACCGATCATCAGCGTCTCGTCCGGCCCCGTGCCCAGCGTGGCCATCAACTCGAGCAGCATCTGCGGGTGGGGTTTCGAGCGCGTCTCGTCCGCGCAACGCGTCGCCGCGAAGAGCGGAGCGAGACCGGAATCGACGAGCACGCGCTCCAGCCCGCTGCGGCTCTTGCCGGTGGCCACGGCGAGCAGGTACCCCTCCCGCCGCAGGGCGGTAAGGGTCTCGTGGGCACCCGGGAACAGCGGCATGGGGATCCCCCCCTCGGAGAGGAAGTGGAGGCGGTAGCGCTCGACCAGGGCAGCGTGGCTCTCGGGGGGCAGTTCCGGATACAACACCTGCATCGCCTCGCGCAGACCGAGGCCGATGATGTCGCGGATGGCCTCATCGCTGCGGGGCTGGAGGCCCAGGTCGACCATGGCCCCCCGCGCCGAGCCGACAATCCGGTCCTCGGAGTCCATGAGGGTACCGTCCCAGTCGAAGACCAGCAGCTGGAAAGGTCTCACTGCGGAATCCCCAGCGCCCTCAGGACCGCGCGAAGCTCTTCGGGCAGGGGGGCCGTGACCTCGACGGGCTCTCCGGTGTCGGGGTGCCGGAAGCGCAGGGAGTGGGCGTGGAGGAAGAGCCGGCGCAACCCTTTCCCCCGGAGCGCACGATTGCGCTCCGCGTCCCCGTACTTGAGATCGCCTGCCACCGGATGGCCCGTCTCGGCTGCGTGGACCCGGATCTGGTGCGTGCGTCCCGTGAGCGGCGTGGCCCGGACCAGGGTGACGTCCGGTCCGTGGCCCATGGGCTCGATTCGCGTGAAGGCCGCCTTGCCCTCCTCGCTCGCGCGCACGACCCGTTCGCCGGACTGCAGCACGTTCTTGCGCAACGGGGCCTGCACCTCGAGTGGACCACCGAGTTTTCCGACCAGCAGCGCCACGTAGGTCTTCGTCACCTCCCCCGCGCGCAGGAGCGCGTGCAGGGCCCGCAGGGCCGGCCGGCGCTTGGCCACCATGAGACATCCGGAGGTCTCCCGGTCGAGCCGGTGCACCAACTCGAGAAACGAGGCATGGGGGCGCAGGGCCCGCAGGGCCTCGATCACCCCGAAGGAAAGGCCACTGCCGCCGTGGACGGCGAGCCCTGCGGGCTTGTCCAGCACCAGGAGCGACCGGTCCTCGAACAGGACCCGGTCACGCAGCAGCTGGGTGGTACGCCCGTCGGGCTGCGCCTTCTCCGTCTCAGGGCCGCGGCGCAGTGGCGGGACGCGGACGACGTCACCGGGCTCCAGCCGATGGTCGGGCCGGACCCGGCCGCGGTTGACGCGCACCTCCCCGGTACGCAGGATTCGGTAGATGAGGCTCTTCGGAACGCCCTTCAGCCGGGCGCGAAGAAAGTTGTCGACCCGCTGCCCTTCCGCGTCGGTCTCCACGACCAACCGATAGGCCCCTTCGGACTGCGACCGCTCCTGCGTCTCCATTCGCTAATGATACGTAGTTTGCCGGCCACCCCCAACGTTGCTATAGTATGGAATTACCAGGGATTTCCTGGCCGGCGGGGTAACTGGCCGACGCCGCGGTCGGCGCCGTGGCCTCCCATGACCCCGAAGACTTGCACAGGATTCCGATGTCGCCCGATGCGTCCGCCAACCTCCGGAGAGGCTCGGCAGGCAGCTCGGCTCGCCGGTACGCCGCCGTCTGCACGCGCGCCCGTCGCGCGCCCCGCGCAGCCGGCACTCGCCCCGCGCGCCCGTCTCCCCCGGACATGCCCTCCCTCGTGCCAGGCCGTGAGCCGGGTGACGCGGAGTCCTCTTGCCGGTCGGATGCTCGTCGAGCGCCCGACCGAGGGTAAACCGTTTCATGAAACGCATGCTCATCAATGCCACGCAGCCCGAAGAGCTGCGCGTGGCCCTGGTCGACGGTCAGCGTCTGCACGACCTGGACATCGAGGTGCCTTCCCGTGAGAAGAAGAAGGCCAACATCTACAAGGGGCGGATCACCCGCCTGGAGCCAAGCCTGGAGGCGGCCTTCGTCGACTACGGAGCGTCCCGGCACGGCTTTCTGCCCCTGAAGGAGATCGCCCGCAGCTACTTCCTCCAGAAGGACGTCGCCGACCCGGGCCGGATGAAGCTGAACGAGCTCCTCGAGGAGGGGCAGGAGCTCCTGGTCCAGGTGGACAAGGAGGAACGGGGCAACAAGGGAGCGGCACTCACCACCTTCGTCAGCCTGGCCGGGCGTTACCTGGTCCTCATGCCCAACAACCCGAGGGCCGGCGGGGTCTCCCGGCGAATCGAGGGAGAGGAGAGGGACGAGTTGCGGGAGTTGCTGAGCAACCTCGACGTTCCCACCGGAATGGGCCTCATCGTGCGCACGGCCGGCGTGGGCCGCAGCAACGAGGAGTTGCAGTGGGACCTCGACTACTTGTTGCACCTCTGGCGCGCCATCGAAGAGGCGAGCGAGGCGCGCCCGGCGCCGTTCCTCGTGCACCAGGAAAGCAACATCATCATCCGCGCGATCCGGGATTATTACCGGCAGGACATCAACGAGATCCTGGTCGATGACCCGACGGTCTACGAGAACGCCCTCGACTTCATCCGGCACGTGATGCCGGACAACGTGCGCAAGGTCAAGCTCTACCAGGACCCCGTTCCGCTGTTCACGCGCTACCAGATCGAGAGCCAGATCGAGTCAGCCTACCGGCGCGAGGTGCGGCTGCCCTCCGGCGGCGCCGTGGTCTTCGACCACACCGAGGCCCTCGTGTCGGTCGACATCAACTCGGCTCGCGCGACCAAGGGCGCCGACATCGAGGAGACGGCCCTGCAGACCAACCTCGAGGCCGCCGACGAGGTGGCCCGGCAGCTGCGCCTGCGCGACCTGGGCGGCCTCATCGTGATCGACTTCATCGACATGACGCCCGCGCGCAACCAGCGGGAGGTGGAGAACCGCCTGAAGGACGCCCTGAAGATCGACCGCGCCCGTGTCCAGATCGGACGCATCTCCCGATTCGGGCTGCTGGAGATGTCGCGCCAGCGCCTGCGGTCCTCGCTCGGGGAATCCAGTCAGATCGTGTGCCCGCGCTGCAACGGTCAGGGCACGATCCGCAGCCTCGAGTCGCTCGCCCTCTCCATCCTGCGCATCCTCGAGGAGGAGGCGATGAAGGAGAAGACGGGGCGGGTGCTGGCACAGGTTCCGGTCGACGTCGCCACGTACCTGCTGAACGAGAAGCGCATGGCCCTCCAGGACGTGGAGAGGCGCCACGAGGTCCACGTCGTCCTGGTTCCCAATACACGCCTGGAGACCCCCCACTACGACATCCAGCGTGTCCGGGAAGACGAGACCGAGCATGGCGTGTACAGCCAACCGAGCTATCAGTTGGTGACCCAGCCCGAGGAGACGCCGGAGTTCGTGACCTCGCCGGCGCGGGGCCGCCTGGAAGAGCCTGCGGTAAAGGCCGTGCTTCCGCCGGCACCCACTCCGCCGCCGCGGGAACCGGAGGGCGAGACTCGGCCCGGATTCATCCGACGCTTGTGGAGCGCGGTCTTCGGCGGCACCGAGCGCCAGGGCGAGAAAGAGGGGGAGGAACGGCCCTCTCCGCGCCCGCGGACTCGCGCAGGGGAGCCGCGCCGGGGACGCCAGGACGGTCCCGGCTCACGGGCTGCAGGTGCTCGGCGCGGGGGGCGTCAGCGTCCGCCGCGTGGCGGGGAGTCCGTGCGGGACAATCCGCCCACCCGTGAGGCTGCCCCCGCCCGGGAGCGAGAGCGGGAGGTCGCGCCCCCGCGGGAAACGGCCTCCACGCGCGAGTCCCCGGTCCGAAGGGAGCGGGAACGAGCGGCCCCACCACCACGGCCGACCGCGCCGGAGGCCGTTGCGGGTGCCGCGCCCGAGCGCAGCCTCGACGCCGAGGAGCAGGTGGAGCTCGAGCTCGCTCCGGCCCCGGAGGCCACGGCAGGGGAAGGCGGACAGGTTGAAAGGGCCGCGGAGACCGGGCGCCCGCCACGCTCTCACCGGGGCAGCCGCCGCGGGCGTGGCCGCCGTCGCGTCGAGGGTGCGACTCCTGGCGCACCGACGCCCGATGTCGCTCCGGCCGGCAGCGGTGAGGCAGAGGCTGCAGCACCCCGTCCCCTTCCGGCCGAGCGGCCTGCTCGTCCGGTGAGGGAGGCCCAGGGTGAGCCGGCCGCGCCCCCCGCACGGGCGGAATCCGCGCCACCTCCGTCCGCCCCCGTGGAACGAAGCGCCACCTCCGAGGGATCCGGCACACCCTCCGGGGTGGCATCCTCCAGCCCGGATCGCTCTCCGGAATCGGGGGACTGAGACCGACGAAACCGGCAGGCAGGCGGCCGCGAATCAACCGTGCAGCGGGCCTGGCGTCACGCCGGGCCCGCCCTGCCCGTCGTCTCGGAGGGACCCCCAGCCCATATCGCCCAACTGTCCCGAAGGCCCCTCAGGGGCTGGTGCTCCGGGGCTGCCTCAGGAGCGTCACGAAGGCAACGGCCAGGTCTTCCTCGTCCGCGAGACTGAGGTGACTCTCGGCGACACCGCGCGCGTCGAGCAGACCCTGGGCCACGGCGGAAAAAACGAGATACGGCCGTCCCAGCGGGTCATGGCGCACCCCGATGTCGCGCGGGCCGACGCCGAAGCGGAAACCGGTCCCGAGGGCCTTGACCAGGGCCTCCTTGGCGGCGAAACGCTTGGCCAGGAACGGCGCGGAGCGGCGCCTGGCCGGCAGCTCCTCCAGTTCCTCCCCCGTCAGGATGCGTTGCGGGAAACGCCCTCCGAATCGGTCCACGATCGACTGCATCCGCGAGACCCGCACGACGTCCACGCCAATGCCCAGGATCACCGCCGGGCCTCCCGCATCAGGCGCTTCATCTCACGCACCGCCTCACCGATGCCGGTGAAGAGCGCCCGCGCGATGATGGCGTGCCCGATGTTCAGTTCGCACACCTCGCGAATGGCGGCGACCGCCTGGACGTTCTGGTAGTTCAGGCCGTGCCCCGCGTTCACCTGCAGGCCAGCGGATCGGGCAGTGGCGACCACGCTTTCGATACGGGCGAGCTCCCGGGCTCGCTCGGTGCGGTCCCGGGCGTCGGCGAACCTCCCGGTGTGCACCTCGACGACGGGGGCTCCGGCCTCCAGGGACGCCTCGACCTGGCGCGGGTCCGGGTCGATGAAGAGCGACGTGCGCACTCCCGCCGCCGCCAGGCGCTGGCAGGCGTCGCGCACCGCCGCGAGGTTTCCCGCGACGTCGAGCCCACCCTCGGTCGTCAGTTCCTCGCGGCGCTCCGGCACGAGGCAACAATCGGCCGGGCGGATTCGCTCGACCACCGCGAGGCCGTCGGCGGTGACGGCCATCTCCAGGTTCATCCGGGTCAGCAGGACCTCCCGCAGGATCTCCAGGTCGCGCACCTGGATGTGCCGCCGATCCTCGCGCAGATGAACGGTGACTCCGTCGGCCCCGGCGAGCTCTGCGTCGATCGCCGCCTGGACCGGGTCCGGATAGCGCGTCCCCCGGGCCTGGCGAAGGGTCGCCACGTGGTCGACATTCACACCCAGCAGGATCTCGTCCCTCTCCGACACCGCTTCTCCCCCCATGCGCCTTACGAATCTCGTCCCTCGCCGGGTCTCCGAAAGAGGGACCGGCTCTCCAGCGGGCGGTCTCCCAGATAGTGCTGGAGCACGTAGCGCATGAGCTGCTTGGCCTCCCGCGCCGAGCGCCGGTCACCGACCCGTTCTTCGGCCACCGCCAGCAGGGTGGCCCCCCGAACCGTCACACCGTCACCACTCGAGTCGCCGGGGATGGCCCCCGTCTCCACCTGGTAGCGGTAGGTGCCCTCGGGGTCGAGCGGGTTCCCGGTGCAGTCGGCGCCACCGAGGACCAGGCCGTAGCCGAGAGAGCCCAGGAGCCGCTTCTCGAAGACCCGCAGGACCCCCTCCTCCCCCTCGTGCCGGGCCAGGCGGGCCAGGGCCTCCGCATACGCGTCGTAGATCGCGGGGTGGGGGTCGAGCCGGGGCAGCAGCCGGATCAGGAGCTCGTTCAGGTAGAAGCCTGAGAGAAGCGCCCGGCCGGGAAGCGTTCCAACCCCTGCGCCCTCCGCACCGGTCAGGGACATCAACTCCTGCTGCCCGCTCCAGGAGAGGAGCAGCGGTACGAACGGCTGCAGCGTCCCCCTCAGGCGAGAGCGATCCCCCTGGGCCCCGCGCGCCACGAGGCCGACCCGGCCATGTTCCCGCGTGAGCGCCTCGACCAGCAGGCTCGTCTCCCGATAAGGCCTGCGGTGCAGGACGTAGGCCGGCTCGAGCTGAGCGCGCATGGGAAGACTATCCGTCGTACCCCAACTGCCGCAGGGCCCGATCGTCGTCCGACCACCCCTCCCTGACCTTCACCCAGAGACCCAGATGGACCCGCTTCTCGAGCATGCGCTCGATGTCCGCGCGCGCCTCCGAGCCCACCGCCTTCAACATCTTGCCCTCGGCCCCGATGACGATGGCCTTCTGGCCGGGCTTCTCGACCCAGATGACGGCGTCAATCGTCGTCGTCGCGCCCTCCTCCGAGAAGCGCTCGATCTCGACCGTCAGACGGTAAGGGACCTCCTGCCCCAGCCGGCGCATCAGCTTCTCACGGATGATCTCCCCCGCGAGGAAACGCTCGCTGCGGTCCGTCACCTGGTCCTCGGAGAAGAGTGGCGCGGACTCCGGCAGGCGACGGCCCACCTCACGCTCCAGCACGTCGAGCTGGAGGCCCGCGCGGGCCGACACCGGGATGACCTCCGCGAAGGAGCCACGTGTGCCCAGCTCCGCCAGATAGGGCAGCAGGTCCTCCTTTCGCTGGACCCGGTCCACCTTGTTGACGGCCACAATCACCGGGACGTGGAGGTCACGCAGCCGGTCCGCGACCAGCGCGTCATCCTTGCTCCACCGCAGGGCCTCGACCACGAAGACCACGAGGTCCACCTCCTGTAGCGCCCCCAGGGCTGCGCGGCTCATGGCCCGATCGATGGCACGGCCCTTGCCCCCGTGCAGACCCGGCGTGTCGACGTAGACGGCCTGGGCACCCCCCGTCGTCTTGATGCCGATGACCCGGTGGCGGGTCGTCTGGGGCTTGGAGGACGTGATACTGACCTTCTGCCCGACCAGGTGGTTGAGCAGGGTCGACTTGCCCACGTTCGGGCGCCCGACGATGGCCACGAACCCACACCGTGTCCCCCCCCTGCCGTCCGTGTCCATCGACCGCTCGCCCCTGCCCTCTAGCGCTCGTCGCGGGGGCCGTCGCCCCGCCCCGGTGGGGAACCTGCCAGTTGGGCGAGCAGGCACCCCGCCGCAGCCTGCTCCGCTCCCCGTCGGCTCGCTCCTTCGCCCGCCGCGGAAAGCCCGAGCTCCTGTACCTCGCACACGACGGCGAAGACCTGGTCGTGGGCATCGCCCGTCACCCGGGTGACGGCGTACGTGGGAAGCGGCAGGCGCCTCCCCTGAAGCCATTCCTGCAAGCGGGTCTTCGGGTCCTTTTCGATGTGCCCCGGCTCGATGCCGGCAAGCAGGTCCGCGTAGAGTCCGAGCACGAGCTGGCGGCATCCGTCGACGCCGGCATCCAGGTAGGCCGCCCCGATCACCGCCTCGAGTGCATCGGCGAGGATCGAGTCACGATTGCGTCCGCCGCTCTTGAGCTCCCCGCCCCCGAGCCTCAGGTCCTCGCCGAGCCCCCCGCCTCTGGCGAGGTCCGCCAGGGTCGACTCGCGTACGAGGCGGGCCCTCAGCCGCGTCAGATCGCCCTCGCTGGCGTCGCCGAAGCGCCGGAACAGCTCCTCGCTGATGAGGAAGCCGAGCACCGCGTCGCCGAGAAACTCCAGCCGCTCGTTGTGATCTCCCCCGGCGCTGCGGTGCGTCAGGGCGCGCTCGAGGAGCTCCGCCCGCGCGAACCGTCGGGCAAGCTCCGATACCAACCGGTCGCGCGCCATGTTCGTTCTACGGGCGGCTGACCTCCTTGTCCCAGTCGGCGAGAATCGAGAGATTCCCCACCAGCGGCGCGAGCGTCTGGTACTGCATGCGGATGACGGTTCGCCCGTTGCCCTTCTCCACCGTGAGGGAATCCTTGACCTTTTCCTCACTGTCGAAGCGGTCCACGTCATCGATGCTCATGCGCGCCACGAACCTCTTGACGATCTCGGCGCGGCTGCTCTCTGCCGTGGACGGGTCGCGAATGATCGAGCTGAGGGCCTGGTCGATCTTGAAGCTCTCCGTATACAGGGGCACGAGCCGCAGCACGAAGAGGACCCCGAAGGCCAGGACCACGAGCGTCAGGACCCAGCCGATCACTGTCATGCCCATCTGTTTACGCAGCGTATTCATGTCGTCCTCCGATGCATCCCGAGCGCGGTCGTCCGCGCCTCGCCACGGGTTACCGAACGGGGTTTCCGACCCGGTCGAGGTTGAATTCCCCGCCCGCCCAGTCCCAACTGAACCAGATGAGGAAGGCCTTTCCGATGAGGTTGGCGTCCGGCACCGTGCCCCAGTACCGGCTGTCGCGGCTGTTGTCCCGATTGTCTCCCATCACGAAGTAGTGGCCGTCCGGCACCACCATCTCCCCCTCCACCGAGGGTGCGGACGGCTGCACCAGGATCTCGTGGGCCACCGGCTGGAGCGCCTCGCGACGAACGTCCGCGCCGGTCATCACGGCACCCGATCCGCTCCCTCGATAGCTTCCGGCGGGCACCTGGGGCACTTCCTTGCCGTTTACGTACAGGGTCTTGTGGAAGTAGCCGATGCGGTCCCCGGGTAGACCGACGACCCGTTTGATGAAGGGCACGGAGGGGTCTTCCGGGTAGCGGAACACCACGATATCGCCCCGCTGCGGAGCACCGATCTCGACGATCTTGCGGTCCACGACCGGCAGCCGGATCCCATAGGTGAATTTGTTCACCAGGATGAAGTCCCCGATGAGCAGGGTGGGCAGCATGGACCCGGACGGGATGCGAAACGGCTCGACCAGGAACGACCGCAGGAGCAGAACGGCCAGGAAGATGGGAAAGAACGAGCGGGCGTACTCGAAGAGACGGGGCCGCGGCGGCATCGGCTTGCCGCTCGCTTCGGCCTTGCGGCGCCGCGCAGGCGCGAACAACACGGCGTCGAGCAGCCAGAGAACGCCACTCGCCAGAACAAAACCGAACAGCAACGTCGCGAAATCGATCTTCATGTCTTCTTCCCGACCTGCAGGACGGCGAGAAACGCCTCCTGCGGGATTTCGATCTTGCCGAATTGCTTCATCCTGCGCTTACCCGCCTTCTGCTTCTCCAGCAGCTTGCGCTTGCGGGTCACGTCTCCACCGTAGCACTTTGCCGTGACGTTCTTGCGCAGGGCCTTCACCGACTGGCGGGCCACGATATGGGACCCGATCGCCGCCTGGATTGCGACCTCGTACATCTGGCGCGGGATGATCTCCTGCATGCGCTCGCAGAGGTCTCGCCCGCGCGCGTACGCCTGGTCGCGGTGCACGATGATGGAAAGGGCGTCCACCCGCTCGCCGTTCACCAGGATGTCGAGCTTCACGAGGTCCGCAGCCTGGAAACGGACGAAGTGGTAATCCAGCGACGCGTAACCCCGGCTGAGCGACTTGAGCCGGTCGAAGAAGTCGAGCACGACTTCGCTCAGAGGCAGCTCGTACACCAACGAGACCTGCCGGCCGAGATATTGCAGCGAGCGCTGCACGCCCCGTTTCTCGATGCAGAGATTGATGACGTTGCCGAGATGCTCGGGCGGCATCAGCATATTCGCCTGAACTATCGGCTCCCGAATCTCTGCCATGCGGTTCGCCGCGGGAAGGTCCGCCGGGTTCTCCACGCGCAGGGTCTCGCCCCCGGTGGTGACCACCTCGTAGACGACCGTCGGCGCCGAGGTGATCAGGTCCAGATCGTACTCGCGCTCGAGCCGCTCCTGGACGATGTCCATGTGCAGCAGCCCGAGGAAACCACAGCGGAACCCGAAACCGAGCGCCTGGGAGTTCTCCGGCTCGTACTGGAGTGCGGAGTCGTTCAGGCGCAGCTTGCCGAGCGCCTCGCGAAAGGGCTCGTAATCCGCGGAATCGACCGGGAAGAGGCCAGCGAAGACCTGGGGCTTCACGGCCTTGAAACCGGGGAGCGGCGTCTGCGCCGGGCGGCGGTCGTCGGTGATGGTGTCCCCAACCGGCGCCCCGTGGATGTCCTTGATGCCCGCGACCAGGAACCCGACCTCACCCGTCTCGAGGACCGTCCGGTCTCGCGGCTTCGGCGTGAAGATTCCGAGCTTTCCGACCTCACCCGAGAAGCCGGTCGCCATGACCCGCACGCGCTGACCGGCGGTCACCCGCCCGTCGACGACACGAATGAGCGAAACGACGCCCAGGTAGTTGTCGAACCAGGAATCCACGATGAGTGCCTTGAGCGGGCCATCGGGGTTGCCCGCGGGAGGCGGGATCCGCACGAGGAGGGCCTCGAGCAGGTCCGGCACGCCCTCGCCGGTCTTGGCGCTCACGCGCAGGGCGTTCTGCGCCTCGATCCCGATGATCTCTTCGATCTCCTGGATGACTCGCGCCGGCTCCGCGGAGGGCAGGTCGATCTTGTTGAGCACGGGCACCACTTCCAGGCCCTGCTCGATCGCGGTGTAGCAGTTGGCGACGCTCTGCGCCTCCACGCCCTGAGCGGCGTCGACGACGAGCAAGGCCCCCTCGCAGGCGGCAAGCGATCGGGAGACCTCATAGGAGAAATCCACGTGGCCCGGGGTGTCGATGATGTTCAGTTCGTACACCCGGCCGTCGCGCGCCTTGTAGCTGAGCGTCACGCTCTGGGCCTTGATCGTGATGCCCCGCTCCCGCTCGAGGTCCATCGAGTCGAGAACCTGCTCCGCCATCTCCCTCTGGCTGAGCCCACCGCACGTCTCGATCAGGCGATCGGCAAGGGTCGACTTGCCGTGATCGATATGGGCGATGATGGAGAAGTTTCGAATGTGATCCATGCAAACGGAAAAAGGGCGCCATGGACGCCCTTTCCCCGGTCTCTCGTGCTCAGACCGCTCTTCCGGCGCTGTCCCGCGGCCCGGCGAAGGACCAGACCCGGGAAGTGTAACCCAGGGGCCCGCCACCGGAAAGGCTCCGGCGGCGGGCCAGGGAAGGTGCCCCTGCCGCGCTCAGCGCAACTTGAGCGCGAGGAACAGCGGGTTTCCACGCCGCTGAACCAGCAGCGGCACCGACCGGTCGGACGGCAGCCCCCCGGCCAACTCCCGGAAGTGCCCCGTTCCCTTCACCTGGACGCCGTTCAGCATCAGGAGCACGTCCCCTTGCCGGACCCCGGCCCGATGGGCAGGGCCATCGGCGACCTGCGTGACGAGCACCCCACCGTCCTTGACCTCGAGCTCCTCACGCTGCTCGCGGGTCAACTCCTGCACGGTGAGCCCGAGGCGCGAGTCCGTGACAGGGCCGCCCGAGCCCCCCGAGCGTGCCCGCACTTCCTTCTCCTCGGGCAGCTCCGCGATAGTCACCGACAAGACGACCGGCTTGCCCTCGCGCAGCACCTTGACCGGCGCCCGGGCTCCGACTCGGGCCTTGCCGACGATGGGCGGCAGGTCCGAAGACTGCACCACTGGCTTGCCGTCGAACTCCAGCACGATGTCTCCGACGACGAATCCGGCCTCGCCCGCCGGGCTCCCGGGGAGCACGCGTGCCACCAGGGCGCCCCGCGGACGGTCCATGCCGAACGACTCCGCGAGCTCGCGGTTCACGTCCTGGATGAGAACCCCGAGCCAACCGCGGCTCACCCGTCCCTGCCCCTTCAACTGATCGACGACGTCCACCGCCACGTCGATGGGGATCGCGAAGGACAGCCCCATGAATCCACCCGTACGGCTGTAGATCTGCGAGTTGACGCCGACCACCTCGCCTTCCAGGTTGAAGAGGGGACCGCCGGAATTCCCCGGATTGATGGCGACGTCCGTCTGGATGAAGGGAACGTAGTTTTCCGAGGGGAGGCTGCGCCCCATCGCGCTCACGATCCCGGCCGTCGCGGAGTAATCGAAGCCGAAGGGCGAACCGATGGCGAGCACCCATTCGCCGACACGGAGCTTCGCCGAAGTGCCGAGCTTCACCGTCGGCAGGTCGGTCGCCTTGACCTTGAGCAGCGCCACGTCGCTGCGCTCGTCGCTGCCGACGACCTCCGCGGTGAACTCCCGCCGGTCACTCAGGCGCACCACGACCTCGTCGGCGGAGCGCACGACGTGGTGGTTGGTGAGAATGTAGCCATCGCTCGAGATGATGAAGCCCGAGCCGAGAGACTGGGCATCGAACTCCTCCGCCTCGCCGCCATCCCCGAAGAAGCGGCGGAAGAACTCGTAGAGGGGGCTGTCCTCGGGGATATCCGGGAGCTCGAGCCCCTTCGGGAGCTCCAACCCCTTCGGCAGCCCATGGGGGGACTCCTTGCTCTGGGTCGTCGAGATGTTCACCACGGCCGGACCGTACTTGTCCACGAGCCACGTGAATTCGGGCAGACCGTCCCGTGCATGCGTCACGGGCACGGCAGCCGCCAGCCCCAGCAGCATCAGCGCGACGCGCGCTACACCGGCGTTTACGGCTCGAATCGCATTCATCTCTTCCTGGCTCCCCGCCTGCTGTCCGGGCGTCACCGCCGACGCCCCTGGTCGAAACCCACGGCCCCGCGCTCAGCCGGGGAAACGCCGGCTGAGCACGGGCTCGAAGCGCGCATCGCCCCTGCCACTCTTGCCTATCCACCAGGCAAGTGCAGCCCCGAGGAGGAGCCCGAACAGCCCCCCCACGGCCGCCATGCCATCCAGCGAAAGGCCGAATCGCGTGCCGAGCCAGTGGCCGATGCCTGCCCCGGCCACGAGCCCCACCAGAGGCACAGCGTATACCGTCGCCGAGCCCCGGGCGACCGCCCCCTCCTCAATCGACAGCAGCACCTTCTCGCCAGGGAGCGCACCGAGTGTGTTGCGCAGGCGCAATTGCACTTCGCGACGCCCGAACGCAGAGGACAGGGCACTGACGCCGCACGATCCCTTCAGGGTGCACGCCCCGCAGCCGCCGCCCCGCTCCACCTCGAGCAGGACGAAGTCTCCGTCCACCGCCACGACAGTCGCGACCTCCTCGAGCGCCGCCGTCATCGGCGCTGTACCGAGCGACCCACGCGGTCCACCGTCACCCGCGGGACGTCTCCGACGACCGTGACCTGGAACTCCCCGATTCGCTTGCCGTAGGCCGTGAGCGCACCCATCTGCGAGAGCCCCTCGAACGGCGAGCGCTCCCCCGTGATCCGCTCGAGGTACACGGAGAACGCCGCGAGCCCGTCACTGAAGACGAGGTGGTCCACCGGCGCCTGCCCATCCACCAGGGGCTCTCTCGAGTACCCTGTCTGGTGAAATCCCGCCGGGACCCAGCTGACAGCCCACTGCGGGGGGGCCGCTTTCGGAGCCGGCACCGGCGGGCCGGCATTGGTGTGCCGGTCGAATCCCTCACTGGCGACCTCGGGCTCGAGGACGTTGTCGGGGATCTCCTCAGGGAGCTCGATCCGCGTGAACAGGAGCTCCTCGAGGACCGCCGCCTTTTCGTCGAGCAACTGCGCCTTGAGGAGCAGACCGCTGCCCACGTCCAGCCACAGGCGGTAGCCGTAGCGAAACTCGTCCACCGGCGCCACCCGGACTTCCTGCGCGGCGCGCCCCGCGATGCGCGCGTGACCCCCCATCTCGAGGCGGTAATGCTGGCGCAGCCGGTCGTCGGCCTGAAACAGGGCGCTCCCGAGCAGGCCCCGCCTGCGGCTCTCGTCCACCAGCACGGATTTGTTGTCCGACCAGATGCACGTGACGCGCTCAGGGTCCCGCAGGACCTCGCGCCGGTCACCGTCGAGGGAGGTCAGTCTCTCCTGCTCCTTGCCGTCGACCACCCGGTGAATCACCCGGATGGTCTCCATCCCACCGGAGTGCCGGTACACGAATACGCCTTCGTAGTTCAGGGTCCGGGTGGCCACAGGCATCCGCTCGAGCCACCGCGAGGGGTCCTGGTCCCCGGCCGGGCCTGCGGTCGCCGCCTGGGCGGCCACCGCCAGGGTGATTCCCATCCAGAGCCGGCGCAAAGGACCGGCGCCCGGGACTTTGTCTCTACCGTCCCGCATCGTGGGCGACGATCCTGGCGTAGGGCAGCATTCCGTGCAGGTTCGGTCCCGCGAGCTCGCTGTGATTGATCACGTACCGACTCAGCCGCGCGTCCATGAGCACTGGCGCATCGCGCACCGAGACGAGGCCAAGCCCCGGTCCGGCCGGTAGCGGGACACCCACCTCCGGCCTCGTCTCCCGTTGCGCGACCAGGCCCGCCCCGAGCCCCGGCTCCTGGAGAAAAGAGCGAGCCCCGAGCACGGCGACCACCGCGACCGACGCCGCCAGGGCGAGCCCCGCCAGAGGGCGCAGGCTGCTGCGGCGCAAGGTGGGAAAGGGGAATCGGTAGAGCGTCGGCTCGCTCTCGACGGCACCACGGACCCGATCGAAGAGTTGCCCGGCGGGTATGGAGGGAGTCGGCTGGGCACGCATGGCGTCCCCGATGCGGTGATAGCGCTCCCAGACCCGCCGCAGATCCGGGTCGCTCTCGATCTGGCTCAGCAACGACAGGGCTTCGGCCCGGCCGAGCTCACCATCGACCAGTGCCGATATCCGCTCGTGATTGACCTCGGTCATGACGCGTGATGCCCCCTAATCCAGAAGAGGTTGCAGGCGTTTGTTGATCGCTTCGCGGGCGCGGAAGATGCGGGATCGCACCGTGCCGACCGGACAGTCCATCGCCTCGGCGATCTCCTCGTAGCTGAGGCCCTCCAGCTCGCGCAGGGTGATGGCGACTCGCAGGTCCTCGGGCAACTGCGCGATCGCGTCCATGACGGTCTCTTCGATCTCGTCGCGCAGCAGCAGCCGCTCGGGCGTGGCATTGTCCTTGAGCTCGGTCTCGCCCTCGATCTGATCGACGTCGCCCGAGTCGATGTCCCCGTCCGGGGGCCGGCGACCCTGCGCCACGAGATAGTTCTTGGCCGTGTTGATGGCGATGCGGTAGATCCACGTGTAGAACGCGCTCTCGCCCCGGAAACTCGGCAACGCCCGGTAGGCCTTGATGAAGGCTTCCTGGACGACATCCATGACTTCGGAAGGGTCACGCACATAGCGCGAGACCAGCTTGACCAGCTTGTGCTGGTACTTGAGCACAAGCACGTCGAAGGCCCGCTTGTCGCCGCGCTGTACACGCTCGACGAGTGTCCGGTCAACGCCGTCCTCGCCCACCTGGGCTCCCCTTCTGCACGATCGGCGCTCCCTGCCTACCCCCGTAGACCAGGCGTGTCCGATATAGTTCGGATGTTGGCGAGGAGTATAGTGTAAGGCGTCGCCCGCCGACCCCCCTCGCCCCGCTTCCGCAACGCAGGTTTCCCCATGAACGAACCCCTGTCCAGCGACGTCCTGGTCATCGGCAGCGGGGCCGCAGGGCTCGCCCTCGCCCTGCATCTCGCTCCCCACGTGCGGGTGGCAGTGGTCTCCAAGGGCCCCCTTGCCGAGGGGAATACCTATTATGCGCAAGGGGGCGTCTCGGCCGTGCTCGACCCCGGCGACTCGGTCGAACAGCACGTGGCCGACACCCTCGCCGCCGGCGCGGGACTCTGTGAGCCGACCGTCGTTCGCCACGTGGTCGAGGGTGGCCGGAAGGCCATCGAGTGGCTGATTGCCCAGGGGGTCGAGTTCACCCGCGAGCAGCGCGCTGACGGGTCGGTCGTGCTGCACCTGACCCGCGAGGGCGGCCACAGCCGCCGGCGCGTCGTGCACGCGGCCGACGCGACCGGCCGATCGATCGAGGAGGCCCTCGTCGACCGGGCTCGTAAGAGCGCCAACATCACGGTCTACGAGCACCACCTCGCCCTGGACCTGGTCACCGCCGCGAAGCTCGGGCGCACCCCGAATCGCTGTCTCGGCGCCTATGTCTTCGACCGCGAGACCCGTCGGGTGAAGGCCTTCGCCGCCCCCGTCACGGTGCTCGCCACCGGCGGGGCCGGCAAGGTCTATCTCTACACCAGCAATCCCGACGTAGCCACCGGGGACGGGATCGCCATGGCCTGGCGCGCCGGCTGCCGGGTCGGAAACATGGAGTTCATCCAGTTCCACCCCACTTGCCTGTACCACCCCAAGGCAAAGTCCTTCCTGGTGACCGAAGCCGTGCGTGGGGAAGGCGGGCGTCTCCTGCTGCCCGACGGCACCCCATTCATGCACCGTTTCGACCCCCGCGCCGAGCTGGCTCCCAGGGACATCGTGGCGCGGGCCATCGACCACGAGATGAAGCGCCTCGGGATCGAGTGCGTCTTCCTCGACATCAGCCACAGACCCGCAGACTTCGTCCGGGAGCACTTCCCGAACGTGTACGCCCGCTGCCTCGATTACGGAATCGACATCACCCGCGAGCCGATCCCCGTGGTGCCCGCGGCCCACTACACCTGCGGGGGCGTCCTCACGGACCTGCGGGGGGCGACGGACCTGCAAGGCCTCTACGCCATCGGGGAGACCGCGTTCACCGGCCTGCACGGCGCCAACCGGATGGCGAGCAACTCGCTGCTCGAGTGCCTCGTGTACGCGCGCAGCGCCGCCACGGACATCCTGGAGCACCTGCCGAGAACCGAGGCTCCGGGGGTCATTCCCCCCTGGGACGAAAGCCGGGTCACGGACTCCGACGAGGAGGTGGTGGTCGCGCACAACTGGGAGGAGTTGCGCCGCTTCATGTGGGACTACGTGGGCATCGTCCGCAGCACCAAGCGCCTCGAGCGGGCGAAACACCGGGTCGACCTCCTCCTCGGGGAGATCGACGAGTACTACGGGCACTTCCGGGTGACCAACGACCTGATCGAATTGCGCAATCTCGCGCTGGTCGCCGACCTCATCATCCGATCGGCCCTCTCGAGGCGGGAGAGCCGTGGCCTGCACTACACGCTGGACTACCCGACGCCCGACGAGACCCGTCCGCCCGTCAACACGGTCCTCTGTCCCTCGGGCTTCCGAGATTGCCGCGGAACCCTGCCGGTCGGACGGCTGGCGCCGGACGCCTAGGCCCTCTCGAGGGGAAAGGCCAGCACCTCGTCGATCCGCGCCCCACCGCGCGCCGCGAGCAACATCCGATCGAGGCCGCACGCGACGCCGGCGCAAGGGGGCAGTCCCGCCCGCAGCGCGGCGACCAGGCGCCCGTCCATTGGGACCTCGGGAAGACCCTCCGCCCGGCGCCGGGCGAGGTCGGCTTCGAAGCGGCGCGCCTGCTCCCCGGCATCGGTGAGCTCGTGGTAACCGTTGGCCACCTCCACCCCCCCGAGGAACGCCTCGAAGCGCTCGGCCACCGGTGGGTCATCGGGCCGTATCCGCGCCAGGGCCGCCTGGGAGGCGGGATAGTCGTAAACGAAGGCGAGAGGCACCGCCGAAAGCCAGGGCTGCACGACGACCGCGAACAGGAAATCCAGGCAGGCCTCCCTGTCGCCCTCCCCGCCAGCCCCGGGGGCGGTGGCCAACCCGTGGCGAGAGGCGCGCTCGCGCAGGTCCTGCGGGGCAGAATCGAAGGGGTCGAGGCCGACGGCCGACCGGAAGGCCTCCCGGTAGGTCAGCCGCCGCGCCCCTTCCGTCCCCACCACCCGTTCGAAGAGGGCCTCCACCTCGCCCATCAGGGCCTGGTGGTCCCAGCCCGGACGGTACCACTCGAGGAGAGTGAACTCCGGGTTGTGCAGACTCCCGCGCTCGTCGTCCCGGAACGCCCTCGTGACCTGATAGATGGGGACGCCGTGGGCCGCCAGGAGCCGCTTCATGGCGAACTCGGGAGAAGTCTGCAGGTAGAGCATTCTCCCACCCGCAGCGCCGTGCCACACCCGCAGCGGGGCAAGATGGGGATCGGTACCCGCGGCGTTCCCGAGTACGGGGGTCTCCACTTCGAGCACCCCGCGCTCGCGGAAAAAGGACCGCACACCCTCCAGGAGCCGGCCCCTCGCCCGCAGGGCCTCGAGCGACGCCGCGGGGCGCCAGTCCTCAGCGTCCAGGTGGTGCATGCTCCCACCGACCCCCTTGCGTGCGGAGACGCGGCCCCCTGAGGCGTGGCCTCGTGGGGGAGCGGGCTACTCCTTCACCCGGGAGACGTACTGGCCCGTTCGAGTGTCGACCTTGATGACCTCGCCCTCCTCCACGAAGAGCGGGACCTTGATCACGGCCCCGGTCTCGAGCGTGGCCGGCTTGCCGCCCCCCGAGGCGGTATCTCCCCGCACGCCCGGGTCGGTCCGGGTGATGCGCAGGCTGACGAAGTTGGGTGGCGACACCGCGATCGGCAACCCGTTCCAGAGCGTCACCGTGCACGTGTCCTGTCCCTTCAGCCACTGGGCCGCGTCGCCCACGACGTTCGCGTCGGCGTCGATCTGTTCGTAGGTGTCCGGGTGCATGAAGTGGAAGTGGTCGCCGTCCGCGTAGAGGTATTGCAGCTCGCTGTCCATGACGTCGGCGAGCTCGGCGGAATCGCTCGACTTGTAGGTGCGCTCCAGCACGCGGCCGGTCTTCAGGTTCCGGTAGCGGATGCGCGTGAACGCCTGACCCTTGCCCGGCTTCACCAGGTCGGACTCCACGATCGTACAGGGGTCCCCTTCCACCATGATCTTGACCCCCACGCGGAGGTCGTTCATCCCGATGCTCGCCATAAGGTCTCCGGGTCGTCAGAATTCGCCAGGGTCGGTGGCTCCCGTCTTCGCCCGACCCGTTCTTTTCTTGCGCAGCACGGTGCAGCCCTACTCCGGCCGATCATGATACCTCGCGCTATCGCACGCTGGCAGAGCGAACTGGCCGCGGCGCTGACCCGCCCGGAGGAGCTCCTGGCGCGCCTCGGCCTGGACCCTGCGACGCTGCCCATCGCCCCGTCGCCGTTTCCGCTCCGCGTGCCCCTCGCGTACGTCGACCGCATGCGGCGGTGCGATCGGGAGGACCCGCTCCTGCGCCAGGTCCTGCCCGTCGGCGAGGAGCATCACCTCGCACCGGGCTTCAGCCGGGACCCGGTCGGGGACCTCGCCGCCGCGACCACCCCGGGTCTCCTCCGCAAATACCGTGGGCGGGCGCTCCTCGTCGTCACCGGGGCCTGCCCGATCCATTGCCGGTACTGCTTCCGCCGTCACTTTCCCTACCGCGAGCACGCCGGGGAGCAGGCATGGGACGCCGCGCTCGCGGCGGTCGCGGCAGACGGGTCGGTGCAGGAGGTGATCCTGAGCGGCGGAGACCCCCTCACCCTCAGCGACGATCGGCTCGCGGGGCTCGTGCAACGGGTCGCGGCCATCCCGCACGTGCGGCGCCTGAGGGTGCACACCCGCGCGCCCGTCGCCCTCCCGTCGCGAGTCGACGAGGGGTTCCTGTCCTGGCTCGAGACTTGCCCGCTGCAGACGGTCGTCGTCCTGCACGCCAACCACCCGGCGGAGGTCGACGACGCGGTCAGCCGGGCGACCCGGGAGCTTGCGCGAACCGGAGTGACACTCCTCAACCAGGCCGTACTGCTGCGGGGGGTGAACGACGACGCCCGAGTGCTGGCCGAGCTCAGCGACCGACTCTTCCAGTCACGGGTATTGCCCTACTACCTGCACCAGCTCGACCCCGTGCAGGGCGCCGCTCACTTTCAGGTCGCCGATGACAGCGCCCGGGCCTTGCTCGCCGCGCTCCGCGAGCGCCTGCCCGGGTATCTGGTACCGCGGCTCGTGCGGGAGCTCCGAGGTGCGCCCTCGAAGCTCCCGTTGTGACCGCGGCGACTCCTGACCGCAGCAACCGGGCAGCCGGGCCCGCCCTACAGAAGGTGCGAGACGAGTCCGTCCGCCAGTTTCGGCTCGAACCAGGTGGACTTGGGCGGCATCATGAGGCCTGCGTCGGCGACCGCCATCAGGTCGGAGAGCTGGGTGGGATGGAGGGCGAACGCCGCCGCCATCTCCCCCGAGCGCACGCGCCGCTCGAGCTCCCCGAGGCCGCGGATACCTCCCACGAAGTCGATCCGCGGGTCCCGCCGCAGGTCCTCGATCCCGAGGATCGGACCCAGAACGCGGTCCGACAACACGCTCACGTCCAGGCGGGACACGGGGTCACCCGCCGACAGGGACCCACCCCGGGCCCTGAGCCGGAACCAGCCCTGGCCGAGGAACAGACCCCACTCGCCCGGCGCCGCGGGCGTGACGGGAGAGCTGCTCGGCTGCACCTCGAACCCCTCGCCCAGGCGCTGCAGAAAGGCTTCCGGTCCGAGCCCCCCGAGGTCCGCGACCACGCGGTGGTAGGCCAGGATGCGCATCTGGTCGTCGGGGAACGCAACGGCGAGGAAGTAGAGCGAGGGTGCGTCCGCAGCACCTCCGGCCGCCCGGTGGGCCCGGGCGAGGCGGGCAGCGGCCGCGGAGCGGTGGTGCCCGTCGGCGATGTACAGGCGCCCCACCGCTTCGAAGGCGGCACCGAATTCGACCAGCCGCTCGGGCTCGGCCACGACCCAGAGCGTGTGGCGCACCCCGTCCACCCCGGTGAAGTCGACCTCGGGCGCCTGCGCCAACACCGAGGAGACGAGACGGTCGATGCCGGCGTGCTTGCGGTGGGTGAGGAACACGGGACCGGTCTGGGCCCCGAGGGCCTCGATGTGGCGAACCCGGTCGTCCTCCTTCTGGGGACGGGTCAGCTCGTGTCGGAGGATCCGACCCGACTCGTAGGCCGCCACCGAGGCCGCCAGCACGACCCCCGTCTGGCTGTGCCCGCCCTGGACCAGACGGTACACGTAGTAGCGGGGCCCGGCGTCGACCTTCAGGACCCCCGCCTCCCGCATGCCCCGGAAGGTCTCCGCCCCTTTGCGGTAGACCGCGGGGTCGTAGGGGTCGGTCCCGTCCGGGAGGTCGATCTCGGGCCGGGAGACGTGCAGGAAGCTCCAGGGCCTGCCTGCGGAGAGCGCCCTCGCCTCCTCGAGGCTCACCACGTCGTAGGGGGGGGCCGCCACGGCCTCGGCCAGCCCCGGCGCGGGCCGCAGGCCCGGGAAGGCGCGCGTCAGGGGAGCCGCGGACCCGCTCATGCACGCGGCTCCCGCAGCGCCGCGATCCGCTCCTCGAGCGGTGGGTGCGACATGAACAGGCGGGCCAACCCCCCACCGGCTCGGCCCGACACCCCGAAGGCAGCCAGACGGTCCGGCAGATGCTGGCCCTCGGCCGACGCCTTCAGGCGCTCCAGGGCCGCGACCATCTGCGCGGGACTGGTGAGCGCGGACCCGCCGCGGTCCGCCCGGAACTCACGCTGCCGGCTGAACCACATCACGATGATGCTCGCGAGCACACCGAACAGCAGTTCGGCCACGATGCTCGTGACCCAGTAGCCGATGCCCGGCCCTTCGTACTCCTCGTTGCGCGACAACGCACGGTCGACGAGGCTGCCCACGACGCGCGACAGGAAGATGACGAAGGTGTTCACCACGCCCTGGATGAGGGCGAGGGTCACCATGTCCCCGTTGGCGACGTGGCTGATCTCGTGCCCGAGGACCGCCTCCACCTCGCGCTTGTTCATGCGCTGGAGCAGGCCCGTGCTGACGGCGACGAGGGCCTTGTCCTTGTTCATTCCCGTGGCGAAGGCATTCGGGTCCGGGGAGTCGAAGATCGCCACCTCGGGCATCCCGATCCCCGCACGCTGCGCCTGGTCCTGAACGGTGCGCACGAGCCAGGCCTCGAGCTCGGTGCCGGGCTGCCCGATGACCTGGGCTCCGGTCATGTGTCTGGCGGTCCACTTGGACATGGCCAGGGAAACGAACGCCCCGCCCATCCCGAAGATCGCCGCGAAGATCAGCAGCTGGCCCAGGTCGATTCCGCCCCCCTGGGCCGTCAGGAACCGGTCCACCCCGAGCAGGCGGGCGGCGGTGCCGAGGACCACCAGGACCGCGAGGTTGGTGAGAACGAAGAGAAAGACTCGCTTCATGGGTACTCCCCTGTCTCTGCCAGAACTGCTCACCCGGATCTATGGCCGCCAAGCCCGCCCTTCAAGGCCCCGGCGTGCCCCTAAAGATCTCTGACCAGCGTTCGATAACCCTGGTGAACGGAAACCCCTCCTCCCTTGTCCGTTCAATTCGCCGGGATGATTCATCCCGGCTTTTTTTTGCCCCTCACCCGGGCTCCACGGCCAGCATCGCGTCCACGCGTTGGAATCCCCGCGGCAGCTTCAGCCCCTTGCGCGCCCGGCCGAGACGATAGGGCTCCCAGTCGGAGGGCCTCAACGTCAGCTCGCGCTTTCCCGCGGAAACCTTCAGCTGCCCATCGGCGCAGAGCACCGTCAGCGCCCTCACGTACTCCTCGCGACTGGCGAGGGCCGCGGGCGCGATCCCGATGATCTTCACGCCCTTGCCCTTGGACAGCCGGGGGAGCTCGGACACCGGGTGCACGAGCAACCGGCCCGCCGTGGTCACGGCCGCGACCAGGTCCCGATCGAAGTCCCGAACCCGCACGGGAGGCAAGACCCGCGCCCCCTCGGGCACGGTCAGCACGGCCTTTCCGCTGCGATTGCGCCCCGCCAACTCCTCGAAGCTCGCGACGAAACCGTAGCCGGCATCCGTCGCGAGAAGGTACAGATCCTCGGCGTTTCCGACCAGCAGGCCTTCGAACGTCGCGCCGTCGGGGGCGTCGATCCGGCCCGTGAGGGGCTCGCCCTGTCCCCGGGCCGAGGGCAGCGTGTGTGCGTGCAGGGCATAGGCGCGCCCCGTGGAATCGAGGAACACCGCGAGCTGGTTGCTGCGCCCGGGCGCCGCCGCCTTGAAGCCGTCTCCGGAGCGGTACGCGAGGGACCGGGGGTCGACGTCGTGCCCTTTCGCCGTGCGCACCCAACCGCGCTCGGAGAGGACGACGGTCACGGGCTCCGCCGGGACGACTTCGCTCTCCTCCAGGGCCTGGGCCTGCGTCCTCTCGACCAGGGGCGAGCGTCGGGCGTCACCGTAGGTGCGGGCGTCGGCCTGGATCTCCTCCGCCATCAGGGCGCGCAGACGCTTCGGGCTGGCCAGCGTCTCCTGGAGCCCGTCGCGCTCGCGCGCCAGGTCCTGCTGCTCGCCCCGGATCTTCATCTCCTCCAGGCGCGCCAGGTGGCGGAGCTTGAGCTCCAGGATCGCTTCGGCCTGCACGTCGCTCAACCCGAAGCGGGCCATCAGCACCGGCTTGGGCTCCTCCTCCCGACGGATGATGGCGATCACCTCGTCGATATCGAGGTAGGCAATCAGCAGGCCGTCCAGGATGTGCAGGCGCGCGAGCACCCGGTCGAGCCGGTGCTGCAGGCGCCTGCGGACGGTCCCCTCCCGGAACTCCAGCCAGCCGAGGAGCAGCTCGCGCAGGCTCATCACCCGCGGGCGGCCGTCGAGGCCGATCACGTTCAGGTTGACCCGATAGCTGCGCTCGAGATCGGTGGTGGCCAGGAGGTGCGAGATGACCGGCTCCGCCTCGACGCGCTTGCTGCGCAGGACCACCACCAATCGCGTGGGGTTCTCGTTGTCGGACTCGTCCCGCAGGTCCTCCACCATCGGGAGCTTCTTAGCGGCCATCTGCGCCGCGATCTGCTCCAGGACCTTGGCCCCCGAGACCTGGTGGGGCAGCGCCGTGATGACGATCGCACCCTCTTCGCGGTCCACTTCGTAGCGGGCACGCTGACGCACCGAGCCGACGCCGGTCTCGTAGAGCTTGTGCAGGTCGGCCGGCGCGGTGGTGATCTCGGCCTCGGTGGGAAAATCCGGCCCGTGGACGTGCTCGCAGAGCTGGGCCACCGTCGCCTGCGGGTCATCCAGGAGCCGCAGGCACGCGCTGGCCACCTCGCGGACGTTGTGCGGCGGGATGTCGGTCGCCATCCCGACGGCGATCCCTGTCGCACCGTTCAGGATCACGTGCGGCAGCCGGGCCGGGAGGACGGCCGGCTCGTCCAGGGTGCCGTCGAAGTTGGGGACCCAGTCGACCGTGCCCTGCTCGAGCTCCTGCAGCAGGACCTGGGCGAAGGGCGTCAGACGGGCCTCGGTGTAACGCATCGCCGCGAACGACTTCGGGTCGTCGGGCGATCCCCAGTTGCCCTGGCCGTCCACCAGCGGGTAGCGGAAGGAGAACGGCTGGGCCATCAGGACCATGGCCTCGTAGCAGGCCGAGTCCCCGTGGGGGTGGTACTTGCCGAGAACGTCGCCCACCGTGCGGGCCGACTTCTTGTGCTTCGCCCCGGCGCGCAGGCCGAGCTCGGACATCGCGTAGACGATCCGCCGCTGGACCGGCTTCAGGCCGTCGCCGATATGCGGCAGGGCCCGGTCCAGGATGACGTACATCGAGTAGTCGAGATAGGCCTTCTCGGTGAATTCCCGCAAGGGCCGCCGCTCGATGGCCTCGACCGTGTTCACACGTGGTTCGCTGCCGGCCACCGTCAGAGCACCTCCGCCAGGTTGCCTTTGGTCTCGAGCCAGGACCTGCGGTCCGCCGAGCGGCGCTTCGCGAGGAGCATGTCCATCAGGGAATCCGTGTCGTCCCCGGGCTCTACCATGAGTTGGAGGAGCCGCCGGGTGTCCGGGGCCATGGTGGTCTCGCGCAGCTGCATGGGGCTCATCTCACCGAGCCCCTTGAAGCGCTGCACGCTCACCTTTCCCCGTCGTCCTTCGGCCGCGATACGGTCCAGAACCCCCTGCTTCTCGCCGTCGTCCAGCGCGTAGTAGACATCCTTGCCCACGTCGATCCGGTAGAGGGGCGGCATGGCGACGAAGACGTGTCCGGTCTCGACCAGCGGGCGGAAATGGCGCACGAACAGGGCACAGAGCAGGGTCGCGATGTGGGCCCCGTCCGAGTCGGCGTCGGCCAGCACACAGACCTTGCCGTAACGCAGCCCGCTCAGGTCCGACGACGCCGGGTCGACACCGACCGCGACGGCGATGTCGTGCACCTCCTGGGAGGCCAGCACGGCCTCGGGCTCCACCTCCCAGGTGTTCAGGATCTTGCCGCGCAGGGGGAGGATCGCCTGGAAGGTGCGGTCGCGGGCCTGTTTGGCCGACCCGCCGGCCGAGTCGCCCTCCACCAGGAAGAGCTCGGTGCGCTCCAGTTCCTGGCCCGTGCAGTCCGCCAGCTTGCCCGGCAGGGCGGGTCCGCTCGTCACCCTCTTGCGCACCACCTGGCGGCTCGCCCGGAGCCTGCGCTGGGCGCTCGCCACGGCAATCTCGGCGATCTGCTCGCCGGTCTCCGGGTGCTGGTTGAGCCACAGGCTCAGGGCGTCTTTCACCACCCCCGAGACGAAGGCGGCGCACTCCCGGGACGACAGCCGCTCCTTGGTCTGCCCGGAGAACTGGGGCTCGGCCAGCTTCACCGACAGCACGTAGGTGCACCGCTCCCAGACGTCGTCCGGAGCGAGCTTGACCCCCCGCGGCAGGAGGTTGCGGAACTCGCAGAACTCCCGCATCGCCTCGAGCAGCCCCGTGCGCAAGCCGCTCACGTGCGTGCCCCCGAGGGGCGTGGGCACCAGGTTCACGTAGCTCTCGGCGAGCCCCTCGCCCCCCTCCGGCAGCCAGGCGAGCGCCCAGTCGGCGGCCTCGCGCTCGCCGCGGAAATTCCCCACGAAGGGCACCGCCGGGATGGTCTCGAGACCCTGGTTGGCTTCCTGCAGGTAGGCGGCCAGTCCCTCCTGGTACAGCCACTCCATCTCCTCCCCCGAGGCCTCGTCGCGGAAGCTGACGCGCAGCCCGGGGCAGAGCACCGCCTTGGCCTTCAGCACGTGCTGCAGGCGGGGGACCGAGAAGCGGGGGGAGTCGAAGAACTGTGGGTCGGGCCAGAACCGCAAGGTCGTCCCCGTGGCGCGCCTGGGGACCTCACCGACCACCTCCAGGTCCGAGACCGGGGCCCCGTCGGCGAAGGCCATGTTGTACTCCACCCCTGCGCGGCGGACCCAGACTTCGAGGTGCTTCGACAGGGCGTTCACCACCGAGACCCCGACCCCGTGAAGACCTCCGGAGAACTGATAGTTCTTCTGCGAGAACTTTCCGCCCGCGTGCAATCGGGTGAGGATGACCTCCACACCGGAGACCTTCTCCCCGGGGTGCACGTCCACGGGCATGCCGCGGCCGTCGTCGCTCACGCTGAGCGAGCCATCAGGGTGCAACGTGACCGCCACGTGCGTCGCGTGGCCGGCCAGCGCCTCGTCCACACTGTTGTCCACCACCTCCTGGGCCAGGTGGTTGGGGCGCGAGGTGTCGGTATACATCCCCGGGCGCCGGCGAACCGGCTCGAGCCCGGTCAGGACCTCGATGGCGGAGGCGTCGTACCCGCTCACCGGAACCCCTCTTGCTCGCGCAACCCCGGGACGTTGCCCCGCAACAGGCGGTCGCGGGCGGTGGCGGCCTCGAACGGGAATCCACGGGGCTGGCACAGATAGCCCCGGGCGAGGATGTACTGATAGGCGCTCCCGCCGTCCTGGCGGATGATTTCCCAGTCACTCGACTCCATGCCCTGGAACCCCTCCTCGACGCCATAGGCATAGCGCTTCGCGCTTTGCGTCTGACAACGGATGCCCTCGTAGAAGACGTTCCTGCCACCCCCCTTCGAGACCAGGGCGACGGTATAGCGCGTGACGCCGTCCCGGCCCACGGAGAGGGACGCCGGGTCGACGAAGTAGCGGTACGGGTCGCCGGGGCGCCCGATGTCGGCCGCCACCAGGCTACCGGGTGCCGGGTATCGGGGAAGCGTGACCCGCTCCTCCACCCAGTTCTCCCCCTGCTCGCCGGGCTCCTCCTGGAGGATCGAGCACCCGGCCACCAGGAGCACCGTCAAGACCACGAGGGGAAACGCCTGCGCCTCGATCCACCGCCCCGGCATGTCGGCTCCACGGACTCGATTGGGGGCGCACAGTGTACCCTGCGTTGACCGGCCCTGGGCCGTATAGTAGGTTCAAGGGCTTATCAAGCGGAGCGGCGGGGCTTGGAGACGCAGGGCGAAGTGGATTTCGAACAGGCCTTCCGGGAGCTCGAGGGCCTCGTCGAAAAGCTGGAGCGGGGGGACCTCTCGCTGGAGCAGTCCCTGGAGGCCTACGAGCGCGGCCTGGCGCTGCACCGTGCCTGTCAGCAGACCCTGGACGGCGCCCTGCGCAAGGTGGAGATCCTCGGCAGGAGGGACGGGGGACTGGAGGCCCAACCGTTCGCGAGCGATGACCAGCCCGGCTGATCCCCCGGCGGGCGCCGGGAGGCTGGAAGAGCTCCTGCGCAGCCACGCGGTTCGCGTGGAGACGGTGCTCGAGCGCTGGCTTCCTCCCGTCCACATCCAGCCACCGCGGCTTCACGAGGCCATGCGTTACGCCGTCCTCCTCGGGGGGAAACGAATCCGTCCGGCGCTGGTCTACTCCACGGGTCAGGCCCTGGGGGTCGAGCTGGCCGCGCTGGACGGGCCGGCGGCCGCGGTGGAGCTCATCCACGCCTACTCTCTGGTGCACGACGACCTCCCGGGCATGGACGACGATGACCTTCGGCGAGGGCGGCCCACCTGCCACAAGGCGTACGACGAGGGCACGGCGGTGCTGGTCGGTGACGCGCTCCAGGCCCTGGCCTTCCACGTCCTGGCCCGTGACGAAACGCTGAGGGTGTCCGCCGAGCGCCGCCTGCAGATGGTGGAGACCCTGGCGATGGCGGCGGGCTCCCGCGGCATGGTGGGTGGGCAGGCGCTCGACCTCGAGGCGGTCGGCCAGACCCTCGACGAAACCGAACTGGAGAACATGCACATCCACAAGACCGGCGCCATCCTGCGGGCCTGCGTGCGGCTGGGGGGGTTGGCTGCCCCGCACACGCCGGAGGACACGCTCGTGCGCCTGGACCATTACGCCAAGTGCATCGGGCTTGCGTACCAGATCCGCGACGACATCCTGGACGTCCAGGGCGAGACGCAGACCATCGGCAAGGCCCGGGGTGCCGACGCGGCCCACCACAAGCCCACCTACCCTTCCGTGATGGGGCTCGCGCGGTCCATCGAGCTCGCCAACCAACTCCACGAGCAGGCCATGGAGAGCCTGTCGGTCCTCGACACCGGAGCGGACCCGCTGCGCTGGCTCTCCGCGTTCGTCGTCGAGCGCCGGCACTGAGCCGCTCCCCTCGAAGAACTGCCCCGTCGGAAGCCTCGTCAGCCATCACCATGTGCAAACCCGGCCACTACCCCGTTCTCGAGCGGATCGATGCTCCGGTGGACCTGCGGAAGCTCCCGGAGGAGGAGCTGGTTCTGGTGGCGGCCGAGGTGCGCGACCTGCTCATCCACACGGTCTGTCAGACCGGCGGGCACCTCGCCGCCAGCCTCGGCACGGTGGAGCTCACGATCGCGCTGCACTACGTCTACGACACCCCCGAGGACCGGCTGGTCTGGGACGTGGGCCACCAGGCCTATCCCCACAAGATCCTGACCGGCCGCCGCACCCGCATGCCGACCCTGCGCCAGAAGGGCGGGATCTCCGGTTTTCCCCGGCGCGAAGAAAGCCCCTACGACACCTTCGGGGTCGGGCACTCCAGCACCTCCATCAGCGCGGCCCTGGGCATGGCGATCGCGGCGAAGCGCCAGGCCGCCCGGCGGCGGGTCGTCGCCGTGATCGGCGACGGTGCCATGACGGCAGGGATGGCGTTCGAGGCACTGAACCACGCCGGTGACCTGGACGCCAACCTCCTGGTCATCCTGAACGACAACGACATGTCCATCTCCCCGAACGTCGGGGGGCTCTCCAACTACCTGGGCCGGCTCTTGACCGGCCGCTTCTATGCCTCGGTCCGCGAGGGCAGCAAGAAGGTCCTGCGCAGCATGCCGAGCGTCTGGGAGTTCGCGCGCCGCACCGAAGAGCACGTCAAGGGCATGGTGGTTCCCGGCACCCTCTTCGAGGAGCTCGGCTTCAACTACGTGGGACCGGTGGACGGCCACGACCTTCCCCTGCTGGTGCGCACGCTGCGCAACCTCAAGGACCTGACGGGCCCCCAGTTCCTGCACGTGGTGACCCGCAAGGGCAAGGGCTACCCACCCGCCGAGGCAAAGCCCATCACGTTCCACGGGGTTTCGGCCTTCGACCCCGCCACGGGAAAGATGGAAAGGCCAGCGAGCCAGGGCCCGACCTACACCCAGGTCTTCGGAGACTGGATCTGCGACATGGCGGCAGAGGACGACCGCCTGGTGGGGATCACCCCCGCCATGCGCGAGGGCTCCGGGCTCGTCCGGTTCTCGGAGCAGTTCCCCGACCGGTATTACGACGTCGGCATCGCCGAGCAGCACAGCGTCACGCTCGCGGCAGGACTCGCCTGCGAAGGCCTGAAGCCGGTCGTGGCGATCTACTCCACGTTCCTGCAGCGCGCCTACGATCAGGTGGTCCACGACGTCGCGCTGCAGAATCTGCCGGTCCTGTTCGCGGTCGACCGCGGGGGCCTGGTGGGCCCCGACGGCCCGACTCATGCGGGGAGCTTCGACCTCTCCTTCCTGCGCTGCATCCCCAACCTGACCATCATGGCGCCCGCCGACGAAAACGAGTGCCGGCAGGCCCTCTTCACCGGATTCCGGATGGACGGCCCGGCAGCGGTCCGCTACCCGCGCGGGGCCGGCCCCGGGGTGACCGTCCAGCCGTTGATGCGAGCCCTGCCACTGGGAAAGGGTGAGGTTCGCCGCCGGGGGCGCGAGGTCGCCCTCCTCGCCTTCGGCACCATGGTCGCTCCCGCGCTGGAAGCGGGGGCCCGGCTCGACGCGACGGTGGTCAACATGCGGTTCGTCAAGCCGTTGGACGAAGAGCTCGTGGCTCAGCTGGCTCACACCCACCGGCTCCTGGTGACCGTGGAGGAAAACGTGGTCGCCGGCGGGGCCGGCTCCGGCGTCAGCGAGTGCCTCGCCGCGCTCGGGCTGGGCACGCCGGTCATCCATCTCGGTCTTCCGGACCGGTTCGTGGAACAGGGTGAGCGCGAGGACCTCCTGGCGGCCTGCGGGCTCGACGCCGACGGGATTCAGCGAGCCGTGGAGAAGTATCGCCACCAGGCCGTTCGCGGTCTTTCCGGAGTCGCCTGAGGAACAATAGCTTAGTATATTTGTCGACTATAAAGGCGCGCTGCGAGGCGTGCTGACGCAACCACGAGGATTGGGTCCATGAGTGAGCCCGCAGAGGCGCTCGAAATCGCCGACGTGCAGAGCAGCCACGACACCCGGCGGATCCCGATCGACAAGGTCGGCATCAAGGAGATCCGGCACCCGGTGCGGGTACGCGACCGCAGCGGCGGCGAGCAGCACACGATCGCCGTGTTCAGCATGTACGTGAATCTCCCTCACGACTTCAAGGGGACCCACATGTCCCGTTTCGTGGAGATCCTCAACAATCACGAATACGAGATCACGGTCGAGTCGTTCAAACAGATGTTGAGTGAGATGACCCAGCGCCTGGAGGCGGCCTCGGGACACATCGACATGGTTTTCCCCTACTTCATCACCAAGCATGCTCCGGTGAGCGGGGTGCGCAGCCTGATTGACTATCAGGTGACCTTCTCCGGGGAGATCCACGACCACAAGCCGACCATGTCCATCAAGGTCGTCGTCCCGGTGACCAGCCTCTGCCCGTGCTCGAAGGAGATCTCCGACTACGGGGCCCACAACCAGCGCTCCCACGTCACGGTCAACGTGCGATCGAGGGGGTTCATCTGGATCGAAGACCTCATCGACATCGTGGAATCGGAGGCCTCCTGCGAGCTCTACGGCCTGCTGAAGCGGCCGGACGAGAAGTACGTTACCGAGCGGGCGTACGACAACCCGAAGTTCGTCGAGGACATGGTTCGAGACGTGGCCGCCCGGCTGAATGCGGACGACCGGGTCGCCGGATACGTGGTCGAGTCGGAGAACTTCGAGTCGATCCACAACCACTCGGCCTATGCGATGGTCGCGCGGGACAAGGAGAGAGAGCCCGCCTGAGCGTCGCGGTCCGCCTGAGCATCCCGAGGCCCGCCGGACCTCCGAGGCTAGAGGTCGTAGAGCGTCGGGTCCACCCTGGGCGGCAGCAGCTGGCGGCGCAGCCCGGCGAGTCCGCCTTTGACCCTGGGCGCGAACGGGTCCTCGGACTCCAGCACGTCGCCCAGGGCGGACTCGACCTGCTCGGGGTCCTCCCCCGCCTCCATGCGCCGGAGGGCCTCTTCCATGCCCGCGCCCATCTTCATGCCGGCCGCGTCGAAGAGCCGGCGCATCATGCGACCCATGGTCTTCGGGTCTTCCTCGTCGACGCCCTCGAGCTCCGAGGCCATGCCCTCCATCGCCCTCTCCAGACGCTCGTCGTCCAGGTCCGGCAGGTCGTCGGCGCCGCTGCCGTCGTCCTTGCGGCCCCTGGAGATCGCGAACACCGACATCCGCCGCTCCAGCTCGGCGCGCCCGCAGCGGGGACACGCCGGCCGCCGGTCGGTGTTCACGCGCCGGGAGAAGAAGTTGAACACCGTGTGGCAGTCGACGCAGTAGAACTCGTAGATGGGCATTCCGGTTCCCCCTCGGGCGAGAGCGATAGCGGCGAATAGTCTATCCTGCGCGCGGCGGCGGCAGACCCGACCCCGGGGCTTCACTCCAGGCCGAGGCGGGCCTCCCCTGCCAGAACGGCGTCCAGGACGGTGGCGGTGTCGGTCACCCGCACGGCGCTCGGACGCACCTCCACGAGCCTCGTCTGCAATGTGAACGGAGGCAGGACGAGCTCGCCGAGGGACCGCTCGACGCGGGCACGCCACTCGTCGATGCGCTCCCGCAAGGGCCAGCGGCTGCGCTGGGCGACGACGCCGCGAACGAGCTCGTGGAGACCGCGGTCCAGGCGTTGCAGGTCCACGTCCTCGGTGCGCAAAATGTAGTCCAGGTCCCGCAGGAACAACTCGCCCGTCTCCCCGTCATACTCGGGAGCGCCGGCGAGCCGGACCGTCCCCGAGACCAGGCCGGAGAGCGTCGCTTCCACCGCCAGCTTGCCCCCCTCGGCGGTGAGCCTCACCCGCGTGGGCGTGACCATGCGTCCTGCCCACTCCAGCGGCCGGCCCTCCAGGGCCGAGCGCAGCACTCGCTCTGCGTCCCCGTGGGGCAACGCCAATCGCGCTGGCAGTTCCAGGCTCGGGACCACCGCGGGTGCCACCCGCAGTGGCGGCAGCGGCGGTACGGGCAGGCCCTCCGCGGGCACCCCTTCACGCAGGCTCGGTCGCGCCGTGAGGCCCAGGAGCAGTTGCACCGCGCGCCCGTCCGCGACAGGCTGCGTCACCCAGACGGACACCGGGTTGAGCTCCAGCCAGAGGCCATTCTCCATCGGGATGGGGCGATGCAACCGCCGCCAGGCGAGCGTCGCGGGGACCTGCAGGTCACCGAGCCTCGGGGCCTCCCGGTCGATGACCTCGCGGGCCTCCTGCCAGAGTTTTTCGTGCAGCGCCCGGGCAACCGCCCCCGTGACATCGATGCCGGCGAAGGTCATCCGGCAAGGGTTCAGGAACTGGGGCGGATGGATGGTGGTCTCGACGGCCAGACGCCAGTCGGGGCGCAGCCCGAAACGGCTGGTCAGGGTCAACAGGACCCCGCGGGAAGGTTCGTCGACCCCGCAACTCCCACGCACGGTGAGCTTGTTCAGTACGGTCTTGCGTGCCTGGACCCAGTACCCGACCAGGGTCCGAACGACCAGGACGTTCCCCTGCACCTGCAGATCGAGCGGCCCGCGCCGCGCGGCATAACGCACCTGGAAGCCATCGTGGTCGTGCCAGGAGCGGTCCTGCCGCACCTCCTGGGGGATCCGGGCCTCGAGTGCGGCCATCACGGGAGCCAGGGGTACGGTAAGCCCCAGGGCAATCGCCGATTCCTCGGGCACCGCGCGGGCGTGCAGGGGGACGAGCGAGGCCAGCAGCAACGCCGCCGCACCACGCCGGAATCGCGCCGTCACGACAGACCCTGCCACGCGACGAAGGCCGCGAGCACGAGCAGGGCCAACCCGAACGCACGGGGCAGCCAACGCTGGGCGCGTTGCAGGCGACTCGCCACCGGTGGCGACTGCACCGCGAGGACGACGAGGCTCCAGGCCACCACACCGTGCACCACGATGGCCACCGGCAGGATGACGCGCCAGGCTGGCGGCGTTCCGGGGTGGAGCACCTGCGCGAACAGGCTCACGAAGAACAGAAAGGCCTTCGGGTTGGTGAGATTGCACAGCAGCCCCTCGACGAATCCACTGCGCGCACCCGGCTGGGCCTGGGCCCCGTCCGGCTGCCCCGCCCCGCTCGCCCGTGCCGGGTCCGAGAGCAGGGCACGGAGCCCAAGATAGGCCAGAAATGCCGCACCCGCCAGTTGCACCCCCGAGAGCACCGCGGGCGGCGCGGCGACGAAACCGAGCGACACCACGAGCATCTGCACGGACAGGCCCAGGGTGATTCCCGCCACGGTCCCGTACGCCCGCCGGCGGTTGCCTCCGAGGCTGTTCTTCAGGACCAGGAAGAAATCAGGGCCAGGGCTGAGCAGCCCGAGGGTCAGCACGAGCAGGACCTGGAGCAGTTCGCCGAGCATCGCCAGGGATCTCTCTCCTCACCGGTTTCGGGAGCGCCCGCGTGCCGTCCCCCGTGAGACCGGGCCCCGCGGCCGGCACAGTTTAGACCAGGAGGTTTCCGGGGCGGCTTGGTATCGAGATGGAGGTGTCACGAATCCGCCACTCGCCCCGCGTGCTGTCCAGGACATCTGCGAAACCCATCACGAAACCCGGGGATGTCCCTCCAGACGGGGATGCCCGCGCTCGCTAAAAGGCCTGAGGGGGTTGCTACAACCCGCTGATAAATCATGGTGAACGTCAGAAAAGAGAGTTATCGGCACTGAATTTGCAGATACCCCGACCAGGTGTATCGCGAGACAGAGATCGACCCATGACGCAGACCTGCCTGGACTCGATTCGACGTGCCTGGCTGGCGGGGGCCCTGGCGTGCCTCGCCCCGGCCGCGCCTGCCGGCGACAGCGGCTCACCCGGGGGCAGCGGACAGGCCCCGGGCGTCGCCTCTCCCCCACTCGCCATCGCCGCACTCAACCCCGGAGTGGCCCCCCATCCACGCCTTCTCCGCGAGCCGGAGGTCGGCCAGAGAGACCGACTCCCCACGGTCTGCTGGCACCACCACTCGGCCGAGGCAGCGGACGCGGCGCGCGTCGCCGGAGCCGGAGCCGGAGCCGGAGCCGGGACCAGAGTCAGTGCCGGAACCAGGGCCGGAGCCAGGGGCGGGGTCGGAGTCGCGGTCGGCGAGCGGACCCCGGGGGACCCCGAGAGGGCCCTGATGCTAAACACCTCACCGGGCGAGAAGGAGCCCCAACTCCGGGGGAACAGCGAGCCGGCGAACGACGCGCAGGGGGAAGAGTCCCGCTCGGCACGAGGCCCGGACGCTCCTCATGTGGGAAGCCGGTCATCCGAAGCCCCGGCCGGGGCCGGCAACCCCCCGAGGTCCCACCGGTCGGGTTCCCCGTCCGCAACCCCCGACCCCGTGGCAGCGCCGGGCGGGGGATCCGGCGCTCCCCCCTCCCCGGCTCTCCGTGCGTGGCCCACGACCGGCGGACCGTCCGGTGGACCGTATGGGCACCCGTCTGGCGGACCGTCCGGGTACCTGTCTGGGGGCCCGTCTGGCGGACCGTCCGGGGGCCCGTCTGGCGGTCCCTCCGGCGGCCCGTCTGGTGGTCCTGCGACGCAGAACCTGGTTCCGGTGAGCCCGGAGGACCTTCTGAGCACGCCGGAGCTCGGGGAAGGCTTGATTGAGACGGGCGGGTTACACCTCCCCACCTACCTGCCGGGCCCAGGGTCGGGCAGCGACACGCAGGCGACCGTCCCCGAATGGTTGTCGACGGCAGGGCCGTTGGGGCCGCGCCCCGTACCCGAGCCCACCACAGCCGCTCTTCTGGGCGGGGGGCTTGCCGCTCTCCTCGCCGGCCGGCGCGGTGGGCACCGCCCGAGCCGGCGAGCCCCGCTAGCCCTGAGCGCACCACACTTCACTCGGCCCTGAGCGACCGCACCGCCAGGGTGGAGGCGCCCGCCGCCGACAGAACTGGCAGGAAGATGAGGGCAGAGGCGTCCCCTTGTGACCCCATCGGCCCGGTCATACACTGCGCCGGGCATCGGCTGGCTGGCTTTTCGACGATTACCAAAGGAGACCAGACGTGTGAGCGAGCTGCGAAGTTCCACGGTCCTTTTCCCTGTCGTCTTCCTCACCCTGGGACTTCTGCTCCCCGGCTGCTCGCGAACGACGGAAGACGTGCGCGTCACCCTCTGCAAGGACATCGTGCTGAACGAGACCGGCTCGTCCGCGACGATCAAGGGCGCGGATGCCGAGACGAAAGGATACGAGCACGCGGCCGTGCGGGTGCGGTACTCCTCCCAGGGGCGGGACGGAGAAGCCGTGTGTTACTACGAATACAACGCACTGGAGAATACGGCTCTGCAGTTGAGCGACCCGCTGTCCGCCTATGCCACCTCGCCCTCCGAGGTGAAGATCGACGGGAAGAGCCTGACCCGGCCCGGGCTCGCGAGCGCGGTCAAGGGCGCGGTGACCAGGCAGGGAAAGGAACTCGTTGAGCAGGCCAAGCAGGGCATTCGAGACGCGCTCCAGCGCTGAGCCGTCCCCGCTGACTCCGGAACAGACAGCGGCCTGGGTGCGAGCCTATGGCCGCCAGTCCCGCGTCTACGCCTGGGGTTTCTTCCTTCTGATGCTGCCCGCCATCCTGGGTCTCATCTGGTGGGAGATGGGCGAACTGACCCAGGATGTCCTCTCGTCCTTCGGCTTCGCGGCCCTGGTCTTCTTCCTCCTGGCCCGGTGGTCCCGGCGGGCGACGACGCAGGGCTGGCTCGGGGTGGTGCAGGAAGTGAGCGCAACCCAGATGCGGGTGCGCCGCGAGGGGCACCCGCACGACAGCAACCCCTCGCGGGGCAGGAACCGGGACGGCGGGGAGGTCACCCTGCGGCTGCCCGATGAGCTGTGTGCATACTTCCGAGCGGGCGACAGGGTCTTCAAGCTTTCCGGGCTCGACTGGCCCGAGAAGGCAGAGTGGGATGGTCCGGAGCGGGTCTGCCTGGCGTGCGGCCGGCTCTACCCGCAGGGCCAGGGGCGCTGCCGACGCTGCAGCGCGCCGGAACCGGACCACGAAACCCTCGTGCGCCTGGCAGGCCGACCTCCCGCAGGTCGGCCGAGCTAGCGAGCGGCCTCGCCGCCGGCAAGGAAGCGGTCCAGCGCGTCGGCGAACGCCTTGCGGTCGGTCTGCGAGAGTGGCGGGGGGCCGCCCGTCACCATGCCACTGCTGCGCAGTGTCTCCATGAAGTCACGCATCACCAGTCGATCGCGGATGTTGTCGCGAGTGTACCGCTCCCCACGCGGGCTGAGGACGTGGCCGCCCTTCTCGAGCACCGCGGCGGCCAGGGGGATGTCCGCCGTGACCACCAGGTCGGCGGGCTCGAGCTCACGCACGATCCGGTTATCCGCCGCGTCGAAGCCCGCCGAAACGCACAGGGCGCGGATGTGGGGGGACCGCGGAACCACGACGGGCTGGTTGGCGACCAGGACCAGGGACACGCGCAAGCGCTCGGCGGCGCGGAACAGGATCTCCTTGACCACCCTGGGGCAGGCGTCCGCGTCGACCCAGATCCGCATCAGCGAAAAACCCGTGGGTCATCGACCCGAAGGAACTCCGCCGGGATCAGGAACGAGGGTGCAGGGGCCAAGACATGTCGCACGCGAATTTCATGCAAGAAGCCTTCGCAGAGGCCTTCAAGGGTGTCGCCGCCAACCGGGGTGGCCCCTTCGGAGCCGTCATCGTCCTCGACGGCGCGATCATTGGCCGCGGCTGCAACCAGGTCACGTCCAGCAACGACCCCACCGCTCACGCCGAGGTGGTGGCCATCCGTGAAGCCTGCAAGGCACTGGGACGGTTTCACCTCACCAACGCCGTCTTGTACGCCACCTGTGAACCCTGTCCCATGTGCCTGTCGGCTGTTTACTGGGCCCAGATCAAGACTGTGTACTACGCCGCCGACCGGCACGACGCGGCCCGCATCGGTTTCAACGACAGACTCATCTACGAGGAACTGGCCAAGCCCCCCGCCTCGCGTTACGTGGCGATGAAGCGTCTGCCGATGCCCGAGACCAGGAAGTTGTTCGACGGCTGGATGGAGAAGACCGACAAAACCTTGTATTGAAATGCATCGGCGCCTGATCGCCGACTGGGGTTTCTCACCCCTCTCTGCAACTGATTGATTTATTGGTCGGGGCGAGAGGATTTGAACCTCCGACCACCTGAACCCCATTCAGGTGCGCTACCAGGCTGCGCTACGCCCCGAGTCTGCAGTGTCTTGCCGTGCGGGAGGGAAGAAACGGATCACCTCGTACACGGCCCTCCCGAGGGCGTGTAGAGTACACCAGGTCTTCGAAAATCCCAACGTACGATTGGCCCCGGGCCATGCGGCGCGCGGCGCCGCCGACCGTCAGCGCTTGAGGATCTCCAGGACTTCCTCGAGCTCACTGCGCAACTGACGGACGATCTGCTGGCTCTGGCTCAGATCACTCTTCGCTTCCTCGCCAGAGAGCCTGTGACGCGCCCCACCGATGGTAAAGCCGTGCTCGTAGAGAAGGCTCCGGATCTGACGGATCAGGATGACGTCCTGCCGCTGATAATACCGGCGGTTGCCGCGACGCTTGAGCGGCTTCAGCTGCGGGAACTCCTGTTCCCAGTACCGGAGGACGTGCGGCTTCACCGCACAGAGCTCGCTCACCTCACCAATGGTGAAGTAGCGCTTCCCCGGGATCGGAGGAAGGTCACCGCCGCTCGACGGATCCAGCATAAGCCTCTACCCGCGTTTTCAGTTTTTGACCGGGGCGGAACGTGACGACCCGCCTCGCGCTGATCGGGATCTCCTCCCCGGTCTTCGGGTTTCGGCCCGGACGCTGATTCTTGTCACGCAGGTCGAAGTTGCCGAAACCCGACAGCTTGACCTGGTCCCCGGCTTCGAGAGAGCGCCTGACCTCCTCGAAGAAGGACTCGACCATCTCCTTGGCTTCCCGCTTGTTCAGACCGAGCTCCTCGAAGAGCTTCTCGGCCATGCCCGCCTTGGTCAACGCCATCGCTACGCCCTGAGAGTGGCCTTGTATTCCCTTTCCAACGCTTCCAGGACCCCTCTGACGACCGCATCGACCTCCGCGTCCAGCAAGGTGCGATCCGCCGCCTGAAGGGTCAGGGACAGGGCCAGGCTCTTGCGCCCACCTTCAATGCCTTCCCCACGATAAACGTCAAACAACTCAAGGTCATTTAGCATATCCCCCGCGGCCTGTCCAATCGCCACGCGCACCGCCTCTGCCGGCACGGCCTCGTCCACCACCACGGCCAGGTCCCGGCGGATGGCCGGGAACCGGGACAGAGGGGCGAACCGGGGGAGTACCCCCTGCTGCAGCGGCCCCAGGCCCAGTTCGAACAGATAGACGGGGCCCTCGATGTCTAGCGACCGCAAGTGCGCGGGGTGAAGGGCCCCGAGCCGTCCGACCTCTTCCGCGCCCCGGAAAATCGCGGCCGCCTGCCCCGGGTGCAGCGCGGGATGGCTCGTCGGCTCGAAACGAAACTCGGCGGCAACACCGGTTGAAGCGAGGAGCGCCTCGACGTCTGCCTTCACGTCGTAGAAATCCACCGGCCGCCGGGACAGACCCCATTGATCGGGGAGCGCGCTGCCGGAAGCGAGACCCGCGAGCACGGGCTCCTGCAGGGTCTCACCGCGGCGGCGCCGGAAGCGCAGTCCGGATTCGAAGAGCCAGACGCGAGCCTGCTGGCGATTCTGGTTGTGCCCCAGCGCCTTCAGCAACCCCGGCCAGAGGGTCGTCCTCATGACCGCCATGTCAGCGGAGATGGGGTTCGCGAGGCGGACCACCTCTTCCTCGGGGTCCAGCATGGCCTGCAGCGACGGGTCCACGAAGCTGTAGGTGATGGCCTCCTGGTAGCCCCGGTCGGCGAGCAGTCCCCTCAGCCGTTCCAGCGGCACCCGGGTCTCCGGGACGGGGCGCAGGTTCAGGTGCGCCACCGGCGCAGTGCTGGGTACGTGTTCGTACCCGGTGACCCGGGCGACCTCTTCGATCAGGTCCACCTCGATCGCGAGATCGAAGCGGAAGCTCGGGGGCGTGACCCTCCACCCGCCGGGCTGAGCTTCGACGCGGCACCCGAGCCGGCTCAGCACATCGGCCACCGCTTCGTCGGGGACGGCGATGCCGAGGATCTTGCTCAGCCGCGCCGCCCGCAAGGTGATCGGTGCCCTCGTGGGCAGGTGTTCCGGTGACACCCGATCGATGACCGGACCGCACTCACCGCCCGCGATCTGCACCAGGAGCCCCGTGGCCCGCTCGATGGCCCGGCGCTGAAGCTCGAAATCCACTCCCCGCTCGTAGCGGTGACTGGCGTCGGTCGCCAGTCCGAAACGCCGCGCGCGCCCCGCGATCACGCTCGGCGAGAAGAACGCGCTCTCGAAAAAGATGTGCCGACTCTCGGCGGTGACGCCCGAGTCGAGGCCGCCCATGACCCCGGCGAGGGCGATGGGGCCCCGGTCGTCGGCGATCAGCAGGCAGTCCTCGTCGAGACTCAGCGGGTTGCCGTCGAGGAGGGTCAGAGACTCTCCAGCCCGGGCACGGCGGACCCGGATGGCCCCCGAGAGACGATCCAGGTCGAACGCGTGCATCGGCTGCCCGAGCTCGAGGAGGACGTAATTGGTCACGTCGACGACGGGGCTGATGCTTCGCAGCCCGCTGCGCCGCAGGCGCTCCCTCAACCAGAGCGGGGTCTGCGCCGCGGGGTCGACGTTGCGCACCACCCGCCCCACGTAGCGCGGACAGTCCGCAGGGGCCTCGAGCTCGACCGGGAAGGTGTCGGGGATCACCGGGGCGACCGGCTCGACCGTCACGCTCTGGACCGGCTGCCGGGTCAGGACTCCCACCTCCCGGGCAACCCCCGCGACGCACAGACAGTCGCTGCGGTTCGGGGTGAGATCCACCTCGATGGCGACGTCGTCGAGGCCGAGATAGGTCACCACGTCGAGGCCGACCGGGGCATCCCCGGGCAGCGGCAGGAGCCCCTCGCTCGTCTCCGCCAGCCCGAGCTCCCGGGCTGAGCAGAGCATGCCGAACGACTCCACCCCCCGCAATTTCGCCCGCCGGATCTCCATGCCGCCCGGCAACCGGGCGCCCACCAGGGCCGTGGGGGCCTTCATGCCCACCGCCACGTTCGCCGCGCCACAGACGATCACGAGTGGCTCGGCCCCTCCGGCATCGACCCGGCAGACGTGCAGCCGGTCAGCGGCGGGATGCTGGGCCACCTCGAGCACGTGACCAACGACCACGCCCGAGAAGCGCTCCCCCACCGGCGTGAGGCTGTCGACCTCGAGCCCCGCGGCGGTCAGGCGCGCGGCGAGCCCCGCCGTGTCGAGCGGCGGGGAGACCCATTCCCGGAGCCAGCGTTCGCTGAAGCGCATGACGTTAGCGGAACTGCCGCAAGAACCTCAAATCGTTATCAAAGAACAGCCGCAAGTCATTGACTCCATAGCGAAGCATCGCGAGCCGCTCGACACCCATCCCGAACGCGTACCCCGTGTAGCGCTCGCTGTCGACCCCTACGGCGGCAAAGACGTTCGGGTGCACCATCCCGCACCCCAGCACCTCGAGCCAGCCCGAGTCCTTGCAGACCCGGCAGCCCTTGCCCCCGCAGATCACGCAGCCGATGTCCACCTCGGCGGAGGGCTCGGTGAAGGGAAAATAGGACGGCCGGAACCGCACCGGGAGGTCGGTCTCGAAAAACGTCTTGAGGAAGTCGTCGAGGGTGCCCTTCAGGTCGGCGAAGCTCACCCCCTCGTCGACCATCAGCCCCTCGACCTGATGGAACATGGGGCTGTGGGTCACGTCGGAATCGCAGCGGTAGACCCGCCCGGGCGCGATGACCCGCACGGGCGGCGCCTGGCGCTCCATCACCCGGATCTGCACGGGCGAGGTGTGCGTGCGCAGCACCGTGTGGGCGTCGAAATAGAAGGTGTCGTGCATCGCCCGGGCGGGGTGGTGCTCGGGGATGTTGAGTGCGCCGAAGTTGTGCCAGTCGTCCTCGATCTCCGGCCCTTCGGCGACCGCGAAGCCGGCCTGGGCGAAGATGCGCTCGATGCGCTCCAGGGTCCGGGTCAGGGGATGCAAACCACCGGGACGCCCCCCGCGACCGGGGAGCGTCACGTCGATCCGCTCGGCGGTGAGCCGGGCCTGGAGCGCCTCGGTCTCCAGCACCGCGCGCCGCCCGTCGAGGGCCCTCTGAAGCCGGTCCTTGGCCTCGTTGATCGCCTGCCCGGCCACCCGGCGCTCCTCGGCCGGCAACGCGCCCAGCGCCTTCAGATGGTCGGTGAGGAGTCCCTTCTTCCCGAGGTATCGCACCCGTACGGCGTCGAGCTGCGCCAGGTCGGCAGCCTGCTCGACCTCACGGCCCGCACGCGCGACGACCTCGGTCAGCGCGTCCATGCGCCTCCCGGTCAGGCTGCCGCGAGACTGGCGCGGGCGCGCTCTGCGAGCACCGCAAAGGCCGGCTTGTCGAACACCGCCAGGTCGGCCAGGACCTTGCGGTCGATGGCCACCTGCGCCTTCTTCAGTCCGTCCATGAAGCGGCTGTAGGAGAGCCCGTTCTCCCGGGCCCCGGCGTTGATGCGGACGATCCAGAGGGCCCGGAACTGGCGCTTTTTCTGGCGCCGGTCACGGTAGGCGTACTGTCCCGCCTTGATGACCGCCTGCTTGGCGACCCGAAAGACGTTCTTGCGACGGCCGTAATAACCCTTGGCGCGGTCGATGACTTTCTTGTGCTTGGCGTGAGCGGTCACGCCACGTTTTACACGGGGCATCTTCGGCCTCCTCCCTTAGCTGTAAGGCAACATGCCGCGCACGTTCCGCAGGTCGGTCCCGGCCACCTGGGCCGGACTGCGAAGCTGGCGTTTGCGCTTGGTCGCCTTCTTGGTGAGGATGTGGCGGCGAAAGGCCTGGGTCCGCTTGAACCCACCCCCGCCCGTGGCGTGGAAGCGCTTCGCCGCGCCCCGGTTACTCTTCATCTTGGGCATGTCTGCACTCCTGTTTATCGACTACTACCCCCGGCGGCAGGGACTGCTCCCGTTTCGCGGCCCGCCCAGGACCGCCGCCGGAGACTTTATCGTCAGGGTCCGAATCCGTTACTTCTTCGGTCCCAGCATCATCGTCATGAAGCGGCCTTCGAGCCGCGGGAACTGCTCCACCTTCGCGATCTCGGCCAGATCGGCCTCGACCCTCCGTAGTAGCTTGACCCCCAGTTCCTGGTGGGCCATCTCACGACCACGGAACATCAGTGTCACTTTGGCCTTGTCGCCCTCGGTGATGAACTCGACGAGCTTGCGCAGCTTGACCTGGTAGTCCCCCTCCCCGGTTGCAGGGCGGAACTTCATCTCCTTGACCTGGACCTGCTGCTGCCTCTTGCGCGCGGAAGCCTTGCGCTTGCTCTCCTCGAACAAGTGCTTGCCGTAGTCCATGACCCGGCACACGGGCGGATCCGCCTGGGGCGCGATCTCCACCAGGTCCACACCCGCTTCCTCTGCCATCCGGAGAGCATCTTCCCGGGACACGATCCCGACCTGCTCGCCTTCCGGCCCGATCACGCGCATCGTCCGAGCCGTGATCTCCTCGTTGATGCGGTACTCCGTCTTCGCAGTGATTGTCAGCCCTCCAGAACGACTCGACCGTGGCTCGCCACCTCTTCCCGGAGCTTCTCGGCGAACGCCTCCAAGGGCATCGCCCCGAGATCGGCTCCGTTGCGGGTGCGAACGGCCACGGTCCGGTTTTCCAGCTCCCGCCCCCCGAGAACGAGGAGGTACGGGACCCGCTGCAGAGTATGCTCGCGGATCTTAAGACCGATTTTCTCGTTTCTCAAGTCACACTCGGCCCGGAATCCCTGTTTCCGCAGGACTTTCACCACCTCCTGCGCGTAGTCGGCCTGCCCATCGGTGATATTGAGGGCGACCGCCTGGACCGGCGCGAGCCAGGCCGGCAGCTTGCCCGCGTGCTCCTCGATCAGGATCCCGATGAAACGCTCCATGGAGCCCAGGATCGCCCGGTGCAGCATGACCGGGACCTTTCGGCTGCCGTCCTCGGCCACGTATTCGGCCCCGAGCCGGTCAGGCATGGAGAAGTCCACCTGGATGGTCCCGCACTGCCAGACGCGCCCGATGGAGTCCCGCAGCGAGAATTCGATCTTGGGCCCGTAGAACGCGCCCTCGCCAGGCTGCAGCTTCCACTCGAGCCCCTTGCCGTCCAGGGCCACGGCGAGCGCCTGCTCCGCCCGGTCCCAGACCTCGTCCGACCCCACGCGCTGCTCCGGGCGGGTGGAGAGCTTGATGATGACCTCCTGGAACCCGAAGTCCGCGTACACCCGGAACAACAGGTCGATGAAGGCCGCGACCTCGGGCTGCAACTGCTCTTCGGTGCAGAAGATGTGCGCGTCGTCCTGGACGAAGTTCCGCAGCCGCATCAACCCGTGCAGCGTCCCCGACGCCTCGTTGCGATGGCAGGACCCGAACTCCGCCATCCTCAGGGGCAGGTCGCGGTAGCTGCGCAGCCCCTGGTTGAAGATCTGGATGTGGCCCGGGCAATTCATGGGCTTGACGGCGTAGTCCCGATTCTCGCTCCGGGTGGTGAACATGTTCTCCCGGAACTTGTCCCAGTGGCCGGAGCGCTCCCAGAGGGAGCGGTCGATCACCTGCGGCGTCCGGACCTCGGTGTAGCCGTGCTCCCGGATCACGTCCCGGATGTACTGCTCCACCAGGCGGTAAACGGTCCATCCCCGGTCGTGCCAGAACACCATTCCGGGCGCCTCTTCCTGCTGGTGGAAGAGGTCCAGCTGCTTGGCGAGCTTGCGGTGGTCGCGCTTCTCGGCCTCCTCCAGACGATGGAGGTAGGCGTCCAGGTCCTTCTGGCTCCCCCAGGCGGTCCCGTAGACGCGCTGCAGCATCTCGTTGCGCGAGTCGCCCCGCCAGTAGGCACCCGCCAGCTTCATCAGCTTGAAGGCCCGCAGCTTTCCCGTGGAGGGCACGTGCGGACCGCGGCAGAGATCCACGAACTCGCCCTGGCGGTAGAGCGAGAGGGTCTCGTTGGCCGGGATGGAGGCGATGATCTCGGCCTTGTACTTCTCGCCCTGGTCGAGGAAGAAGCGCACCGCGTCGTCCCGCGGCATCTCGATCCGCTCGACCGGCAGGTCGCGGCCGGCGATTTCCTTCATTCGCGCCTCGATCACCTCGAGGTCCTCGGGGCGGAAGCGCTCCTCCCGGGAGAAGTCGTAGTAGAACCCGTCCTCGACCACGGGGCCGATGGTCACCTGGGTCTCGGGAAACAGCTCCTTCACCGCGTGCGCCATCAGGTGCGCGGTGGAGTGGCGGATGACGTCCACGCCCTCGGGGTCACGCTCGGTGACGATCGCCAGCGTGGCGTCCCGGTCGATGCGATGGGACGTGTCCACGAGCCTGCCGTCGACCCGGCCAGCGACCGCTGCCCTGGCCAGTCCGGGGCCGATCGCGGCAGCGACCTCCCCCACCGTCACCGACTGGTCGAACGCCTTCTGGGAACCATCGGGCAGGGTGATGATTGGCATGTCAGGCACTCACTTCGTCAGGGCCGGGTCGAGGGGCGATACCCCGTTGCCGCCTCTCTGAGCGGCAAAAACGACGAAGGGGTTAGCCTGCTACAGCCAACCCCTTGTTTTCTGGTAGGCGCGAGTGGGATCGAACCACCGACCACTACCATGTCAAGGTAGTGCTCTACCACTGAGCTACGCGCCTGTGGGGCCGTAAAGATAGCGGAATCCCTGCCCGACGAGCAAGCGCGCGTCGCGGGCAACCGGACGGGTCCGCTCCGCGAACGCCGCGCGCTCGCTGGGGTCTGGGGCGCGCCGCCGGGGGGCACCGCTCAACCCGCCGCCCGGCGCCGGCGCCCCCGGGCCGTGGGCTCCTTCGCGATACCGAGGTGCAGGTCCTCGATCCGACGGATCTCGTCCCGCAGCCGCGCGGCCTCTTCGAATGCAAGATTCTCCGCGTGCCGGTACATCTGGGCCTCGAGCTCCGACACCTTCTTCTTCAACTGTTCGGGGGCGAGCGCGGCATATGCGCTGACGTCCTCCGCCACGCGAGCGTAGCGGCCCGCGGCAAGGACCGGGCCGCCCCTGGCACCCTCCATGATGTCGGCCACAGCCTTTTCCACCGACTTCGGCGTGATCCCGTGGACGCGGTTGTACTCCTGCTGTTTCGCCCGGCGTCTCTCGGTCTCGTCGATGGCCCGGCGCATCGAGCCCGTCACCCCCTCGGCGTAGAGGATCGCCTTGCCGTGGAGGTTCCGCGCGGCCCGCCCGATGGTCTGGATGAGGGAGCGCTCCGAGCGCAGGTAACCCTCCTTGTCCGCGTCCAGGATCGCGACCAGGGAGACCTCGGGGATGTCCAGGCCCTCGCGCAGCAAGTTGATCCCGACCAGAACGTCGAATTCGCCAAGCCGCAGATCGCGGATGATCTCCACCCGTTCCACGGTCTCGATGTCCGAGTGCAGGTAACGTACCCGGACCCCGTGGTCACCGAGGAAGTCGGTCAGGTCCTCGGCCATCCGCTTGGTGAGGGTCGTGACCAGTACCCGCTCACCATCCGCCACCCGCTGCACGATCTCGGAGAGCAGGTCATCGACCTGCGTCGCGGCGGGCCGGACCTCGATCTCCGGATCCACCAGCCCCGTAGGCCGCACCACCTGCTCCACGACCTGTCCGGAGCGTTCCAGCTCGTAGGGGCCCGGCGTCGCCGACACGAAGATCGCCTGGGGCATCAGCCTCTCCCACTCGTCGAAGCGAAGCGGGCGGTTGTCGAGCGCCGAAGGCAGGCGAAAGCCGTACTCGACGAGGGTCTCCTTGCGCGAGCGGTCCCCCCGGTACATGCCGCCGAGCTGGGGGATGGTGACGTGGCTCTCGTCCACCACCAGCAACGCGTCCTGCGGCAGGTAGTCGAAGAGGGTCGGCGGCGGCTCCCCCGGCTGGCGCCCGGAGAGGTAGCGCGAGTAGTTCTCGATGCCCTTGCAGTAGCCGAGCTCCTGCATCATCTCGAGGTCGAAGGTCGTGCGCTGCTCCAGCCTCTGGGCCTCGAGCAGCTTGCCCGCCTGGTGGAACTGCTCGAGCCGCTCCCGTAGCTCCACGCGCGCCCCGTCCACCGTCTCCAGCACCCGCTCGCGCGGCGTGACGTAGTGGCTCTTCGGGTAGACGGTGAGGCGCGGGACTCTCCGCAGCACCTCGCCCGTCAGCGGATCGAAGTAGCCGAGCGACTCGATCTCGTCGTCGAGGAGCTCCACGCGGATCGCGTCCCGCTCGCTGTCCGCCGGGAAGATGTCGATGACGTCCCCGCGCACCCGGAAGGTGCCCCGGGAGAGCTCGATCTCGTTGCGCGTGTACTGGAGCTCGGCGAGGCGACGCAGGATCTCCCGCTGGTCGAGGAGGTGCCCGCGCGCCAGGTGCAGCACCATGCTCATGTACGCGTCGGGGTCGCCGAGGCCGTAGATCGCGGAGACGGTCGCCACGATCACCACGTCCCTGCGCTCGAGAATCGCTTTCGTCGCCGAGAGCCGCATCTGCTCGATGTGCTCGTTGATCGAGGCGTCCTTCTCGATGTAGGTGTCGGTCGACGGGACGTAGGCCTCCGGCTGGTAATAGTCGTAGTAGCTGACGAAGTACTCGACCGCATTGTGCGGGAAGAACTCCCTCATCTCCCCGTAGAGTTGGGCCGCCAGCGTCTTGTTCGGCGCGAGGACGAGGGTCGGGCGCTGAACGCGCTGGATGACGTTCGCGACCGAGAACGTCTTGCCGCTGCCGGTGACCCCGAGCAGGGTCTGGCACGCGAGGCCGGACTCGATCCCCTCGGTCAGCTGCCGGATGGCATCCGGCTGGTCGCCGGATGGCGCGTAGCTCGAAACCAGCTCCAATGGCCTGGACATGCGCTGCAGGATAGCGCCCCCCACTGGGGGGGCCAATCTCCCGCCGGCGTCCCCGACCCGGCGTGGTGGCCCCTGGCGCAGAGGCCTGGCCCACCGGCGCCGGGAGGCGTGGGCGCCCGCTTGGTATAGAATTCCCCCCCTGACCGACACCCCTTTCACGCACCAGGACCTTAGCCGTGGAACTACGCCTCTCCCAGCGCGTACGGCGCATCAAGCCCTCCCCCACCCTCGCCGTGAGCGCCCGGGCGGCCGCCCTCAAGGCGGCCGGTCAGGACATCGTCAACCTCGGGCTTGGGGAGCCGGACTTCGACACCCCCACCCACATCAAGGACGCGGCCAAACAGGCCCTGGACCGCGGCTTCACCAAGTACACGGCGGTCGACGGAATCCCGTCCCTGAAGCAGGCCGTGATCCGCAAGCTCCAGCGCGACAACGGGCTCACCTATGCCCCGGAGCAGGTCGTCGTCTCCGTGGGCGGCAAACAGACCTTCTACAACCTCGCCCAGGCCCTGCTCGACGCGGGGGACGAGGTGCTCATCCCGGCGCCGTACTGGGTTTCCTACCCCGACATGGTGCTCCTGGCCGACGGGACCCCCGTCATCCTGGAGGGCACCGCGGAGCACGGGTTCAAGCTGACCCCGGAGCAACTGGAGCGCGCCATCGGACCGAAGACGCGCATGCTGGTGATCAACAGCCCCTCCAACCCGACGGGGGTCTGCTACACGCGGGCCGAGCTCGCGGCACTCGGCGAGGTCCTGCACCGGCACCCGAACGTGATCGTCGCCAGCGACGACATGTACGAGCACATCACCTGGGGCAGCGAGCCCTTCGCGAACATCCTGACGGCCCGGCCGGACCTCTATGAGCGGACCGTCGTGCTGAACGGCGTATCCAAGGCCTACGCCATGACGGGCTGGCGTATCGGCTACGCCGCCGGCCCCGCGCCCCTGATCCGGGCCATGGTCAAGATCCAGTCCCAGAGCACCTCCAACCCGACCTCCATTGCCCAGGTCGCGGCCGAGGCGGCCCTCGACGGCGACCAGGCGTTCATCGCGGAGATGGTGCGGGCCTTCAAGACAAGGCACGACTACGTCCTGGGGGCCCTGAACGGCATCCGGGGGGTTCGTTGCCTCCCCGCCCAGGGGGCGTTCTACCTCTTCCCCGACACCCGGGATGCGATGCGCGCGACGGGGGCCTCCGACGACGTGGCCTTCGCGGACCTGCTGCTGCGCGAGGCCGGGGTCGCGCTCGTTCCCGGCTCCGCCTTCGGCGCCCCGGGGTTCCAGCGCATTTCCATCGCCACGAGCCTGCAGAACCTGGAAAAGGCCATGGAGCGCATCACGGTGTTCCTCGGGCAGGCGTGACGGGGCGCAGGCTCCGTGGTCAGTCTGAAGGCGCACCCGGCAGTGAGGCGTCCGACGGGAATGGTTTCCTCAAGTTGACCCGTTCCCGCGGCGCCAGTAGGATACGTCGCGCTTTTCCCCGGTAGCTCAGTCGGTAGAGCGGGTGACTGTTAATCACTAGGTCGGCGGTTCGAGCCCGTCCCGGGGAGCCAACTAAAACACTGCCTTAGACCGCACCTCCGGGCCACCCCACCCGCTCGCGGGCACCCGGTACCGGGGATGCGGCCCTCGATCTGGCGCAGTCGGGTCTCCCCGCCCGCCCTAGCGCCAGGAGCGCGAGTAGCCCTGCAGGATGCGGATGTAATTTCCGCGCTCGTACATCTCCGGCCTGGGGCTGCGCCACAGGCTCATGCTGCCCTGGGCCTGCTCCAGGGATGCATACTCGTGCTCGGCGAGCCAGCGGTCGAGCCCCTCGACCAGACGGGTCACCACGCCGACGCCGTTCTTCAGCACCGCTGAGACGACCTGCACGCCGTGCGCGCCGGCCATCACCGCCTTGAGCGCGTCGTCGGGCGTATGCACCCCGCCCGTCACCCCCAGAGAGACGTCGACGCGACCGGACAGGAGCGCCGTCCAGCGCAGCCGCGAGAGCAACTCGGACGAGCTCGACAGCTCGAGCTTCAATGACACGTCCAGTTTCTCCAGATCGATGTCGGGCTGGTAGAACCGGTTGAACAGCACCAGCCCCTTGGCGCCGGCCGCGGACAACTGGCGCGCCAGGTGGGAGAGCCCCGTGTAGCTCGGGGAGAGTTTCACCGCAATGGGCAGCGTCGTCTTGCCGGCCACCGCAGCCACCATGTCCACCAGTCGCTTCTCGATGGTGGAGCAGTCCTCGGACGGATCGCTGCCCACGGTGTACACGTTCAATTCCAGCGCGTCCGCGCCCGCCTGCTCGATGAGCCGGGCATAATCGAGCCAGCCCGCCTGGGTCGTGCCGTTCAGCGACCCGATCACGGGAACGTCCACGGCCTCCTTGACCTTGCGTAATTGCTCGAGATAGGCGTCAGGACCGGCCACGTATTCGCTCGAGGCCGGCAGGTAGCTCTGGGCCTCGCCAAAGGACTCGTTGACCTCCGCGCGACGCTCCTCGAGCCGCCGCTCGTGCTCGATCTGTTCCTGGAACAGGGAGTTCATCACGATGGCAGACACCCCCGCGTCCTCGGCCTGCTTCACCTTGCCCAGGTCCTGCACGAGGGGAGAAGCCCCCAGCATCACGGGGTGCTTGAGCCGGAAACCCAGGTAATCGCTGGAAAGGTCCATAGTTCACCTTGAGGAGAGGGGATGGAACGGGCGGCTTCCTTTGGCCGGAACCGCGGAGCATGATACCGGTAGGACGGCGCGGAGCGCACACATCATCCCATGTCCAGTCACACGAACGCTTGGCGGCAGCGCCTCCGACCACAGGTGGGGTTGTTGCTGCTCGGCGCCCTGACGGCGTTCGCGACGACTGGCCCTGCCGCCTGCGCAGCCGGAGGAGACCGCGTGATGAGCCTGACCATCACCTCGACGGCGTTTGCACCCGAGGGTGCGATTCCCACGCTGTACACCTGCGATGGCAAGGACCGATCACCCCCCCTGGCGTGGTCCGGGGTACCCGCCGGCACCAGGAGCCTCGCCCTGATCGTCGACGACCCGGACGCGCCCGACCCCGCGGCCCCGAAGATGACCTGGGTCCACTGGGTGCTCTACAACCTTCCGGCCGACTCGAGCGGCCTGCCCGAGGCCGTGGCACCGACCGACCTGCCCGCCGGCACCCGCGAGGGTCTGAACGACTGGAAGCGCACGGGGTATGGAGGTCCGTGTCCGCCCATCGGGCGCCACCGCTACTTCCACAAGCTCTATGCCCTCGACGTGGCGCTGCCGGACCTCGGCAAGCCCACCAAGGCGACGTTGGAGAAGGCCATGGAGGGGCACGTGATCGGCCGGGCGCACATCGTGGGGACCTACCGGCGCGATTGACGGCAGGCTCGAGGTGTCTCACGAGGCCAGCGAAGGCCTTCTGGCAACCTTGCGAGGCGTGGTGATGGCGGTGGGTCTGGGATTCGAACCCAGGAAGGGATTGCTCCCTTGCTAGTTTTCAAGACTAGTGCCTTCAACCGCTCGGCCAACCCACCCTTCTCGGAAAGGCGGAAGCGCCAAGGATAGCGCAAATCCTCCCCAGGAGGTCCGGCCCGGGCTCTCCTCGGGTTGACGGGATCGGTGCGCCCGATATCATCGCGGAACCTCCGGCCGTCCATCGAAGTCTGAGATGTCCGTGGGCAATCGCAACCCAGCACGGAGAACGACATGAGCCAGACCTTCCCGGCCTACACCCGACCGATGGAATCGGTCCTCGAGACCAACAAGGTCTTGCGCAACACCTATCTTCTTCTCGCGATGACGCTGCTGTTCAGCGCCCTGACGGCGGGCATCGCGATGGCCACCCGCATGCCACACCCCGGCCTGCTGGTGACGCTCGGTGGCTACTTCCTGCTGCTGTTCCTCACGAACAAGTTCCGGAACAGCAGCCTGGGGCTGCTGTTCGTGTTCGCGCTGACCGGCTTCATGGGCCTCACCCTCGGTCCCATCCTGAACCACTACGTGACGGCCCTGCCGAACGGCACTCAGGTCGTGGCGATGGCGCTCGCCGGCACCGGCGTCATCTTCGTCGCCATGTCCGCCTACGCCGTCACCAGCCGCAAGGACTTCAGCTTCCTCGGCGGTTTCCTCATGGCGGGGATCCTCGTCGCCTTCCTGGCAGGCCTCGCCGCGGTCCTGTTCGGGCTCGGCGGGCTCTCGCTCGCCGTCTCGGCGATCTTCGTGCTGCTGATGTCCGGGCTGATCCTCTGGGAGACGAGCGCGATCATCCACGGCGGGGAAACGAACTACGTCTCCGCCACCGTGACCCTTTACGTCTCCATCTACAATCTTTTCAGCAGTCTCCTGCACCTGCTGGGGGTCTTCGGCGGCGACGAATAGTCCTTCGGCTTCCCCAGGACCCCATGCGAAGCCCCGGCCGACGCCGGGGCTTCGTCGTTTCTGGGGCAACAAGCGAGTCCTGCGTCTCGGCTATAATCCGCCGGCCCCTGACCGGGGGCTCGAGACGCCCCACAGGCAGCGAGGAGACCCGAGCCGTGAGAATCGCAATTCCGCGGGAGATCCACGAAAACGAGGCGCGCGTGGCGGCGACGCCAGAGTCCGTCCGGGAGCTCGTCAAGCTCGGTTTCCCGGTGTCCGTCGAGGCCGGCGCCGGGGCACTGTCCCATTTCTCGGACGACCTCTACCGGGAAGCCGGGGCGGAGATCGTGCCCGACACCCGGGCCCTGTGGGCCTCGGCCGACGTCGTCCTGAAGGTCCGCGCACCCGAGCCCCACCCCACGCTCGGCGTGCACGAGGCCGAACTGCTGCGGGAGGGCGCCACGCTCGCGAGCTTCCTGTGGCCCGCCCAGAATCCCGAGCTGATGCAGCGGCTCGCCGCGCGCAAGGCCACCGTCATCGCCATGGACAGCGTGCCCCGCATCTCCCGGGCGCAGAAGCTCGACGCCCTCTCCTCGATGGCCAACATCGCGGGTTACCGCGCCATCATCGAGGCCGCGGGGCACTTCGGGCGCTTCTTCACCGGACAGATCACCGCGGCGGGCAAGGTCCCGCCGGCCAAGGTGCTGGTCATCGGCGCGGGCGTGGCGGGCCTCGCCGCCATCGGCACCGCCCACGGCATGGGTGCGGTCGTGCGCGCCTTCGACACCCGGCCCGAGGTGAAGGACCAGGTGAAGAGCATGGGGGCCGAGTTCCTCATGCTGGATTTCGAGGAGGAAGGCAGCGGGACGGGTGGCTACGCGAAGGTGATGAGCGAGGCCTTCATCAAGGCCGAGATGGCACTCTTCGCCGCGCAGGCGCGCGAGGTCGACATCATCGTCACGACCGCGCTGATCCCGGGGAAGCCGGCCCCCAAGCTGATCACCGAGGAGATGGTGCAGTCCATGGCCGACGGCAGCGTGATCGTCGATCTCGCCGCCGAGCAGGGCGGCAACTGCGCGCTCACCGAGCCGGGAAAGGTGGTCGTGCGCCATGGGGTCACCATCATCGGTCACACGGACCTGCCGAGCCGCCTGCCGACGCAGTCGAGCCGGCTCTACGCGACCAACCTGCGACACCTGCTGACGGACCTCACCCCCGCGAAGGACGGGCGGATCGTGGTCGACATGGAGGACGACGTCATCCGCGGCGCGACCGTCATCCGGGACGGCGAGATCACCTGGCCACCCCCCGCCCCCAAACTCTCGAAGGCACCCCCGAAGCCCCCGGTCCCCGCGAAGCCGCCCCAGCCATCGAAAGAGGAGGCGGCCGCGCGCGCCGGCCTCGGATCGGCCGTCGCGCTGCTCCTGGGTGCGCTCGCCTTCCTCGCCGTCGGCACCGTGGCGCCCCGTGAGCTCCTGAACCACCTCACCGTGTTCGTGCTCGCCATCTTCGTCGGCTACAAGGTGGTGTGGAGCGTCACCCCCGCCCTGCACACGCCGCTCATGAGCGTGACGAACGCCATCAGCGGAATCATCGTGCTCGGTGCCCTGCTCCAGATCTCGGGACCCTTCCCCAGCCTGGTCACGGTCCTGGCCGCCTTCGCGGTCTTGCTCTCGATGATCAACGTCGCGGGCGGCTTTCTGGTCACGCAGCGCATGCTGCAGATGTTCCGCAAGTAGAGGACCGACCCATGTCTCAGGGACTGATCAGCAGCGCATACCTGGTCGCCGCCGTCCTCTTCATCCTGAGCCTCGGCGGCCTCTCGCACCCCGAGTCGGCACGCCGGGGAAACCTCTACGGGATGGTCGGCATGGCGATCGCCATCGTGGCGACGCTCGCCCTGCCCCACGTGAACGCCTACGTCCTGATCGCCGTCACGATGGGCGTCGGCGCCGTGATTGGAATCGTGGTCGCACGACGCGTGGTGATGACGGCGATGCCGCAGCTGGTGGCGATGCTGCACAGCTTCGTCGGCCTCGCCGCCGTGCTGGTCGGCTTCGCCAGCTACCTCGACCCCTCGGTGCAGCATCACGGGGTGGAGCGCACGATCCACGAGGTCGAGATCTACCTGGGCGTCCTGATTGGCGCCGTGACCTTCACCGGATCGGTCGTCGCCTTCGGCAAGCTGCAGGGGATCGTCACGAGCAGGCCCATGCTGCTACCGGCGCGGCACTGGCTGAACCTGGGGCTGCTGCTCGTCAGCCTCTGGCTGGGGTGGGAGTTCCTGCAGGCGGACCCGAGGGGCGGCCTGGTGGCCCTGGTCCTCATGACGCTGCTCGCGTTCCTCTTCGGTATCCACATGGTCATCGCCATCGGCGGCGCCGACATGCCCGTCGTGATCTCGATGCTGAACAGCTACTCCGGGTGGGCGGCGGCGGCGACCGGTTTCATGTTGTCGAACGACCTGCTGATCGTCACGGGTGCCCTGGTGGGCTCGAGCGGCGCGATCCTCTCCTACATCATGTGCCGGGCGATGAATCGCAAGTTCCTCGCCGTGATCGCCGGTGGGTTCGGGACCCCCACGGGCACGTCCGCCGCCGGGGTTGCGGAGGGAAGAGAGGTCAACCCGATCAGCGCGGAGGACACCGCCCAGCTCCTGAAGGACGCCGACCAGGTCGTCATCGTTCCCGGCTACGGCATGGCCGTCGCCCAGGCCCAGTACCCCATCGCCGCGATCTCGGAGAAGCTGCGGGCACGCGGGGTCAAGGTGCGTTTCGCCATCCACCCGGTCGCGGGACGCATGCCCGGGCACATGAACGTGCTGCTGGCCGAGGCGAAGGTGCCCTACGACATCGTGCTCGAGATGGACGAGATCAACCCTGATTTCCCGGAGACCGACGCCGTCCTCGTGATCGGGGCCAACGACATCGTCAACCCGAGCGCCCAGACCGACCCGGACAGCCCCATCGCCGGCATGCCGGTGCTGGAGGTGTGGAAGGCCCGGACCGTCGTCGTCATGAAGCGCAGCATGGCCACCGGCTACGCCGGGGTCGAGAACCCGCTGTTCTTCGAGGACAACGCCCGCATGCTCTTCGGCGACGCCAAGAAGAGCGTCGACGCGATCCTCGCAGCGCTGTAGCGCGGCTACGCGCCGTCAGCCGACGTGGGTGGCGCCGCCCATGTAGCCCCGTAGCGGCTCGGGGACGGCAATGCGTCCGTCCGCCTCCTGGCAGTTCTCCATCACTGCCACCAGGGTGCGCCCGACGGCGAGCCCCGAGCCGTTCAGGGTGTGCAGCAGCTCGGGCTTGCCCGTGTCCGGGTTGCGCCAGCGGGCCTTCAGGCGCCGGGCCTGGAAGTCCTCGAAGTTGCTGCAGGAGGAGATCTCCCGATAGCGCTGCTGGCCCGGCAACCATACCTCGATGTCATAGGTCTTGGCCGACGAGAAGCCCAGGTCCCCGGTGCAGAGCGTCACCACGCGGTACGGCAGCCCGAGGGCCTGCAGGACCGCTTCGGCGTGCCCCGTGAGCTCCTCCAGGGCGCGGTAGGAATCCGCTGGCGTCACCATCTGCACCATCTCGACCTTCTCGAACTGATGCTGGCGGATCATCCCCCGGGTGTCCTTTCCGTAGGACCCGGCCTCGCTGCGAAAACACGGCGTGTGGCAGACGAAGCGCCTCGGCATCTCGTCCGCCTCGAAGATGACGTCGCGGGCGATGTTGGTCACCGGGACCTCGGCGGTCGGGATCAGGTAGTAGTCCTGGAGCGGGATGTGGAAGAGGTCTTCCTTGAACTTCGGCAGCTGCCCGGTCCCCGTCAGGCTCGCGGCGTTGACTAGATAGGGGACATAGACCTCACGATAGCCGTGGCGGCTGGTGTGCAGATCGAGCATGAACTGGGTGAGCGCCCGGTGCAGGCGCGCGAGCGCACCCGCCAGGACCGTGAAGCGGCTCCCCGATATCTTGGCCGCGGTCTCGGAGTCCAGCAGCCCGAGCGCGGCGCCAAGGTCCACGTGGTCCCGGGGCTCGAAGGAGAAGGCGCGGGGCTCCCCCCAGCGCCGGACCTCCGCGTTGTCGGCCTCTCCCCCCCCGGACGGCACGCTCTCGTGGGGGATGTTGGGTACCGTGAGCAGGAACCCCTCGATCTCGGCCTGCAGCGCCTCGAGGCGGGCCTCCGCGCCCTTCAGGTCATCCCCCAGACGCCCCACCTCGGCGAGCAGCGGAGCCGTGTCCTCCCCGCTCGCCTTCGCCTTCCCGATGAGTCGGGAGCGGGCGTTGCGCTCGGCCTGCAGCTCCTGGGTGCGCACCTGAACGGCCTTGCGCTCCGCCTCCAGCGTGGCAACGCGCTCCGTGTCCAGTGTGTACCCCCGGCGCGCGAGGCGGCGGGCGGTGCCTTCCAACTCGTTGCGGAACAGCCTCGGGTCTAGCATGAGAGGTCGCCGTTGAAGGTTGTATTTCAGGTGGAGTCGTGGGTGCTGGTGGAGTCGCGGTTGCTTCCCGCACCTACGCTCCCCGCTCCTTGTCCCGCCCCGTCGCCGTCGCGGTCGCGGTCGTTCCGGCGGCGGCCGAATCCAGGCCCCGCAGGCGCTCGAGTTTCTCGGCGATCTGGCTCTCCAGCCCCCGCGGCACGGGCCGGTAGTAGCGCCGCGCGGGCATCCCGTCCGGGAAATAGCGCTGGCCCGCCGCGTAGGCGTTCGGCTCGTCGTGAGGGTAGCGATACGCCGCACCGTAGTCGAGACGGCGCATCAGGGCGGTGGGGGCGTTGCGCAGGTGCAAGGGGACCGCGAGCGATCCCAGGCGCCGGACGTCCTCCCGGGCCTCTCCGAACGCGACGTAGACGGCGTTGCTCTTGGCCGCGCTGGCGAGGTACGTCACGGCCTGCGCAAGGGCCAGTTCTCCCTCGGGGTGGCCGAGCCGCTCCTGCACGTCCCAGGCCGCGAGCGCCAGGGACAGCGCCCGGGGGTCCGCGTTGCCCACGTCCTCGCTGGCGACCCGGACCAGACGCCGCGCCAAGTAGACGGGGTCGCAACCCCCGTCGAGCATGCGCGCCAGCCAGTAGAGCGCGGCGTCCGGGTCGGACCCCCGGATGGACTTGTGGAGCGCGGAGATCTGGTCGTAGAAGACATCGCCCCCGCGGTCGAAGCGCCGGACGTCACCGGTCAGCACCGCGTCGAGCACCTCGGCGCTGACCTCACCGCCCCGGCCGCCCCCGGACGCGAGCTCCGCCGCGACCTCGAGGACGTTCAGGGCCCGGCGGGCGTCACCGTCCGCCGCGTGGGCCAACCGGTCACGCTCGGCATCCGCCATCCGCAGCCCGGCTGCGCCCAACCCGCGCTCCGGGTCCTCGACCGCGCGGTCGACCACCCGGCGGACGTCCTCCGGCCCGAGCGGCTGCAGGACGTAGACCCTGCAGCGCGAGAGGAGCGCGCTGTTCAGCTCGAAGGAGGGGTTCTCGGTCGTGGCCCCGATGAAGGTCAGGGTGCCGTCCTCGACGTACGGGAGGAACGCGTCCTGCTGGGCCTTGTTGAAGCGGTGGGCCTCGTCCACGAACAGGATCGTCTCCCCGCCCTCGGCCTGCCGGTAAGCCTGTGCCCGGGCGACGGCCTCGCGAATGTCCTTGACTCCCGCCAGAACGGCCGAGAGGGGAATGAACTGCGCGTGGGCAGAGCGGGCGAGCAGGCGCGCCAGGGTCGTCTTTCCTGTCCCCGGAGGACCCCAGAGCACCATCGAGTGCAGACGCCCGGTCTGCAGCGCCTCGCGCAGGGGCCGCCCGGGACCGAGGATGCGCTCCTGCCCCACGAGGTCCTCGACCCGCTCGGGCCGCATGCGGTCGGCGAGGGGGGCGTGGGAGGAGGTCTCGCTCAAGGCCAGGCTCGGCGACGGGCGCGCTCAGTGCGTCACGGTGGGGTCGCGCATGACATCCACCCCATCGGGCGGCTGGAAGCGGAAGAGCTCGGGGCTCAACTTCGGGTTCTTGATCGCTCCCTTGAAGCGCAGATGGGTGAGCTGACCGAAGCCGTCCGCCAGTTCCATCTCTGCCAGGTCGCGCCCGCGCAGTCCGATGCGCACCTTGCGGAAGGGCGCGTCGGTGGATTTCGGCGTGAGCTCCACCCACTCCACGTCACCCTTGCGACCGAGGTCCGTCAGGACGAATTCCGCCTCCAGCGGACGGTTCGTGCTCAACAAGAGCCCCGGGGCATTCGCGAGCGCCTCGCGCGCACTCTTCACCGTGACCTGCGCGAGCTCGCTGTCGTAGATCCAGACCTCCTCCCCGTCCGAGACGATCTCCTGGACGTAGGGGACCGTGTAGCTCCAGCGGAACCGGCCCGGCCGCGACAGGTAGAACCGGCCGAAGGAGCTCTCCAGGTTGCGTCCCTTCTCGTCCTCGACGGTCTGCTCGAAGGCGGCCTCGAGCGATTTCATCTCGCTGAGAAAGGTCTTGAGCCGCGCGACGTCAGCGGCAGCGCCGGCGCTCGTCGCGAGCAGCACGCTGAGGAATGTGACCTTCAGGATGCGAGTCATAGAGCCAGGGACCTGGGGAGGTTGACGGGCGCTCCGGCCGCGGCGCTCAGTGTGGCGCCGAGGGCACCAGCACCTCGCGGCTGCCGTTGGACTGGAGCGGGCCCACGAGACCCGCCCGCTCCATTTCTTCGATCATGCGGGCTGCACGGTTGTAACCGATCTTGAGGCGTCGCTGCACGCCCGAGATGGACGCGCGGCGGCTCTCCATGACGATGACCACCGCCTGGTCGTAGAGCGGGTCCTTCTCTCCCCCCGCGGCCTCGCCACCCTCACCGTTCTCCTGCTCCTCCGCGGCCTGGAGGATCTCGTGCACGTAGTCCGGCTTGCCGTGCGCGCGCAGGTGCTCCACGACGCGGTGGACCTCGTTGTCCGACACGAAGGCCCCGTGGACCCGGATCGGAGCGCCGCTCCCCGGCGGGAGATAGAGCATGTCGCCGTGGCCGAGGAGATGCTCGGCCCCCATCTGGTCCAGGATGGTGCGCGAATCCACCTTCGAGGAGACCTGGAACGCGATGCGGGTTGGAATGTTGGCCTTGATGAGCCCCGTGATGACGTCGACCGAGGGTCGCTGCGTCGCCAGGATGAGGTGAATGCCAGAGGCCCTGGCCTTCTGGGCGAGACGGCAGATCAGGTCTTCGACCTTCTTGCCCACCACCATCATCATGTCCGCCAGCTCGTCGATGACCACGACCACGAGCGGCAACGTCGTCAGGAGCGCGACCTCTTCGCCTTCCCCGCCCTTGAACAGGGGGTCGCGCAGCGGGCTGCCGCGCGAGGAGGCCTCCTTGACCTTGCGGTTGTACCCGCCGAGGTTGCGGACCCCGAGGGCGGACATCACTCGATACCGGCGGTCCATCTCCGCCACGCACCAGCGCAGCGCGTTCGCCGCCTCCTTCATGTCGGTCACGACCGGCGCCAGCAAATGCGGGATCCCCTCGTAGACCGAGAGCTCCAGCATCTTGGGGTCGACCAGGATGAGGCGGACCTCGGCCGGGGAGGACTTGTAGAGCAGGCTCAGGACCATCGCGTTGATGGCCACCGACTTCCCGGAACCGGTCGTGCCGGCCACCAACAGGTGCGGCATGCGCGCGAGGTCCACCACCACCGGGCGCCCCCCGATGTCCTTGCCGAGCGAGAGCGCGACCGCGGAGGAGAGCTCGTCGTACTCCTTGGATTTCAGGATCTCGCTGAGCACCACGAGCTCCCGGTGCTCGTTGGGGATCTCCAGGCCGATGACCGATTTCCCCGGGATCACCTCGACGATGCGCACGCTCACCACCGACAGCGAGCGCGCCAGGTCCTTCGCGAGGGCGCTGATGCGGCTGACCTTCAGGCCCGGCGAGGGCTGGAGCTCGAAGCGCGTGACCACCGGCCCCGGGTGCACGGCCACGACCTGCACCTCGATCCCGAAGTCGAGCAGCTTGACCTCGACCTGCCGGGACATGGCCTCCAGGGCCGCCTTCCCGATGGGCGTCTGGGAGACGGGCGCGGGGTCGAGCAACGACAACGGCGGCAGCCCGCCCTCGCCCGAAGGCTCGAAGAGGGGTACCTGCCGCTCCATCTCGACCCGAACGCTCGGCTGCACGGGACCGGCGACGGGCTCGATCCGGGGTGGCGCGCGGCGCGTGGTCTTCGCCTTGGCGCGAGCGACGACCGTCTCTCGCTCCTGCCTCGCCTTGCGCGCCCGCAGCGCCTCCCTCAGCCTGCGGGGCAGACCCGCAACCCAGGACAGCGCCTCGATCGTGAAGAGCCCAACCGCGTCCATGACCGCGAACCAGGACAGGCCGGTGAACAGTGTCACACCCACGAGAAACAGCGCCAGCAGGAACAGCGTGGCCCCGAGGGGGCTGAACAGCCCCGCGAGCCCCCTGCCCACCACGTCGCCGAGGGCACCACCCGCGGCGAGCGGCAGGCCCCGGGCGGCGAAGTGCAACGTCGCGAGACCCGAGCCGGCGGTGAGCGTCAGCAGGAACCCGCTCGCCCGGCTCGCCGCGACGTGCCACGAGCCGGGAGTGGGGAGCCTGCCTCCCCGGTAGATGGACCAGCCCACCACAGCCAGCAGCGCCGGAAACAGGTAGGCGAGATAACCAAAGAGATAGAGACCCACGTCGGCGAGCCAGGCCCCGGCAATGCCGCCGCGGTTCGCAACGCGGCCCGCAGTGCCGACCTGGGACCACCCGGGGTCGGTCGGGTGGTAGCTGAGAAGGGACACCAACAGGTAGACGGCGGTGACCCCACCGACGATGAACAGGACCTCGCGGAGTCCACGGCCGAGATGGGCCCCCAGGGGCGCCGACCGGTTGGTTTTTTTGGGAATTGCCTGCGCCAAAACGATAAACCGCTCGAGTATCTGTCCGTAACTCTCTAATTAGTATGCCACGAGAAGGGGGGGTTCCGCCTGGCCACCCTCGCCCGCCAGGCTCCGATGATATCACCACCCACCCCGCGGGACCGGCACCCCGACCGCGGGCGCAGGACCGGCCTCCTTTGCCCCACCCCGCGCCATGCCTTACCATTTCCCACAACCATTGCCGCCGCGCGCACGAACACCTCTTCGGGCGTGCCGGGATTCTTTTCTGGAGCCTCTCCATCATGACGAACGTCCGACACTCTCGCCTGCTCATCCTCGGGTCCGGCCCTGCCGGGTACACGGCAGCGGTATACGCCGCGCGCGCCAATCTGAAGCCGGTCCTGGTCACCGGGCTGGAACAGGGTGGGCAGCTGATGACGACCACCGAGGTGGACAACTGGCCGGGCGACGACGGGGGCGTCCAGGGACCGGAGCTCATGGAGCGGATGCGCCAGCACGCGGAGCGGTTCGGAACGGAGATCCTGTTCGACCAGGTGAACGAGGTCACTCTGACCGAACGGCCCTTCCGCCTGCGCGGTGACTCGGCGGTCTACACCTGCGACGCGCTCATCATCGCGACGGGTGCCTCGGCGAGATACCTCGGCCTGCCCTCGGAGCAGGCATTCAAGGGGCGCGGCGTGTCGGCCTGCGCCACGTGCGACGGCTTCTTCTACCGGGGGCAGGCGGTTGCGGTCATCGGCGGGGGGAACACGGCGGTCGAGGAGGCGCTCTACCTGTCGAACATCGCCTCCCACGTGACGCTCATCCACCGCCGGGATTCCCTGCGCGCCGAGAAGATCATGCAGGAGCGCCTCTTCGAGAAGGCACGCAGCGGCAACGTCACCCTGCTCTGGGACACGGTGCTCGACGAAGTGCTGGGCGACGCCAGCGGGGTCACCGGGGCCCGGGTCCGGGGAATCAAGGACGGTACGGTGCGGGACCTCGAGTTGACCGGCATCTTCGTCGCCATCGGGCACACGCCGAACACTGCCCTGTTCGAAGGCCAGCTCGAGATGGTGAACGGCTACGTCCGCGTGCGCTCGGGCCTCGAGGGCAACGCCACCGCCACCAGCATTCCTGGCGTCTTCGCCGCCGGCGACGTCATGGACCAGGTCTACCGCCAGGCCGTGACCTCGGCGGGCAGCGGGTGCATGGCGGCGCTCGACGCAGAGCGTTATCTGGACACCCTGCGCTGAGAGGGTGGGCAAGGGACGGGATGAGGAGAGCCCTCCTCCCCCACGTCATCCCGGCGGGTGCCCCGGCCGATGGCTTCCCGCCGGTGAGCCATGCCCTCACCGAGCCGAACGGACTCCTGGCACTCGGCGGGGACCTGAGCCCGGACCGACTGCGGGCCGCGTATCGCCGGGGGATCTTCCCCTGGTTCAGCGACGGTCAGCCCATCCTCTGGTGGTCACCCGATCCGCGGGCGGTGCTCCACCCAGGGGACATCCGGGTGTCCAGAAGCCTTCGCAAGGCCCTGCGCCAGGGGCGATTCGAGGTCCGGGTGGACACCGCCTTCGACTCCGTCGTGAAGGCGTGCGCTGCGCCCCGGGCCAGTGGGGACGGGACCTGGATCACGCACGACATGGCCACCGCCTACCGCAGGCTGCACCGTGAGGGGACAGCCCATTGCGTCGAGACCTGGCAGAACGGCGTCCTGGTCGGCGGGCTCTACGGCGTCGCGCTCGGCGGGGTCTTCTTCGGCGAGTCGATGTTCAGCCGGGTGCCGGACGCGTCCAAGGTCGCGCTGGTGGCCCTCGCCCGGATGGGATTCCGGTTGATCGACTGCCAGGTTCCGAGCGAGCACCTGGCGCGGATGGGTGCCGTCGAGATCCCGCGCACCGCGTTTCTCGCTCACCTGGACACCTGGTGCGAGGTCCCGGGGCCAGTTCTCGCGCCGCCCGGCCAGCCGGCATGAGACCGCACGCCGAGGCCGAGCCCATCGCCTTCTTCGCGACACCCCCGCACGCGTGCAGCTACCTCGAAGGGCGGGAGGCGGTGACCGTCTTCGCGCACCCCGGGGCCTCCCCCGACCGCGTCACCTTCACGGCCCTCTCCCGCCAGGGCTTTCGCCGCAGCGGGCCCCATGTCTACCGGCCGCACTGCCCCGGCTGCGACGCCTGCATTCCGGTGCGCATCCCCGTACGGGAATTCCGGCCCCGGCGCAGCCAGCGTCGCGCCTGGCGGGCCAACGGCGACGTGCAGGTGAGCGCGCTGGCACCCACGCTCACCTCCGAGCAGTACGCCCTCTACGCCCGCTACGTGAAGACGCGCCATGCGGGTGGGGGCATGGATGCGCCGACGCCCGGTCAGTGCCGCGAGCTTCTCACCAGCCCCTGGTCGGAAACCACGTTCTATGAATTTCGAACGGCGGCGGGGCTCCTCGCCGTCGGTGTCGTGGACCGGCTGGAGGACGGCCTCTCCGCGGTCTACACGTTCTTCGACCCCGACGCGGCGGGCCGCAGTCCCGGGGTCTTCGTGGTGCTTTGGGAGATCGAGCAGGCGCGGCGGCTCGGACTCGAATGGTTATACCTCGGCTACTGGGTCCGGGAATCGCCGAAGATGCGCTACAAGGCCGAATACCGGCCGCTGGAGCTCCTGCGCGAGGGCGTCTGGACGCGCGAGCCGCCCTGAGGAACGCCGTCCGGGTCTGCGGCAGGGCGGCCGGACGCCCCCCAACCGCCATGCCGCACCCGGCCCGCGCCTTTCGGCCCATCACCGCTTCTGGCACACTACGCGGCCTGCGAAGAAGGCCGTCGAGACTCATGGCAAAAGAAGATGCAATCGAGATGGAAGGCATGGTCGTCGAGACCCTGCCCAATACCACGTTCCGTGTGCAGCTCGACAACGGCCACGTGGTCACGGCACACATCTCCGGCAAGATGCGCAAGCACTACATCCGGATCCTGACGGGTGATCGGGTGACCGTGCAGCTCACACCCTACGACCTGAGCAAGGGCCGGATCACCTACCGCGCCCGATAGCCGCCCCGCCTTCCGGCCAACCCCCGGACGTCCCCTCTCTCCCGCTGGGCCCCATCGAGGCTCAGAGGTACAGGTCGCAGCGGATGGAGCTCTCCCGATGGGGCTCCGGCTGGATCTCGATGAGTGTCAGGCGCGCGTCGCCGTATCCGTCCTGCGCGTACACGGCGCCCGTGTCGATGAAGTGGACGTTGTCGATCGCGAGCGGCTCGCGCACCGGCGTATGCCCGCAGTAAACCCGGACGACCCCGCCATCGACCGGTCCCAGCCGGTCCCTGTCAGCCTGGATGCGATAGCGCGAGGACAGCGCATAGAGCGCCGCGTCCGCGTGCCCCGCGGCCAGCAACCCCGTGAATCGCTCCCAGCTCAGCGCGGGCGGGATGTCCGCGTGCACGATCCCCACCAGGCCGGCATCGGTCTCCACTTCCATCGCGAGCGGTAGGGCGAGGAAGGCGTCCCGGAACATCCGTTGCTCGAGGCGCGAGAGCCGCATCCACCAGGCCCCGCCGTTGTACTGAGTCCAGTGGTCGAGCTCGTCCGGCAGCACGGAGTCGATGGCCAACTGCTCGTGGTTGCCGCGGCAGGCGTGGAACCACCCGCAGGAGAGCCAGCGCAGCGCGTCCCGGGACGCGGGTCCCCGGTCCACGAGGTCACCCACCGAGAAGAGCCGGTCGACCCTCGGATCGAATCCCGTACGGGCCAGCAGGGCCTCGAGATGCCCGAACATGCCGTGGATATCCCCCACGACGAAATCCCGCCCTCGCTCGTTCCGGCGGAAGCGGATCACGGCAGGGTTCTCCGCACAGGCGGTGATGTCGAACATGGCCTCGTCGAGCGGCAGGATTCTGGATGGGGCGAACCGTTCGACGCTCGTCCCGAACACTTCGGGCCGGGCGTTGCCGCCGACCGAAGCAAGTTCTGTGCTCACTTCGGGAATCCGAGCAGATTCCGCGGCCTGCGTCACACTCCGAGACCGCAGGGTACGGAAATGTAAAAACCCGCGACAAAGCGCCGGGGCTGTTCCGCTGCGGCGAGCCGATGGCCGGCCTCAGCGGTCGTCGCGGTCAGCGCATGCGCGCTTCGAGCAGCCGCCGCACGTGCTCCAGGTCGTCCGCCGTATCCACCCCGATACCGGGAGGCTCCGCCGCGAGCGCCACGTGGATCCGCACCCCCACCGCGAGGGCCCTCAGCTGTTCCAGGGATTCCGCCTGCTCCAGGGGGACCGCGGGCTCGGCTGACAGGCGCTGCAGGGTCCCCACGCGATAGGCGTAGAGCCCTACGTGGCGAAGGTAGGGCACGCCCACCACCAACCCCAGCGCCTTCTCGCGGAAGCCCTCCCGGTGCCAGGGGATGGGTGCCCGGCTGAAATAGAGCGCGAAGCCCTCACGGTCCAGCACGACCTTCACGACGTTCGGGTCGAAGACCTCGGCTCGGCTCGTGATGGGTGTGCAGAGCGTCGCCAGACCCGCCCCAGGAAAGGCCTCCAGGTCTTCGGCCGCCTGGCGCACCAGGGGCGGCGGGAGCAGCGGCTCGTCCGCCTGCACGTTGACGACGATCCGGTCTTCCGGGAGCCTGCGCAGCGCCGCCACCTCGGCGATCCGATCGGTCCCCGAGCGATGATGCCTCCCCGTCAATTGCACGTCCGCCCCGAACGCCGCGCAGACCCCGGCGACCTCCTCGTCGTCCGTGGCGATGATCACTTCCGCCGCGCCGCTCGCGAGGGCTCGCTCGTAGGCGTGACGCACCATCGGCTTGCCGCCGATCTCCAGCAGCACCTTGCGTGGCAGGCGCGTGGAGGCCAGGCGCGCCGGGATCACGGCCGTGAACGCCGTCATGGGCTAGTCGCGCTTTTCGTCGGGCCCCAGGGTCCGGGCCTCCTCTTCCAGCATGACCGGGATCTCGTCCCGGATCGGATACGCGAGCCGGCAGCCGAAGCACACGAGCTCCAGCTCGGCCCTGCGGTACGTGAGCGGGCCTTTGCAGACCGGACACACGAGGATCTCAAGCAGTTTCTTGTCCACGTTCCCCTCCTCTTGCCAGCAACGAGCGCAGACGCCCGCAGAGTGCCTCGTCCACAACGGCGTCCACCGGTACGTACCATGCCCTGCCGCGCGCGAGCCCCCGGCACTTGACCGCGTCCTTCTCCGTCATCATGACCGGCAGAGAATCACCGAAATCGAGATCACCCGGGGCAAAGGCGTGATGGTCCGGGAAGCGGTGCTCCACCACCGAGAGACCCTCCCCTCGCAGGAGGTCGAAGAACCCCTCGGGATTCCCCACACCGGCCACCGCGTGGACCGTCTCCCCCCGGAATTCGGCAAAGCCCCGCTCCCGCGCCTCGTCGTCCACGTTCCGGGGGATACCGGGCCGATAGGCCATGCCGAACTCGCCGGTCCGAGGCTCCCCCCGGCACACGACCAGGTCGACCTCGGCGAGCCGCCGGGCGCTCTCGCGCAGCGGCCCCGCGGGCAGACACCGCCCGTTGCCCAGTCGGCGCACCCCGTCGAGCACCACGATCTCCACGTCGTGGGCGAGGGATGGATCCTGCAGGCCATCATCGCACAGCACCACGTCGCAGGGCCCGGTCTCCAGGAGTCGCCGGGCGGCGGCGACACGGTCGGGACCGGCCACGACGGCGCATCCCGTGCGGCGCGCAAGCAGCACCGGCTCGTCGCCCACCTGGGCGGGGTCGCTGTCGGGCCCCACGACACGCGGCCAGTCCTTCGCCTTCCCCCGGTAGCCCCGGGCGAGCACTCCGGGGTGCAGGCCGTCCTCACACAGCGTGCGGGCGAGCCAGACGACCAGGGGGGTCTTCCCGGTTCCGCCAACCGTCAGGTTGCCGACGACCACGACCGGCACCGACAAGCGCAGCCGCCGCACCAGGCCGACGCCAGGGGCCAGCTTGCGCAGCGAGGCCGCTGCGCAGTAGACCCAGCCGAGCGGCGCCAGCAGCACACCCAGAGGAAGCCTTCCGTACCAGACCCGCTCGGCCCACGCGGTGAGGCGGCGCTCCAGGGCCCGCCCCCAGCGGTCCGGGCCGTGGCGTGCACCCCGGGCGAGCCTCGTGGGATCAGCGGCCACCCTCGTCGGCGCGCTGAGCGGTGGCAAACGTGAGCCGGTTGAGACCGGCCTGCCGGGCCGCGTCAAGGGCCGTGATCACCGCCTGGTGCGGGGTCCTGGCGTCCGCGCTCAGCACGACCGGCGGGGCCGTGCGCCCGGTGGCCGCTTCCAGCAACCCTCTCTTCAGGGTCTCGACCTGGGTGTTGACGAGCTCTCGACCCGCGACGTAGTAGCGCCCCTGGGCGTCGATGCTCACCTCGATGGCCTGCTCCGGCTTCTCGCGCGGGTCGGCGCTCGACTCCGGCAGGCTGATCTCGATCGGGGCCAGGCGGTTGAAGGTCGTGGTCACCATGAAGAAGATGACCAGCGAGAGGACCACGTCGATGAGGGAAACGAGAACGAGCTCCGGTGCCTCGTCGTTTCTCTTTCTGCGGAGCTTCAAAGCGGGAGGCCCTCTCCGTCGCGCTCGCGCTGCCCCTGCATGACCTCCACGAGCTTCATCGCCTCGTGCTCCATCACCAGCACGAGCTCGTCCACCCGCCCGCGCAGGTAGCGGTAGAAGGCGAGCGCCGGGATGGCCACCAGCAGGCCGGCGGCCGTGGTGATGAGGGCCTCGCCGATACCGCCCGCCAGGGCCGACGGGTCGCCCACGCCTTTCAGGGTCATCACGTTGAAGACCCGGATCATCCCGAAGACCGTGCCCAGGAGGCCGAGCAGCGGCGTGATGGAGGCGATGGTGCCGAGCGTGTTCAGGTATCGCTCGAGTTGATGGATGACGAGGCGGCCCACGTCCTCGATGCTCTCTTGCATCACCGCGCGGCCGTGGTGCCGGTTCAGGATCCCCGTGGCCAGCAGCCGGCCGAGCGGCGACTCCTCACGCAGCGACTGGACCCGGCGCGCGTCGAGCTTACCCTCGCGCGCCCACTGCCAGACCTGGAGCACCAGGCCAGCCGGGGCGATGCGGGTCCTGCGCAGCGTCCACAGACGCTCGAGGACGATGGCGGTGGCCACGACCGAGGAGATCAGGATGGGCCACATGACCCAGCCACCCGCCTTGATGATTTCGTACACGGAGCCAGTCCCCCTCCCTGTGTGACGCGTAACTCTAGCACCCCACCTGCGGTCCGGGGAGACCGCCTCAGGGTGTCGCCAGGGGCGTGTGCCAGAACCGTCGATGCTCCACCCGATGGTGGCGTATCTCCGTGCGCCCTTCCGCCCCCATGCGCACCGTGATCGCCCCGGTTTGCGCTGTGTCGTGGACCGACGCCCCGAGGGCGCGGTAACGGGCCAGTACCTCGCGGGCCGGGAAATGGAAGCGGTTGCCGTAGCCGGTCGAGACGAGCGCGTGCCGCGGGCGCACGGCGGCCACGAAGGCCCGGGAGGAGGCGCCCCGACTGCCGTGGTGGGGCACGACCAGCACGTCGGCACGCAGGCTGGCCGCCCGGGAGGCCACCAGCTCGGCCTCGGCTGCCGCTTCCACGTCCCCGGGCAGCAGAAGGCTTCCGTCCGCCGTCTCCACCCGCAGGACGCAGGACGCGTCGTTGCCCCTCCTCTCGGTCGGGGTGGGGGGATGCAGCACCCGAAAGTCCACCCCGTCCCAGGACCACCCGTCCCCCTCCCGGCAGGGGCTTGTGGGGTCTCGGCCTGCCGCTCCGCTCCCCACGAGGGCGTCCACGCGAACCGCCCGCAGGAGCGAGGCCGCGCCGCCCACGTGGTCGGTATCCGAGTGGCTCAGCATCAGCACGTCCACCCGGGAGAGACCTCGGTGGCGCAGAAAGGGCGCGACGACCGAGCCTCCGGCGTCCCGCCCCGGGCCATACCGTGGCCCGGTGTCGTAGACCAGGGTGTGGCCGGCCGTCTCCACCACGGCCGCGAGCCCCTGTCCCACGTCGAGGAGCGTGAGCCAGACCTCTCCCAACGCAGGGCGTGCGGGACTGGGCAACAGGAGGGGGAGGAACCCCAGCAGCCCCACCCAGCGTCCCGGGACTCCCCGGGGCAGGAGGGCGACCAGGGCCCCGAGGCCCGCCGCAACCAGGGCTGCGGTCCCGGTCCCCACCGGCCCACGGTAGGTCCAGTCGAGCCCGGCCACCCACTCGAGCAGGGGCCAGAGCCCGTCCATCGCCCACGCGCTCCACCGCAGCAGCAGCCCACCCGCGTCCGGCCACAAAAGGGTGATCAGCGCACCCACGAGGGCCGTGGGCACGACCAGCAGTTCCACCCACGGCACGGCGACGGCATTGGCCAGGGGACCGAGCCAGGGGTTCTCGCCGAAAAGCGCGAGGGTGACGGGCAGGAGCCCGAGGGCCACGAGCACGTGGGGCCTGCCCCAGCGCCCCCACAACCCCGGCTCGGCGCCGCTCGGCAGGGAGATCAACACCAGCACCCCGACGGCGAGAAACGAGAGCCAGAGCCCTGGAGAGAGGGGCGTCAGGGGGTCTGCGAGCAGCACGGCGAGCAGCGCCAGGGCCAGCGCGTGCGAGGCCGACACCCGGCCTCGCCAGGCGCGCGCCACCAGAACGAGACCGACCATGACTGCCGCCCGCTGGGTGGGTACGGACAGCCCCGCGAGCCCGGCGTATCCGGCGGCGGCGAGCATGGCGAGAAGGGCCGCCGCCTTCGGCGCCGCCACCCGCAGGGCGATTCTCCCTCCCAAGGCCCACAGCCTGCGCGTCGCCGCGTAGGCCGCGGCTGCCACGAGGACGACGTGCGACCCGGAGATGGCCATCAGATGGGTGGTGCCGGTGGCGCGAAAGACCTCCCACTGGCGTTGCGACACCTCCGCCGTGAGACCGACGACGAGCCCTTTCACCACGCCGCGGTGTGGGTGTGCGCCAAGCGCCCCGTCGATCCTTGCCGCCAGGACCGTCCGCAAGCGGGACAGGAGCGCGCCCCCTGCCGCGCCCAGCCTCTCGTCCCCGGCCCCGGGACGCACGTAGCCCGTCGCCCGCACCCCACGCAGCAGCAGCCAGGCCTCGTAGTCGAAGCCCACGGGATTGGCGAGCCCCTTGGGACGCCGCAGGCGGGCCGTCAGGCGCCAGCGCTCGCCAGGCACCAGCGCAGGCGCCGAGTCGTACCAGTCGAGCCGTACGCGCGCGGGAAGCCGCCAACCGCTGCCGTCCCCGGAGGCTTCGTCCACGCGGAGCTCGAAGCGCTGGGAGCGGTCCTCGCGTTCGGGAACGCCGACCACGGTGCCCACGAGGGTGAGGTCTCGCCCCTCGAGCTCGGCGGGCAATGCCCCGGACAGGGCGAGGGAGGCCCGCAGGACGGTCCACAGGAAACCGGCCACCAGGAGGGCCGGCAGGCGCCCGATTCGGCTCGCCGCAGCAAGCCCGAGGGCGACCGGCAACAGCCAGCACAGCCGCAGGTCCGGCAGCTCGGCGAGCTGCAGGGCCGCCAGCACCCCGGCAAAAAAGGCGAGAACCCCTGTGCGCACGCTTCCCTGCGTCCCGTGTGACGGCGCTCCTGCGCCGCTGCCGCCCGCGCGCACCTTCCCCAGCGCGCGGCCGGCCGTTCCGCTCGACCCCTGCCCCGTGGCCCGCCGGTTTCCCCGCCTTCCGGACTACCGGACTACCGGACTACCGGACTACCGGA
>ERZ1649853.18-NODE-18-length-78625-cov-12.373170_pt1 | contig 78625 bp, 69 predicted proteins | sample MGYA00575353_ERZ1649853 | MGnify/ENA primary metagenome ERZ1649853 (study PRJEB40853, sample SAMN11349654) | freshwater sediment metagenome | isolation source: river sediment | host: Sediment | place: India: Okhla Barrage, New Delhi | collected 2017-02-21 ...
GTCCGGCCCCCAACCCGAAAATCGCCGGTGCGCGGGTCGAATCGCGGAAGTCGGGTTAAAGTTGTGGGCGCTCGGGTCGAACAGGAACAGAAGTCACCCCCACACCCGGTCCGACCCAAGATGCCACAAGCGCGACCCAGGCCCGAAGACCCGGTCGACCACTGGAAGACCCGCTATCTGCACAGCCTCAACGAGATCGAGCAGAAGGAGCGCGGGTGGTCGGAGGTCGAGCGGCTTCTGCGCCGGGCCCTGGGCCGGATGGCGTTGGCCGCGGTCGAGGCCCACCCCGACCTCGCGTCCGAGCTCGAGCGGCTCCGGGAAGCGGACCGGGAGAACGCGGAGAGCCCGCGCTTCGCGGCCATCGCGAGCGATCTGGCCGATGCCGCCCTGCATGCCCCCGCCCCGCGCAAGGGACAGGGCGGCACCGCGATGGACGCACTCCGCGCGGCCGGGGCGGTCACGCCCGAGGACGTCCTCGTGGAGATCCTCCATCGCCTGGAGCCCCGGGAGGCGGAGGGCGACACCGTGGCGGAGTTGCTCGACCGCCTGGGCCGACCGGTTCTGCCGGTGGAGCTCCCTGCCCTCGTCGGGGCCGTCGCCGACCTGGTGGGCAGGGTGCGCAGGGGCCTCGAGGAGGAGAAACGGGGCCTCGAGAGCCTTCTCAGCGACGTCAGCGAGCGGCTGGCCGAGCTGGGGGACAACCTGTCCCGGTCCCGCCTCGACCGCCAGGCCTCCCAGGCGGGCCGCGACACCCTGCACGAGCAGGTGAAGCAGGAGGTCGCCGGGATGCGGGCCTCGGTCGAGCGGGCGCGGGACGTGGATGCGCTGAAGGAGGCGGTGCGCTCGGGGCTCGCCGCAGTCGAGACCCACGTGGGCGAGCATCTGCGCGTCGAGGGACAGCGCCACGCCGAGGCGGAGGATGAGGCACGGGCGACCTCCGAACGGCTGGTCCGCCTGGTAGCCGAAACCGGACGGCTGCGCGAGCGTCTGCACCGGGCCCGCCAGCGGGCCGTGCGGGACCCCCTGACGGGCCTGTACAACCGCCTGGCCTACGAGGAGCGGGCCGCCCAGGCGTTCGCCCACTGGCGGCGCTACGGGGACCCTCTCTCGCTGTTGGTCCTGGACGTGGACCACTTCAAGGCGCTGAACGACCGCTACGGGCACGCCGCCGGCGACCGGGCGCTCAAGGCCATCAGCGACGTCCTGGCGGGCGCCCTGCGCGAATCGGACTTCCTCGCCCGCCACGGCGGCGAAGAGTTCGTGGCGCTGCTGCCGAAGACCGGCCGGGACGCGGCTGCCAACGTCGCCGAGAAGCTGCGCCAGGCGGTCGAGGCGCTGCAGTTCCAGTACCGGGACCAGCGGGTCGCGGTCACCGTGTCCTGCGGCGGGGCGGAGTTCCGCCCGGGCGACACGCCGGCGTCCGTCTTCGAGCGGGCCGACGGCGCCCTCTACCGCGCCAAGCAGGCGGGCCGCAACCGCGCTGAGCTCGACTGACCGGGACTCAGCCTTCCCCTCTGCCCCCCGGGGGAGGGGGACGGCGTGCGGACTTCGGTCGGAAGGCCTTCACGAACTCCTCGCGGGTCTCCAGCCACGGCCCCCCGATCAGATCGATGCAGTAGGGCACAGCGGCGAACACGCCGTCCAGGGTCTCCTGGATGGCCTTCGGCTGACCCGGCAGGTTCAGGATGAGACAGGACCCGCGCGTCACCCCCACCTGCCGCGACAGGATGGCCGTCGGCACGTATCGAAGGCTGACCGCCCGCATGGCCTCGCCGAAGCCCGGCAGCACGCGATCGGCGACGGCGAGGGTCGCCTCCGGGGTGACGTCCCGGCGCGCCGGCCCGGTGCCGCCGGTGGTGAGCACCAGGCAGCAGCCCTCCCGGTCCACGAGGTCCTCGAGCGTGCGCTCGATGAGCGGCTGCTCGTCGGGGATGAGCCGCTCGACCCGCCGGATCGGGTTCAGGAGCACCCGACCGAGCCACTCCGCCAGGGCCGGGATGCCCTGGTCCTGGTACACGCCGCTCGACGCGCGGTCGCTGATGGAGCACAGCCCGATGGTGACCTCGGCAAGCATCGCGGTTTCCCCCTAACCTCCCCGTCCCGAGCCCTGCAGGGGCCCGGACCGATAGCACAGAACCCGCTGGTCGAGGGAGCTCGCCCAGACCATCAGCCTCGAGCCCCCCGACAGCGGCGGAAGGTCGATGACGCGCACCGCGTGGGACCATTCCTCCGCCTCGGGCACCAGGTCCGTCAGGCGGTTCGGGGACTGCTCGAAGAATTCGAGGCTCCACCCGTTGCCGGGGCGCCCCGGAAAGAGCGCCGTGTAGAGGATGTCCATCTCCACCAGGTCGTTGAAGAAGTGCGTCCCGAGCGAGACGTCGGGCACGAGGTTCTCGCGCATCGCCACGATCTCGCAGAGCACCGCGACCGTGTCGATCTCCGAGAACGACACCGGCACGCCGAGCATCGGCATGGTCGTGCCCCAGCGCCCCGGCCCGGCCAGCAGCACCCGCCGCGCGGGTGACTCCCTGACCGCGTGCAGGATGCGCCCGATGAGACGCGCCACCGCGTAGCGCTCCTGCGTCGGCAGCTGCCCGTACACGGACGGGGTGACGTAGACCACCCGGTCGATCGCGTGCTGGCGGCTCTTCCCGATGACCGCGCCGGACGCCTCCAGCACCACGTCCCCGGGGGCGAGCTCGGCCGGGAGGCTCTCGGCCGCGACCTCCATGGCCACCTGCAGCGGGCGGCACTGCACCAGATTGATCTTGTAGTGGTCCCCGTCGAAGAAGTTCGCCGTGAACTCGAGGTCGACGGGATACCGGTAGGCCTCCTCCAGCGTCTGCAGCATCCGGCGCATGTCGGCCACGAAGGGCGTCTTCGCGAGCAGGTGCTCGAAGGTGAGCAGCTGCGCGGTCGGCGGCGGCAGACCGTCACGCGCCGCGCGGCGCACGAGCCCCTGGTCGAGCGACGCGAACACCTGCAGCGGCAGGTCGTAGCCGCGCCCGGCCATGTCGTTGAACTCCACCGCCACCACCTGGCTCGCGTCGAGGTCGATCACGTCGACCCGCCGCTGCGAGAACTGGCGCACCTCCTCCGCGTCGCTCTCCGGCCGGCGCTGGGGCGCGTTCAGCGCGACCACCCGCGTGTAGTCGTCGTCGGATCGGTCCACCGCGCGCGTGCCGAGCCCGAACACCAGCCGCACCATCCCCGCCCGGGGATCGATCAGCTTGTTCCAGACGTAGGGGTTCACGGACAGCCCGACGCCCGCCACCTGCGGGAAGAAGAGGTTGCCGTAGCGGCGGCCCGAGACGCGCTGCACGAGCAGCGACATCTGCTCGTCCCGATCGAGGAGTCCGCGCTGCTCGCGGTAGCGCAGCGCCTTCTCACTCATGGTGCTCGCGTAGATCGTCTTCACCGCCGCGATGAAGTCGTCCAGGCGCTTTTCGTGCGACCCCTGGTTCGCGCAGAACACGCTCTCGTACTTTCCCGCGAAGGCGTTGCCGTAGCTGTCCTCGAGCAGGCTGCTCGAGCGCACGATGATGGGCGACTGGCTGAAGTAGTCGAGCATCTCGGCGAAGTCCGCCACGATCTCGTCGGGGAACCGGCCGGTGATGATCCGCCGGCGCGCCTCGTGCAGGTCGTCGGTGAAATCGCCCTGGCAGCGCTGGCGCTGGCGGTGCAGCCAGCAGCCGTTGTCCACCAGGTACGAGTAGAACACGTCCGACCCGATGTAGAAGGAGTCGTGCGCCTCGAGCAGCGAGCTCCAGCGCGGATCCTGCTTGCGCAGGATGGCGCGTGCGAGGAGCATGCCGACCGACTTGCCGCCGATGAGGCCGGTGCCGATCATCCGCTTCCAGATCCTCAGCACGTCGCCGAGGTCGAGATAGGCCTCCGCCAGCTGCAGGACCCGCTCGTCCTGGGTGAACGCCATGCGCAGCAGGGCGCGAAACAGTTGCCCCGGGTCCACCGCCGGCTTCTCCCCACGCTGCAGCACCTCCCAGACCCGCTCGGCCAGCAGGAACGTGCGGTTCCACTTGCCGAGGCGGAAGCGCACGGAGTCGAGTCCCGCCCAGGGCTGCTCGGTCAGGATCTCCGCGATGACGGAGCTGTCCGAGATCGGGCGGAAGTCCTCGCCCTCCCACGCGTGCAGCATGTACATGGTCGGCGAGTAGCGGTGCTCCACCTTGCTCGGCTGGATGTAGACCAGGCCCTTGTGCCGGTACACGTCGGTCACGATCTGCGCGGTGTGCGTGATGGGCCCGGTGGCCTGCGCCGAGTGCAGGCCGCGCAGGATCGGAAAGTACGCGAGCGACTCCACGTCGTAGACGTACGGGCAGGTGAGCATGAAGAAGTTGCCGAGCATGCGGTCGCTCGACCAGGTCTCGGCGAGGTCGGAAAGGCAGTCGAAGATGAAGAACGCGCCGCGCCCCGCCTCGCGGATCGCCGCCCGCACGCCGGTGATGAAACGCTCGAACCCGTTGGAGACGTCCAGCTGGCGCACCTCCGCGCAGTCCCCAGCCTCCAGCAGCGGGGGGTGCCCGGCGAAGCGCAGGTAGACGAGCTTGCGCCCGGCCTTGCGCGCCGCATTGCAGCAGGCGGGCACCAAGGGCGCGAAGTCGTCGATGTGATCGACCTGCCAGACCAGGTTGTCGCCGGGCAACAACCCACGAAATACCCGGTCGAGGGCGGGGATGCCGGTGCTGAAGGGGGATTCGATCATGGTCGGCCTCTGGGTAGCGCCGAGGGAGGGGGCCGACGCGCGACCCCGCAGGGAGTCCGGTCCAGTATAGGTTATTGCGAATGCCCGGCGGCGAGACTATCGTTCGCGTCCGCAGCGGACCACCCCCGCGTGCCGCGGCTGCCGCGATTTCGTGGCACGACCGGATCGCACAGGCGGGGGCCGTGAGACTGCACACGACGGGACGGCCGGGGGACGAGAGGATCGCCCCGCTCGTGGTCGGCGTCGACAACACTAGGGCCTAGCCCTCGGGAGTAAGCATGTCATCGAGCACGAGTGAAGTTTCGGGCGGCGCCAACGCCGCACGCATCGCCAAGGCGGTCGACCAGTTCATGGCCGACGTGACGGCCAGGAATCCCAACGAGCCCGAATTCCATCAGGCGGTGCGCGAGGTCCTCGCCTCGGTGTATCCCGTGGTGGACGCCAACCCGGCGTACCGCGAGGCCCGCGTCCTGGAGCGGATGGTGGAGCCCGAGCGGGTGGTGATGTTCCGTGTGCCCTGGATCGACGACCAGGGGCAGATGCAGATCAACCGCGGCTTCCGCATCGAGATGAACAGCGCCATCGGTCCCTACAAGGGCGGCCTGCGCTTCCACCCGACGGTCACGCTCGGCGTGCTCAAGTTCCTCGCCTTCGAGCAGGTCTTCAAGAACAGCCTGACCACGCTCTCCATGGGCGGTGGCAAGGGCGGCTCGGACTTCGACCCCAAGGGCAAGAGCGACAACGAGGTGATGCGCTTCTGCCAGTCCTTCATGACCGAGCTCTTCCGTCACATCGGTCCCGACACCGACGTCCCCGCCGGTGACATCGGCGTCGGCGGCCGCGAGATCGGCTATCTCTTCGGGCAGTACAAGCGCATCGCCAACCGCTTCAACGGCGTGTTGACGGGCAAGGGCCTGCCCTTCGGCGGCTCCCTCATCCGACCCGAGGCGACCGGCTACGGCTCGGTGTACTTCGCCCAGGAGATGCTCGCCACCCGCGGCGACAGCGTGCGCGGCAAGGTGGCCCTGGTCTCAGGCTCCGGCAACGTGGCCCAGTACACGGTCCAGAAGCTGATCGAGTTCGGCGCGAAGCCGATCTCCATGTCCGACTCCTCGGGCTCGATCATCGACGAGGACGGCATCGACGCGGAGAAGCTGGCCTGGGTGATGGAGCTGAAGAACGTGCGCCGCGGGCGGATCAAGGAGTACGCCGACCGCTTCCCGCGGGCGCGCTTCCTCGCCGGCGAGCGCCCATGGGGCGTGAAGTGCGACCTCGCCTTCCCGAGCGCGACGCAGAACGAGATCGACGGCCGCGCGGCGAAGGCGCTCATCGCGAACGGCTGCAAGTGCGTCTGCGAGGGGGCCAACATGCCCACCACCCCCGAGGGCGTTGACCTGTTCCTCGAGGCGAAGATCCTCTACGGGCCGGGCAAGGCCGCGAACGCGGGCGGCGTGTCCGTGTCGGGCCTCGAGATGACGCAGAACGCCGGCGTGGTCCGCTGGCCGCGCGAGGAGGTCGACGCGCGGCTGCAGCAGATCATGAAGTCCATCCACGCCAACTGCGTGCGCTACGGCAAGACCGACGACGGCTTCGTCGACTACGTCCGTGGCGCGAACATCGCCGGCTTCGTCAAGGTCGCCGACGCGATGCTCGCCCAGGGTTGCGTGTAGCACCCGCACCGAAGAGCGGAGGGGTGGGGCCAGGGGGCTCCACCCCCCGCCACCGCCGCGGATGAGCCTGCGCGCTCTGGTCCGGGGGCTGTCGCTCATCCTCTCGCTCGCCCTGCTGGGCTGGCTCTCCGAGCGGCTGGACCTCGCCGACATGCTCTCCGAGCACTGGGTCGACGACCGGGTGCGGGACCGGGGTTGGACGGGGGACCTGCTGTTCCTCGCGATGGGCGCGCTCACCACCGCGCTCGGCTTCCCGCGCCAGGTCGTGGCGTTCCTCGGCGGCTATGCCTTCGGGCTCACCCGGGGCTCCGCGCTCGCCCTGCTCGCCACCGCCGCCGGCTCCTGGCTGGCCTTCGGCTACGCGCGCTGGCTGGGGCGCGGACTGGTCCTCCACCGGTTCCCGAGCCGCATCCGCAAGCTCGACGACTTCCTGCGTGGGCACCCCTTCACCATGGCGCTGGTCATCCGCCTGCTGCCCATCGGCAACAACCTGGTCACCAACCTCGTGGCGGGGGTGTCCAGCGTCGCTGCAGCGCCCTTCTTCGCAGGCTCGGCGCTGGGGTACCTGCCCCAGACGGCCGCCTTCGCCCTCGCGGGCAGCGGCGTGACCTTCCACCCGGGGACGCGCATCAGCCTCGCCGTCCTGCTCTTCGTGGGGTCGAGCCTGCTCGGCGTGTGGCTGTACCGGCGCCACCGGCACGGCACGGCGCTGGAAGAGGAGATCGACGAGGAGCTGGGGGAGGCGCGCGCCGGGTCGGACCCGGCGCCACGCTGAGCGGACCGATCGGCCCGAGACCGCCCTATTCCGTCACGCTGGTCGTGACGGTGAACTGGGGCGGGCTCTCCAGATGCTTCTTGACCGCGCACTGGTCGGCCGCGCGGATGAGGGCGTCCCGGTATTTCTCGGGGAACGACGGCGGTACCTGGATGTCCAGGTAGACCCTGCGCACCAGGCGCGTTGCCGGGTCCATCTCCATGCGCTGCACCAGGCGGATCCCCTCGGCCGACAGGCCGCGCTGACGACAGAAGCCGAGCACGTAGATGCCGGCGCAGGTGCCGATGGAGGCGAGGAACACCAGGAACGGGGCGGGCGCCGAGTCGTCGCCACCGCCGGAGCGGGGCTGGTCCGTGCGCACCGTGTACGGGCCGTAGTGGGCGTCCACGCGGGCGCCGCCGGGAAAGTCGATGATGAATTCGCTCATGGTCGGAGTCCTTCTTTTGACGGGGTCGAACTCAATTGATCCCGGCGGGTGACGCCGGCGGAATCAATTGCGGAATCCATTGAGTTCGACCCCATTTTACGCGGGCCGGCAGAGCCAGTAGCCACCGAAGCTCGACACCCGCCCGGTTCGCTCGATCTCCAGGCCCGCGCGCAGGAGCTCGCGCCCCCGGTCCTCGGCGACGAAGAGCGGGTAGTTCGGGCCCTCCACCCACTCGATCAGGCGCACCAGCAGGCCGCCGTCACAGCAGTAGTCGAAGACGAGGACGTGCTCGCGCGCGATGCGCGCGGACTCGGCGAGGACGAAGCGCCGGAACTCCGGCGAGAGCCCATGGAGGAAATAGGCCATGGAGACGACGTCCCGGGACTTCGCCTCCAGGCGATCCAGGTGCAGCAGGTCGAAGTGGCGGAAGTCCACCTGCGGAAACCTGCGCCGGGCCCGCGCGAGGAGCCTCTCGGCGAAGTCGAGGCCGATGACGGCGTGGCCGCGCTCGGCGAACGCGCCCGCGAGCCCGCCGGTGCCCGTGGCCAGGTCCAGCACACTCGCGCCTGCGGGGAGGTCCAGGTCGTTCAGGACGGCCCGGTACTCCGGCTCCAGTCGCCGCTCCACGACGGGGTAGAGAAAGGACGACCCGTTGAAGAAGCGCAGGGCGCGGCGCCGCTCCTGCAGATAGCGGTCGCCCGCGGCGTCCGGCTTCGACTCGCTCACGCTCACCCCCGGGGGACGCCTTCGTCCCGGCCCCCTGCGTGTTTCAGGTTACAGCGGCGGGGAAGTCGGTATGGCGCGCCCGGCGAGATTCGAACTCACGACCTTTGGCTCCGGAGGCCAACGCTCTATCCAGCTGAGCTACGGGCGCGACGCGAGGGGGCAAAGGATAGCGTGGGCGGCGGGCGCCGTCCATGCGTCGGCGCGCGCGCGGGGCCTTCCGCCACGGCCGACCTCCCCCGCTTCGGGCGCAGGACACCCGGCCGCGCCGCTCACACCGGCTCGAGGCGGGCGTAGGCGACGACCAGCCACTTCGTGCCGGCGCGGCCGAAGTGGACCTGGACCCGGGCCTGGCTGCCGGAGCCCTCCAGGTCCAGCACCGTACCCTCCCCGAACTGGGGGTGGCGCACCTGCTGGCCGAGGCGGAAAGGCCCCGAGGGCTCCGCCCGGCGCGGGAACGGCGCGGGGCGCGAGACCGTGCCCCCGAGGCGCACCTCCCGCACGAGGTCCGGCGGCAGCTCGCGCAGGAAGCGGGACGGGACGCCGGGGTGGTCGGTGCCGTGCAGGCGCCGGGATTCCGCCATCGTGAGATAGAGCTTCTCCCGCGCCCGCGTGATCCCCACGTAGCAGAGCCGGCGCTCCTCCTCCAGCCGGGCAGGGTCGTCGCGGCTGTGCTGGTGCGGGAAGAGGCCGTCCTCGAGCCCGCACAGGAAGACGACGGGGAACTCGAGCCCCTTGGCCGAGTGCAGCGTCATCAGGTGCACGCCCTCCTCGCCCGCCTCCGCGCGCTGCTCCCCGGACTCGAGGGCCACGTGGGCGAGGTAGGCGGCGAGCGGGTCCATGTCCCCTGCCTCGCCCCCCTCGAACTCGCGCGCCGCGGTCACGAGCTCCTCCAGGTTCTCGACACGGGAGACCCCGCGCTCGCCGGTGTCGGCGCGGAAGTGCTCGACGAGGCCACTGGCGGCGGCGACGTGCTCCACCTGCTCGTGGAGCGCGAGGCCGCGCGTCGCCTCGGCGAGGCCGTCGACGAGGCGCAGGAACCCCGCCACGGCGTTGAGCGCCCGCGGCGGCAGGGCCCGCTCCCGCACGGTGCGCAGCGCGGCCTGCCAGAGCGGGATCCCCTCGGCGCGGGCCTGCTCCCGGATGAGCTCCACGCTGCGCTCCCCGATCCCGCGCGGCGGCTGGTTGATGACCCGCTCCATGGCGGCGTCGTCGTCGCGGTTCGCCACCAGCCGCAGGTAGGCGAGGGCGTCCTTCACCTCGGCCCGCTCGTAGAAGCGCAGGCCTCCGTAGACCCGGTAGGGGATGCCCCGGGCGACGAGCGTCTCCTCGAGCACGCGCGATTGGGCGCTCACCCGGTAGAGCAGCGCGGCGTCGCCCCAGCGCCCGCCGCCGTCGACCCAGCGCTGGACCTCGCCCACCACGAAGCGGGCCTCGTCCACCTCGTTGAAGGCCCGGTAGAGCTGCAGGGGCTCGCCCTCGCGCCCCGCGGTCCACAGCGTCTTCCCCAGCCGGCCCTGGTTGCGGGCGATGAGGGCGTTGGCCGCCTTCAGGATGGTCCCGGTGGAGCGGTAGTTCTGCTCCAGGCGCACGATGCGGGCGTCGGCGTAGTCCTGGGTGAAGCGCTGGATGTTCTCGATGCGGGCCCCGCGCCAGCCGTAGATCGACTGGTCGTCGTCACCCACCATGAAGAGGTGCCCGGCCTCCCCGGCGAGCAGCCGCAGCCACGCGTACTGCAGAGGGTTGGTGTCCTGGAGCTCGTCCACCAGCACGTGGCGGAAACGCTGGCGGTAGTGCGCGAGCAGGGCCTCGTTGCCCCGCAGCAGCTCGTGGCTCGCGAGCAGGAGCTCGGCGAAGTCCACCAGCCCGGAGCGCCGGCAGGCGGCCTCGTAGGCCTCGAAGACCCGCTGCATCTGGGCCGACCAGGGGTCGCCCCGGTCGCCCTGGTGCCCCGGGCGCAGCCCCTCGTCCTTGCGCGAGTTGATGTACCACTGGGCCTGCTTGGGCGCGTAGCGGGCCTCGTCCAGGCCGAGCTCGCGGAGGATGCGGCGCACGACCCGCAACTGGTCGTCGGAGTCCAGGATCTGGAAGCCCTCGGGCAGCCCGGCCTCGCGCCAGTGGGCCCGCAGCATCCGGTGCGCCAGGCCGTGGAAGGTCCCCACCCACATCCCCCGGACCGGCACCCCGAGCAGCTGCTCGATGCGCCCGCGCATCTCCCCCGCCGCCTTGTTGGTGAAGGTGACCGCGAGCACGCCCCAGGGGGTCACCCGGCCCGTGTCCACCAGCCAGGCGACCCGGTGAGTGAGGACGCGGGTCTTTCCGCTGCCGGCGCCCGCAAGCACCAGCACGTGCTGCCCGTCCACGGTCACCGCCACGCGTTGGGCGTCGTTCAGGGGGGCGAGGAGAGCATGTCCTTCCATGGAGTGGTTCCTCTTCAGGGCGCCGCCCGCAGGGTCAGGCCGACGCCGGGCAAGCCGGGGGCCTGCTCGCCGGCGGGCACGTCGGCGCAGGTCTCCAGCTGGGTGACCGGCACGCGGCCGGCGCGCTCCAACAGGTCACGGACGGGCTCGACCTCGGGCTCCGGGCCGCAGACCTCCAGGTGGGCCCCCGGGTGCCCCCGCAGGAGGGCCGCCAGGGACTCCAGGCGGGCCGCGCCGGTGCCGCCGGGCTCCCCCTCGGCGGCAAGCTCCAACCGGGCCAGGGGCACTGCCCCCTCCTGCAGCAGCTGGACCGCCTGGGCCCGGGTGAGGCCCGCGGCGCCGTAGGCCGACTCGAGCGCGGCCGCGAGAGCGTCCGCAAGGACCTGCTCCAGGCGCGCGCCGCTGCCGAAGGTCAGGTCCACCGGCGCGCGCCCCTGATCGACCGCGAGCAGACGCAGCCCCCGTGCGACCCAGGCGGTGCCGACGCCGCTGTCCTGCGCCGGGGTGGCCTCCACGGACTCCGCCCTCGCCGGGCGGGCGTCGTCCGGGCCCGGTACCGTCACCGGCCCGGCGGTCACCTCGTCGAGGCTGAGTCCGTCCTCGCCCAGGGACGGACCCTGGACCGGCACCGCCTCGCCCCGGACCGTGGGCAGGTCGACCCGCGCCGCCCGCAACTGGCCCACGGAGAGCTCCCGGCCCGGGCCCCGCCAGAGCCCCCAGAACGCTGTCTGCCGCGCCCGCACGCCCGCCCAGGGGCCCTCTCGGACCGCGGCGTGCTCCACCTCCCCGTCGCCGTCCAGGGTCCACTCCCCAGGCTCACCGGCGCTCATCTCCCAGCCGGTCCGCCCGTCGAAGAGGAGCCCCTCCGCTTCGAAGGTGCCGGCAGAGGTGGACAGGGCGCCCCGGTCCAGCGAGAGCCGCCCCACGACCCGCACGCCGGTCACCCCGCCGTCCCCCCGCGCCAGGCGGACCTTGCCCTCCCAGCGCCCGGTGGCGTCGGCGACCCGCGACCCGGCAAGGTCCGCGGCGACCTGGACGAAGTCCAGCGTGCCCTCCAGGGTCAATGGCTCGCGGCCGGACGACCAGCCGGCCTTCAGGTCTCCCCCGACGCGGCCCTCCCGCACCCCCGGGAGAACGGGCGACAGGAGCCCCGCGAGCGCCTCGAGGTCGCCCCGCTCCAACCGGACCCGCAACTCGCCCCCCGCCACGCCGGGACCGGTCAGCGAGCCCGCGACGCGGACCTCGCCGCCCGCGGTCCGGGCGGTCGCCTCGAGCAGCCGGTTCCCCCCGGGCGCCGGCGCGAGGCTGAGGAAGTCCAGCTCGAGGTCCGGGACACCGCCCTCCGCGAAGGTGAGGCCCACGTCCCGCAGCTCGAGCGCAGCCGGCGCCGGCAGGGCGAGGCCGGCGGGGAGAACCGGGCGCAGCCCGAAGAGCTGCCACGGCCCGGGGTGCTGCTCCTGCGGGACGGGCACGACGTTGAATCGCGCCCCTTCGAGCGCGAGCCCGGCAAGCTCGAGGTCACCGGCGAGCAGGGCGCGCCCGTCGAGGGCGACGCGCACGTCCCGGGCCTGCAGGGCCTGCGCCGCGGGCCCGATCCGCAGCCCCTGGAGGCGCAGCTCCGGCCCGGGCAGGGCGTAGCTGGCCCGCTCGATGGCGACGTCGACGCCGTAGCGGGCCGCGACCCAGGGCACGACGTAGGGGATGAGCGCCGGCAGGGCCAGGACCAGCGAGAGGGCGGCCACGGTGGTCCAGAACAGCGCACTCAGGACTCGTCGCCCGAGCTCCAGGGACCTCCTGCGCCGCCTCCTCACCCCGTCACCCCCGTTGCGGAACCACGCCCGCTCAACCCCCGCCGACCGTCGGCCTGGCACCGGCCTGGCACCGGCCTGGCACCGGCCTGGCACCGGCCTGGCACCGGCCTGGCACCGGACAAGGATACCAGCAGTCGGAAGGGGGGCCGCGTCGCCGGGGGGCCGCGAGCTAAACTTTCCACCCGGCGCCGCGACTAACCGGATGGATGCCGCCGATCACCGGGACTGCCCCTGCCACCGTGACCATCATGCGAGACCTCCTCGAGCCCGTCGTCACCCAGGTGTCCCGGATCGTTCTGGGCAAGGGGGAGGTGATCCGCCTCTCGCTCGCCTGCCTCATCGCCCGGGGGCACCTGCTCATCGAGGACGTACCGGGGGTGGGCAAGACCACCCTGGCCCACGCACTCGCCCGGTCGCTGGGGCTGTCCTTCCACCGGGTCCAGTTCACCAGCGACCTCCTGCCGGCCGACGTGCTGGGGGTGTCGGTGTACGACCGGCAGACCGGGCGCTTCGAGTTCCACCCCGGCCCCATCTTCGCCCAGCTGGTCCTCGCCGACGAGGTCAACCGGGCAACCCCGAAGGCGCAGAGCGCGCTCCTCGAGGCCATGGAGGAACACCAGGTCACGCTGGAGGGCACCACCCGCCCGCTGCCGGAGCCGTTCTTCGTCATCGCCACCCAGAACCCCTCTCACCAGGTCGGCACCTTCCCGCTGCCCGAGTCGCAACTGGACCGCTTCCTCATGTGCCTGCAGCTCGGCTACCCCGACCCTGCCGCCGAGCGTGAACTGTTCCGGGGGCAGGACCGCCGGGAGCTCCTCGAGGGGATGGCTCCCTGCCTGGGGGTCGAGGACCTCCTCGCGGTGCAGCGGGCGGTCCCCCGGGTACACGCCTCGGAGGCGCTGCTCGACTACCTGCAGGCGCTGGTGCGCTTCAGCCGGGAGTCGCCGGAGCTGCGCTCGGGCCTCTCCCCCCGGGCGGGACTGGCAGTACTGCGCGCCGCCCAGGCCTGGGCACTCATGGCGGGCCGGGACCACGTGCTGCCGGACGACGTCCAGGCGGTGCTGCCCGGGGTCGTGGGCCACCGCCTGCGGCTCGTGGACGACTCCGGCGGGTCCTCCCGCGAAGGGCCGGCGCGGCTCCTCGCCGGCGTGCCGGTGCCCTGAATGGCCGAGCGCCCCTGGCGCGTGCTGCTGCGGGACTTCTTCGGGGTCGGCCGCGCGACGCCGCCGGCGGGGGCGTACACGGTCGACCGGCACCGGGTCTTCGTGCTGCCCACGGCCCAGGGCTACGCCTTCGGGGCCACCGCCGGGGCGGTCCTGATCGGCGCCATCAACTACGCCAACAGCCTCGCCTACCTGGTGGCGTTCCTGCTCGCGGGACTCGGCCTGGTCTCCGCCCTGCACGCCCACCGCAACCTCCTCGGGCTCACCCTGCGCCCGGCGCGCGTGGAGCCGGTCTTCGCCGGGGGTGAGGCCCTCTTCCGGGTCTGTCTCGAGGCCCCCGGCCCCCGCCCCGCGGTGACCGTGGCCTGGCGCCGCGCGGACGCGGGGACCGCTCGCGCCCGCTGGCACGAGGTGGACGCCCCCCTGCCCGGGGCGGGGAGCGTGTGCGTCGAGCTGCCCGTGCCCGCGCCCCGCCGCGGCCGCCTCGCGCTGGGGCGCCTGCGGGTCGGCACGCGTTACCCCCTCGGCCTCGTGCGGGCCTGGTCGCCGCTCGAGCTGGACACGGGCTGCCTCGTCTACCCCCGCCCGGCCGGGGCCCTGCCCCTGCCGGCGCCGGCGAGCCCCGACCCGGCGCCCGCGTCCGGCGCCCGGGGTCCCGCGGAGCAGGACTTCGCGGGCCTTCGCGACTACGTACACGGGGATTCGAGCCGGCGGATCCACTGGAAGGCCGCCGCGCGGGGGCGCGACCTGCCGGTCAAGTTGTTCGCAGGGGAAGCGGGCCAGGAGGTGGCGCTGCGCTTCCCGGAGGCCGGCGCAGGGGGCCCCGAGGAGCGTCTCTCCCAGCTTGCCCGCTGGGTGCTGGAGGCCGAGCGGGCGGGGGTGCGGTACGCCCTCGAGCTCCCGGGGACGTCGCTCGCCGCCGGGCACGGCGAGGGCCACGCCGAGCGCTGCCTCGCCGCGCTGGCGCTCTATGGCGCCCGGCCGGGGACACCGTGAACGCGCCGCCCCGGGTCTCCACCCCCCAGGTCCTCTGGCTCGTGGGAGCGATCGCGATGGTGGTGCTACCGCACGCCGGGCGCGTCCCGCTCTGGGCCACGGCGCTGTTTCTCGCCCTCGCGCTGTGGCGCCTGGCGGAGCTCGCGGGGCGCGCCACGCCGCCGGGACGGGCGGTGCGGCTCGCGCTCGCGCTGGCCGTGGCCGTCGGTGTGTACGCGAGCTACGGCCAGGTGTTCGGGCGCAACCCCGGGGTGGCCCTGCTGGTCGCCTTCAGCGGCTTGAAGCTGGTGGAGACCCACAGCCGCCGGGACGCCTTCGTGGGGGTCCTGCTCGGGTACTTCCTCGTGGTCACCAACCTGCTCTACACCCAGTCGATCCCGACCGGCCTCTATCTCACGGCCGCGCTCACCCTGCTGACGGCCACGCTCGCCGCCCTGGCCTTGCCCCCCGGAACGGCCTGGCCCGTCCGCCGCCAGCTGGGCCTGGCGGGCTCCCTGCTGTTGCAGGCGAGCCCCGTGGCGGTGGCGCTCTTCGTGCTCTTCCCCCGCCTGCCCGGCCCCCTGTGGGCGCTGCCCTCCGACGCCCACTCCGCCCGCAGCGGCCTCGACGACACCATGAGCCCCGGGCTCATCAGTCGGCTCGGGCTGTCCGACGAGGTGGCCTTCCGCGTGCGCTTCTCCGGCGCGCAGCCCTCCCGGGACGAGCTCTACTGGCGCGGCCCGGTGCTCTGGACGACCGACGGCCGGAGCTGGAGCGCGGGCGAAGGGGGGCAGGAGTCGCCCCCCCAGGGCCTCTCCGAGGGCCCTGCGACGGGCTACCAGGTGACGCTCGAGCCCCACGGCCGGCGCTGGCTCTACGCCCTCGACGCACCCGTCGAGCCACCCCCCGGGACGCAGGTCCGCGGCGACCTGCAACTCCTCGCGGCCGCTCCCGTGCGCCAGCGCATGCGCTACGAGGCCACCTCGGCCACCCGCTACCGGCTGCCCGCGCTCGGCGAGCGCCAGCGCCGGCTCGCCCTGGAGCTGCCCCCCGGGGCCCACCCGGACGCCGTCGCGCTCGCGCGGGGGTGGCTCGCCGGGGGCGCGGACCCCGAGGCCCGCGTGACGAGGGCGCTCCTGCTCTTCCGCGAGCAGCCGTTCGTGTATTCCCTCAACCCCCCGCTGTTGCTGGGCGACCCGGTGGACGAGTTTCTCTTCGGGTCGCGCAAGGGCTTCTGCGAGCACTACGCCGGCGCCTTCACCGTTCTGATGCGCGCCGCGGGCGTGCCCGCGCGGGTCGTCACGGGCTACCAGGGGGGCGAGGTCAACCCGCTCGACGGCTACCTGGTGGTGCGCCAGCGCGACGCCCACGCCTGGGCCGAGGTGTGGCTCGAGGAACGGGGCTGGGTGCGCGTCGACCCCACGGGGGCGGTGTCCCCGGCGCGCGTGGAGCGGGGGCTCGACGCCGCGCTGCCCGAGGCCGTCGCACCCTTCGCGGGGCTGTTGCTCGACGAGGACTCCGGCGTCTACCGCCTGCTGCACGGGATACGCCACGGCTGGGATGCCGCCAACAACTGGTGGAACCAGTGGGTGCTCGGCTACGAGCAGCGCCGGCAGCGCGAGCTGCTCGGACGCGTGGGCATCGACCCGAGCGACTGGCGCCGGCTCGGGACCGCCCTGGCCCTGCTCACCGGCGTCCCGTTGCTCGTGGTCTCGCTGCTCCTGCACCTGCGGCGCGGGCGGCGGCTGGACCCGGCGCGCCGGGCCTACGACCGGTTCTGCCGGGCACTCGCGCGCCGGGGCGTCGCGCGCGCCCCGGCCGAGGCCCCCCTCGCCTTCGCACGGCGCGCCAGCCGGTCCCTGCCCGCGGAGGCGGGCACGATCGAGTCGGTCACAGGCGCCTACGTCGCGGTGCGCTACGCCCCTTCGGGCGGGGACCTGGAGCGCCTGCGCCTCCTGGTGCGCACCTTCGCCGCGGCCAGCCGCTGGCCCCGGGGCCAGTCCCGGGGCACCCGCGCGGGCGGTACCCGATTCGACTAGACTCCCGGTCGGAGCCGGGCCCTTGCGCGGGGCGCGGGGCGCGCCGCGGCCACCCGGTCCCGGAGTGGCCCCGGCGCGAGGACGTCCCACCAACCGAGGAGTCTACGATGTCGCGCAAACACCCCATCGTCGCGGTCACGGGCTCGTCGGGCGCGGGCACCACCACCGTCAAGCGGGCCTTCGAGCACATCTTCCGCCGCGAGGGGATCACCCCGGCGATCTACGAGGGCGACAGCTTCCACCGCTACAACCGCCTCGAGATGCGGGAGCGGGTGAAGAAGGCCCAGGCCGAGGGGCGCACGCTGAGCCATTTCGGCCCTGACGCGAACCTGTTCGAGAAGCTCGAGGACACCTTCCGCACCTACGGCGAGAACGGGCGAGGCCAGCGGCGCTACTACGTGCACGACGAGGAGGAGGCCGCGCTCTTCCGGCAGAAGGCGGGGGAGTTCACCCCCTGGCAGGACATCCCGGAGAGGACCGACCTGCTGTTCTACGAGGGGTTGCACGGGGGCGTGGTGACCGACACGGCCAACGTCGCCCGGCACGTGGACCTGCTGATCGGCGTGGTGCCGATCGTGAACCTGGAGTGGATCCAGAAGATCTTCCGGGACACCGGCGAACGGGGCTATCGCCCGGAGGACGTGACCGAGATCATCCTGCGGCGCATGCCCGACTACGTGCACTTCATCGCGCCGCAGTTCTCCCGCACCGACATCAACTTCCAGCGCGTCCCGACGGTGGACACCTCGAACCCCTTCATCGCCCGGGACATCCCCACGGCGGACGAGAGCTTCGTGGTGATCCGCTTCCGGGAGCCGGCGAAGCTGAAGGTCGACTTCCCCTACCTGCTCTCGATGCTGCGGGACTCGTTCATGTCCCGGCGCAACACCCTCGTCGTGCCGGGCGGAAAGATGGGGCTCGCGATGGAAGTGATCCTCGGCCCCCTCATCGACAAGCTGGTGGCCGACAAGCGGGCCCTCGGCTGAGCACCTCGCGCCCTCAGCCGAGGGCCGAGGCGGTCAGCCCTCGACCACCGGGATGATGGTGATCTCCACGCGGCGGTTCAGGGCGCGCCCAGCCTCGGTCGTGTTGTCCGCACGGGGCTGGTTCGGTCCGACCCCGCTCGCGCTCAGGCGCTGGGGAATGACCTGGCGCGAGAGCAGGTAGTCCTGCACCGCGGTGGCGCGGCGCTGGGAGAGGTCCATGTTCTTCTGCAGCGTGCCGGTGCTGTCGGTGTGGCCCACGATCGCCAGCTGGGTCTTGCCGTAGCGGTTCACCACCCCGGCGATCTTGTCGAGGCTCGGGTAGAAGGCGGCCTTGATCCGGTCCGAGCCCGTGTCGAAGGCCGTCCCGCCGGTCATGCTGACCACGAGCTGGTTGTCGGGCTGGGCCTGCAGGGTGATGGCCCCCGAGGCGATCTCCGGCTGCAGGACCTTCTGGAAGTCGCGCTTCTGGTCGTCCATGTACTTGCCCACGAGGGCGCCGGCGATGCCACCACCGACGGCCCCGATGATCGCGCCCTTGCCGTGCTTGTTCGCCACCAGGGCCCCGACGGCCGCGCCCACGCCGGCGCCGATCATGCCGCCCTTGGCGGTGTCGCTCATGGGCATGCGCTGGCCGTACTCGTCGGTGGCGCAGGCGCCCAGGCCGAAGACGCAGGCGAGGGCGAGACAGGTGGTACGTACGGAACGGTTCATGCTGGACGCTCCTGAGGCGGGGGAATGGGGGACGCAGCATAACGCCTTTTCGCACCCCGGCTAGAGCCCTCGCCCCGCGTGGGCTATGCTCACGCGCCTGTCATTGGCCCATCCCACGACCCCCATGGACGAGCGCTACGACCCCCGAGCGGTAGAGGCCGAGGCCCAGCGATACTGGGACGAGAACGAGGTGTTCCGCGTGCGCGAGGACGCCGGCCGGGAGAAGTTCTACTGCCTGTCCATGTTCCCGTACCCGAGCGGGCGGCTGCACATGGGGCACGTGCGCAACTACACGATCGGCGACGTGATCGCCCGCTACCAGCGCATGCAGGGCCGCAACGTGCTGCAGCCCATGGGCTGGGACGCCTTCGGGCTGCCCGCCGAGAACGCCGCCATCGCGAACGGCGTGCCGCCGGCGCGCTGGACCTACGACAACATCGCCTACATGAAGCGCCAGCTGCGCTCGCTCGGCTTCGCCATCGACTGGTCCCGGGAGCTGGCCACCTGCAAGCCCGAGTACTACCGCTGGAACCAGTGGCTGTTCCTGCGGATGCTGGAGAAGGGGATCGCCTACCAGAAGACCGGGGTGGTGAACTGGGACCCCGTCGACCAGACCGTGCTCGCCAACGAGCAGGTGATCGACGGGCGCGGCTGGCGCACGGGCGCGCCGGTCGAGAAGCGCGAGATCCCCATGTACAACCTGGCGATCACGCGCTACGCCGAGGAGCTCCTGGCGGACCTGGACCGGCTCCCCGGCTGGCCCGAGCGCGTGCGCACCATGCAGGCCAACTGGATCGGCAAGAGTCAGGGCGTGCGCTTCGCCTTCCCCTACACGCTGGAGGGGCGCGAGGAGCGGCTGTGGGTCTTCACCACGCGCGCCGACACCATCATGGGGGTGACCTTCTGCGCGGTGGCGGCCGAGCACCCGCTCGCGGCCTACGCCGCCGCCCGGGACCCGGCGCTCGCCGCCTTCGTGGACGAGTGCCGCCGGGGCAGCGTGATGGAGGCGGACCTCGCCACGGTGGAGAAGAAGGGGATGCCCACCGGGCTCGCCGTCACCCACCCCCTCACCGGGGCCGAGGTGCCGGTCTGGGTCGGCAATTACGTGCTGATGGGCTACGGCGAGGGCGCGGTGATGGCGGTCCCCGCCCACGACGAGCGCGATTTCGCCTTCGCCCGGCAGTACGGCCTGCCGATCCGCCAGTCCATCGGCTGGGACGACGGCAAGCCGTTCTCCGACGAGGCCTGGCAGCCCTGGTACGCCGAGCACGGGCGCTGCGTGCACTCGGGCCGGTACGACGGCCTGGACTACGACGGCGCCGTCGCGGCGATCGCTGCCGACTTGCGGGCCCGCGGGCTCGGCGACCAGCAGGTGATGTGGCGGCTGCGCGACTGGGCGATCTCCCGCCAGCGCTACTGGGGCTGCCCGATCCCCGTCGTCCACTGCCCCCGGTGCGGCGAGGTCCCGGTTCCGGACGAGGAGCTCCCCGTGGTGCTGCCCGAGGACGTCGTCCCGGACGGCAGCGGGAACCCCCTGGCGAGGCGCGAGGACTTCCTCGCCTGCACCTGCCCGCGCTGCGCCGGGCCGGCCCGGCGCGAGACCGACACCATGGACACCTTCGTGGACTCGTCCTGGTACTACGCCCGCTACTGCAGCTCCGACGCGGCAGGCGCGATGGTCGACGGGCGGGTCGGCTACTGGATGCCGGTGGACCAGTACATCGGGGGCATCGAGCACGCCATCCTGCACCTGCTCTACTCGCGCTTCTGGAGCAAGGTGATGCGCGACCTGGGGCTCGTCACCTACTCCGAGCCCTTCGAGCGCCTGCTCACCCAGGGCATGGTGCTGAACCACATCTTCTTCCGCCAGGGCGAGAAGGGCGGCATCACCTACTTCGCCCCGGACGAGCTCGACCTGCGGCTGGACGAGGGGGGCCGGGTCACCGGCGCGAGCGCGAAGGGCGACGGCAGGCCCGTGGAGTACGGCGGCATCGGGACGATGTCCAAGTCCAAGAGGAACGGCGTTGACCCCCAGGCGCTCATCGACCGCTACGGCGCCGACACGGCACGGCTCTTCATCATGTTCGCGGCCCCGCCCGAGCAGTCCCTGGAGTGGTCGGACAGCGCCGTGGAGGGCGCCTCCCGGTTCCTCAAGCGGCTGTGGAAGCTGGTGGCCGCGCACGCCAACGCCGGACCGGCGCCCGCCCTCGACACCGGGGGGCTCGACGACCGGCAGCGCGAGCTGCGCCGCCAGGTCCACGAGACCATCGCCAAGGTCACCGACGACCTGGGCCGGCGCTACACCTTCAACACCGCCATCGCGGCGGTGATGGAGCTCGTCAACGCCCTCGCCCGCGCGGGCAGCGAGTCCCCCGCGGACCGGGCGCTGATGCAGGAGGGGCTCGAGGCCGTGGTGCTCCTGCTCTCCCCCATCGTGCCCCACGCGGCCCACGTCCTGTGGCGGGAGCTCGGCCACGCCGGGGCCCTGGTGGACGCCCCCTGGCCCGTCCCCGACCCCACGGCCCTCACCCGCGACACCGTGGAGCTGGTGGTGCAGGTGAACGGCAAGCTGCGGGGGCGGATCAGCGTCCCCGCGGGGGCGGGGCAGGCGGAGATCGAGGCCGCTGCCCTCGCCAGCGAGAACGTCCGCCGGTTCCTCGCCGACAAGCCGGTGCGCAAGGTGATCGTGGTCCCCGGCAAGCTCGTGAACGTGGTCGTGCAGGGATGAGCCCCTCCGGGCCCAGGTCCCCGGGGAAAGGGCGGGGTGCGGACGGCAACCGCGTTCCCCTGCGGACGGTCGTCGCGGCGCGGACGGTCGTCGCGGCGCTGGCGGTCGTCGCGCCGCTGATCGGGGCCTGCGGCTTCCACCCGAGGGGGGCGGTGGAACTGCCGCCGGGCGTCTCGAAGGTCTACGTGCAGGCCCCGAGCGCGCTCCTCGCCGAGCCCATCGCGATGTATCTCGAGGCGGGTGGCGCCCGGAAGGTGGAGAACCGCGCGGACGCGGACGTGGCGGTACTGGTCACCGGGGAGAGGCAGGACCGGCGGCTGCTGGCGGTCGACCCCAGGACCGGCAAGGCCCGGGAGTACGAGCTCTCCTACGCGCTCACCTACCAGCTCGCCCGCAAGGACGGGAGCGCCGTCCTGCCCCCGCAGACGGTGAGCCTGGTGCGCGACTACACCTTCGACCCGACGGCCGTCATCGCCATGGGCGAGGAAGAGGCGCTCATCTACGCCGAGATGAGGCGCGACGCGGTGCAGCAGGTCCTGCGCCGCCTGCGGTTCGCCCTGCGGGGAGAAGGCGCCGCCGGTGCAGGCCAGCCCTGAGCAGCTGACCCGCCAGCTCGCCGCGGGCCTGCGGCCGGTCTACGTCGTCCACGGGGGCGAGCCGCTGCAGACCGACGAGGTCGTCGATGCCATCCGGGCGAGCGCCCGGGACCGCGGTTTCTCGGAGCGGGTGACCTTCGAGCCTGTGACCGACGCAGACTGGGCCGCGCTCGGCACCGAGGCGGCGAGCCCCTCCCTGTTCGCCGCCCGACGCCTGCTCGAGGTCCGCCTGCCGGGCTCCCGCCCGGGGCACGCCGGCGCCGCAGTGCTCACCCGGCTCGCCGGGAAACCGCCCCCGGACGTGGTGGTCCTCGTGGTGCTGGGCAGGCTCGAGCCGAAGCAGCGCTCCGCCGCCTGGCTCGAGGCCCTGGACCGGGCCGGCGTCTCGGTTCCCACGCGTCCGGTGGCCCCCGCGGAGATGCCCGTCTGGGTGAAGGCCCGGGGCCGGCGCGCGGGACTCGACCTGAGCCCCGAGGCAGCCGCACTCCTCGCCGAGCGCACCCAGGGAAACCTCCTCGCCGGCGCCCAGGAGATCGACAAGCTGGCCCTGCTGCACCCCGGCGGGCGCGTCGACGTCCGCGAGGTCCTCGCGAGCACCGGGGAGAGCGCGCGCTACGACGTCTTCGACCTGGTGGACGCCGCGGTGGCCGGCGACGCCCGGCGCAGCGTCCGGGTGCTGGAGGGCCTGCGCGCGGAGGGGGTCGAGGCGCCCCTGGTGGTCTGGGCCCTCGCCCGCGAGTTGCGGACGCTGGCGTCCATCGCCCGGGCGGCGGCGCGGGGTGAGCCCCTCGCCCGGGTATTCCCGCGCTACCGGATCTGGGAGAGCCGTCAGGGGGCCGTGCGCTCCGCCCTCGAGCGCCACGACCCCTCCCGGTGGCTCGCGCTCCTGCGCCGGCTGGGCTCGATCGACCGCATGGTCAAGGGTCTGGAGCCCGCGGACCCCTGGACGGAGCTGTCCCGCCTGGCGCTGGAGGTCGCGGGAAGACCCCTCGGGCCCCGGTGACGCTGTGGCCTCCGCGCCCCTTGTGGTACATGATCGCCGCCTCACGACCAGCGAGGCCGCCATGGACATCCAAGCCTACATGTTCGAGCTCGGGCGCAACGCCCGGCGCGCCGCCCGCGCCCTCGCCGCCGCGGGCACCGGCGCCAAGAACCTGGCGCTGCTGCGCACCGCCGACGCCCTCCTCGCCCAGGCCGAGGCCCTGCGCGAGGCCAACCAGCGCGACCTCGCAGAGGGCCGCGCCCGGGGTCTCGACGACGCCTTCCTCGACCGCTTGGCGCTGACCGAGCCGCGCATCCAGGCCATGGCCCAGGGGCTGCGGGAGGTGGCCGCCCTGCCCGATCCGGTCGGCGAGATCACGGGCATGGCCTACCGCCCGACGGGGATCCAGGTGGGGCGCATGCGGGTGCCGCTCGGGGTCATCGGGATCATCTACGAGTCCCGACCCAACGTCACCGCCGACGCCGCGGCGCTCTGCCTGAAGGCCGGCAACGCGAGCATCCTGCGCGGGGGGTCGGAGTCGCTGCACAGCAACCGCGCCATCGCCCAGTGCATCCAGGAGGGCCTGGCCGCCGCCGAGCTGCCGCGGGCCGCGGTGCAGGTGGTGGAGACGACCGACCGCGCCGCGGTGGGCGAGCTCATCCGCATGCGCGAGTACGTGGACGTCATCGTCCCCCGGGGCGGCAAGGGGCTCATCGCGCGCATCACCGAGGAGGCCCGGATCCCCGTCATCAAGCACCTGGACGGGATCTGCCACGTCTACATCGACGACCGGGCCGCGATGGAGAAGGCGGTGCGGGTGGCCTTCAACGCGAAGACGCAACGCTACGGCACCTGCAACACCATGGAGACCCTGCTGGTGGCCCGCGCCATCGCGCCGTCCATCCTTCCGGTCCTGGGGGAGATGTACCGGGAGGCGGGCGTGGAACTGCGCGGCTGCCCCGAGACCCGGGCCTTCCTGCCCCACGCCCGGGAGGCGACCGAGGAGGACTGGAGCACCGAGTATCTGGCGCCGATCCTGTCCGTGCGCGTCGTCGACGGCCTCGACGAGGCCATCGACCACATCGAGCGCTACGGCTCGCACCACACCGACGCGATCGTGACCGAGGACTTCACGCGGGCCCGGCGCTTCCTCGCCGAGGTCGACTCGAGCTCGGTGATGGTCAACGCCTCGACCCGCTTCTCCGACGGTTTCGAATACGGGCTCGGGGCCGAGATCGGCATCAGCACGGACAAGCTCCACGCCCGCGGGCCGGTCGGGCTCGAGGGGCTGACCTCCCAGAAGTTCGTGGTCCTGGGGGACGGGCACATCCGCCAGTGATCGGGGTCCTCGGGGGCACCTTCGACCCCGTTCACCACGGCCACCTGCGGTTCGCGCTGGAGGCCGTCGAGGCGCTCCGGCTGCGGTCGCTGAAGCTCGTCCCGGCGCGCGTGCCCCCGCACCGGCCGGGCCCGGCGGCCACGCCGGAGGAGCGGCTGGCGATGCTCCAGGCCGCCGTGGCGGGGACGCCCGCCCTCGAGGTGGACGGGCGGGAGCTCGCGCGCCCCGGCCCCTCCTACACCGTCGACACCCTCGCGTCGCTGCGCGCCGAGCACCCGCACGAGGCGCTCTGCCTGTGCCTCGGCGCCGACGCGTTCCGCGCCCTCGACACCTGGCACCGCTGGCGGGAGATCCCGGCGCTCGCGCACCTCGCGGTCGCCCGGCGCCCTAGGGGTCGCCTCCCGGCCCGGGGCCCCGTCGCCGAGCTCCTGCAGCAGGCCCGCGTGGACGGCCCCGAGGGGTTGGCCGGGCGCCTGGCCGGCGGGGTCGTGCTGGTGGACCTGCCGAGGCTCGAGGTCTCGGCGACCCGCATCCGGGCGCTCCTCGCCGCCGGCCGGGACCCGCGCTGGCTCCTGCCAGACCCCGTACTGGAGATCATCCGAGAGAGAGGACTGTACCTTGCACGAAACTGAATCCCTGCGCGACCTGGCCGTCGCGGCCCTCGAGGAGCTGAAGGCCCTGGACGTGACCGTCCTGGACGTCCGCGGCAAGGTCTCGTGGACCGACTTCATGGTGGTGGCGAGCGGCAACTCCGACCGGCACGTGCGGGCGCTGGCCCGTAACGTGGTCACCCGCGCCGACGAGGCCGGCCAGCCGCCGCTCGGGGTCGAGGGGGACCAGGAGGGCGAGTGGGTCCTGATCGACCTCGCCGACGTGGTGGTGCACGTCATGCTGCCCAGGGTCCGGGATTTCTACCAGCTCGAGCGTCTCTGGACGGTGCCGCCCGGCCGGGAGGCGACCACGGGATAACCCCCGGTGCGCGTCCACCTGATCGCCGTGGGATCCGGGATGCCCCGCTGGGTCGCGGAGGGCTTCCAGGAATACGCGCGCAGGATGCCCCGGGAGTGCACGCTGGTCCTGCGCGAGGTGGAGCTGCCGGGGCGCCAGCGGGGCCTCCCCGCGAGCCAGGGGCGGACCGCCGAGGGTGAGCGGTTGCTGGCGGCGGTCCCCGCCGGCGCGGGCGTCGTGGCCCTGGACGAGCGCGGGGCGCCCTGGGACACCCTCGAGCTCTCCCACCGGCTCGAGGGCTGGCTCGGGGGCGGCCGAGACGTGGCGTTGCTGGTGGGAGGCGCGGACGGGCTCGCCCCCGAGTGCCTGCAGGCCGCGGGACAGGTCTGGTCCCTCTCCGCCCTCACCCTGCCCCACATGCTGGTGCGGGTCCTGGTCGCCGAGCAGCTGTACCGCGCCTGGAGCATCCTCGCCGGCCACCCCTACCACCGGGGCTCGGTGGCGGGACGTCCCCCCCGCGCCATTCCCGGGCCGGGGCGGCGCATCCCCCGGGCCCGGGACGCCGGGGGCCCGCCTGCCTCACCCACCTCCCCCCCGGACCTCTACCTCGCCTCCCGCTCGCCGCGCCGGCAGGAGCTGCTGGGCCAGATTGGAATCCGCTTCCGGGTCGTTCCGGCGGAGGTCGACGAGACCCCGCTCCCGGGGGAGGACCCGGCGGCGCTCGTGCAGCGCCTCGCGCGGGCGAAGGCGCGGGCCGGCCGGGCGGGACTCGCCCCGGGGGACTCCACCCCCGTGCTGGGGGCCGACACCGAGGTGGTGCTCGACGGGGAGGTGCTGGGCAAGCCGCGTGACGCGGCCCACGCAGCGGCGATGCTGGCGCGCATCTCCGGGCGCAGCCACCAGGTGGTCTCGGGCGTGGCGCTCGCAAAACCGGGCCGGGAGGCGGCGCGGCTTTCCACCAGCACGGTGTGGCTGCGGGACACCACCGCCGCGGAGCGCGCCGCGTACTGTGCCACCGGGGAGCCCCTCGACAAGGCCGGGGCCTACGGCATCCAGGGGGTCGCGGCCGTCTTCGTCAGCCGGCTCGAGGGCAGCTACTCCGGGGTCATGGGGCTGCCGCTGCACGAGACGGCGGAGCTCCTGCGCGAGGCAGGGCTCGCGATACCGCGCACCCCCTAGCCCTCTGGCGAGCGGCGGGCGGCGGGCACCCCCCGGAACCGCCCTCAGAACTGGGGCCGCTCGGGGGCCTCGCGGTACATCCGCGCGCCGTTCTCGATCTCGGCCCGGGCATCTTCGACCGACCCCCAGCCCTGGACCCGGACCCACTTGCCCTCTTCCAGGTCCTTGTAGTGCTCGAAGAAGTGCGCGATCTGGTCGAGGAGCGTCTGCGGCAGGTCCTGGGCACAGGAGATCCGCTCGTAGCCCTTGCAGAGCTTCGCCGCCGGTACCGCGAGCACCTTGGCGTCGTCACCCGACTCGTCGGTCATCTTCAGCACCGCCACCGGCCGGCAGCGGACCACCGAGCCGCTGATGAGCGGATAGGGCGTCACCACCAGCACGTCGACCGGGTCCCCGTCGGGGGAGAGCGTGCGGGGGACGTAGCCATAGTTGCAGGGGTAGTGCATCGCGCTGGTCATGAACCGGTCGACGAACATCGCGCCGGTCTTCTTGTCCACTTCGTACTTCACCGGGTCCGCGTGCGCCGGGATCTCGATGATGACGTTCACTTCGTTCGGTACGTCACGGCCGGAGTCCACACGGTCCAGGTTCATCGGGCTTCTCCTGAGATGGGGCCCCGCCCGCTGCGCCACGACCGGGCCCAGGGGGCAGACGCGCAGAAAACGCGGGGCCGCACCGGACGGACCCGGTGCGGCCCCGTTTCCTCACCCGCGGCGACCACCGCGGGCCCCCGCCCCATCACGCCGCCGGCAGCAGCGGGATGATCAGCAGGGCGACGATGTTGATGATCTTGATGAGCGGGTTGACTGCCGGGCCCGCCGTGTCCTTGTACGGGTCGCCGACGGTGTCACCGGTCACCGCCGCCTTGTGGGCGTCGGAGCCCTTGCCGCCGTGGGCGCCGTCCTCGATGTACTTCTTGGCGTTGTCCCAGGCGCCGCCACCGGTGGTCATGGAGATGGCCACGAAGAGCCCCGTGACGATGGCGCCGAGCAGCACGCCACCGAGGGCCTGCGGGCCCAACACCAGGCCGACCACGACCGGAATCGCCACCGGGAGCAGCGAGGGCACCACCATCTCCTTGATGGCCGCCCGGGTCAGCATGTCCACCGCGCGCGAGTAGTCGGGCTTCGCCTTGCCCTCCATGATGCCCTTGATCTCCCGGAACTGGCGCCGGACCTCCACCACGATGCCCCCCGCCGCGCGGCCCACCGCCTCCATCGCCATGGCGCCGAAGAGGTAGGGGACGAGGCCACCGATGAACAGGCCGATGATGACCATGTGGTTCGAGAGGTCGAAGGTCACCGCCTTGTTCGCCGCCTCGAGCCCGTGGGTGTAGTCCGCGAAGAGCACCAGCGCCGCCAGCCCGGCCGAGCCGATGGCGTAGCCCTTGGTCACGGCCTTGGTCGTATTGCCCACGGCGTCGAGCGGGTCGGTGATGTTGCGGATCTTCTCGGGCAGGTTCGCCATCTCCGCGATGCCGCCGGCGTTGTCGGTGATCGGGCCATAGGCGTCGATCGCCACGATGATGCCGGTCATGGAGAGCATGGCGGTCGCCGCGATGGCGATCCCGTACAACTGCGCGAGGGCGTAGGAGCCCCAGATCGCCGCCGCCACCAGCAGCACCGGGATGGCGGTGGACTTCATGGACACGCCGAGTCCGGCGATGATGTTGGTCGCGTGGCCGGTGGTGGAGGCCGCCGCGATGTGCTTCACCGGGGCGTACTCCTTGGCGGTGTAGTACTCGGTGACCCAGACCATCGCGCCGGTCAGCACGAGACCGATCAGCGCCGCCCCGTAGAGCGAGCCGAAGCCGAGGCCCTTGGCCGCGAGCACATCGCCCATCATGAAGTACGTGATGGGGAGGAAGAACGCAGCGGCGAGCGCGCCGGCCACGATGAGGCCCCGGTACAGGGCGCCCATGATCTTCCCGTCCTTCGCCTCCTTCACGAACAGCGAGCCGACCACCGAGGCGATGATGGATGCGCCACCGAGGGCGAGCGGGTAGATGACGGCCGCGACGTTGTCACCGGCCACGCCGAAGACCAGCGAGCCGAGCAGCATCGTGGCGATGATGGTGACGGCGTAGGTCTCGAAGAGGTCGGCCGCCATTCCTGCGCAGTCGCCCACGTTGTCGCCCACGTTGTCCGCGATCACCGCGGGGTTGCGGGGGTCGTCCTCGGGGATGCCGGCCTCGACCTTGCCCACCAGGTCGGCGCCGACGTCCGCGCCCTTGGTGAAGATGCCACCGCCGAACCGGGCGAAGATCGAGATGAGGGAGCCGCCGAAGCCGAGACCCACCAGGGCGTGCAGGGCCTCCTTCACCTCCAGGCCCACGCCGTAGACCAGCACGGCGTAGTAGCCCGCGACCCCGAGCAGACCGAGTCCGACCACCAGCAGCCCGGTGATGGCGCCGCCCCGGAAGGCGAGCTGGAGCGCGGCGTTCAGCCCCGCGTCGGCGGCCTGCGCCGTGCGCACGTTGGCGCGCACCGAGATGTTCATCCCGATGTAGCCCGCGGCGGCGGAGAACACGGCGCCGATGGCGAAGCCGATCGCCGTGGGCGCGTGCAGGAAGTACCAGAGCACGGCGAAGAGGACCACGCCGACGATGGCGATGGTGCTGTACTGCCGGTTCAGGTAGGCCATGGCGCCTTCCTGCACGGCCGCCGCGATCTCCTGCATCCGGGCGTTGCCGGCCGGCTGGGCGAGGACCCAGCGCACCGACCAGACCCCGAATGCGAGTGCCACCAGGGCACTGAGCAGAGCAAAGATCAGCATCGACTTCCCTCCCTACGGGTCGTGGACCAGGCGGACAGGCGTCCCCACGCCGCCGCCCCTACAGTGCCGCGGCCCCGTTCGGGGCCGCCGCGTGGCCTGCCACTGCTTACTTCTTCAGCTTGAATTCCGGACACTTCTTCGCCACCGCCACGTTGCGCAGGGTGACGTAGGCTGGCAGCCCATTGTGGTAGGGCGGGTAGTCCTCGCCCTGGATCAACGGCACCAGGTATTCCCGGCAGGCGTCGGTGATCCCGAAACCGTCCGCCGAGATGAATTCCTTCGGCATCATCTTCTCCACGTTCGCCACGTCCCTGAGCTCGGCGTGGCCGACGCTCCAGCGGTAGGGCGAGCTGGACTCGCGCACGATGGTGGGCATCACCGAGCTCGCCCCGGCGAGCGCCAGCTCCACGGCAGCCCGGCCCATGGCGTAGGCCTGCTCCACGTCCGTCCTCGAGGCCAGGTGGCGCGCCGAGCGCTGCAGGTAGTCCGCCACCGCCCAGTGGTACTTGTAGCCGAAGGCGTCCTTCACCATCTGCGCCACCACCGGCGCGGCACCGCCGAGCTGCGCGTGCCCGAAGGCGTCGCGGGTGCCGGCCTCGGCGAGGAACCTGCCGTCGGGCCAGCGGGTCCCTTCGGAGACCACGACCGTGCAGTAGTCCCAGCGCTGCACGTTCTCCTTCACCCGGGCGAGGAAGCGCTCCTGGTCGAAGGGGACCTCGGGGAACAGGATGACGATGGGGATGGGCGTGGTCGCATCCGAGGCGAGCCCGCCCGCGGCCGCGATCCAACCCGCGTGGCGTCCCATCACTTCGAGGACGAACACCCTGGTGGAGGTCGAGGACATGGAGCGCACGTCGAAGCTCGCCTCGCGGGTGGAGACCGCGATGTACTTCGCGACCGACCCGAAGCCCGGGCAGTTGTCGGTGACCGGCAGGTCGTTGTCCACCGTTTTCGGCACGTGCACCGCCTGGATCGAAAAACCCGCCCGCTCGGAGAGCTGGGAGACCTTCAGGCAGGTGTCCGCCGAGTCACCCCCACCGTTGTAGAAGAAATACCCGATGTCGTGGGCCCTGAAGACCTCCATCAGGCGCTCGTACTCGGCCTGGCTCGCCTCGAGACTCTTCAGCTTGTACCGACAGGACCCGAAGGCTCCGGACGGGGTGTGGCGCAGGGCCGCGATCGCCTCCGGCGACTCGAAGCTCGTGTCGATCAGGTCCTCGGTGAGCGCCCCGATGATGCCGTTTCGCCCGGCGTAGACCTTGCCGATCCGGTCCGGGTGACGGCGCGCCGTCTCGATCACGCCGGCGGCGCTCGCGTTGATGACGGCGGTGACTCCACCCGACTGGGCGTAGAAGGCGTTCTTCGGCATGGCGGTCTCTTCCCTCGCTGGCGGTGGGTGGCAGGTTCAGGGTGAACGACTCGGCGCCCGTGTTGTCCCTGCGGGAAAGGATTCATCATTGTAAAGTAACCAGGGTCCGCCCGGCGAGGTAACGAAGACCTTGTTCAGAACCTTGAAGAGCCGCCGGCTGCGCGCCGGCGCGGGCGTTCTGGCCGGCGCCGCGTTGACGCTCGCCTCGGCCGTCGCGGCCGACCGCATCGAGCTGCCGGACATCGGGGCGTCCTCGCGTACCGTGCTGTCCTCCCAGCGCGAGCAGGCCATCGGCGAGGCGCTGATGCGGGCACTGCGCCGGGACGCCGTGATCCTGGAGGACCCCGAGGTCGAGACCTATCTGCAGGGCCTCGGCCAGCGGGTCGTGGCCCACAGCGACGGCGGTCCCGAGCGCTTCACCTTCTTCGTCGTCCAGGACCCCCGCATCAACGCCTTCGCGGCGCCCGGCGGTTACGTGGCCGTGCACACCGGCCTGATCCTGGCCACGGAGTCCGAGAGTGAGCTCGCGGCGGTCCTCGCTCACGAGGTCGCCCACGTGACCCAGGGCCACATCGCCCGCCGCTTCGAGGCGGCGAGCCAGATGACAATCCCCACGCTCGCCGCCCTGGCGGCGGCGGTGCTGCTCGCCTCCCAGAGCGGCGAGGCGGGCATGGCCGCCATCGCAGCGACCCAGGCGGGCGCCCTGCAACTGCAGATCGACTTCACCCGGGCGCACGAGGCGGAGGCGGACCGGGTGGGCATCGCCGCGCTCGCCGGGGCCGGCTTCGACCCGCGGAGCATGCCCACATTCTTCGAGCGCCTGCAGAAGAGCACGCAGTACGCGCGCAAGCCGCCGGAGTTCCTGAGCACTCACCCGGTGACCGAGTCCCGGATCGCCGACAGCCGGGCCCGGGCCGAGCAATACCCCTCCGGGCGCCAGCCGGACAGCCTCGCCTTTTCCATGGTCCGGGCCAAGATCCAGGCCCTGTCGGCGGACAATCCGGTCCAGGCGCAGCGCGACTTCGAGCGCACCCTCGCTGCGAGTCAGGGGGTCCGGGCCACGGCGGCCCGCTACGGCCACGCGCTCGCCCTGAAGCGCGCGGGCAAGGCTGCCGCGGCCCTGGCCGAGATCCGGTCGCTCTCCCAGGCCGACCCGGACAACGTGGCCCTGCGCGCCGAGCGGGCCCAGCTCGAGCAGGCGACGGGCCAGACTGCGAAGGCCCTCGAGTTGTTGCGGGAAGGGCTCGCACTCTACCCCCAGGACCGGGTGCTCACCTTTGCGTACGTGGACGCACTGCTGCGCTCCGGCCGGGCCCGCGAGGCGCGGGACGCACTGCTCGCCTACGGCCGGAACCGCGAGCCCGGGCCGAACTACCATCGCCTCCTCGCCCGCAGCCAGGAGCTGGCCGGGAACCTGCTCGAGGCGCACCTGGCGATGGCCGAGTACCAGTACCAGATGGGCCAGGTGCAGGAGGCCGTGGAGCACCTGGAGCGGGCGCGCAAGGAGGCGGGCGACGATTTCTACGCCGCCTCGCGCATCGACGCCCGGCTCGCCCCGCTCAAGGAGGAACTCGCGGAACTGAAGGCCAAGCGGCGCTCCGGGCGCTCGGTGCGCTGACGCGACCGGCTGTCCCGCACCACCTCGGGCGCCCCCTTTGACGGGGCGCAATTTCTCTCGTTGCCCCGGCCGTTACGGGTCCGGCGCTGGTTTGACCTGCCGGATTTCGTGGTGCAGACTACGGTGGCGCCTGCGTTTGCGGTCGGTTTGAACCTTTCTCCTGGCCTGTTGTCTGCTGGGGTGGGCGAAGGGGAGGCCGCCGTGGACAGACGTGAAGACTCCCGACAGTCCGTTAGCGTTAGCCCGTTACGGGTGCGGCGAGGCCCCCATCGTCGATGGCGGGGCGATAGGGCCGTCACGCAGGTCTACACGCGGTTGGGTGTGACTGACAACGAACGAGGAATTTTAGCAACATGAGCATTCAGCGCAGGACGATACTGAAGGGTGCGCTGGCCAGCAGCGCGGTCGGCGTCGCGGTCGGCGCCGGGTTGCTGGCCCCGCAGCAGGTGCTGGCTGCCTGGTCGAAGGAGGCCTTCGAGGCCAAGGCAGTGGGCGACGCCCTGAAGGCCCTCGGGCTGGCGGGCGCCGCAGCGAGTGCGGACGTCACCGTGAAGGCTCCGGACATCGCCGAGAACGGTGCAGTCGTTCCCGTCACCGTCGAGTCGACGATGAAGGACGTGCAGTCGATCTCCATCGTTGCCGAGAAGAACGCGCTGCCGTTGATCGCGTCCTTCGACCTGGGCGCCGGCGCCCTGCCGTACGTCTCGACCCGCATCAAGATGGGCTCGACGATGAACGTGCAGGCCCTCGTGAAGGCCGGCGGCAAGGTCTACGAGGCCAAGAAAGAGGTCAAGGTCACCATCGGTGGCTGCGGCGGCTAACGGCAAGATCGGAGAAGAGGTGAGATATGGCCAGTGGCACCATTAAGATCCGCGCCAAGGCTGTCGACGGCGTGGCAGAGGTCAAGGCACTCATCAGCCATCCGATGGAGCTGATGAGCAAGAACAAGACGACCGGCGAGGTCGTCCCGGCGCACTTCATTCAGGACATGGTGGCCGAGCTGAACGGCAAGCCTGTGCTGACGGGGCAGTGGAGCTCCGGCATCTCCAAGAACCCGTACCTGGCGTTCAAGGTGAACGCGAAGGCGGGTGACACCCTGAAGCTGTCCTGGAAGGACAACAAGGGCGACAGCGACTCCGCCGAGGAGAAGGTCGGCTAGGTCGGATCGTCCGTACCCGCAGCACCAGGGGCGCCCTCCGGGGCGCCCTTTTTTTGGGTCGGAACGCGACCTCGTACCGGGCCGTCCCGAGGCACCCCCTGCTGCTTCGCCACCAGCCCCAGGTGGACGGTGACCGCCGCCACCAGGGCCCAGGCCGCCAACCGGTGGCCCACGACGCTCACCCGGGCGAGCGCCGGTTCTGCCCCGGCGAGCCGCGACAGTTCCCAGAGCCCGAAGAAGCTGACCGCCGCGCCCTCCCCCAGGGCCTGCAGCAGGCCGGAGAACGGCAGCAGCCAGAGGACCCCGTAGAGCGCCCGGTCGGCCCTTCGCGAGAGCTCACGCTCCCAGGGCGTGAGCCCGGGCGGCCAGTGGGGCAGGCCCGCCGCCCAGCGCCACAGGGCACGCACCGCCGTGAGGGCGAGCAGCAGCAGCCCGAGCGAGCGGTGGGTGCCCAGGAGAAGCCCCTCGCCCGGCCCCGGCCCGCGACCGCCCCCCGGGCAGGCCCCGGCCATCAGGGCCGCGGTGGCGAACTGCACGGAGACGAGGAGCGCCACCACCCAGTGCAGCCCCTTCGCGATGACCCCGTACCGCTCGTAGGTGTTGCGCCAGGCGATGGCCATGGGGCCCTCTCCCACTCTCCCTTTCCCCGGGGAGGCCGACAGCCCCGGGGCCCTGCCGGAACCGGCCGCCTAGGGGCGGGACCCGTGCGCGGCGGGAAGACCGGCCTGCGGCGTGAGCCAGGCGGTCACACCCGTGGCGAGCAACGCCAGGGCCAGCACGGCGATGGCCGACCCGGCGTGGGTGAGGAACTGCGGGGCGAAGACGAGCATCAGCCCCAACCCCAGCATCATGTAGCCCGACAGGAGCTTCAGGAGGCGCCCCTCACGCTCGGAGAGCTTGCGGCTGCCGAGCGTGTAGGTGAACGCGAGCACGATGAGCGCCAGCGGGATCACGTAGATGACGTTGTAGAGCACGAGATAGCCGTAGTAACTCGCCCCGCCCAGGTCCTCCAGGGTGAGGGCGCGGGTGAACACCATGGGGAAGCCCGCCGTGCAGAGCAGCTCGTAGGAGTTGGCGACCACGGCCAGCAGCACCGTGCCGACCGCCATGGGCACCACGCCCCCGGCGGTGGCGACGCCGCGCATGCGCTTGAACAGCCCGGGCTTGGCGGACTCCGGGATGGAGAGGCTCACCCCCTGGCGAAACCAGAAGTAGTCCTTCAGATTCACCGCCGCGATGAGGACGGCGAGGAGCCCCGCCGCGAGGGTGACGCCCCGGATCTCCCCCATCATCAGGAAGACGTTCAGCCACGCGGCCATGAAGGCGAAGTAGACCAGCCCGGAGAACAGCACGAAGACCCCGCCGATGAAGAGCATGCGCGCGCGGCTGCGGGCGTGCACCAGCAGGCTCAGCAGGAACAGCAGCACGAAGAAGGCGCAGGGGTTGAAGGCGTCGAGCGACGCCAGCACGACGGTGAGCACGGGCAGGGACCAGCGCTCGAGGTCGACGGAGCCCAGCACCGGCAGGCTCGCCTGTGTCTCCCCGACTGCCCCCCCCGCCCCGGACGCGGCCGGAGTCCCTCCGTGTGGGGTGCCGCCGGGCTCGCCCGAGCCGGCGCCCGCGAGCGCCGCCACCCGCGCCGTCCGGCAGGCCTCGAGCTTGCGGGCCAACTCTGCGCCGCTGGTCTCGGCGGTGTGGAAACCGACCTCGATCTTGCGGCAGAAGAGGAAACCCGGGACGGAGCGGGCCTCGCCACCGACCGACCGCGCGGCGGCGACGTAGAGATCGACCGCCTTCTGGCTCCCGCTGATCTCATGGCTGCGCAGTTCGAGCCAGGGGTAGCGCTCGGGCAGCGAGTCGACGAAGGGCTTCGCCACCTGGCAATGGGGGCAGGTGGCACTCCAGAAGAAATGCAGGCGCACCGTCGGCGAGCCGTCCGCGGCGGTGCCGTACCAGAAGGCATCGTCGCGGGGGCCCTCGGCCGCGCCGGCGCCTGCCGCGCCGAGGGCCAGGACAACGATCCACAGGCGTAGGATTGCGTGCACCATCCAGATGTCCCTCGGGTCGCGACGGGACGCGTCCCCCGCCTGCGGCTACACTGACGGCTAAACTCAAGATGATCTGCGGGCAGCGCGCCCCACGCAACCCCCGCTCGCGGGCGGCGCAGCGCGAGGGGCGCAGCCACGTCAGGGTCGTGACGACAAGAGGAGAGCAGGCCGTGAGCATGATCGAGCGTCGGGAGTTCATCCAGCGGGCGGGTGCGGCGGCGGCTCTCGCCGCGCTCGGTCTCCCCAGACGGTCCCGGGGTGCGGCAGCGGCACGGGTGGTGGTGGTGGGCGGGGGCTTTGCCGGCGCCACCGCGGCCCGGTACACCCGGGAGTACGCCCCGGACGCCGAGGTCACCCTGATCGAAAAGGACGAGGCCTACGTGAGCTGCCCGTTCAGCAACGAGGTGCTGAGCGGCGAGCGGGACATCGCGTCGCTCACCTTCGGCTACGCGGGCCTCGCCCGGCGCGGTGTCCACGTCGTGATCGACGAGGTGCTGGACCTCGACCCGGCGGCGAAGACGGTGAAGACGCGCGGGGGAAAGACCCTCACCGCGGACTTCCTGGTCGTCGCCCCGGGGATCGCCTTTCGCTGGAACGCGATCCCGGGCTACGACGAGGCAGCGAGCGAGACGATACCCCACGCCTGGAAGGCCGGCCCCCAGACGCTCCTGCTGCGGCGCCAGATCGAGGCCATGCGCGACGGGGGCCTGCTCGTCATCGTCGCGCCGCCCACCCCCTACCGTTGCCCGCCGGGACCCTACGAGCGGGCCGCCCAGATCGCCCACTACCTGACCCACCACGGCAAGGGCAAGTCCAAGGTACTGATCCTCGACCCGAAGGACTCCTTCTCCAAGAGGCCCCTGTTCCTGGAGGGCTGGAAGCACAACTACGGCGACATGGTCGAGTGGCGCCCCGGGGCCGAGGGCGGCAAGGTCGAGTCGATCGACCCGAAGACCCGCGTCGTGCGCGCCGAGTTCGACGAGTACAGGCCCGACGTGCTGAACGTCGTCCCGCCCCAGAAGGCGGGCCTGCTCGCGGAGAAGTCCGGGCTCACCGACGAGCGGGGCTGGTGCCCCATCGTGCCGGAGAGCTTCGAGTCCACCCGCGCCAGAGGGGTGTACGTGGTCGGCGACGCCACCAGCGCCGGGGCGATGGCGAAGGCGGCCTACTCGTCCAACACCCAGGCCAAGGTGGCGGCCGCGCACATCGCCTCGACCATCCTCGGCACCCGGCCGCCGCGGCCCGCCTATACCAACACCTGCTGGAGCCTGCTCGCGCCCGACTACGGCATCTCGGCCGCAAGCATCTACACCATCGGGCCGGAGGGCCGGATCATCGAGGTGCCGGGCGCCGGGGGCTACTCGCCGGAGAACGCACCCATCGAGCAGCGCCGGCGCGAGGCCGAGTACGGCAAGAGCTGGTACGAGAACATCACCCGGGACACCTACGGCTGATGGGGCCGCTCCCGCGGTTCCGCAAGAGCCAGTCGCCCCTCGATCGGCTGGTGAGCCGCCTGCGGCCACCCCGAGAGAGCCTGCACGTGCGCATCCTGCGGGAGGCGCGCCGCCAGGGCATCCGCGTGGTCGACCGGTCCGCCGGGGCCATGCTGCGCCTGTCCCTCTGCGTGGCGAGGCGGAGTGCGACCGAGCCCTTGCCCGTGGCGGTCGCCACCTGCCTGGGGCGCACGGCCACCCGGGCCACACCCCGCCAGCTGGGGCGCAAGAAGTATCGGAAATCCGAGATCCTGGAGGAGTTGCGCCGACAGCAGGTGGACCTGACGAACGCCAGCGCCGGCTGGATGCTCCGGTTCATGGCGTGCGTGTCCGTCCAGGTGCTCACCCAGAGCCTGCCGGGCGCCGTGCAGGCCTGTGTGCGCAAGCAGGTGGGCCGCCGGCTACCCGAAGCTTCCTTCCGGGGCCGTCTGCGTTGAGCGGGAACAGCGCCCGGGCGCCGGTCCCGCGTGCGGCGCTGCAGTTCCGGGAGACCAGCTGCTACGATTAACCGGAATATGATCAGAGACAGGAGGGTGGAGCGGTGTCCAGGTGGAGCGAGTGGATGAAGGGTAGCGGCACGGTAAGTGGTACGCGCAGGCGGTGGCTGGCGGCGCTCCTCGGCACCAGCGGCGCCCTCGTGGCGAGCACCGTCGGACGTCGCGCAGAGGCCGCCGAAGACATGAAATTCCCGGGCGACGAGCCCACGCACAAGGTCCTCTACCAGTTCAATCAGGCGGACAACACCTACCACGAGCACGTGCTCGGCTCGGCCTCGGCCATGCTGCGGGAGTACACCGACGACATCCACGTCGTGGTGACCTGTTTCGGCGAAGGGATCCACATCGTGGCGAAGAAACCGGGGCGCCCCGTGGAGGAGTTGATCCGGCAGCGGGTCACGAGCCTCGCGGACTACGGCGTGGAATTCCACGCCTGTGCCCGGACCATGGAGGGCCTCAACTGGAAGGCGGAGGACATGCTGCCGTTCGTGAAGGTGGTTTCGGTCGGGGCGGCCGACCTGATGGAGCTGCAGGAAAAGGGCTACGCCTACATCGCCTGGTGAGCCCCCATCGCCTCGGGTGAGCCACACCCGGCCGCCGGCAATACCCGGCGGCCGGCGTTTGCCCGGGCCGCGGTGAGGCGCGGGGAGGCTCCGGTCCCTTGCAGGGGCCCTGCAGGGGGTCCTGGGGGGGACCCTACAGGGGCCACCAGTTCCGATCTTCCTCGAGTTCCTTGCGGCAGGTGCGCAGCTGCTCGTCGTAGGTGCGCGCGTAACGCTCCACCTTGCGCGCCACCCCCACGAGCCAGCCCTTCTCCCGATAGGTGTTGCGCTTCCAGCCTCCGTGCCCCTCGTGGTATGCCAGGTACTGGTTGAAGGCGTCGGACTTCCCGATCCCCAGGGTGCGGTGGCTCACGTCGGCATACCAGCCGATGAAGTCGGCGACGTCCTCGAAGTCGTCCCGGTCGGCCCACCGGTTGCCGGTGCGGTCCCGGTACCAATCCCAGGTCTCGTCCTTCACCTGCCCGTAGCCGAAGGCGTTCGACACCCGCCACCACATGGGAATGCCGAGCAGCGTGTCGCGGGGCGGCTTGGCGTCCTCGCGAAAGCCCGACTCCTGGCGGACGATGGCGAGCTGCAGGGGCACTGGCGCGCCCCACTTCTGCTCCGCCTCGCGGGTCGCCTCCCACCAGTCCGGCTTCTCCCGGAAGATCGCACAGGCGTTGTCGACCGCCCTGGGCGGCGCGGAAGCGCACGCCTGCAATACCAGCGCCATCGCAGCGAGGACGAGGCCGGGGGTCCATCGCCCCGGCCGCGCCATCGCTCCCGGCGTGCACGCGCCGGGGCCGGATGCCTCACCCGACCCCGGCGACCGTGCCCGGTCCCCGTCGGGGATCAACGTCCGCCGTACCCCCCCGGACCGTAGCCCGGGGCGGCGGGCTGACCGTAAGGCGCGCCACCGACGCCGGGTCCACCGCCGTAACCCGGGGCGCCGTAGCCCGGGGCGCCGTAGCCCGGGGCGCCGTAGGGCGCGGGCCCGTAGCCTCCGGGGGCGGCCGGCTCTTCCTTGCCCCCGAACATGCTCCCCATGGGCCCCATCATCTTTTCCATCGGCTGCGTCATCCGCTGCATGGGCTGCGTCATCTTCTCCATCGGGGCCATCATCTTGTCCATGGGGCCCGTCTTCTTCTCAGGAGGCGCCCCGGAGGGGGCCGCCCCCGGGGCCGCCCCCGGACCGGCCGCGGCTCCGGGCGCGCCGGGCGCAGCGGGCTGACCGGGACCACCCGCGGCAGGCGGTGCATCCTTCACGAAGGGGTCCAGCTCACGCAGCGGCACGTAGCGCCGCGGCGCGAGCGGTGCGGGCCCGCTCCCACCGTAGGCAGGCGCCTGCCCGTAACCGGCACCGGGCGGCGGGTAACCCTGGGGCGGTGCATACCCGCCGGGCTGACCGTAGGCCGGAGGCTGACCATAAGCCGGAGGCTGACCATAAGCCGGGGGCTGACCATAGGCCGGCGGCGCACCGTAGGGTGCGGCCTGGCCGTAACCGGCCGCCGGGTCGGGTTGCGGGTAGGGCTGTCCGCCCTGCGCCCACACGGGTATCGCCGCGAAGGTCAGGACAAAGAGTCCAAGGTGTTTCGCCTGCATGCGCATCTCGATGCTCCTTGCCGTCAAGTGGGAAGTGGCAGCGCGCCCGTCGCCGCCCCGACTATTCTCTATAGCCTAGCCCGGCCACCTGTGCACGCCGGATGCGGGGGTGCTCGGATCTAAAGGATCCCTTAGTTGCCATAGATAAACCGCCGATTCCGGGAGAGCACCGGGTCCCGTATAAGGAGTACGGGGGGCTTGAAAAGGAGGACGCAGGCGATGATGGACACACGCTCGACGACGACGCACGAGCGGGGACCGCACGGCGCGAGGGCGAGGCTTCCGCTCGTGCACCTGCGCTATCAGGGTCACCCCATCGGCCTGTACGGGATTCGCGAGGCCGGCGAGCAGGTGATCGACCTGCGCCAGGGTCCGATCGCGTTTCCGGTGGGCACCGAGCTCCTCATCGAGGACCTGATGGGCGTGTACGAGGGAGCGCGGCCGCGGATGTTCCAGGGGACCGTGACGCACAGCGACGGTCTCGGGATGTCCATCGAGATCTGAGCGCCGTTCCCTCTCCGGCCGCGGAACCGCGCGGCCGGGGGTCAGGCCCAGGCGGCGCCACCGGGCGCTCGCCCGGTGGCGCGTTCCAGGGCTCCTGGGACACCCCTAGGACCCCGGCTCCTTACCCCACGCCACGACCCACAACTGCACGAGCTCGGCCACCGAGCGCGTGCCGGTCTTGCGCATGAGGTGGGAACGGTGCACGTCCACCGTCTTCTCGCTGATCCCCAGCGTGGAGGCAATCACCTTGCTCGGCTTGCCGGTGACCAACAGCTCGAGCACCTCCCGCTCCCGCGTGGAGAGCGAGCGCAGGAGCGCCTCCGCGTCCCGGCGCCGTTGCCCCCGGGCATGGGCCTGGGCCTCGGCGTCGAGGCAGGCCTGGATCCGCTCGATCAAGAGCTGAGGGTTGAACGGCTTCTCGATGAAGTCGACCGCCCCCGCCTTCATCGCGCGCACCGCCATGGGGACGTCGGCGTGCCCGGTGAGGACGATCACCAGCAGCTTCAGGCCCCGCTCGCGCAGGACCTCCTGCAGCTGCAGGCCGCTCATCCCGGGCATGCGCACGTCGAGCAGCACGCAGCCGCGCGTGTCCTCGTGGACGACCTCGAGGAGTGCCTCGGCGGAGGGAAAGTCGGCGGCCGGGACTCCCACCTCCCCGAGCAGCGCCCGCAGCGAGCGGCGCACCGACGCGTCGTCGTCGACGATGAACACCCGCACCTCGTCCCCCGCGCTCATGGCGCTGACCTCCGCAGGCTGAAAGAGAACACCGCCCCGCCCGAGGGGGCCGGGTCGTAGCGCAACTGCCCCCCGTGGGCCTCCACGATCGACCGCGTGATGGACAACCCCATGCCGAGGCCCTCGGGCTTCGTGGTCACGAAGGACTCGAAGAGCCTCCCCGCGAGCCCGGGGTCGACGCCCGGCCCCGTGTCGGCGACGGACACCACGACCCGGTCGCCCTCGAGCGCGAGGGAGACGACGACCCGGCGCCGCTCGGAGGGCTCGACCGAGACGGCCTCGATGGCGTTGCGCACGAGGTTCAGGAGCGCCTGGGCGACCAGGACCCGGTCGGCGAGCACCGCCGGCAGGCCGGCGGGGGTCTCGACGCCGAGCTTCACACGTCGGCGGTCCGCGTCGGGGCGCAGCGCCCCCACCACGCCCGCGACGACCTCCCCGAGGTCCAGCGGGACGGGGGCCATCTTTCCCCGGCGCACGAATTCCCTCAGCCCGCGCACGATGGCGCTGACGCGCTGGGCCTCCTCCCCGATGGCGTCAACCCACTCGCGCACACGCGAGAGGTCCCCGGCCCCGGACTGCAGGCTGCGCTGCGCCGCCGCGCAGTACGTGACGATGGCGGTCAGGGGCTGGTTGACCTGGTGGGCCATCTGGGTCGCCATCTCCCCGACGCTCGCGAGCCGGTTGGCGTGGGCGAGCTCCAGCATCCGCTCCCGCTCCCGGCGCTGGGCCTCCCGCAGCCGGGCCCGCCCCCGCGCGGAACGATAGGTGAGCCAGAGTGTCCCGCCGAACAGCAGGGGGGCCGTGACTCCGTAGACCGCCAGCAACGTGCCCGCGAGCCCGGCCATGCGCTTGGAGAGCGCGGCGTGGGGTAGCAGGGTTGCGAGGGTCCAGGAGTAGCGGTGGGGCGAGGCCATCGCCGGCGCGTCCGAGGCGGACGCGTCCCCGGCGAGTGGGTAGACCCTGCGGAAGGTGAGGAGACCGTCCGCGGTGTCGACGGTGCCGGCCACCTCCGCGCGGATGCGCTCCCAGGCCTCGGGCTCCCGGGCCGCCAGCGTGCGGTCTGAACGCTCCGGGAACGCGAACCCCCACTCGAGCGCGGGGTCGGGGCCGGCGAGCCAGTAGCCCTGCTCGTTCAGCAGCCACAGCTGGCTCGCCCCCCCCTGCGCGTACGCGCGCAGGCGAGTGAGCAGGCGCCGCCCATGGTAGCTGAGCGTGAGCACGCCCCGGCGCTCCCCGCCCGCGCCGAACAGCGCGACGGAGGCCCGAAGCACGGGTTTCAGGGGCATCTGCACAGCCCCGCCCTGCAGGATCAGGTCGAGGGGCGACAGGTGGACCTCGCCGCGTCCGAGGCGCATCGTCTCCTGGAAGTGCGCGCAGTCCCCTTTCCACTGCAGCGCCGGCGCGCCGGCCACGGTCGGCCGGCCGTCGTTGCCGTCGACCCGCACCACCTCCCCACCGTCCGCCCCGATGACCGCGGCCTGCTCGTAGCGCGGCTTCTGACTGACGAACGTGAGGTACTCGGCGGCGAGCCTCTCCCGCGCCCCCGGGGCGTCCCCGCGCAGCAGGTCCCGCATCTCGTTCTGCTCGTGCAGGAAGCGCAGGTCGGACAGCACGCTGGCCACCTCCTGCACCGCGGCCTGCTGGGCGAGCTCGAGGACCCGGTTCTCGCTGTCGAGCGCGTGCTGGCGCGCCCGCGTCTCCTCGAGGTGATAGTGCAGCAGGAACGGCAGGGCGAGCAGGAGGCAGAGGGCGAGGCCGAGGGGCACGGCGACGGAGAGCACGGGGAGCGGGCGGACCCGCGCGCCGGTGCCGGAACCGGGGTCGGTCGCGCGCCTATGCACCGAGGAACACCCCGAAGATGGCGACCTGCAGCAGGGTGAGCGGGATGCCCACGCGGGCGAACTCCGCGAAGCTCACGTGGGTCCCGCGCCGGTCGGCGGCCTCGACGATGATGACGTTGCTTGCCGCGCCCAGGATGAGCAGGTTGCCCGCCAGCGTGCTCCCCGCGGCCAGCGCGAGCAGCCCCGCCTCGGAGACCCCCGCGTGTTGCAGGAGGGGCAGGTACAGGGCGACCAGCGGGACGTTGGAGACGAGCTGGCTCAGCAGCACCCCCACACCCAGGGTCGCACCCGTGCCGGTCAGGTCGAGGCCGAGGCGCGCGAGGGCGTCCTGGAAGAAGCCGGTCTGCCAGACGCTGGCCGTCAGCACGAACATCGCGGCGAAGAACAGCAACGTCGGCCAGTCCAGGCGCCGCAGGATCGCCCCGCGCCGCGGGCTCGCGAGGAGCACGGGCAGGGCCCCCGCGAGGGCGATCCAGGACAGGCGCATCTCGAAGGGCGCGCCAGTCCAGACCAGGGCGACCTTCGCGACCACCATCAGGACCACGACCACCAGCGCCAGGCGCGCCAGCCGGGCGAGCGCCGGGTCACCGGGGCCGGCCTCGGCGTGCTCCAGCACGCCCCCGTGGAATTCCCGCCGGTAGGCCACCCGCAGCACCGCATAGGCCGCGAGGAGGCTCAGCACGGTGGGGAGGAAGAGGTGGCGCAGGAAGGTGACGAAGGGACTGGCCATGCCCCCGCCGATGGCGATCAGGAGATTCTGGGGGTTGCCGATCGGGCTCATCACGCTGCCCGTGGTGACGGCGAAAGACAGGGTCAGCAGCAGCACGCGGCCGTCGATCCGGTGCCTCCCGGCGAGCCGCAGCATGAGCGGCGTCCCCACGATCGCGAGGGTGTCGTTCATCAGCAGGGCGGACGCCAGGCCGACGCCGAACAGCACCGCGAGCACCAGGGAGTCGGCGCTCCGGGCCCGGCCCAGGGTGTGACACGCGAGGGTGTAGAGGTACCCGCTCGCCACCAGGGCCTCGCCCACCACGAACATCCCGAACAGGAACAGCATGACGTCCGGGTCGATGGACCGCAGCGCTTGCGCCGGGGAGATGTGCCCGCTCAGGAGCACCGCGAGTGCGCCAGCCCCCATGGCCTGCCAGATCCGGATGCGCAGGCGCCCCACCCGGCGGAAGGCGATGGCGGCGAAGACCGCGAGCAGCACCAGGACGGGAAAGCTCACGGGGCGCACCCCTGGCAGGGCGCAGGCACGAGGGTCATGGGTCCACTGGGTCCGGAAGGCCCGGTCACCGCTTCGCGACCCACGCGGCGGCGTCGCAGGCCGCCATGTAGTCCGCCAGCTCGGCCGCCGGCAGGGGCGGCGAGAACAGGAACCCCTGCGCCAGCTGCACACCCCGCCGCCGCAGGTACTCGACCTGGTGGGGGTGTTCGACCCCCTCGGCGATCACGGTGAGACCGAGCCGGCGGCCGAGGTCGATGATCGCGTCCAGGACCGGGCGGCTCACCGAGTCGGTGCCGATGGTGTCGACGAAGCTCTTGTCGACCTTCAGGTAGTCCATCGGGAAGCGCTGGAGGTAGGAGAGGCTGCTCTGGCCGGTACCGAAGTCGTCCACGGCGAGGGAGCAACCGAGCGCGCGCAGGGACTCCATCACCCGCCGCGCGGCGCCCTCCCCGCCCTCGATCAGCTGACGCTCGGTCGCCTCCAGCATCAGCACCGAGGGCTCGAGCCCGGACCCCTGCAGGACCGACCGGACCTCCTCGACGATGGCCTCGTCGGCGAAGTGCTGGGCCGCCAGGTTGACCGCAACGTGGAAGTCGGGCAGCGCGCGAAACCACTGCAGGACGTCGTCGCGCACGCGCCTCAGCATCCAGTCCGTCATGGGCATGACGAGCCCCGTCTCCTCCGCCATCGCGATGAAGAGGGCCGGGTGCACCAGCCCCCGCTGGGGGTGGCGCCAGCGCACCAGCGCCTCGGCCCCGGCGCAGCGCCCCGCGGCGAGGTCCACGAGCGGCTGGTAGTGGACCTCGAGCTCCCCCCGGCGCAGCGCCGTGCGCAACTCCGTCTCGAGCGAGAGCCGCCGGCGCATGGCGCGGGAGAAGGCCACGGCGGCCAGCGTGCCCAGGGCCACCCCCACCCACCCGAACCGCGGGAGGCGCTCGAGAAATGCGTCCAGCACGTCGGAGTCGGGGCGGGCGGCCTCGACCCGGACCCGATGCCGGGTGGAGTCCGCGGCGGCGAAGAGGTACCCCCGGGTCCCGGCGGGCACCATGCCGGGGTTTTCGGCCACGACGGGCCCGTCCGTCACCTCCATCCGGAAGCCACCCTGGAGGCCGAGCACCTCGGCGAGGACGTCGTTGCGGAACTCCGAGGGAGACACCAGAACGCCGGCCCCGGCACCCCCCGCGACACGGCGGTGAACGACCACTGCGGGGTCGTCGACGAGCTCGGACTCGTAGAAGCCCACGAAGGTGCCTTCGGCAGGGAAACGGGCCCGGTCCGCCGCCGGGGGGTACACGCCTGCCGGTCCCCGGCTCGTGCAGTAGACCTGCAGGTCGGCGCGGAACAGACCCACCTCCCGCGCCGCCGCGGACTCGAGGACCACGCGGCGCAGGCGCTCGACCGTCTGCGGCGAGCAGGGGGCGTCGACGAGCGGCGTGACCCGGTTCAGGTCGGCCAGCGCCCAGTCGAAGACGTGCTCGGCGTTGCGCACGGCGAGCCGGACGGCGATGTCCGTCTCGCGCGCCACCTGGTCCCGGGCCGAGAGGTAGGCGAGCGCGAGGAGCGCGAGCAGGGGGACGACACCGGCAAGGGCGGTGCCGAGGCCGGTGAGGACCCCGTTGCCCTCCGGCGTGCCGAGGGGGGCCCAGTGGCGGCGCGGCCCCTTGCCGTTCGGGGGCGCGCTCACGCGTGCGGCTCGATCACGTCGCCGCCCGCAACCGGGTGCGCCCGGCCCACGTGCCGGGGGCAGGCGGCCTCGGCCGTTTTGTACTCGGGGGTCAGGTTTGCGGGCATCCCTTCGCTCCTCCTCCCCAAGGCTAGCGCGCGCGCTCCCCGGGAGGTAGGGGGACCGGTGGCCTGGGCCAGTACCGGCAGGACGGGTGCGTTTCCCCCCGGTGACCGGTCAGAATACCGCCTTCCCGCGCGCCGGCCCCGCCTCGCGCGCTGCCCCTTCCGGGTCGCCGCGCCGCCGGGGGCGCCCCCGGGGACCCGCCCGTTCAGGAGAGCACGCCCACGATGATCAAGCCCCACGGCTCCGAGACGCTGAACCCCCTCTTCGTGTACGACCCGGTGCGCCACCGGGAGCTGCTGCAGGAGGCCGAGGGCCTGCCGTCCCTGCTCCTGAATTCGGCCGCCGCCGCGAACGCCGTGATGCTGGGCACGGGCTACTTCAACCCCCTGACCGGCTACATGAGCGCGGCCGACGCGCTCTCCGTCGCCGAGCGGATGCGCACCACGGACGGGCTCTTCTGGCCGGTGCCGGTGCTGAACCTGACCCGGGACCTGGCGAGTGTGAAAGGCGCGAGGCGCATCGCCCTGCGCGACCCGAACCTCGCAGGCCACCCCGTCCTCGCGGTCATGGACGTGCAGGACGTGGAGGAGCTCGCGGAGCCCGAGCTCGACTTCATCGTGGAAAAGGTGTTTCGCACGCTCGACCCCGCCCACGCCGGCGTGGCGACCTTCCGCTCGCTCGGCCGGTACTGCGTCTCGGGGCCGATCCAGGTGCTCGGCTTCAGCTACTTCCAGAGCGAATTCCCGGACACCTTCCGCACCGCGGTCGAGATCCGCAACGAGATCGCCGAGCGCGGCTGGCGCCGCGTGATCGCCTTCCAGACCCGCAACCCCATGCACCTCGCCCACGAGGAGCTCTGCAAGATGGGCATGCGGGCGGTGGGGGCCGACGGCGTGGTGATCCACATGCTGCTCGGGCGCCTGAAGGCAGGCGACATCCCCGCGCCGGTGCGCGACGCCGCCATCCGCAAGATGGTCGAGCTCTACTTCCCGCCGAACACCGCGATGGTGACCGGCTACGGCTTCGACATGCTGTACGCGGGCCCGCGCGAGGCGGTGCTGCACGCGGTGTTCCGCCAGAACATGGGCGCGACGCACTTCATCGTGGGCCGTGACCACGCGGGCGTGGGCGACTACTACGGCGCCTTCGACGCCCAGAGGATTTTCGACGAGGAGGTGCCGAAGGGGGCGCTGGAGATCGAGATCTTCAAGGCGGACCACACCGCCTGGTCGAAGAAGCTGAATCGGGTGGTGATGATGCGCGACGCCCCGGATCACACGCCGGACGACTTCGTGCTGCTCTCCGGGACGAAGGTGCGCGAGATGCTCTCCCGGGGCGTCGCCCCGCCGCGGGAGTTCTCGCGCCCGGAGGTGGCGCAGATCCTCATGGACTACTATCGGCAGGAGGTCGAAGGCCAGGTGTGACCGGGGAGGCGCAGTGGCGGCCAGGAGACTGATTGTCGGGATCAGCGGCGCGACCGGGATCGTCTATGGTGTGCGGCTGCTCGAGTGGCTGCGCCCCACCGGGGTGGAGACCCACCTGGTGGTGTCCCGGGCGGCGGACCTGACCCAGGCCCACGAGACCGCCCTCGGGGCCCGTGAGCTCCGCGCCCTGGCGGACGTGTCCTACGACGTGGACGACCTCGGCGCGGCCATCTCCAGCGGGTCGTTCCCCACCCTCGGAATGGTCGTGATCCCCTGCTCCGTGAAGAGCCTCGCCGAGGTCGCCACGGGCGTCACCTCGACGCTCCTCACCCGGGCCGCCGACGTGGTGCTGAAACAGCGCCGGCGGCTCGTGCTGGTCGTGCGCGAGACCCCGCTGCACGCGGGGCACCTGCGCAACATGCTGGCGGCGACCGAGGCGGGCGCCGTGGTGATGCCTCCGGTGCCAGCCTTCTACACCCTGCCGAAGACGGTGGACGACATCGTCGACGACACGGTCGCCCGCGTCCTCGACCTGTTCGACGTCGATGTGGGCCGGGTCAAGCGCTGGGGCGAGGACATCAGCCGCCCTGGACATGCTCCGCGATGAAGCGCTTCACGGCGGCGGTGTCCGCGTCGAGGACCTCGAAGCGCCGGGGGCGCGACTCGAGGTCGGCGTAGGCGGGCGGGCGCTCGGGGGCGCGCCCGAGGGCCTCGCGGATCGTGTCCTCGAACTTGGCCGCGAGCGCGGTCTCCAGGCACACCATGGGCACGCCGGGCTCCCGGTGCTCCAGGGCGACCTTGATCCCGTCGGCGGTGTGGGTGTCCACCAGGTAGCCGTAGCGCTCGTAGACCTCGCGGATGGTGCGCAGGCGGTCGGCGTGGGCGCTCGAGCCGGAGACGAAGCCGCTCGCGCGCACACGATCGAATTCCGGCGTGCCGGCGAGGTCGAACTGGCCCTCGGCGCCCATCCGCCGCCACAGCTCGCGCACCCGCCCCGCGTCCCGCCCCACGACGTCGTAGACGTAGCGCTCGAAGTTCGAGGCCCTGGAGATGTCCATCGACGGGCTCGAGGTCTGGTGCACCTCGGCGCCGCTGCGCGGGCGGTAGACGCCGGTGCGGAAGAACTCGTCCAGCACGTCGTTCTCGTTGGTGGCGAGCACCAGCCGGCGGATCGGCAGGCCCATGCTGCGGGCGACGTGGCCCGCGCAGATGTTGCCGAAGTTCCCCGACGGAACGGCGAAGGAGACCTGCTCCTCGTTCGAGCGGGTGGCCGCGAAGTAGCCCCGGAAGTAGTACACCACCTGGGCCACCAGACGGGCCCAGTTGATGGAATTGACCGTGCCGATCCGGTAGCGGGCCTTGAAGTCCAGGTCCGCGGACACCTCCTTCACGATGTCCTGGCATTCGTCGAACACCCCGCGCACCGCGAGGTTGAACACGTTGGCGTCCGCGAGCGAGTACATCTGCGCGGTCTGGAACGCGCTCATCTTGCCGTAGGGCGAGAGCATGAAGATGCGCACGCCGCGCTTGCCGCGCACCGCGTACTCCGCGGCGGAGCCCGTGTCGCCGGAGGTGGCCCCGAGGATGTTCAGGGTCTCGCCGCGCCGCCCGAGCTCGTACTCGAACAGGTTGCCGAGCAGTTGCATCGCGACGTCCTTGAACGCGAGGGTCGGCCCGTTCGAGAGCTGCAGCAGGTGCAGCCCGGGCTCGAAGGTGCGCAGCGGCGTGATCGCCTCCGAGCCGAAGGCCCGGGCGGTGTAGGTCCGCTCGACGATCCCCCGCAGGTCCCCGGCGGGGATGTCGTCGATGAAGCGCGAGAGGACCTCGAAGGCGAGCTCCCGGTACCCGAGGCCCCGCCAGGTCGCGAGCGTGGCCCGGTCGACCGGCGGGTAGCTCTCGGGGACCGTCAGCCCGCCGTCGGGCGCGAGGCCCTCGAGGAGGATGTCGCAGAACGGCAGGGGCGCCATCCCGCCCCGGGTGGATACGTAGCGCATGCGAGCCAGTATATCCCGCCGGACGGGGATGCCTCAGCTGAGGAACAGCCGGTACGCCGGGTTGCCCGTCTCCTCCTCCCAGGGATAGCCGAGGTCGGCGAGGAACTTCTGGAACCGCCCCGCGTCCGCGGGCGGGACCTGCACCCCCACGAGCACCCGCCCGTAGTCCGCACCCAGGTTGCGGTAGTGGAAGAGGCTGATGTTCCAGCGCGAGCCCATCTGGGTCAGGAAGTTCAGCAACGCGCCGGGGCGCTCGGGGAACTCGAAGCGGTACAGGACCTCGTCCACCACCTCGGGGGCCCGCCCGCCCACCATGTAGCGGACGTGCAGCTTCGCCATCTCGTTGTCCGACAGGTCGAGGACGGCGTAGCCCTTCTCGCGCAGCTCGCCCACGAGCCGCTCCTTGTCCGCCCGCCCCTCGCGCAGCTCGATCCCCGCGAAGACGTGGGCGCGGCTCGCGCTCGCATAGCGGTAATTGAATTCGGTGATGCTGCGGTGGCCGATCGCCTCGCAGAAGCTCCGGAAGCTCCCCGGCTCCTCCGGGATGGTGACGGCGAGAAGGGCCTCGCGCTGCTCCCCGGTCTCGGCGCGCTCCGCGATGTAGCGCAACCGGTCGAAGTTGAGGTTGGCCCCGGAGTCGACGGCGACGAGGTCCGCCCCGCGCAGCCCCTCGCGCTCGACGTATTTCTTCAGACCGGCGACCGCCAGGGCGCCGGCGGGCTCCGCGACGGAGCGCGTCTCGTCGAAGATGTCCTTGATGGCGGCGCAGATCTCGTCGCCGGTCACGAGCACCACCTCGTCGACCGCCTCGCGGCAGACCCGGAAGGGCTCCTCCCCCACCTGGCGCACCGCGACGCCGTCGGCGAACAGGCCCACGGAATCGAGGACGACCCGCTTCCCGGCGGCCAGCGCCCGCTCGAGGCTCGGCGCGTCGTCGGGCTCGACCCCGATCACCTTCACCTCGGGCCAGAAGGTCTTCACGTAGGCGGCGATCCCCGCGATGAGCCCGCCGCCGCCGACCGGAACGAAGATCGCGTGCAGCGGCGCCGGGTGTTGGCGCAGGATCTCCATCGCCACCGTGCCCTGGCCCGCGATCACCTCCGGGTCGTCGTAGGGGTGCACGAAGGTCATCCCCTCGCGCCGGGCGATCTGCGTCGCGTGCGCGTAGGCCTCGTCGTAGGCGCTGCCGTGGAGCACGGCCTCGCCCCCCAGCCGGCGCACGGCGGCGACCTTGATCGGCGGGGTGGTCTCCGGCATCACGACCAGGGCGCGGATCCCGAGCCGGCGGGCCGACAACGCCACGCCCTGGGCGTGGTTGCCCGCCGAGGCGGTGATGACGCCCCGCGCCCGCTCCTCCGGCGACAGGCCCGCGATCTTGTTGTAGGCCCCCCGGATCTTGAACGAGAACACCGGCTGCAGGTCCTCGCGCTTGAGGAAGACCGCGTTGCCGAGCCGCGCGGAGAGCAGCCGCGCCGCCTCGAGGGGGGTCTCCCGGGCCACGTCGTAGACCCGGGACTTCAGGATGCGCTCGATGTACTGGTGGGGCATTGGAGGGGCTTCGCGGAAGGGACCTATACTGGAAAGATGGCATGTACGGCAGCCACGAGGAAGCGATCATGACGCAGGACGACAAGAAGAAGGCGGCGGCCAGGGCGGCCCTCGAGTACGTCGCGGACAATGCCGTCATCGGTGTCGGCACCGGCAGCACCGCGAACCATTTCATCGAGCTGCTCGCCACCCTTCGCGGGCGCATCGAGGGCACGGTAGCAAGCTCCGAGGCCACCGCGGCGCGCCTGCGCCGCCACGGCATCCCGGTCTACGACCTGAACGGCGTGGGCACGGTCCCGGTGTACGTGGACGGAGCCGACGAGGCGGACCGCAACCTGCGGCTGGTGAAGGGCGGGGGCGGCGCGCTCACCCGGGAGAAGATCCTCGCCGCGGCGGCGGAGAAGTTCGTGTGCGTCGCGGACGACTCCAAGCTCGTCGCCGTGCTGGGCAAGTTCCCCGTGCCGGTCGAAGTCATCCCCATGGCGCGCAGCTACGTGGCCCGGCAGGTCGTCAAGCTCGGCGGCAATCCCATCTGGCGTGACGGCTTCGTCACCGACAACGGCAACATCGTCCTCGACGTCTACAACCTGAACCTCACCGACCCGGCCGCGGTCGAGGCCGAGTTGAACCAGATCACGGGCGTGGTCACGAACGGGATCTTCGCGCGCCGCCCCGCGGACGTGCTGATCCTCGGGACCGACGGGGGCGTCCGCACGATCACCTGAGCCCGCCCCCGGACCAGGGGGGCGGCCTGCCCTCCGGCGCTCCCGGGGCCCCGCCGCGCCCCGGGGCACCGACGCATCCCGGTGAGGGACTCGGTCGTGTCGGTAGGCTTTACAGTACCGCCCCGGCTGACACCGCCACCCCACTCCGCAAGCACTGTGACGGGGCCGTTTTTTGCGAACGGGCCCACAATTTGCTGTTCTTTTTGTTTGCGCTCCCCTTTGCGCGGCACCGAGGGCAAGCCCGGCCTCCCGAAGGCCGCTCGCAGCGATGGACCCCCGCCAGCGATTGCACGTCGTCGTCATCGACCGCTCGGACTCCGGCGCCGACGAGCTGCTGGCGGTCCTGCGCCAGGGGGGGTACGCCATTTCGGGAGCGGTGGTCGACAATCCGGCGGCCCTTGCCGAGGCGCTGCGCGAACGCCCCTGGGACCTGGTCCTCGCGACCCAGCGCGTCCCCGGCTTCGGTATCCCGCGCGCGCTCACCGTGCTGCGCACCACCCACCGGGACCTCCCCCTGGTGGGGGTGGCGCCCGCCCGGCGCGAGGGGGAGGGCGTCGCCCTGCTCGCCCTGGGGGCACGGGACGTCGTCGACCCCACGAACCGCGACCACCTCCTCGCCGTGGTGCGCCGGGAGGTGGCCTCCCTCGAAGACCGCCGGCGCCTGCGGCGCCTCGAGCGACTCCACGGGCTGCGTTCCGACCGGCCCCCGCGAGGTGGCCCCGCCGGCACCGAGGCGCCCCACCGGCTTGCCGGAGCGGAGGGCGGCTCCGCTGAAGGGAACGGCTGGGCCGAGCTGCCCGGCTCCGGGGAAGCCGGGCGCGACTACCTGACGGGCCTTCCCGACCGGGGTTATTTCCTCGAGGCCCTCACCCGCTACCTCGACCGCCCGCCGAGGGAGCGCACCGGCGGCCACCTGGTGCTGGTGGAGCTCGAGAACTTCCGCGCCCTGCGGCAATCCGGGGGCATCACGACCTGTGACGCGATCATGGCGGAGCTGGCCGAGGTGGTGCGGCGGGAGGTCCCCCCGGGGCGCCTTTTCGCGCGCTTCGGCGACCACAGTTTCGCGATCCTCACCCCGGACGAGGACGCGGCGAGGGTGGAACAGGGGGCGGAGCGCGTCCGGGGCGCGATCAAGGCGACGGTGACCGAGGTCGGAGGCCAGTTCTTCGCGACCACCGCGAGCCTCGGCATCGCGGCGGTCACCCCCGGCGTCTCTGACCTCCGGGTCGTCCTGAGCCGGGCCGATCAGGCCTGCCGGCGCGCCATCCTGGCGGGGGGCAACCAGGTCCGGCGCTTCGAGGCCAGCGCCGGCGACGGAGTGGGCAGCCTGCGCCGGACCGTGGCCCCGGACGTCGTCTGGAGCGCGCTCGGCGACGACCGTCTGGCCCTGTGGTATCAACCCCTGATCCCGCTGCACGGCCGGCCGAAGCCGTTTTACCAGACCCAGCTGCGCATGCTGGACCGCCAGGGCAACCCGTTCCCCCTGGACGCATTCGAATGCATGGGCTCCGACGGCGAGCTCGCCATGAAGCTCGATTTCTGGGTGGTGGAGCGGGCGCTCGCCGAGGCCCAGGCCCAGCGCGCCGCCGGCATCGAGCCGACCCTGCTGATCCGCCTCTCGGACTCGGCCATCGAGAGCGAGGCGGTGCCCCTGCACCTCAGCCGCATGCTGCAGCGCACCCAGCTGGACGGGGGCCAGTTCGTCTTCGAGGTGCGGGAGGCCGCCGCGCGCCGCCAGGTCCGCTTCGCCCAGGCCTTCGTCAGCGCTCTCCAGCGCCTGGGCTGCGCCGCGGCCATCGCCGACGACGCGGGGCCGCGGACCTCGGGCCTGAGCCTCGTGCACCACGTGGACGCCCGCTACGTGCGTCTCGGCAGCGGTTTCGTCGAGGGTCTGGCCCGCAACGAGCAGCGCCGCGTGGCCCTGCGCGCCTTCCAGGACAACGCCCGCCGCCTGGAGCGGGTCACGATCGCCAGCGGCATCGAGGAGGCGAGCGGCCTGGCGGTCCTGTGGCACTGCGGAGTCGACTACGCCCAGGGCGACTACATCCAGGAGCCCCGCCCGGGGCTCGAGTACGACTTCGAGGCGAGCCTCGCCTGAGGCTCCGCGCGCGCCCGCGCGGTGGCCGCCGGCGTCCCGCTCACGCGGCCGGCGCGGTGGGAGTTGCACTACAATGGGCCCAGGCATCCGGACCCCCGCAGGTCAACTACCGTGAAAACACCACGCCGCGCGCTTCTCCTCCCCGCATCGATCCTCGTCACGGCCATCGCCGGATGTTCCTGGGTATCCCTCTCGCCCGGCGGCGAGCGGGTGCGCCTGATGAAGCCCGAAGAGGTCACCGTCTGCCAGAAGCTCGGTCGCACGACGGCGACCACGAGCACCACCGTGCTCGGCTTCATCGGCCGCGGCTACCCCACGGTCGCCGAGGAGGTGCAGTACCTCGGCCGTAACGAGGCCGCGAAGATGGGAGGTGACTCGATTGCACCCGAGGGTGGCATCGAGGGGGGCCGCCAGGTCTTCGGCGTATACCGCTGCATCGGGTCGGTCGAGCGCTCCGGGGGGAGCGGGTCTGCGGTGACCCGGCCGCTGCCGCAATGACGCACCCCGCCGGCGGACTGAACGTCCGGCGCCTGCTCGAGCCCGGCTTCTACCCCCACCCGGTGCGGGGCCTGCGGCTGGTGGAGACCCACATCTCCTGGGTCTTTCTCACCGGCGACTACGCCTACAAGGTCAAGAAGCCGCTCGATCTCGGCTTCCTCGACTTCAGCACGCTCGACAAGCGCGCCCATTGCTGCCGGGAGGAGCTGCGTCTGAACCGGCGGCTCGCGCCCTCGCTGTACCTGGACGTCGTCGCCCTCACCGGCACACCGGAGGCCCCGGTGCTCGGGGGCCCCGGTGAGCCCGTGGAATACGCCGTGAAGATGCGCCAGTTCGACGAGGCGGGGCTGCTCGACCGGCTGATCGCCCGCGGCGAACTGCCGCCCGAGCGCATCGACCGCGTCGCCCGCATCGCCGCCGACTTCCACGCCCGCGCCGAGCAGGCCCCGGCGGACACCGACTTCGGCACGCCCGAGCGCGCCCACTACCCGGTCGCCGAGAACTTCCGTCAGACCCTGGCGCTGGTCTCCGCACCGGAGGTGGTGGCGCGCCTCGAGCGCCTGCAGGCGGCGGGCGAGGAGGCCTACCGGCGGCTCGCGCCCCGCATGGCCGCACGGCGCCGGGACGGGTTCATCCGCGAGTGCCACGGGGACATGCACCTCGGCAACATGGCCCTGGTGGACGGCGACGTCGCGATCTTCGACGGCATCGAGTTCAACGCCAACCTGCGCTGGATCGACGTCATGAGCGAGGTCGCGTTCCTGTGCATGGACCTGGAGCAGCGCGGCCGTCCCGACTATGCCTGGCGCTTCCTCAACGCGTACCTCGAGCGCACCGGCGACTACGCGGGCCTCGCCCTGCTGCGCTACTACCAGGCCTACCGGGCCATGGTGCGCGCCAAGGTGACCGCCATCCGCCTGGCGCAGCCGGGTCTGCCCGAGGCCGACCGGGCGGCCGCGGAGGCCTCCTTTCTCGGCTACCTCGGCCTCGCCGAGGGATATGCCGGTGCGGGGCGGCCCTTCCTCGCCATCACCCGGGGCCCCTCGGGCGTCGGCAAGAGCTGGCTCGCGGGAGGCCTGGCCGAGCGCCTGGGGGCGGTGCGCGTCCGGTCCGACGTGGAGCGCAAGCGGCTCGCGAACCTGGCGCCCGACGCGCCGTCGGGGTCGGGCTTCGACACCGGGATCTACACCCGCGAGATGAGCCAGGCGACCTACGCGCGGCTGGCGGAGCTGGCGCGGGAGGTGGCGTCCGCCGGGCTGCCCGTGGTCGCCGACGCCGTGTTCCTCGAGCGCGCCCACCGGGAGCCCTTCGCGGCCATCGCCCGGGAGCTGGGGATACCGTTCCTCGTCCTCGACCTGACCGCCCCCCGGGAGACCCTGCGGACCCGACTGAGCGAGCGGGAGCGGGCGGGGGGAGACGCCTCCGAGGCCACCGCCGCGGTGGTGGACCGGCAGATCGAGGCGTGGCGGCCGTTGGACGCGGACGAGGCGGGGGTCGCCTTGCCGATCGACGCGAGCGGCGCGGTGGATCTGGATGCCCTGGCGCGAGAGATCGGGCACCGCCGTTGAGGGCCCCCGGTGACGACGCCCCGCGGACCCGCGACCTCGGCCCTGCCATGAGCCACGCCTCGCGCACCGGGCCCGGCATCCGCGTCGGGACCTCCGGCTGGAGCTTTCGCCACTGGCAGGGCCCCTATTACCCGGGGGACCTCCCTGCGGAGGACTGGCTTGCGCACTACGCCCGGGATTTTTCCGCGGTCGAGGTCAACACCACGTTCTACGGGCTCCCGGAGGAGGCCACGTTCGCCGCCTGGCGGGCCCGGACGCCGGAGGACTTCCTGTTCGCGCTGAAGGCCCCGCGCACCGTCACGCACCTGCACAAGCTGCGCAACTGCAGCGAGCCGCTCGCCGCCTTTCTCGCCCGGGCCCGCCTGCTCGGCCCGAAGCTCGGTCCCGTCCTCTTCCAGCTGCCGCCGCGCTGGCACGCGAACCCGAACCGGCTGGCCGAGGTGCTCGCCCACCTCCCCCCGGGACTGCGGTCCGCCTTCGAATTCCGCGACCCGAGCTGGCACCAGGAGGAGGTCTACGCCGTCCTGCGCGCGCACAACGCCGCCTTCTGCATCTTCGACACGGGCGGGGTCGCCACGCCGCTGGTCACGACCGCGGACTTCGTCTACGTGCGCCTGCACGGACCGGGAGAGTCGCCCTACGCCGGCAGCTACGGCGAGGGGCAGTTGCGGGACTGGGCCGCCAAGGCGCGCCACTGGGCGGGGCGGGGCCAGAAGGACGTGTTCCTGTTCTTCGACAACGACCAGGCGGGGTATGCCGTGCGCAACGCCGCCGGGATGCGCAAGTATCTGGAGGAGGACCTCCGCGGCGCGTAACCCGCGCAGACACAGGGCAGGACCGCACCACCATGGACAACCAGGAGCACCACATCGCCTTCGGCCCCATCCCCTCCCGACGCCTGGGGCAGAGCCTCGGCATCAACCACATCCCGGCCAAGACCTGCAGCTACGCCTGCCGGTACTGCCAGGTGGGGCCGACCACCCACCGCAGCGTCGAGCCCCGGGAGTTCTTCCCGCCCGAGGAGATCCTGCGGGCCGTCTCCGAGCACCTCCGGAAGGTCCGTGAGAGCGGCGGGCACGTCGACTACCTGAGCTTCGTCCCGGACGGCGAGCCCACCCTGGACAGCCGTCTCGGGGAGAGCATCCGGGCGCTGCGCCCCCTCGGCATCCCGATCGCGGTGATCACCAACGCCACCCTGCTCTGGCGGGAGGAGGTCCGCGCCCGCCTCGCCGAAGCGGACCTGGTCTCGGTCAAGGTGGACACGGTAGACGAGGGTGCCTGGCGGCGGGTCGACCGGCCCCACGGCGCGCTGTCCCTGCCCGTCATCCTCCAGGGCATCCGGGACTTCGCCCGCACGTTCCACGGCAAGCTCTACTCGGACACGATGCTGATCGCGGGGGTCAACGACGACGAGGGTCGGGTCACCGCGACCGCCGATTTCCTGGCCGAGATCCACCCGCACACCGCGTACCTCGCCGTGCCGGTGCGCCCCACCGCGGCGTCCGCGGTCCGGGGCGCGGACGCGGCCGCCCTCGCGCGGGCACGGGCCATCTTCCTGGAGCGCCTGCCGCGGGCCGAGGTGCTCGCAGGGCACGAGACCCAGGACTTCGCCCACAGTGGCGACGCCCGCTCCGACCTGCTCGCCATCACCGCCGTGCACCCCATGCGCGAGGTGGCCGTGCGCCGCCTGCTCGCCGAGGACCACTCCGACTGGGGCCTGGTGGAGACCCTCCTCGCCGAGGGCGCCCTCGAGGTCCTGGAGCGCGACGGCCTGCGCTTCTATCGCCGGCGACTCCCGCGCTGACGGTCACCCTGCTCAAGTCAGCATCAAGCAGCCAGAACCTCACGGAACGAGCGCAGACATCGTTCCTTGTGCTCGGGGTTGCGATAGCCGAACGGCACGGCCGCGAGCACGAGGCGCACGCGACGTCTCCCCGAGGTCACCGTGGCGACCGTCGCCGGAAAGCGGTCCTCCGCGCCAACGTCCGGGTACACCAGCAGGGTGTCAACCTGCGGCGCGTCCGCGAGCGAGGCGTAGGCCAGCGCCTGATGCAGGTCGGCACGGTGGTCGGCGCGCACCTCGTCCGAAAGGCCGCTCCATCCTCGCCGGGAGAGAAGCTCGAGATGCGCCTTGTACTTGGCATCCACCCAGACGACGCGTTCGGCGCCGCGGAGCTCAACATCCGGAACGAGCGCGCCCATCGACTGCGCTGGTCCGTGCCAGCGCAGCGGTCTTCGCGACGCCTGGAAGGGGCTCGCCGTCATGCCGAGCTGCCGTCCGAGGTCTGCGGTGAAGGCGACGATCCAAGCCTCCCACACGGCATCTATCGACAGGTCCCAGGCTAGACCGTCGAGGCTGCGCGCTCCTCCGAGACCGCGCTCCTCGGCGACCCACGTCATGGCCTCCAAGGCTTCGCTCACCCACGCGGAAGCACCAGCCTGGCTCCAACTCGAAGACGGACGCCGCAGGGCGCCATTTCCCACGACGGACCGAAGCTCGGCCGCGCGTCCGAGCAAGTACCTCGCAGCGGGGGACCAGGCCACCGACGAGAGATCCTCTGTAAGGCGCGAGAGCGTCCATCGCACGGAGGCGAACAGATCTGGATCGTCATCGGGTTCGGAGAAGCAGCAGGGGAACGTGGCCCAAGCTCCGCGTGGGACCTGTGCCGTCGCCCATGTCGTCCAGTCGACGCGCCCGCGTGGGCTCGTACGGGTCTCCTCGCGTTCGACGAATCCTCGCCGGCGGTGCCGCAGCAAGGCCGCGATCCGCTCGATGACGGGGCCAGCGAGCATCCACGGCGGCACCTCACGCGCCGACCCGGGTACGGGCTGAGCCCCGCCAAGGCTGGGCTCGACGGAGAACCCGATCGCGTTGAACACGGCTCCGAGCGCAGCCCAGCGGAAACGCGGCTCGATCAGGAGCCCCGCAGCGACTTTCCGCGTGCCAGGGCTGAGCAGCGGAACGGCGCCAATGCGAGGGCCTGGCTTCAGCATCACCCGTAGCACGGGATCCACGCGGATCTCATGGTGGAGACCAAGGCGCCGCAGCCCCGCCGCGTTCGCGGCGAGAAAAGGCTCGACCCACCGGTCTCCAGAAACGCCGATGTGCTGCGCGTGGATGGAGATAGGCTCCCCGTGATCGTGCGCCTTGAGCAGCGGACGAGACGACGACACCGCCGCCATCAGGGCAGCGCGCGATCGCCCCTTCCTGGTCTGACCGCGAGCCATCAGCGGTCCATCAACCTTGACTCGATGCGGTCCGCGAGGCCGGCGACCGCCTCGCTGGCCGGACCACAGAGCTTCTCGTCCAGGTAGTGCCGCAGCAGGGGCAAGAGCTCGAACCGCATGCGCCGCGCCACCCGGTCAGCCCGCCCGGCAACATCGAGGTCGGGGCGCGGGTCGAGGAAATAGGCATGGCCAGGGACGAGGCGCAGCGTATCCTCGTCGGCGAACTCGACGAAGGTATGAATGGCGTCCGCGAAGGTGTCCGTGGCGAGATCGACTCCACCCTGCTCGACGGCCTGCAGATCGGGCCACATCTCGACGAACGCGAAGCGCCGCCGGATGGCGATGTCCATGCGAGCGATGGTCCGGTCCGCGGTATTGCGCGTGCCGAGCACGAGTAGCTTGGGAGAGAGCCTCAGCTCGTGGTCCTGGCCCGCCGGCGCGTGCGGTAGCCGAACCCTGCGATTGGACTCCCCGACCTCGAACAGCACGACCGCTTCGCCGAGCACGCGGGCGAGATCCGCGCGGTTGATCTCGTCGATGACCAGCACGTGCTCTCGCTCCCAAGCCGCGGCGTTGGCGACAAGCAGGTCGCCAGGCCGGACGTCGAAGGCGAGACCCTGGCCGGTAGGACGCGGGAAGAGCCCGACGACGAAATCCTCGTACGTTCGCGCGGCATGGAACTGAACGTGCGTGGCCGAACCGACTCGGTCGGCAAGCTGATAGGCCAGGCGAGTCTTGCCGGTTCCGGGCGGACCTTCAAGCACCACGAAGCGCCGCTCGCGCAGAATGGCTAGCACCTCGTCGAGAGTCACGGCCGGGAAAACCGCGCCGGCAATCTCCTCGAGGCGACGCTCCCAATGCTTCCTCGGATTGCCGGTGAGCGGCGTGGCATGCTCATGGAAGAACAGATCGAGCAAGTCCTCGACCGCGCGGCCGTCATCGTCGCTGCGGACCGAAACCGCCGCGTAGATCACACGCGAGTAGGACTTGAGCGCAGCCGAGATGTCCGGCCACTGCTCGGCCACGACATTCGGGACCACAGTGCTGACGTCGAGGAGGTCCGGCTTGACCCACACCTTCCCCCGATGAAGTCGGGAGAGAGCCCGAAGCCGACGCGCGTGCCCCGGCCTGCCCAAAATGGCCGTGTCCGCGCCGAATCCATCGGTACCGATCACCAGCACGGCGACGCTCCCTCGCATGCCAGGGAACCAGACGAACGAGGTGCCCTGGTAGGGTCCGGACATCGGGTTCTCGGCGGTGATCCAGCCGGCGTAGGACGCGGCGTCGTCCTTCTTCTGCAGGTTCACGCGGAGTTGGAAGCGGTCCTTGTGATGTGCGGCGCTGTGATAGCGCTCGTCATAGACACGGCCGAGCAGCGTCCGCACGGACTCACTGTCGCCCATCGCGATCCACTCCCGCCCTTGGGCCATGCCGTCGATCAACTCGTTCGTCGCGCTCATTGCAGGCTCCTGGTGGTGTGTCTCTGAGCGGTGGTTATCGGTCACATCGTACCGGCCCCGGCCCATGGCTGGGGAGTCCACGGTGCCAGGGCGCCTGCCGGCGCGGCGCCACCAGCCGATCTCACCTACAATCGGGGCCTCCCACTGCCACCCCGGGGTCACCCCATGTCCACGCTCGACAACGTCACCGTCCTGCCCAAGGCGAACGTCTACTTCGACGGCAAGTGCGTCTCGCACACCCTCGAGCTCCCCGACGGCACGAGGAAATCGGTGGGGGTCATCTTGCCGTCCATGGTTACCTTTCGCACCGGGGTGCCGGAGCTCATGGAGACCGTGGCGGGTGAGTGCCGCGTGCGGATCGAGGGCGAGAGCGAGTGGCGTACCTACGGGGCGGGCGAGTCCTTCCGCGTCCCCGCCGACACCCGCTTCGACATCGAGGTGACCGGCACACCCTATCACTACGTCTGCCACTTCCTGCCGGCGGAGTGAGACGCTCAGCGCCGCTCAGGGAAGGAAGTCTTCGGGGCGGCTGCCGGCAGGGCAGCGAGGGCGTCGGCAAACTCCCGGGCGTCCGTCTCGGACCAGGTCCCAGCCAGATGGTCCAGGTCGTGGTACCGCTCGCCCCGGGTTCTCGGCACCAGGCCGAGCCCCCCGCGCAGCAACTCCAGGGCATAGCGGTTGACGCTCACACCCCGGGACTGCGCCAATTGTTTCAGGCGGGCTGAGGTCTCTTCGTCGAGTCCCCGGAGGGTCAGGTTGGACATGCCATCACTCTATCCGTTGCGGGTGGGGGGGTCACCCTCTGTTACCTCAGGGCATCGCACTTGAACCCCTGCCGACTCTGTGCAGACCTCCTGGTGTGAATCCGGGCGGCCCGGGGGGCCAGCCCGGTCATGGGGAGGGGACAGACATGAAGAGCGAGCGTTAGCACCTCGCCGGCCTCGCGGTCGGCGTCGCGCTCGCCTGCGCGAGCACTACCGCGAGCGCCGCCTTCAGCGGTGTGTACGTCTTCGGCGACAGCCTTTCCGACAACAGCAATCTCTACAGGGCGACGGGCAGCCTGCTGATGCCGCCCGCCTACGGGTACTACGAGGGAAGGGCGTCGAACGGTCCTGTCGCCGTCGAACGCATGGCCGACCTCCTGATTCGGGGCGGGAGCACGGGCACCCACTTCTTCGATGACGCCTTCGCCGGCGCCCACACCGGGACCGACAACTCGTGGAGCTACGGCACCACGGCGTTCCCCGGGTTGCTCGACCAGGTCACACGCTACCAGAGCGCAGTCACCACCCTGCAGGGCAACTGGAGTAGCGACCCCGCCCTTCAGTTCCTGCTGCCGGGCGGGGCCGGGGTCGACCCGAGCGCCCTCTAGGTGGTTTGGGCGGGGCCCAACGACTTCATGGGCGTCGCCGACCCCAACGAGGTCCCGCAGGTGATCCAGTCTGCAGTCCAGAACATCGGCATGGCTGTGACCACGCTCGCCGACCTGGGCGCCACCAGTATCCTGGTCCCCAACATGGTGAATCTCGGGCTGACCCCGCGGATCCGGTCGTTCGGGGATGCCGCCGTGGCGGGCGCGGCCGTCGCGACGGGCGCATTCAACCAGGCGGTCGGCGCAGGCCCTGAACGGCACATTCGCGCCCGGGGCACACCGCCCCCGGGCGCCCTTCCCCGGCTACCGCTACAGCAGCACCCGCTCGATCCCCCCGCTCTTCACGCGCTCCAGGAACCGCTCCTGCCAGTCCTCGCCGAGGCGGTAGCGGGCGAGCTCGGTGACGATGTAGTCGGGCTCGAGGTCCACCTCGTCCCGGTAGCGCGACAGCCCCTGCAGGCAGCCCGGACAGGTGGTGAGCACCTTGAGCCGGCCGGTCTGGCCCTGCTGGTCGAGGCGGGCGATGCCCTTCTCGATCTCCTCCTGCTTGCGGAAGCGCACCTGGGTGGCGATGTCGGGACGGGAGATCGCGAAGCTGCCCGCCTCGCCGCAGCAGCGGTCCGTGAGCACCACCGGCTGGCCCATCAGCTTGCTCGCCAGCGCGACGGCGTTCTGGGTCGTGATCGGGGTGTGGCAGGGGTCGTGGTAGAGGTAGCGCACCCCCTTCACCCCGTCGAGCGCCACGCCCTTCTCGGCCAGGTACTCGTGGACGTCGAGCAGCCGGGAGCCCGGGAAGATCTGCTGCAGCTGGTAGGTCTGCAGCTGCCCGAGGCAGGTCCCGCAGGAGACCAGGACGGTCTTGATGTCCAGGTAGTTGAGCGTGTTGGCCACGCGGTGGAAGAGCACCTGGTTGCCGGTCGACACGCGGGTCGCGGTCGCCTTGTCGCCCCCCGCCGCCTGGGGGTAGCCGCAGCAGAGGTAGCCCGGCGCGAGCACGGTCTCGACCCCGAGCTCGTAGAGCATCGCGAGCGAGGCGAGGCCCACCTGGCTGAAGAGCCGGTCGGAGCCGCAGCCCGGGAAGTAGAAAACGCCCCCCGACTCCTCGCTCGCCCGGGCCGGGTCGCGCAGGATGGCGACGTAACGCTCGTCCTCCACCCCGAGGAGCGCGCGCATGGGCTGGCTCGGGACACTCGCCGGCATGGGGCGCTTGACGAGGTGCACGACCTGCTCCCGGAGGCCGGGGGCACCGGTGGTCGCGGGCGGCAGAGCGCCTTTGCCGGTCCCCGGGAGCTTCGAGGCCAGGGTCGTGGCGAGGCGCTGGCTCGCGTACCCCCACTCGATGAGCCCCTTGCGCAGCACCTTCACCGCGCCGGGGGTGCTCGCGTTCAGGAACTTCATCGAGACCCAGCTTCCGGGGCTGAACCGCTTCTGCCCGCGGGCCTTGAGGATCTCCCGCATGCGCACGGTGACCTCGCCGAAATTGATGTCGACGGGGCAGGGCTTCTCGCACTTGTGGCAGATGGTGCAGTGCTCGGCCACGTCGTTCATGGCGGCGAAGTGGTGCAGCGAGATCCCCCTGCGGGTCTGCTCCTCGTAGAGGAAGGCCTCGATGATCTGGCCGGTGGCGAGCACCTTGTTGCGCGGCGAATAGAGCAGGTTCGCCCGCGGCACGTGGGTGGTGCAGACCGGCTTGCACTTCCCGCAGCGCAGGCAGTTGCGGACCATGTCGTTCAGCTCCCCGAGCTCGCTCGCCTCGAGCAGCAGGGCCTCCTGCTGCACCAGGCGCAGGCTGGGGGTGTAGGCGTTGGCGAGCCCCGAGCCCACGGCGAGCTTGCCCCGATTGAAGCGGCCCTCGGGGTCGACCTCGGCCTTGTAGCGGGCGAAGGCCGCCAGCACCCCGGGGTCGGCGTAGGCCATCTTGGTGAGACCGATCCCGTGCTCGCCGGAGATCACGCCCCCGAGGGAGCTGGCGAGCTCCATCACCCGGTCGACGATCCGGTCGGCCTCGCGCAGCATCTCGTAGTCGTTCGAGAAGACCGGGATGTTCGTGTGCACGTTGCCGTCGCCGGCGTGCATGTGGGTCGCGACGAACAGGCGGCTCGAACGGATCTCCCCGTGGATCGCGTCCAGGCGCCGGCGCACGCCGTCGAACTCCCGCCCCTGGAACACCTCCTTCAGGGGGCGCTCCACCTCCTGGCGATAGGAGACCCGGAGGTCCCGGCGCTGCAGGAGGTCGAAGAGCCGGTCGCCCTCGCGCATGCGCCCGCGCACCGGCGGCTCCAGCAGGTCGGAGAGCGAGGCCGCGGGCACGTCCAGGTGGTCGAGGAAGGTGCTCCAGCGCGTGCGGACCCGGGCCAGGGCCTCGCGGGCCGCGCCGCGCTTCGCCGCGAGGATCGCGTCGGCCTCGGCGCTGGCCTCGAGGTCGGGCGTCTCGCGCAGCTCGGGCATGTCGCCCGCCAGGTAGGCGTCGACGGCGTCCACCATGCGCAGCTTGTTGCGCACGGACTGCTGGATGTTGATGCGCTCGAGGCCGTCGCTGTAATCGCCGAGGCGCTCCAGCGGGATGACCACGTCCTCGTTGATCTTGAAGGCGTTGGTGTGCGCGGCGATGGCCGAGACGCGGGAGCGCTCGTGCCAGAAGCGGTGGCGCGCCTCGGCGCTCACCGCGACGAACCCCTCGGCGGCGCGGGCGTTGGCGAGCTTCACCACCTGGGAGGCGGCCCGCGCCACGGCGTCCTCGTCGTCACCAGCCACGTCGAGCAGCAGGACCATCTTCGGCCGGTCGGGCCGCGGGGCCTTCGTGGTGTAGCGCACCGCGCGCACGTAGCGCTCGTCCATGTGCTCCATGCCTGCGCAGAACACGCCCGGCTCCTGGTCGAGGAACCGCTTGGTCTCGACGATCGCCGGCACCGCGTCCTTGACCGTGCCGAAGAACTCGAGGCAGACCGTGCGCAGGTGCCTGGGCTTCGTGTGCAGGACGAACACTGCCGAGGTGATGAGCCCGTCGCAGCCTTCCTTCTGCACCCCGGGCAGCCCCCCGAGGAACTTGTTGGTGACGTCCTTGCCGAGGCCCGGGCGGCGGATCTCGGCCGCGGGGATGCGCAGCACCGTGGACTCGCCCTGGGGCACGCGCCCGTCGGGGCGGTAGCGGGTGACCCGGAACTCCCCGTACTCCAGGTCGTGGATCTTCCCGAGGTTGTGGTTCAGGCGCTCCACCTCGAGCCAGGCCCCGTCGGGCATCACCATGCGCCAGGAGACCAGGTTGTCGAGGGCGCAGCCCCAGGCCACGGCCTTCTTGCCCCCGGCGTTCAGCGAGATGTTCCCGCCGATGGTCGAGGAGTCCTGGGAGGTCGGGTCCACCGCGAAGACGTAACCCGCGGCGTCCGCCGCCTCGGCCACCCGCTTGGTGACCGCGCCGGCCCCGACCCGCACGACCGGCACGGGCCGATCGACGCCCGGGATGGGCCGCAGCTCCGGGCGGCCCACCGCGTCCAGCTTCTCGGTGTTCACGACGGCCGTCTCGGCGTACAGCGGCACCGCGCCGCCCGTGTAGCCCGTGCCGCCGCCGCGCGGGATGATGGTCAGCCCGCTCTCGACGCAGGCCGCGATCACTCGCGGGATCTCCTCTTCGGTATCTGGGGCCACGACCACGAACGGCAGCTCCACGCGCCAGTCGGTGGCATCCGTGACGTGGGACACGCGCGCGTAGCCGTCGAACTGGACGTTGTCCTTGCGGGTCACCCGGGACAGGCGGCGCAGGGTCTCCCGGCGCAACTCCTGCTGCCGGCCGAGCCAGGTCTCGAACCGGGCCACGGCCTCGCGGGCGCTCGCCGCGAGCTGGAGCGCGAGCGTGTTGCCGGCGGCCCGGGCCACGATCTGGTCGAGCCGGTGGTGCAGGGCGTGCACGAGCGAGGCCCGGCGCTTCGGGCTCTCCAGCATGTCGTCCTGGATGAACGGGTTACGCTGGATGACCCACATGTCACCCAGGACCTCGAAGAGCATCCGCGCCGACCGCCCGGTCCGGCGCTGGCCGCGGAGCTCGTTCAGCACCTCCCACATGGGCTCGCCGAGGATCCGGATGACGATCTCCCGGTCCGAAAACGACGTGTAGTTGTACGGGATCTCGCGAATGCGCGGAGCCTCGACGGTTTCGTTCATGGTCTCGATCTCGGAAAGGATGTGCGGGGCGCATGGCCCCAGGGGGCGGCAGGCCCGCGGGGTGCTCGCTTACCAGGGCGCGACCTGGTTCATGAAGTTCAGCGGCCGACCGACGTCACGCGAGAGCAGCCCCATGCTGATCGACATGCTCTTCATGTGCTCGCTCATGGCGGCCGTGTTGGCCACCATCGGGTCGAGCGCGTGCAGCCGGCCCGCCATCACGGCCATGTGGGCTTCCATGCGGTCCATCTCCGCGACCATGGCGCCGGTGTTACCCGCCATGACCCCCGTGTCGCCCTTCATGGCCGCCACCTGCCGGTCCATGGCGCGCAGGTCATTGGCCATGCCCGCGACGGTGGAGCTCATGCCCGAGATGGTCTGGACCAGCTCGTCGATGCTCCGGGAGACCGCCCCCAGATGCTGGCTCATCTGCTGGTCCACGCTGGCCGACAGCACGCGGATGTCCCGCACGAGGAGGTACACCAGGACCAGGCCGGAGGCGGCGAGCACGAAAAAGGAGATGAGGGACGCGTAGACCACGGGCTCCCGGCGGCCCGCCCCGGGCTCCAGGAGCCGGGCAAAGGACCTCGCGCGGGCCTCGGGGGGGTGACCCTGCGGCGCGGGAGACTCTGCCTCCGAATGCTTCATGTCGGTCTTGATGTCCGCCATGGGATACCCGGCTGGCGCCGCCAGCTGCCGCCTGCCGTCCCATCATGCCAACAGGCCCCGGCGACTACAAGGCAAGCCCCGCGCTTCGGCCCACGGGGAGAAATGTTGCCCCAGGTCAAAGACATGCTGGGGGACATCCTTCACGTTGCCGATGCCATTGGGACGACCGTGGGTCAGGGGGTCTTCGATGCTCAAAAGGAAGCTGTCTGGAGCGATCGCCGTGGGCGCACTCGTCGCGAGCGCCTCGGTCATGGCCGCCGTGAGCGACGGGACGGTGGTCTCCAACACCTGCAGCGGCTGCCACGGCACGAACGGCGCCAGCGTCGGCGCGACACCCAACATCGGCGGTCTCCCCGAGGCCTACCTGGCCTCGACCATGGCCGCTTACAAGGATGGCGCCCGGTTCGCCACGGTCATGAATCGCGTGGCCCGGGGCTACGACCAGGGGCAGCTCCTGGACATGGCGAAGTTCTTCGCGGCCAAGCCCTGGGTCCCGAGCAGCTTGACGGGCGACGTCAGGCTCGTGGAGCGGGGCAGGCAGGTCCATGGGGCCAGCGGCTGCGCGGGCTGCCACGGGGCGAGCGGGGTGGCGCCGGTGCCGACCTTCCCCCGCATCGCCGGACAGGCGGCGGATTATCTCCGCTTCCAGATGCGCGACTACAAGGACCCCGGCAAGCCGATCCCGCCCGCCGCCACACCCATGCGCGGGATGCTCGGCGCGGTGAGTGAGGAGGACATCGCGGCCCTCGCCGCCTTCTACGCCGGGTCCCGGTAGGCGCGGGCCGCGCCCCCGAGGGCGCCCCCCGGCCGGCGGCCGTCAGCCGCGGTCCGCCAGGGTCTGGGGGGCGACCTCGACCTCCGTCAGCTCGCCCTCGGGCACACCGGGGACCCGCAGCCGCAGGTAGTTCGTGGTGAGGCCCGTCCCGTCGGTCTCGGCGAGCACGCGGGCGCGCCTGCCGATCTGGGAGCGGACGAATGCCGCCCGGGTCCGTTCCCCCAGCCGGCGCAGCTCACCGGCCCGCGCCTTGCGGACCGCCACCGGTACCTGCCCGGGCATGCCCGCTGCCGGCGTACCCTCGCGCGCGGAGTACGGGAAGACGTGAAGCCGGGCGAAGCCGACCCCCTGCGCGAGCTGCAGGGTCTCGGCGTGCTCGCCGGCGGTCTCCCCGGGCAGTCCCGCGATCAGGTCCGCCGTGAGGGCCGCGTCGGGGCGCGCGCGCCGGGCCGCCTCCGCCGCCGCGAGGACCTCCGGCACGCCGTGGCCGCGCCCCATCCGCGCCAGCACCGCCGGCGAGCCGCTCTGCACGGAGAGGTGCAGGTGGTCGCAGACCCGCGGGTCGGACCAGGCGTCGAAGAAGGCCGTCGTGAGGTACTGGGGGCCGAGCGAGGAGAGCCGGATGCGCGGGACCCCCGTCTCCCTGAGCAGCCGCTCGAGCAATTCCGGCAGCCGCGTGCCACCGGCCTGCCGGGTCGTCGCGCAGCCCCAGGCGCCCAGGTTCACGCCGGTGAGGACGACCTCGCGGACCCCGCGCGCCTCGGCCTCGGCGACCTGGCGCACCACCTCGGCCGCGGGCAGGCTCACGTGCGGGCCCCGCGCCACGCGGGTGATGCAGAAGGCGCAACGCTCGTCGCAGCCGGTCTGCACCACCACGGGCAGGCGCGTGCGGGAGGTGAGGGGAAAGGGCAGGTCCTCCCCGCTCGCCCCGAAGTGGGCGAGGAGCTCCGCTTCCTCGGCGAACACGAGCGCCCCCGGCATCGCCGCCCGCCAGCGGTCCGCGTCGACCCGGGCCGAGCAGCCGAGCACCACGAGTCCCTGACCGGCCCGGGCCACGGCGTGGGCCGCCTGCCGGGACTTGCGGTCCGACTCCCCGGTCACCGTGCAGGTGTTCACCAGCACCCACTCGGCCTCCTCCTCCGAGGCGGCGCGCGCGTGCCCGGCGCGGGCGAGCGCCCCGGCCAGCCGGGCGGAGTCCAGCTGGTTCAGCTTGCAGCCGAGCGTGCGGATGAAGAACCTCACGGCTGCACAGCATAGCCGCTCGGGAGGGCCTGGGGCCCCCGGGGTGGAGTCAGGCCCTCGAGTGGAGTCGGACCCTCGAGTGGTGGCTCAGGGCCCCGGGCGGAGTCAGGCCCCGGGGTCGATGGAGTAGAGCAGCGCCTGCAGGAGGAGACCGACCTCGCGGGGGCTGCGGGCGTCCACCTCGAACACCGGTGGGGGACGGGTCCTTGCCCGGGGGGAGTGGCGCCTGAGGTGCGCGTGGTACTCGGCCACCCCCGGACGCGCCAGGTAGTCCGTGTGCGTCACCGCCACGGCCGCGCCGGCGCCGGCCGGGAGCTGCTCGAGGAAGGGGAGCCCGAGACCGAGGTCGCGGAAGGGCTCCTCCGACCGGTTGTCCGCCAGGAACACCAGCCCGAGCACACCCCGGTCCACCGCCGCCGCCAGCGCCCGGGCCTGGCGCGGGAGTTCGATGCCGTAGAGGTGCAGCTGCCCCCCGGGTGGCAGGAGCAGCCGGCCGTAGCTCAGGACCTCCCCGGGTGGGGCCTGGGACCCGAAGGCGAAGCGGGCATCCCGGGTGGCCAGGGGCCCGTCGCAGAGGGCGCCCATGGCCGAGCGCTTGCCGGCGCCCTCGGTGCCCACGAACAACAGGCGCTGGTGCAGCTGCAGCCCACCCGCGGGCTGGCCGCCGGCACGCTCCCCACCCTCGGCGCCCAACCGCGCCAGCACCTGGTCCACCGACCGGGGGCGGTCCTCGGGACGCAGCGCGGTCATCCAGTCCACCAGCTCCAGCAACTCCCGGGTGTAGCGCCCGCGACCGATGACCCTGGCCGCGCGCATGGGCTCGCCACGCCCGTCGGCGAGCGCCCGCTGACGAACGCGGGCATCGGTGGGGAGGCGCCCCGAGATGCAGCGGTAGAGGGTCGCCCCGAGCGCGTACAGGTCCGAGGCCGGACCGAGCGGCCCGCGGTGGCCGTACTGCTCGATCGGCGCGTAGCCGTGGGTGAGGACGTTGGCCGAGTCCCGGCTCGACCCCAGCTCCACCTCCGCGGCGCCGAAGTCGATGAGGCAGGGCGGGCCATCCTCGCGCAGGAAGATGTTGCTCGGCTTGATGTCCCGGTGCAGGAAACGCTTGCGGTGCACCTCCCGCAGACCCTCCAGGACCGGCACGACGAGCCGGCGCAGCCAGGCCTCGTCGGGGGGCGCGTCGGACCGTTGCAGCCAGTCCGCCAGGCTGGACCCCTCTTCGAAGTCCATGACCATGTAGGCGGTGCCGTTGCCGGTGAGGTAGCGCCAGACCCTCACGATGTTCGGATGGCGGAAGCGGGCGAGCACCTGCCCCTCACCGACGAAGCGGCTCTTCATCCAGTCGAAGGCGGGGGCGTTCTCGGGGTTGCTGGGGACGACCGTCCCGTCCTCCCCGCGCCGCACGAGCTGGCGGGGGAAGAACTCCTTCAGGGCCACCGGCATCCCCAGGTGGGTGTCGATGGCCCGGTAGGTGATGCCGAAGGCACCGACGCCGAGCACCTGCTCGATCTGGTACTCCTGAACCATCAGGCCGGGGGCCAGCTGGGACACGGCGGCTCAGCGCCCCACCAGACCGCGCAGCCGCGCCGAGACCACCCCGAGCAGCGGGCGGCTCGCCGCCGGGCCGGGTGGCTCCGGCTGGAAGAGCCGGTCCGAGGCCCGGCGGGCCTGACCGGCGAGCCCCACCGCGTGCGCAGCCCCGTAGAACGCGAAGACGTAGCGCTGGGGAACGGCGAGGACCTCGACGGTGAACGCGAGCGACACCGCCTGGGCCAGCCACAGGGAGGCGACCCGGGCCGCCTGGGGCACCGCCGGGATTCGGGTCAGGTTGGGCCATCGCGCCAGATAGACCCGGCCGTGCACGGCGGTCCCCGCGGGGAGGCGCCCCCGGTAGGTCCACAGCGCCATCTGCCAGAGGAAGGCCTCGGCGCTCTCCCAGCGGGTGCGCTCCACGAAGGCGCCGAGTGAGCCCTCCGGGGGCACGGGCTCGACCCGGGGCGGCTCGGACAGGCGCTCGGCCTGGCAGAGGTCCCAGAGCGCCTGGCGGGGCAGGTCGGTACGCACGGCTGCTCCCTCCTCCTCCACCCGCAGCGCGTGCTCGCCCAGGCGCAGCACCCAGGCCCCCCCGCTGGCCGCCGCGCGCGCGACGACCATCCGGCACGCACCGAGGAAGCGCTCGCCGGTGTCCAGGAAGAGGCCGGCGACGGCCCCCGGGTCGGCGAGATCCACGTCCTCGGCATCGCCGCAGAGCTCCGTCGCGCTCGGCATCTCGGCCCCGCTGGCGACGGAGTCCACGCGCTCGGTGAGCGGGTCCGGGCCCCGGAGCGCGAGGGCCACCGTGCTTTCCCAGGGCGCGTGCCACGCCGCGTGGGGGCCTCTGTCCCCCGCGCCGGCCGGCGCGGCCTGTCGGGCACGGGAGGCGGGACGGCCACGGTCCGGGGAGGCAGGCGTGGGGACCGGCCGCGCTTCCCCGCCGCCCTTCAGGCTCCCCAGCTCGGCCAACAGCAGGCTCGGCCCGACGGGCTTCAGGAGGAATCGCTCGCCCGGCGGCGCGGCGCCGGCGTCTGCCGCCAGGAAGAGGGCCGGGACGGCAGGGGCGCGCAGGTGGTAGGCCTGCCATGCGGCCCGCGCCCCCTCGGCGTCCAGGTCCACCAGCAGGACCTCCGCGGCCGGCGCCTCCACCAGGGTGCACGCGCCCTCGCCCACCCCGTCGAAGAGCGCGGCGAAGCGCTCGCGCACCCGCTCCGGGGCGCCCAGGATACCGACGCGCAGCAGACTGTCCGGCGCCGGCGGAGACCCTGTCTGTGTATCCATCCCGGCTGCCATCGGCCCCGCCGGGAAAATCTTCAGACGGCGGCGCCCGCCCGCCGCCGCACGGGCGGGTGGAAAGGGTCGGCGGACCCGGGGGTGGGGCGTGCCCTACAGGTGCACGCTGAAGCGGGGGACCTTGTGGCCGTACATGAGGGCACGGAACTGGCGGCCGGACATCTGCACGAGGCTCTGGTGGTCACCGGCCTCGAGGAAGAGCTCTGGCAGTTCGAACAGCGCCTCGTCGACGACGGTGCGCACGCCGTAGGCCGGCCCGAAGGGCGGCACGGCACCCACCTCGCAGTCGGGAAAGAGGCTCGAGAGGTCCTCCTCGGTCACCAGACCGAGGTGCCGGCCCAGGATCTCGTCGACCCAGGCCAGCTGGATGTGATGGGTGGCCGGAACGACCGCCATCAGGTAGCCCTGCTCGTCGGCGAGCACCACGGCCTTGGCGAGGAAGTTGCCCCGCACCCGAGCCGAGTGGGCGGTCTCCCAGCTCGCGTGCGTGTGCGGGTGGCTGACGAGGTCGTACTCCACCCCCTTGACCCGCAGGTACTCCTCGACCGTTGCCACGATTGCCATGAGCGACTCCTCGTCTGCGCCGTGCACGGGGGCGTAGAGAGTATAGCCGCCGGCCCCACTGCCCGACGTCCGCCCCCGGGGCCGAGACGGGGTCCCCCCGCGGACCTTGGCACCGGTGCGGGCGCGACTACGGGGCGGTCTCGGGCCGTGAAGGGGGCGTCGGGGACTCGGGGGAAGGCGGGGACTCGGGCGAGTGCGGAATCGCTGGCGACACCGGCAACCCCGGGGGAGGCGTGCGCCCGGCGCGGTCCTCGCGCCAGCGCTGGAAGTAAGGCTGGGCCAGGTAGTCCTTGCTCAGGACGAAGTCGAGGACGGAGGCCAGGCGGTGGAAGCGGACCACGGAGTCCACCCGGATGATCTCCCTGCCGTTCTCGTCGAAGAACAGCACGGTCGGGGGGTAGAACAGGCCGAGCTCCCGGGCCCACTGGCTCGCGGTCACCCTCCTCCCGTCCGGGGTCAAGACGGGCGTCCCCGCCCCCATGTCGAGCTGGACCACCTCGAACTGTTCGAGCGCCTGGCGGATCCGGGGGTCGCGGAGCTGCTCGGAGTGCAGGATGTCACAGGCGTGGCACTGGGGCTGCTCGAAGAACACCGCGAGAGGGCGCTCGGCCGGGAAGCGGGTCCGGTCGAGCAGATGGGGCGGGCGGGCGAACAGGGGGTCGTCCACCAGGTCCTCGGGCTCGAAGCGCAGGTTGGGCTCGGCGCGGGCCAGATAGTCGCGAAAACCGATGCGCCCGTGGTGCCCGTCGGCGACGTATTCGAGCGCCGCCCCGAACTCGTAGGGCGGGTAATACCCGCGCAGGCGGAACACCTCCTCGCCCTGCTCGCCGTAGAAGATCAGGGTCGGCGTGAACTGGGCCTTCTCCCGCTCGGCGAAGGCCTTGCTGGAGAGCCGCTCGCCCCGGGTGTCCACGACCTCCACGTCGCTCCAGATGTCGATGGGCACGACGTCGAAGTGCCGGCGCGTGTAGGCGACGATGTCCGCCTTGCCGAAGTTGACCTCCAGGAGCGCCTGGCAGTAGGCGCAGTCGCGCTGCCCGAAGTAGACGACCAGCCTGCGGCCCGCGGCGGCCGCCTCCTGCACGTCCTCCCGCAGGTCGAGGAAGCTGTGCTTGAACCAGTCCGGGTACGCCATCTCGCGGGACCCCGGGCCGTCCTGGAAGGACACGGCGTCGAACGGGTCGACACCCGCTTCCGGCCCCGCGGCAGCGAGCGGACCCGGGGTCAGAAGGATCGCCAGGACGGCGGGGATCAGGCGGGTGCAGGGGTGGGAAGACATGGCGCTGGACTCGAGGGGCGAACAGTGGCTGAGCGGTGCACTTCGCCCATGTTAGACACGGCGGGAGCGAAAAGCACCGACGGCAGCGACGCCGAGCAGGGTGAGCCCCGCCCCGAGCACCACGGGCACGTTGCCGAGCGCCGCGTAGGGCGTGGTCCCGGACCGGGGCGTGACGGAACCGCGCAGGACCACCGACTGGAACTGGGGCACACGCGCGGTGACGGAGCCTTGCCAGTCGATCAGGGCCGAGACACCGGTGTTGGTCGCCCGCACCAGGTCGCGGCCGGTCTCGACAGCCCGCATCCGGGCCATCTGCTGGTGCTGGTGGGGCGCCACCGTGTCCCCGAACCAGGCGTCGTTGCTGAGGTTCACGAGGAGGTCGGCGGCGGGCAAGGCGTCGATGACCTCCTCCCCGAAGGCGTCCTCGTAGCACACCGACACGCCGACCCGCAGGCCGTCCACGGGGAGCGGCGGCTGGCCCGCGGGACCCGCGCTGAAATCGGACATGGGGGCGTGCAGGAGGTCGAGCACCCGCCCGAGCACCGGTGAGAACGGAACGTACTCGCCGAACGGGACCAGGTGGCGCTTGTGGTAGACGCCGATCTCGGAGCCGAGGGCCATGACGCTGTTGAAGTAGCGCCCGCTCTCCGCGTCCCGGAAGGGGACCCCGAGCAGCACGTCCGCCCCGTGCGCGCGCGCCTCGTCCGAGAGCTCGGCGAGGAAGCCCTGCACGCGGTGGGCGAAGGCGGGCACCGCGGTCTCCGGCCACACCACGAGGTCCGCGTCCCAGTGGGCGCGGGTGAGGGCCAGGTGGTGGGCCATGCTCGCGGCACGCTGCTCGTCGCGCCACTTGAGGTCCTGGGCGACGTTGCCCTGGACGACGGCGACGCTGCGCGCCGGGCCGCTCGGCCGGGTCCACTCGGCGTGCCCCAGCCCCCAGCCGAGGCCCCACAGGGCTGCCAGGGCGGCGCCCGCCGCGACCCGTCCCGGGACGGGGACGCCGCCCCGCACGAGCGCGAGGAGCAGTCCCGCACTCAGCGCGACGGCCCACCCGACCCCGTAGACGCCGAGCACCGGAGCGAGCCCACCGAGCGGCGCCCCGACCTGGCTGTAGCCCACCTGCAGCCAGGGGAAACCGGTGAAGAGCCAGCCCCGGACCCACTCCACCAGGACCCAGGCGGCCGGCAGCAGGGTGAGCGCCCGCCAGCGCCACGACAGCCCCCGCCCCAGGCGCGCCTGGAGATACCCCAGGGCGGCCGGGTAGAGGGCCATGAACGCCACGAAGGCGACGGTGAGGGCGAGCGCCGCCGCCGGCGGGACCTCGCTGAAGGTGAAACTCTCCCGAACCCAGGAGGTCCCGACGCCGAAGAGCCCCAGACCGAAGAGCCATCCGCGCCACGCAGCCACCCCCGCACCCTCGGAGGCGAGCCACAGGCCGAACAGGCCAGCCAGCAGCAGGGGTGCCAGGGGGGAGAGCCCCCAGGGGGCGAAGGCGAGCGGCAGGGCCGCCCCGAGGGTGCCGGCAAGCAGGTCGAAGAGGCGCCCGCGGGCGCCGCGCTCAGGGCTTGCGCGCAGGGGTGCGGACCTTGACCAGGTGGACCCGCCGGCCGTCGGCGTTCAGGACCTCGAAGTCGAGGCCGCCCAGGGAGACCCGGTCGCCCCGCTCGGGGAGCCGGCCGAAGGCCTTGAGCAGCAGTCCGCCGACGGTGTCGAGCTCGGCGTCGCTCAGCTCGGTCCCGAAGGCCTCGTTGAACTCCTCGATGGGGGTGAGGGCCTTGACGATGAACTCCCCGTCCCCGTGCCGGCGGATGAAGCCCTCGTCCTCGCCGACGTCGTATTCGTCGTCGATCTCGCCCACGATCTGCTCGAGCACGTCCTCGATGGTCGCCAGGCCGGCGACCCCCCCGTACTCGTCCACCACGATCGCCATGTGGTTGCGGGTGCTGCGAAAGTCCCGCAGCAGGACGTTGAGCCGCTTGCTCTCCGGCACGAACACCGCGGGGCGCAGCCACTCGCGGATGTTGAAGGGGCCGGGGCGCGTCTGGGCCAGCGGCGGCAGGAGGTCCTTGGCGAGCAGGATCCCCACGACCTCGTCGCGGCTCTCGCCGATGACCGGGAACCGGGAGTGCCCGGACTCGGTCACCGTGCGGAGGATCTCCTCGAACGGCGCGTCACGCTCCACCGCGACCATCTGGGCACGGGGCACCATGACGTCGCGGACCTGCATTTCGGAGACCTGGAAGGCGCCCTCGACCATCGCCAGCACGTCGGGGTCGAGGAGGTGGCGCTGCTCGGCGTCGCGCAGGAGCTCGATCAGCTCCTGGCGGTCCCTTGGCTCGCCGAGCAGGGCGTGGCCCAGCCGCTCGAGCCAGCCGGGACCGCCGGTAGGTCGGTCTTCACTCATACGTTGTCCCTGTCGTTGTCCCTTTCGTTGTCCCTTTCGTTGTCCCTGTCCCCATAGGGGTCGTCGATCCCCAGGCCCCGGAGCACCTCGACCTCGACCCGCTCCATCACGGCGGCCTCGGCCTCGCTCCCGTGGTCGTAGCCGACGAGGTGCAGAATACCGTGAACGACGAGATGGGCCCAATGGCTGCGCGGGGCCTTCCCCTGGCTTCGAGCCTCCTCCTCCACCACTGGCGCGCAGAGGACGAGCTCGCCGAGCCAGGGCAGGTCGACGCCCGGCGGCGGGTCGAAGGGGAAGGAGAGCACGTTGGTGGGGCCGTCCTTGCCCCGATAGCGGTGGTTGAGCGCCGCCCCCTCCTCCCGGTCCACCACCCGTACCCCCACCTCGGCGACGGCGCGGCGCCCGGCGAGGGCCGCCCCGGCCCACCGCCGGAAACTCGCGGGCGCCGGCAGACCCCGCCTCGCGACGGCGTACTGGACGCGGACCGCGACCTCGAGGGCCTCGGGGTCGCTCACGGCCGCTCCGGGGCAGAGTTGCCCGTAGCGGGGGGAGCTCCCGAGACCCCCGCGCCTCCCCCCTCGCTCTCGCGCTCCGCCGCCGCGTAGGCGTCGAGGATGCGCGCGACCAGGGGGTGGCGCACCACGTCCCGGGAGTTGAAGAAGGTGAAGCTGATCCCCTCGACGCCGCGCAGGACCTCGGTGACGTGCCGCAGACCCGAGCGCTGGCTGCGGGGGAGGTCCACCTGGGTGACGTCCCCCGTCACCACGGCGGTGGAGCCGAACCCGATGCGGGTCAGGAACATCTTCATCTGTTCCACGGTGGTGTTCTGGGCCTCGTCCAGGATGACGAAGGCGTCGTTCAGGGTGCGGCCCCGCATGAAGGCGAGCGGAGCGACCTCGATGACGCTGCGCTCGATGAGCCGGGCGACCCGCTCGAAGCCGAGCATCTCGTAGAGGGCGTCGTAGAGTGGCCGCAGGTACGGGTCGACCTTCTGGGCCATGTCGCCCGGCAGGAAGCCCAGGCGCTCGCCCGCCTCCACCGCGGGCCGGACCAGGACCAGCCGGCGAACCCTCTCCGCGCCCAGGGCCTCGACGGCGGCGGCAACCGCCAGATAGGTCTTGCCGGTGCCCGCCGGGCCCACGCCGAAGTTCACGTCGTGGGTGCGGATGTTCTGCAGGTAGCGCGCCTGGTTGCCACCCCGGGCCCGCACGGGGGCGCCGCGCGTGCGGACCTCGACGGGCGCCTCGGACTCCCCGGCCAGCGCCGCGTCGATGCCCGCCTGCTGCAGCGCGAGGTGCACCTCGGCCGGCGTCAGCGGCTCGGCCGCGGTGCTGGCGCCGTAGAGGGTGGTGAGGACCTGCCCGGCCGCCCGTGCGGCCTCCGGCTCGCCGAGCAGGCGGAAGCGCTGCCCCCGGCGCTCGATCTCGACCCCCAGGCGGCGCTCGACCTGGCGCAGGTGCTCGTCGAACTGACCGCAGAGGCTCGCCAGGCGCCGGTTGTCTGCGGGCTCCAGGACCAGGTCGACGACGGAGGGCGGGCCCAAGACGGTCAGACCCTCGCCGGGGCGCTGGAGGAATCCACGCGGCGGCCCCTCAGGCTGTTCGGGAGCGCCTCGGTGATGACCAGCGGGACGAACGCGCCCACCAGCGACGGCTCGCCGGTGAAGTTCACCACGCGATTGTTCTCGGTGCGGCCCGCGAGCATCGAGGGGTCCTTGCGTGACGGGCCTTCCACCAGCACGACCCGCGTGGTGCCGACCATCGCCTCGGCGACCGCGCGCTCCCCGCGGGCCAGGCGCTCCTGGAGCACCGCGAGCCGCTCGCGCTTGGCCTCCAGCGGGACGTCGTCGGGAAAGGCCGCGGCAGGGGTGCCCGGGCGCGGGCTGTAGACGAAGCTGAAGGAGTGGTCGAACCCCACCGCGTCGACCAGGTCCAGGGTGGCCTGGAAGTCCTCTTCGGTCTCGCCCGGGAACCCGACGATGAAGTCCGAGGACAGGCTGATGCCGGGGCGCGCCTCGCGCAGGCGCTCGACGACCTCGCGGTAGCGGGAGACACCGTGGCGGCGCTTCATTCGCGCCAGTACCCGGTCCGAGCCGCTCTGCACCGGCAGGTGCAGATGCCCCACCAGGGCCGGCACCTCACGGAAGGCACCCAGCAGGGAGTCCGTCATCTCCGCGGGGTGGGAGGTGGTGAAGCGGATCCGCCCGATGCCCTCGAGCTCCGCCGCACACCGGACGAGGAGAGCGAGGTCCGCCACCGCGCCGTCCTGGCTCGCGCCCCGGTAGGCATTCACGTTCTGGCCGAGGAAGGTCACCTCGCGCACGCCCCCCGCGGCGAGCCCCGCCACCTCCGCCACCACGTCGTCGAGCGGCCGGCTCACCTCCTCGCCCCGGGTGTACGGCACCACGCAGTAGGTGCAGTACTTGCTGCAGCCCTCCATCACCGTGACGTAGGCGCTCGGTCCCTGCACCCGCTGCGGGGGCAGGTGGTCGAACTTCTCGATCTCCGGGAAGGAGACGTCCACCACCGCCCGCCCGGAGCGCTCCACCTCGTCCAGCAATCGGGGCAGCCGGTGGAGCGTCTGGGGTCCGTACACGATGTCCACGTACGGGGCCCGCGCCCGGATCGCCGCCCCTTCCTGGCTCGCGACGCAACCTCCGACCGCGATCACGACCCCGGGCCGGCGCGCCTTCAGCGGACGCCACTGACCGAGCTGCGAGAAGACCTTCTCCTGGGCCTTCTCTCGCACCGAGCAGGTGTTGACCAGCAACACGTCGGCTTCTTCCGGGTCTTCGGTCAGGACCAGCCCCTTCGCCGCCGCCAGGAGATCGGCGGTACGGGCACTGTCGTGCTCGTTCATCTGACAGCCGAAGGTCTTGATGTACAGCTTGCGGGCCATGGGGGAATGCTATCAGGGATTCAGATCGGGCAGCCCGCGCCGGGGGCGCACCTGGCGCGCCCGCTCGGAGCTCGCGACCTCCCGCCGGAACCGGCGGCGGAACTCACGCTTCCAGACCCCCAGGTCCAGCGCCTGCCCCGCGTAGGCGGCGCGGTCGAGGTCCTGCAGCATGCGCGGAAGCACGGCCGTCCCCTCTCGCTCCCCGGCAGGGCGCAGACGCTCGCCGATGACCGGCAGCGGCGCGGTCGGGGCCATGCTGAGAGACCGGCAGGCAAAGTGCTGCACCACCCGGCAGAGCCCCTCGGGATGCTCCTCGCGCACCGCGCAACGCACGCACCACCACGCCTTCACCCGCAGTGGAGTCGCCGCCGCCACCCCGACCACCATCCGCCGGGTGACCCGGTGGGCACCACCCAGCGCCCGACCCAGGGGCTCGCCGACCGCGCGCGCGAGCCGCTCCCGCAACCCGGGTCGACGGGGGCGCGGCCGCCGCGCGG